>SMVA01425863.1_pt1 | contig 35711 bp, 30 predicted proteins | sample 2456451 | NCBI WGS metagenome assembly SMVA01 (sample SAMN11095933, study PRJNA526329) | marine sediment metagenome | biome: Marine sediment; feature: Surficial sediment; material: Deep marine sediment; isolation source: Hadal surficial sediment | place: Pacific Ocean | collected 2014-05 | depth... | reverse complement strand
GAAATCTCGCTCTTCGTGTCGGGCAAGGACGAGTCCTACCAATGGGACAAGCCGAAAATTTCCGAGCCGCTCAACGCGGCCCAGCGAGAAATCCTCGAGCAGCGCGGTGTGCTCACGTCGGAGGAGATCCATCGGCTGGCGACGAAGACAAAGACTTCAATGAGCCAGGAGGGCCGCAAGGCGGCGTGCCACAGTGACCTGCTGGACGACGAGGCCGCTCGACATCTGCAGGACCAACGACTCGACCCTGTGACCCTCGAACCCGAGGACAGCACCGCGGCGGCGACCTAGGGGCGCATCCGGTGACTCAGTCGATGTTCTCGCAGTCGATTTTTCGCACCACGCTCTGGCTGAGCCTCGGCCTCTGGGTGGGCTCCTGGGCCTTTTTTGCGTTCGTGGTGTCGAGAATCGCTTTCCGGGTGCTTCCCGGGGACGTCGCCGGGGATCTCGCGGGCTCACTCCTCAGCGTGCTGCATTTCGGCGGTGCGGCCGCGGCGTTCCTCACCGCGGGTGCAGCCTGGGCCCTCGGGCGTCGAGGGTGGGTGGTCCTACTACCGGTGGTATTAGCCCTCGCTTGTCTGTTCAGCGAGCTCTGGATTTCGCCCGAGATCGCCATGGTTCGACCGAGCGCCATCGGCGTGGCGAGTACACAGCAAAGCGCTGAACGCTTCAGCCAGCTTCACAGGCTTTCGCTCGGGCTCTTCCTGGCCATTCACCTGGCGTCGATCGTCCTCATCGGAGCGCATGCGAGGCTCGATGCCCAGCTCACGAAAATGCATCCATCGCCACCGGACTCGGCCCTAAGGGCCTGAAATTGCGAGAAAAATCAATAGCCCCGCCCCTCGGCTTGTTGTATCCTTCGCGTTCAGTCGGGATTTCCGATGCAATTTCAATGACTTGCGGGCTGAATCGTCGCTGGGGCCAAAACGACGGGCGATCGCAACGCCGTCGAGTCCATCCCCATTGAGCCGACGGTCCGAACGGCGAACGGGCAAACGATCAGGGCCGGAAATTACGGCCAATGATGGCCGAGGAATAAGAGAACGATGAACGATATCAGGATCAAGCTCGCACTCGAATTCTCCATCTCGGAGAGCGACTTGGAAGACGGCCTGGCCGAATACGACGAATTGAGCGTCGATAGTCTGATCAGTCAAATCCTCGACAAGTCGATCGCGATCGACGAGATCAACTGCAAGATCGTCGAAGGGCCCAACAACCTCGAAGAGGTCGACGAGCTTCGCACGGCCTCGAACGCCGGCTAACGCGAGCGCTCTTCGACATCCTTCCCAAAGCTCTCCTCGAGCGACTCCATCCACGACAACGACCGCCTTCGCGTCGTGTTTGCGTCGCTGTGGACTGGATTAGCCGAAGAGTTCGAGCTGGGTGGCGGATCCCGAGGGTTCTGTCGCAGGGGCCACCGGTTTGTGAACGAGGGTCCTGTTGGCCTCGGTCGACGCACCCGAGGAAGCCATCCCGACCGCAGCAGCCGGCCCGATCGCGTCTCTGGGCGCTCGGGGCTGGTAGATCTTCTCGCGCCGCGCCCATCCCAGAATCTCCGCATAGAGGTTCTGGAACCTCGGACCGTGATTGAAGTGTTTGAGGTGGGCGAGTTCGTGGCACAAAGTGTTCACGAGGCTCGAGTATTTCAGCGGCCTGCCCGACGTCGCGTGGCGAAGCCGAATCCGAATCGTCCCGTCCGAGTAGCAGACCCCGTAGCGACGCTTGACGTTGGCCCGTTCCGCCTCGAGGATTCGGTACCGCAAGCGAAAACGCGCACAGATCAGCGATGCGTCTGCTTCGAGACGTCCCAGAAGTTCCCTCTTCGTCCGACGATCCACGCCCCGCCATCCCCCCAGTCGGGGAGTTTCGGGACGCGTAGTCGATTCGTCAACGCCGACAAAGATCGACGCGCGCGCGCAAGCTAAGCTTCGAAGTGATGGACCGAATCGAATCGTTACCACTCTTTCCGCTATCGGATGTCGTCCTGCTGCCCGAGGTTTCGATTCCGCTCACGCTCTTCGAGCCTCGATACCGGCAAATGATTCGCGATGTACTCGCGGGCGCACACCAGATCGGAATGGTGACCGTACGCCCGGACGCCATCACGCAGATGGCGGGCGATCCGCCGATCTTCGACATCGGTTGTCTCGGGCGAGTCGCCCACGCACAAGAACAAGCCGACGGCACGTTTCAGATTCTCCTGGCCGGATCGAATCGATTTCGAATCCTCCAGGAGGAGAATCGAAGCGGGCAGCGCCTGTATCGTTCAGCGCGTGTGGAGTTGTTGTCGGACGAGATCCCGACCAGTCCCCAAGCGATCGAGAAACTCGAACAAAAACGCAGCGAGTTGCTCGAACGCCTCGAACGCCTCGTGCGGAATCTGGGTCGCACCGGCGCCGAGGCGCCCGCGATCGCAGCGTTCGAACGACTCGACCCCACTCGCCTGATCAACGCACTCACTCAATCGCTCGCGTTGCGACCCGTCGAAAGACAAAGGCTGCTCGAAGCGAATTCGATCGCGAGTCGGTTCGAAATCATGGCGGACTTGTTGCGCTTTCGACTGGCCGAGGTGACGGTGGGCGGGACCGGGTCGAATTCATTGCCGAATTGACGGTCGAAATTCATGATGGTCCGTAGTATTTAGAATTTCGCCGTAACGTCGCAAAAAAGAGAGTTCCACGTAGATCGTGTTTTTGGAAACACTGGTTCATTCGGCGTCGAATCGAAGTCGAAAGCGCCTTCGCAACTTCGCCGAAGATGCTTGAATCACATCGGAAATCGGATTGCAAACAGCGGTTAATAGCGGTTTCGACCTCGATCTGGACTGTTTAGAAAATGTGTCACCCGCATAGCCCGTTGCGTTTCCGAGACGATTGCGAATCGAGAGGACAAGTGGTTTACTCGCTCTTGCTCGGAAAGTTTCGACGTCGAATCTAGCGAGATCCCCCTTGAACCCCTTGAGATCCCCCTTGAACCCCTTGAGATCCCCCAAAATCAGCTCAAGACCCTGGAATCTGAGGCCCGCAAGCGCCGCGCTCACGCGATCGCTTTACGCAATCTCCAACGAAGCCCTCGAATCGATCGGCTGCGTTGAAATTGCAGGTCCAATCACGACTTCTACGTCTATGCGAAACCGGGTGCGACCCTCGAGGCGCCGTTTGAGAGGATGGACCTAGTTCGAGTTCGTTCCTTTTCAGGTTTCGGTTTTCATGAACTCTCAGTCTGGTTGGTTTGAATGACCTTTTCGCCCGAGGTTTGGAGCGACGCATTGCGTCGTCTCCAAGACGAGATTCCCGATTTCGCGTTCGACGCCTGGATCGCGCCGCTCTCCGTCAAGGTCGCGGACGGGCGCGTTGCCCTGGGATGCCAGAATTCGTTTCATCGTGATCGGATCCGCAATCACTACGCCCATACGATCCTCGACTGCTGGCAGGCTGCCCAATCGAACGCCGGCGATGGCGGCGGTGATGGCGATGGCGAAAAGAAGCTCCGCACCGGCTCGATCGAATTGATGACAATGAAAGAATTTGGCGCCGCAAGCGGTGTCCAGATCGAAGCCCACGCGGCTCTCCGGGCGGAGACGAAGAGTCGACCTTCGGTGCGCCGAGTGATGGCTCGCGCGTCGTCCTCATCACGCGAGGCGACGTCACCCCCGCAGTTCGCGCCGACCCCGAAACAGGGTCGCTCTGCGATCGCTCGGACACATAGCCCGGCTGAGAACGCACAAGCGAGATCCCATCGCACGAGCGAGCGACCGCGGGATCCCGAAACCGAGCCCGGAACGCTCCAAGTGCAACTGCCCTTCAGCTTCGAGAGCTTCGTCGTCGGTCCGTGCAATGCGCTCGCCCGTGAAGCCGCGCTTGCCCTCGCTCGAGGGAGACAACCCAGCCTCAATCTGCTCTATCTCGCGGGTGAGGCCGGGATGGGCAAGACCCATCTCGCACGGGCGACGGCCAGTGAGGCGCGGCGCCACGGACAGCGCACACTCCATTCGCGAGCCTTCACGGAAATGGCACAGCAGGCATCCGGCGCTCGGGTCGTCTACACGTCGGCGGAACAATTCACGAGCGAGTTCGTTTCCGCGATGCGACTCGGAAACTCCGAACAATGGAATCGCCGCTATCGCGGACCGATCGGATTGCTGATCGTCGAGGATGTCCAGTTCTTCAGCGGGCGCACGAAGACCCAGCTCGAACTCTTTCACACGGTCCAACACGTACTCGATGCGGGCGGCAGCGTGATGTTGACGGGAGACCGGGCCCCGAGAGACCTCGTCGGGCTCGAGGAATGCATGCGAGACCAGGTCGGCCGCGGCTTCGTCGCCGAACTCGAGAGGCCCGACGCCCTGGTGCGGCGACATCTCCTGCGCGCCAAGGCGGCGGCCGGCGGCGTTCGCCTGCCCGCCGATTGCCTCGACCTCCTCGTCGAAGCGAGTGCGGGCAGCGTCCGCGATGTCGAAAGCCTGCTGATCCAGGTCGTCACCACGGCCTCGCTATTGGGTCGAACAATCGACCTCGCCCTGACCCGTGAGGCGATCGCCCTGAAATCGGGCGCGGGCTCGTCGCTCGTGCCGAAGACCCTCCCGATCGGCGAGATCGTTCGGATCGTGGCGACCTTCTTCGGGAAACGCCCCGAAGCGCTCGCCGGACGCTCACGTCGCCGTGACGTTCTGATTCCTCGTCAGCTCGCGATGTACCTCGCCCATCGCTATACCGACGCGTCTTTCAAGGAGATTGGTCGCAGCCTCGGCCGAGACCACCCCGCCGTGCGCAATGCGATAACGCGCATCGAGCGACTCGTTCTCGAGAACGCTCCGCTGCGCTATCAGGTCGAGGCACTCTCCGAGCGGCTCGACCAGACGCTCAAACGAGCGGAACCGACGAACGAGGAGTCGACGGCTCCTCGCTGACGAGTTTCTGTCGCGAACGCGCGGGCCCAGACAGATCGACCCGCTTCTTGGGTTCGAGCGACTCGGGGTCGAGCGCCGGGTCGTCGAAGCGTCGCACGATGTCGTAGAGGGTCGAACGCTCGACCGGAATCCGGCCGACCTCACGGATCAGGCGGCGAAATTCCTCGGGCGGCGTATTCTCGCCGAACTCGGAGCCCGATTCGCGGCTGATCGATTCCTCCATCAGCGTCCCACCGAAATCGTTGGCCCCGGCGCACAACGCCATCTGGCCAAGTTTGTGACCCATCTTGACCCATGAAATCTGGATATTGGTGATCCAAGGACGCAGGAAGAGACGCGACACCGCGATCATTCGCAGATCCTCTTGCATCGAAGGGCCGGGACGCGCACCGAGCAGGTTGTAGAGCAGATTGCGCTCGTGGATGAAGCCGAGCGGAACGAATTCCGTAAAGCCGCCCGTCTCCTTCTGAATCTTGCGCAACAGGTCGAGATGGCCCGCGATATGGCGGGGCTTCTCGATGTGGCCGTACATCAGGGTCGATGTCGATCTCAAACCCAGCTTGTGGGCTGCCGTGACGATCTCAACCCATCGATTCGTCATGAGTTTATTGGGCGCGAGGATATTCCGAATCTCATCGTCGAGAATTTCCGCTGCCGTACCCGGCATCGTTCCCAGTCCGGCGTCGACGAGCCATTGCAGGTATTCCTCGAGCTTCATGCCGCTCTTTTTGTGCCCGAAGTCGATCTCCTCGGGCGAGTAGGCATGAATGTGAAGATCCGGATAGACGGCTTTGATCGCGAGTAGAATGTCGCGGTAGTGCTCGTGCGTCTTGTTGGGATGGATTCCGCCTTGGATGCAGACTTCCGTCGCGCCCCGCTCGATCGCGTTCTGGCATTTCTCGAGAATTTCCTCGTGACTGCGATCGTACGCGTCGATCGGATCGTCCTTGTGACGGGCGAACCCGCAAAACGAACAGCCGACATAGCAAATATTGGTGAAGTTGATGTTGCGACAAACGACGTAGCTGACATCGTCGCCGCAATCCTGTTTGCGCGCGAGATCGGCCGCCGCGATCAGCGCATGGAAATCGAGTCCCTGGACCGTCAGCAGCCGTTCGGCATCGCCGGTCGAGAGTTCCTCGCCACGCAGAGCCCCTTCGAGAAGGCTGCGCACATCATTGGATACGGCGTCATTGAATTGTTCGAACATGTCAAGCGGCCTCCTCGTCGGACTGGTTATTCATTCGCTGCGCGTAGCCCTCGTCGTTGGCATATTTCGGCAGCAATGCCCGCATCTGCGGATCAAAGAAATCGGGACGATCGAGGATCCAATCCGGGTAGACCGGACCTCGCTCGAAGAGTCGGAAACCTGCGGCGGCGGTCGCTTCGCGAAGTTGTCGAAGAGCCGGCCAGGGGGCTTCCGGATTGATGAAATCGATCGTGACCGGTGAGACACCGCCCCAATCATCGACACCCGCAGCCAGTAGCCGCGGCAACATCCCCGAACCCAGATTCGGCGGCGCCTGAACATGCACCGCGCTGGGCAGGATCAGCCGCGCCATTGCCACCCATGCGACGACCTCGTCGTCGGCCAGCGATTGGACGGCATGCATTTTCGTATCCGGCTTGGGGTGGAAGGGTTGAATGATCGCTTCCTGGATATGTCCGTAGCGAAGCGACAAGTCGCGAATCGTCAGCAGCGTGTCGACGCGTTCTAGATCGTTCTCCCCGATGCCGAGGAGCATCCCGCTCGTGAACGGAATTTTCAGCTCACCCGCCTCTTCATGCATCTTGATGCGAACGGCCGGCTCTTTGTCCGGAGCGTGGAAATGGGGCATGCCCTTTTCGCGCAAGCGACGACTCGTCGTCTCCAGCATCAGGCCCATCGAAGCATTCCAGGGGCGAAGCCGCGCCATTTCTTGCTTCGAAAGAATCCCGGCGTTGGTATGCGGCAGCATGCCCGCCTCGACGGTGACCCGACAGGCCTCGACCAGAAGATCCGTCGTACTCGACATACCGCGAGCGGCGAGCATCTCCCGGTAGCTGCGGTAAGCGATCTCGGGCTTGTCCCCCAGACACATCAGCGCCTCGATACAGCCCGTCGCGACGCCGCCACGAATCGTCTGCTCGACTTCTTCGAGACTGTAGGTGTGGGCGTCGGGCGCATCGGGCTGCTTCGCGAAAGTGCAATACGAGCAACGGTTGCGACAAAGATTCGTCAAGGGGATGAAGAGATTGCGTGACACCGTGACACGATCGCCCGTCTCGGCACGCTTTTTCGCCAACGCCCCTTCGCAGAGAATCTGGCGAACTTCGCCATCGCCCAACACATCCGTCAGGCGTTCCGCCCGCTCGCGCTCGAGGGGGGCACCGGCAACGACCGCAGCGACCCAATCCCGCACTTCCGCCAATCTCGGGGAGGGGGGGCGAGCAGCGGATTCGGCGTGGGGGCGCAACGCATCCGGGTCGGCGTTTCGCAAGAAGTTCTCCAGGGATCGAGGCGGGCTACGCGGCTCTCAATAGTACACAGCCGAGTGGAACAGCCCAATCGCGCTGCAACGTCCCACCGAGAAATCGGTCTGGGCCTTGGTGAACCCACTGGCCCCGAGGGGCGAATTCTTCTCGAATCGTCAAGCGATCCGCGAAACAGGCCGAAAAGAGGCGTGGGCTCGGGCGAGAACTCGACTCGGCCCAGTCTTGCCATGAACTCGCGCGCGCGGCGTCTCGCTACACCGCGCAAAGGACACGATGACGAACCTGTTTCGCAGCCTCGCTGGGCGAATCATTCTGCTCGTCTTTCTCGCCACGGTCGTGAGCGCGCTCACCGTGTCCTGGATTTCCGTGCAGTCGCTCGATGGGTTCCTGCGCCAAAAGGTCAATCAGCAATTTCCCCGGCTCGCAGGCCGAATCTCTCGCGACCTCGCTCTATGGTATGGGTTCCGCGCGCGGGAACTCGACGTCTTCGCAAGCAACACGATTCTGACCGAATTGGCCCCACGACTCTACGCCGACCTCGCGGGAGCCGACCGGGCGAGAGACGATATCGAACGATACCTCGGTCAGGTGCTGGACAATTTTCCGCAATTCGATCGACTGGTTCTCGTTGTGCGCGAGGGTGGATCGCCGATCGAAGTTGGCGCCGGGATGAAGCTCCCGCGAGGCCTGCTCTCGACTCTCCTCTCGACGATGGAAACCACCTCGATCAGCGACGCCATTCGCATCGACGGTCGACTCGTCCAGATCGCCTCGACCCCGGTGCGAGATGCCGAGGGCCAACCGATCGGACGACTCTTTGCGCTGATGGACTTCGACCGGCTCTCGCCGATCATCGACATCAGCGGACTCGGCGAGACTGCGCGGGTCTTCCTGGTCGATTCCGAAATGCGTTTCTTGAATCCACCTCCCGGACTCGGCGCCGATGCCCGCTTCGTCTCCCCCCACACCAATTCCGAGCGCGATGCCAGTGGTGCATTCGGCGTCGCGCACTACGACAATGTCCAAAATCTTCGCGTGGTGGGCACGCAACTCGCCTTTCCGCGTTTCGATTGGACGATCATCTTGGAGCAACGCTACGACGAAGCGTTCGCGCCCGTCATCCATTCGATCTGGCGCGTCGCCTGGCTCAACCTGGCGATCGTCTTCATCGTCAGCCTGGTCGCGTCTCGAATCGCGGGTTCATTCGTCAAACCCCTGCGCGGACTCTCCCAAGCCGCGAAACGACTCTCCAAGGGAGAGCGCGGAGTCGAGATCGACGAAACGACCTTCTCGAGCGAAGAAGTGAATCTTCTGACGCGAACATTCAACGAGATGAGCCGTGGCCTCAGCCGAAACGCCCAGGAGCTCGAAGAAAGTCATCGAGCCGTCGAGGTGGCCAACGCTGAACTCACCGCCAAGAATCATGAACTCTCGAAAGTAAATCTGGTTCTCGAGCAGCTCTCGATCACGGATGGTCTGACTAAACTTCACAACCATCGTTATTTCCAGGAATCGATCTCCACCGAGTGCAAACGCAGCCTGCGTTCGAGGAATCCGCTGTCCTTGATTTTGATCGACATCGACCATTTCAAGAAGTGGAACGATCGACTGGGACATGCCGGAGGCGACGAGATGTTACGTCGGCTCTCCGAAGTCCTGAACCGCTGCGTGCGCGAGACGGATATCCTGACACGCTATGGCGGAGAAGAATTCGCCTTGATCGCGGTGGGTACGAATCTCGAGGGCGCAACGGCGCTCGGCGAGAAGATTCGCCAGGCCGTCGAAGAAGAATCCTTTCTGACAGACGTCCCGAGCGAAAAGGAACAGCTCACCATCAGCGTTGGCGTCGCAACGCTTCATCAGGACCGGAAACAGCTCTTCGCCGATGCGGATGCCGCACTCTACGCAGCCAAGGACGCCGGTCGCAACCGCGTCGTCGCCGCGACCGCGAGCACCGAATGACTGGGTCCAACAAATCGGCGGGGTGAGCGCGCAAGCCGAGAACGCCGCTTTTCCCTCCGCGACACACGGATCGTAAAAGGCCAACACGAGATCGCGCCCTCCGAGGACGCGAAGCGCTAGTTCGGATCGGCCCCGGTACCGACATCGACCTTTTCAGGCTGGGTTTGCCAACGCCGATGGGTCCAGATCCATTGGCCCGGACAGTCCCGAATTTCCTTCTCGATCACCGCAGTGATCTGCTCGACGTTCCGCCGCAAGATCTCCTCGTCGTCGGACGCGCCCGGTTCGAGCTCGAGAGCGGGTTGGATCCGAAGCCGATGGGTGCGCCCGTCTGGCGCGCGGCGCACAAACGCCGTCAAGATCGGGATCCCACGCTGGATCGCGAGTGCGATCGGCCCATAGCGAGTGCTGGCAGGACGTCCAAAAAATGGTACGAAGAAGCCCTCCTCCCGCCGCGCATCCTGGTCGAGCAACACCAACACCTTGCGACCGGCCTCGAATGCGCGAACCAGACGGATTCCCGCGTGACCCATCGGAATCTGTTCCAGCGCGACCTCCCCCCGTCGAGGGTCCGACCCCCCTCCCCGGAGCGCCAGCAAAGCCCGGTCGAGGGCCGGATGACTCAATCCGCGATAGACGACTGAAATCGGAATTCCGATCGCCGCGACCTTGGCACAGGCGAGTTCCCAATTTCCAATGTGAGCCGTCACGATCAGCGCGCCGCCGGACGCAGTCAATCCTTCACTCGCCTCGACATGCTCGAGCCCTTCGACTTCGACCCGATCGAGCAGGGCTCGGCGATGACGCCCGCCTAGCAACATCAGCTCGGCCAGTCCACGACCCAAATGAACGAAAACGTCCCGCACCCAGACTTCGCGGCGAGCGGGTTCCTCATCCGAAAAGGCGTTCTGTAGCTGATCGCGTACGCGACCCGTTCTCGGCCCCCCCAGCCGATACCACATCCGACCAAAGCCACCGCCCAGCGCGATCGCGCGATCGATCGACATTCTCTCGAGAACGAAGATCAGCGCCGACAACAGGCCTAGCAGAGCGCGGTCCCTAATCCGCGGAGCCGAATCCGGATCGGACGAACGATCGCCATCCTTCGCCACCCTACGACTAACGGGACGCGTCGCGTCGCGACTTTTCGAGCGCCTCGATCACACGAAATCGAAGCTCGGACGGATCAAAAATCTCCGACAGCGACCCGACGTCGCGCGCGCGTTCGACGGTATGGATCGCATCGAATTCCACGGCGGTGGAGGCTTGCTTTTCCAGCGTGACTTCGCGAAGGACCGATTCGAGTGCGGCCCGATTCAGCTCGGTCGGATCCCTTCGCGCGATCTCCGCTTTGTCCTTCACGCGCGGATCGTCGAGGGCCTGTGCGCGCACCTCTCGGCCGAAGACCACGGCCGCCGCCGGACCCCCGCCGATCACCGAGGCATAGGAACCCGAAAGCGCGACCGCCTTCATGTTGTCGTTCAGCTCCTGGGAGAAAACGACGTAGGCCCCTCCGTGGTAACGCGAAACGACCACGAAATAGATCGGGCCCTCGAAATTCACGACCGCGCGCGCGATCTCGGCTCCGTTCTCCAGCTGCATTTTTCGCAGCGATTCCGGCGAACCGTCGAAACCGGAGAGATTGGCCAATACGACGACCGGACGGTTTCGGCTCGCGGCATTGATGGCACGCGCGACTTTCTTCGAGGACTGCGGAAAGAGAGTGCCTCCGTTCCAGCTTTCGGGTCCATCGATCGGGTGGTAGCCGTCGCGCGGAACGTTGCGGCTCTCGATGCCGATCAGCATGATGGCCTGTCCGCCGACATGCGCATCCCAGATGATCGCGGTCTCGGCTCCGACCCAGGCACTCCAGCGTTCGAGATGACCACCGTCCGAATCGATCAACGCGTTCATCACTCCGCGCATCGCGAAAGGCCGCTTTCGCCCCGGGTTGGTCTCGTCGTCGAAAATTTCACCGACGGTCAAGAGGCCATCGGAATCAGCACTCGGGATCGGTGAATCCCCGATCGAGCGATTTCGATCGTCGGAGGTCGCAAAGACCCTGGGGCCGTCCTCTCCGGGCACGACATAGGTATATCGATAGTGCTCGTACAGGATTCGATAGGCGTCGGCGAGATTCCTGGCAAAATATTGGGCTTCGCCGTTCGGCCCCATGATTCGCTCGAATCCGCCGATCGCAATCTCATCCTCCGCGGACACCGCCCCGGAGGCTTCGAGCGCAGCTCGACCGGTCAGCACCATCGAAGCGTTTTGCGTCATGATGAGCACACCGGTCGTGTGAATCAGCATCGTTGCCAACGCGTCGAAATAGCTTTGGGCACCCACATTGACGCCTTGTACGATGACGTGAACGACGCCACCGCCCTGGGTGAATGTCACGATACGGCGCACGACCCGAGCCGTCGCGTCGAGGTTCTCGGTCCCGCTGTCCATCGCGATCTTCGCGCCCGAAGACACCGGCACCCATTCGACGGGCACAGCCAGATTTTCGGCGAGGTCGAAAGCGGCGACCAATCGGTCACATTCCGGGGCCGACAGCGCGCCCATGCCCATCGTCGGATCCGAAAGCACGAGGACGCGCAACATGCCCTCCGGCACTTTCTCCGTCGGCGTGCGGATCAAGCCGAATACCACGGCCGATGGGTTCTGACCGTAGGGACGCTTCGCGACGCTCACCGCCACGGGCTCTCGTCGCGTCGCATCGAGGTCGAATTCCTCGAAGGAGCCATCGGCGCGTGACCCGTCCGGCGACTCACTGATCAGCATCTTGACGATCTCGTAGGGATAGATCAATCGACGACGACGAGCAGCCGCCACTTTTCGTTCGTATTCCTGGATCGGTGCCAAGGGCTCGTTATGTGGCTCTCGCCAGACGACCTCGAGTTGTTCCCCCGTGTCGGTGATGACGAGTTCCCAGGGTTTGGCAGGCCGGTCCGGATGCTCGCGATCGAGGCGATTCAGCCGAACGATGACCTTCTCGAGCCCGAGGTGCCGCGTCGCCGGAGCCAGACGGCGAGCGATGTCGCTTGCCACTTCCGGATCCACGAAGATCGAGGGCGCGATGAAGATCGCGATGCGATTCCATTGCAATCTGCGGCGCGGATCACGCGTCTGGAGCACCGTTCGAAGACGTCGAGCCGCGCGATTGAAGACTCGCTCGAACGTCGCGAGATGGTGATAGAGCTCTCGACCGGGTTCCGGTGAGCGGTCACGCGCGTCCGCAAGGACGAAGACGCGTTCGTCGCCCGGTACATCCCGAGATCGGCCGTAGAAGGCGTAGGTTCCCTCTTCCGCCGGAAGCCTCTCGAGATCGAAAGCCTCGTAACGTTCGAGTGCGATTCTTCCGGCGGTTTCGGGATGCAAGTCGTAGTGCTCAATCGCGATTTCCATCCGTCCATTCCGTCGGACGAGGGTTCGATAGACATCCCCCTCCCCATCGGGCGTCAATACGCCGATCGTCATCCTCCAGCCGAAATCGTTCTCCGAGTAGGCGTCCCGGAGCGCCCCCAAGATCGCTTCCCAATCAAACTCCGCTCCGGCCGGCGTCAGATATTCGAGTGCGAGGATTGGCGTTTCGGGATCTCGTGCCAGCAGCGATTCGGCTCCACGCACGAGTCGGTCCATCCACAGACTCGTCTCGGAGACCTCACCCGTCGCGGCAAGAACGACCCCCTTCCCGGTGTACTCCACGCAGTGAATCGGCTCTCCGTCGACACGAACCGCTCGGTATCCGACAGGAGTACTCGGCGCATAACGCCGCTGGACATGGGCCGCCAGCGCGATCGCCCGACGATTGCCATCCGAACCCGAAATCCAACGACCCACCCGTTCGAAGACGAGCCGGGGCGAGGAAGCGACTTCGAGCAACACGCCGACGGGCGGTGCGACGAGATCCACCTCCGCAGTCGCAAGCCATTTTTCCACGCTGGAGGAAGAACGCTTTGCCCGCTGCTCGATACCCGGCTGTTGGAAGACGACATAGGCGGCTTCGAGGGCCGCATCGGCGACGGTATCCGTGACCTGGGGCCGCATCCGTGTGATTCGGTTGAGTGCCCGCGCGAGTCGCTGGTCATCGCCCATGTAGATGCCACTCTGAGCAAGCGCCGTAATCCGACGCAGAACGCCCAGGAGCAAGGCCAGACGGAGTTTCTTGTCGACCTGACATGTCAAGATCCGCAACACGGCGCGGCGCAACGCGTCGGTCGGTGTCAGCCCGGAAACTCCGTAGTGTGAGAGCGCAGCTCTCATCAGATCGAGAAAACTCTCATCGATACCCGAACCCTCGGCCTCGATCCGACGCAAATACATCCTCAGGCGCGCGCCATTCGACGGCCCCGATTGTCCCGAAATCGATGCGCTCGGCGACCGGATGGAAAGCAATTCGACATCGGCGAAGGTCGTGACTTCGTGACGGATCTCGGCGAGTTCGCGGCGAAAGCTTTCCGAAATCGTCTCGGGCAGCGGCGCTTCGAGAAATGAAGCGAGCAGTTCGGCACGGTCTGGATTCGCGTCGTAGCCCAGCAACACACGACGAATCTCCTCGCGAGCGGCATCGATCGCCGTCCTCCGCGACGCCAGATCGGCTCGATCGGCTGCCAGCAGATCCGGTGCGCCGAGCGCGCTCTGACCGTCCTCGGGATTTTCGGACTGGAAGAGTCTGGCGATCGGATCGACCTGCGCCGGAAGGCTGAGCCGCGTGGGTGCCGACGCGTCTTGCGCGTCGGAAGCGGATTCCTCGATGACGAGAATCAGATCCCCCGCAGCGACTTGTTGTCCCTTCTGAACCAGAATTTCCTTGATCGTTCCCGCGACGGGCGCCTGAAAACCAATCTCCATCTTCATCGCTTCGAGCAGGCCGAGGGGGTCGCCAACCCTCACGCTTTGACCGACCTCGACCTGAATCGCGACAACGACGGCCGGCGTGCCCGATCGAACCTGGCCGGCCGTCTGAGAACCGAAGCGCAATGGATGGCCGTCCACTTCGAGCCGCAGCCCACGATCATTGACATCGTGAAGAATACGGCGAATTCGATCGTCGATAATCAGTCGTCCCGCATGTTCGCCTTCCTCTCGCATCGTCGCGCCAACCGCGATGCCCTCGAGATGTACGCGATAGCGCCACGACCCGATCGCGTAGACCTTGAGTCGATAGCTCTCCGCGCCGAAGGTCAGATCGATTTGCTGACCCTCCGAGGAAGGCAGGCGATCCCCACTGCCGCGTCCACCAAAGATTCCCGTCCGCAGCGTCGCCCGCGTTCGCTGATAGGAGAGAATCGCAGCGGCGACCAGCGCGTCACGCGCCAACAAAGGATGCGATTGCGCGACGCTTTGGCGCTCAGCACCCCAACGATCGAGCCATTGTGTATCGACTCCGCCGGCCCGAAAATCGTCGCTCGCAAGAATGTCGAGCAGGTATCCCTTATTCGTGGCACCGCCCTCGACGACGAGTTCGAGATCGCGGAGAGCACACGAGAGCCGGGCGATCACTTCGGCTCGATCGTCACCACTGGCGATCACCTTCGCGATCAGAGAATCGAAATCCGAGGAGATCACGCTGTTGGTCGTGACCCCGGAATCGATACGGGTGTGGGGTCCGAGAGCCGGTTCGAAGAGCGCGATGCGACCGGGGGCAGGCAGAAATCCTTCGTCAGGATCCTCCGCACAGACTCGCGCTTCGATTGCGATTCCGCGTCGTTGAATCTCGAGTCCGGCGATCGACTCGCCCCGGGCGATTCGAATCTGGATCTCGACGAGATCGATCCCGGCAATCAGTTCTGTGATGCCATGCTCGACCTGAAGGCGAGGATTGACTTCGAGAAAGAAGAAATCCTCCCCGGTGAGCAAGAATTCGACGGTCCCGACGCCATGATATTCGACATGCTGGATGAGTCGTACGGCCGCTTCCTCGAGACGCCTGATCACGGCCTCCGGAATACCCGGCGGCGGCGCTTCTTCGAGAACCTTTTGATGACGCCGTTGGACCGAGCAGTCGCGACTTCCGACCGCCAAGACATGTCCCTGTTGATCCGCGGCAATCTGGACCTCGATGTGGCGCCCATTCAGAACCTTCGATTCGACGAAGAGAGTGCCGTTGCCAAAGGCCGAAGCGGCTTCGGATTGTGCGGATCGGAAGGCCTCGGGAATTTCGCTGGCCGCTTCGACCATCCGGATGCCGCGGCCGCCGCCGCCCGCAGTCGCCTTGATGACCACCGGAAAACCGATCCGCTCCGCGTGTGCGAGAGCTTCGGTCTCGTCCGCCACCGCACCCCCACTCCATTGCGTGACCGGCACGCCCGCCTTCTCGGCGAGATGCTTGGACGTGATCTTGTCGCCGAGCATTCGCATCGCGTCGGCGCTCGGGCCGAGGAATACGATCCCCGCCTCCGTCAGGCGTTCCACGAAATTCGGATCCTCGGCCACGAATCCCCATCCCGGCCAGACCGCGTCCGCGCCCACTTCACGGAGCGCCGCAAGCACTGCGTCATGATCGAGATAGGCCGCCACGGCGCCGCCGTCCGAGGGCAGAAGCACCGCGCGATCGGCTTGCCGGACGAAGGGTGCATCACGATCTGGAGGCGTATAGAGGGCGATGATTTCGAGACCGCCACCTTCACGTTCGCGAAGACTCTTCGCCGTTCGCAGGCATCGGATGGCGGCTTCGCCTCGATTGACGATGGCAAGACGTTCGATCCTCTTGCCCTTCGGTTTCGTGTTTGTCACGGAGCGCAGGTCTCCCCGGCGACTCGATCCTCGGAATCGATTCCCCGTTGCATCCAATTCTCGGAGTGCTGCGTCTCCGCACGGAGCCGCACTGCAAAACCGATCCAGTTTCCATGATGGGAGAACGAAAGAAAATGGGGGGTTCGAGAACCGTCGAGTTCGACGAAGGGAATCCGATCTTTCTGGCCGATCGAAAGACGCTCCGCGTCGACCTCCAGACCGTGACTGATTTCGCGAATCGCCAGCGCACGAATGGCCGCGCTCGGGTCTTCGGAGGCGTGGCCCAACGCTTCGACGAGCCAGTCTACGCCTGCCCAGTCGGAACCGACCGGCGCGGCGACGACATGAACCCATGCGTCGCACTCGAAGCTTCGCAATTCCAGCATTCGGATCCCGCCGGCAAGCGCATGCGGCAATTCGAGGCGGCCTCGACGTTCGAATCGTCCACTCATCCGCTGCGTCCCCCTCTCGGAACAGCGACTCTGCTCGCGAATTTCCTGGTAATTCGGAACGAGCCGCCCGGGTGAGAACACGAAGGTCGAGTCGATCTGTTTGGCCAGCTTGTAGCTGGCCTCTTTCGCCGCCCAATGTGCCCAGCGTCGCGCAAGCGGATTCGCGTCATCCGCGATGAGCGACCGCTCCTCTGCGGAGAAGACACGCTCCTCAAAACGGGGACGAAAGCTCGCGGGCTGCGCCTCCGCATCTCGCAGATCGACGATGTCATTGCCGAGCATTGAAATAGTCTTTCTCCATCTGCAACAACTGGCCCGTGACTTGTCGCGCGAGGTCGCGCGAACGACGTACACCCCTGGCGTCGCTCTTCGGCTCGATACAAACGAGAGTCGCATCCAGCACGTCACCCTTCGCCGGGAAGTCGCCCCAGGTTTCTTGCTTGCGCCCGCGCAGATAAACGCAGAGCACGCGGCATCCTGGAATTCCGCCGACGACCCGACCGACGCCCCAGGCGGCGGCGTCTTCCTCGACGCGACCCGACCGGCTTCGACCGGCCTCCGGAAAGAGCAACGCCGTCTCTCCGTTCAGGAGCAGATGTTTGACGCGATCGAGCACAAGACCGATGTCTTCTCGCGGACCCCCCCGCGTGATCGAAATACATTTCATCACGTAGATGAGAATGCGCGAAAGACGAGTCCTGCCGAAATTCGTACTCTCCGGGGTATTCCAGGGCAACTCATTGGGATGACCCAGCCAATAGACTCCCGACCCCAGCGCCCAGGCAATCAGAAACGAATCGACCAGCGTCAAGTGGTTGGCGCAGACCAGCATCGGCGCATCCGACTGCGCGCGAATCCGCCGATATTGCGCACGTACCGCTTGGATATCCGCAATCCGATAGCGGAAATAGACTCGGATCGCGAGTATGGTAAAGAGGAGCCAAACCGGCGCCATGACCATGCTGACGACGCGCTGACGTGCGTGTCGTCGAATCATGTCCGAATGATTGACTGCTGGTCGTCTTGCCACAGTCATAGGCTTTACCCACAAATCATCTTGGCTGATCACGCCCGAGATTGGGCTAGAGCTTCCCCGAAATCAGATTGACCGCATCGCCAACCGTATTGACCTTGTCCACGTCTTCGTCGGCGATCTCGATATCGAAATCGTCCTCGAAGGCGATCACGACGTCGACGAGTCGCGCGGAATTGACCTTCAAATCATCCAGGATATTCGTCTCCATCGAGACCCGGCCGAGGGCCGCCTCATCCTTTACCCACGGCGTGAGAATCTTGACTACGCGCTCCATCACTTCCGACTCTTCCATTTGTTCCACTCCTCACTTCTAGGTTGTCAGCATGAATCCTGGACTCGTTTCACACGAGCCAAGCGAGCACTACGCCTTGTAGCGCTTGAAAACCAGACAGGCATTGACGTCTCCGAAGCCGAAGCCCGCCTTGACCAGAACATCGAGATCCGGCACTTCGAGAATGCTATGCGGGATCGACGCCGCGTGCTTCTCGATCTCCGGATGGACATCTTCACAGTTGATACAGGGATGGACGTATCCGTTCTCCACCATCAGGATCGACGCGATCGATTCGATCCCACCCGCCGCGCCCAACGCATGTCCAATCATACTCTTCGTCGCCGTGATCGGCGGCAGCTGTCCGGGCTCCCGCCCGAGCGCGGTCGCCCACGCCTTGATCTCTGTGGGATCCGCTCCGGTGGCCGTCAAATGCCCATTGATCGCATCGACCTCGTCGGGATGGATCCCGGCGTCGGCCAGCGCGTCTCCGATACAGCGACCCACACTGGTCGGATTCGGGGCCGTCATGCTGCCCCCCATGCGATGGCCGCCGCAGTTGACACCTGCGCCCGCCAACTCGACGTGAATATGCGCGCCGCGTCCCAACGCGCTCTCGAGACTTTCCAGCATGACCACACCCGCGCCCGAACCCGGAATGAATCCTCCAGCCGAAGCGCTGAGCGGTCGCGAAGCCTTTTCGGGTGCATCATTCGAACCGCGGTTCAACACCCGCATCGCATCGAAGCCGGCCCAGATATAGTGACTCGCCGCTTCCGCGCCTCCACACAGCATTCGATCGGCGAGGCCCGCGCGAATGCGCTCCATGCCCATCGCGAGCGCCTCTGTGCCCGTGCTACAGGCGCTCGAGTTGGTCGTCACCTGATTGCCCAGGGCGAACAAGCCGGAGAGGCGTGCCGAAATTCCGCTCGCCATCACTTGTTCGACGCAAACCGAACCCATCCGTCGGACCTTCGCGGCGTTGGTGAGAGGGACGACCTTGCCGGCGATCGTATCCATTCCGCCAATCCCCGTCCCGACGATCGCACCCGTTCGCCAGTCGACTTCATCGGAGTCTTCCGCGGGCCGCGTTAGGCCCGAATCCTCCCAGGCTTCGAGCGCCGCCAGGCTCGCATAACGTTGGTTCAGGTTCATCGTCAGCAACAGCTCCTGGGAGAAGTTCTCCTCGCAAAGAGCCTCGACGCCGACCGGTGTTCCCGCGACCGTGCAGCCAAATTTCGCTTCGGCCATCGTCTCCTGGTGCTTCAGCCCGGACTGACCTTTGCGCAGGGCCAGGTCGAACTCGGAAATCCCATTCGCGTTCGGAGCGATGACGCCGAGGCCCGTCACGACGACGCGGATTCGCCCGTTTTCGTCCTTCCCGCTCATCTCGGTACTCCCATCCCGGACAATTCGCCCGAGCAAACGAGGCTCCCATCATCCAGTGTCATCTCGAAGTTGGCGCGCAATTTCTTGTGCCGGAAGAACTTCACGCGACCCACCGTCTGGACCCGATCTCCGGGCCGCACGGCCCCCGAGAAATCGACATTGCAATCCGTGAAGATCGTCAGCAGCTTGCCCACGTCCTCGCGCGAGGTCTGGAGGGCGTAGAGATAAATGCCCAATGCGACGACCGCCGCCTGTGCAGCCGTTTCGACCAGGATCACGCCGGGTGTGATCGGGTTTCCCGGGAAATGGCCGCGAAAGAAATCGGCCCCGGGCGAGAACGTGTACCTCGCCACGATATGTTCCGCGTCGAGTTCCAGGATCTCGTCGATGAACCGAAACGGCTCCTGTTGCGGAACCAGCGCGAGCACTTCTTCTCTGGACAGACTTTCACCCACCGTACATGCCCCCGTTGACGTGGAGTACGCTGCCATTGATATAGCTACCGCGCGTCGCGAGAAAGGCGACGACATCCGCGATCTCCTCGGCGGTTCCGACTCGGCCCATCGGAATCTTGGCGAGAATCGTTTCCCTCACTTCGTCTGGAAGTTCTTCCGTCATCTCCGTTTCGATGAACCCCGGGGCGATCGCATTGACGAGAATATCGCGCCCAGCGAGTTCCTGGGCCAGCGACTTCGTGAACGCGTCGAGCCCGGCCTTCACCATCGTGTACGGGATCTGGCCGGGATTTCCCGTATGGCCCACGACGCTCGAAATGTTGATAATGCGGCCGCTTCCCTTTCGCAACATGAAGCGCCGCAAGACGAGCTTTGTCAGGTACCAGGTTCCTCGCGCAATACTAGCCACGGCATCGTATTGATCCAGCTTCATCGCGAGCATCGGCGCATTGATATTATAGCCCGCGTTGTTGACGAGAACGTCGATTCGCCCGGCAACCCCCTTCATCTCCTTGATGAGTCCGTCGAGGCTCTCCGAATCCATCAGGTCGGCCTTGATGACAAAGGCGTCGTCGCCGAGCTCGGCTGCGAGCTTCAAGGCTTTCTCTTCGCTTGATCGATAGTGGATGCCGACGCGAAATCCTTCGGCCGCGAGTCGGCGGCAACAGGCCGTGCCAATTCCGGTCCCGCCCCCGGTCACGAGAGCGACGGGCAATTCGCTCATGCTTCGTCCCTTCCGCCGTGGGAACGCTCGGATTCGAAGGGGTAGTCCGGGTAGTCGATGTCGCGAAACAATCCGACCCGCGCGCCCTTCACCGAATAGATCTCTTGATCATCGATCAGAACCTGAGCGTCGCCGATCACGATTGCGGCGCCGGCCGTCTTGAGTTCGGCATAGCGCTTGATCTGGACTTCGTATCGCATGACGCCATCGTGGGGGCGAATCTGTCCGAAGAACTCCACCTCTCCGCAACCCAGGGCGCGACCCGTCCCGACGCCGCCGCGCCAATTGCAGTAGAAACCCAGCAATTGCCAGATCCCGTCGAGTCCGAGACAACCCGGCTGCACAGGATCGCCGAGAAAATGACATTGAAAGAACCAATCGTCGACCTGCGTGTCGCGGGAGGCGCTGATCTTTCCGCGACTCTTTTCTTTGCTGATATGGTCGATACGATCGATCATCAACAGCGGCGGCAAGGGCAGTCGCGCGCCGAAGCCTTCCGGCGGATCCTTGATCAAGCGGCCATGGGCGAAGGCCAGCAAATCCAATAATGTGAAAGCGTCGCGGCCAAGAAATTCTGCGTGGGTCAGCATCACTCGTTAGTTGTCCTCATGGAAGCGCATCAAATAGCCTCCCCAGGTGAGCCCAGAACCCACGCCGACGACACACACGTCATCCCTCGCGGTCCATTTGTGCCAATTCTGTGAGATCACTCCACCCGAACTGGCGCCACCGGTATTCCCGAAGAGTTCACAGTTGAAATGATGTCGGTCGCCGGGAATCTCGCAACGTTGGCAGATGGATTCGAGCATCCGCAAATTGGCTTGATGACCCACGAAATGGAAATTGCGATGCTCTTCCTGGTAGATCTCTCGCGTCTTCAGATAGAGGTCGGAAGACTTTCGGATTCCGAAAGTCTGGACGGTGCGGCCCTCTTGTCGAAAATGGCCGAGACGAGGAATCACGACCTTTTCGTTTCCGGACGGATCGGTCGTCATTGACTGTCCCAACAAGGCCGCTCGCCCCCGTTCCTTCGTCGAGAGCACGGCCGCGAGCGCACCGTCTCCCCAGAGCACGGCGGAGGATCGATCGTTGTAGTCGACGGTTCCAGTCATGGGCTCTGCGGTCACCATCAGAATGACCGCGGGCAACTTCGCGACGTCCATCAAGGAGAGCATGTAGACACCCGCGATGAAACTCGTGCAAGCCGAGCTGATATCGAGACACGGCGCTTCGACGCCCAAGAGCGCTCCGATATTGCACGCTTCTGCGGGCGATACGGTATTCGGGGCGCATCCCCCACCGATCAAGAGCCCCACATCGCTCGCAAGCACACCGGCACGATCCAGTGCCATCCGCGCGGCATGGGCACCGGCTTCCGCATTCGAAACCGTGGCCGCCTCGATCGCGGCGCGCGGATCCTTGTTTCGAGTCTCCCGGATATAGTCGAGAGGCAACGCGGTCCGCCGATTGCGAATACCCGTGCGCTCGAGAATCCACTCGTCATTGGTTCCAATGTCGAGATCCTCGAGAAACTGGTTCGTAATCTCGTTCTCGGGATGGAAATGTCCCATTCCCAGCATGTTCAGGCTCAAGACCCTACCCTCGACAATTCGCGGTCATCGCGTCGCACCGGAGATGTGTTCCCCTCCGTCGACCCGGATGATTTCGCCATTGATCCAACGGGCTTCATCTTGCGAGAGCAAGAAGATCACGCCGGCGACGTCTTCTGGCGTCGTCAGTCGACAGCCAGGGTTTCGAAGTCGAGCTTGACTCTTGAGCTGATCGCTCCCGGGAATCGCGCGAAGGGCGGGCGTGTTGGTCACCCCGGCCTGGATCACATTGCAACGAATCCCGTAGGGGCCAAATTCGATCGCGATCGAGCGGGACAGGGCTTCGAGCGAAACCTTGGCGGCAGAGACCGCCGCATACCCTCGCCATGCAACTTCGTTTCCCTCGCTGGTCAATCCGAAGATGCGCGTGTCGTCGGCGAAGAGACCGCGGGCAAAAAGCGTCTGGGTCCATCCCAATAGGCTCGTGCCCATCGCGAGGATCGTGCGGCTGAAATCCTCTTCGTCGAGATAGGAACTGTCGGGATAGACGGGCGCGGATGTCAGGGGATGAAGCCCATCCTCACCGGCCTCGAAGAGTTCATCCGCCAGCTCGGTCAGTTTGGCCGGATCGACACCGAGCCTCTCGGCCAGATTCGGGCCCGCCGTCCGTTTCTCACGTTTTTCGGGCGCGATCAATTTCAAATTGCCGAACGCGATCGAATGGAGGAGCACGCGGATTCGACCTTCGGGCCCGATCGCCTCGGCGATCGAATCGATCGTCTCGGCGCGTCGGTCGGCATTGATCGCGTCGGCGTTCCAGATATGCAGGCCGGTACCGAACTCGGCGATTTCGTCGAAATGAGGCTGGATCGCTTTCATCGAGCCACGGCGATCCCGATGCACGATCAGGATATTCAAGCCCCCCCGCGCGAGGCGTTTTGCCGTCGCCAAACCGAAGCCACTCGAGCCACCCAGAATCAGGGCCCATTCGTGCGGCGGAAAGGGCCCTCCGGAATCGCGTGTATCCTGCTTCTCGGCCAAAACAATCCCCTCCAATTCACGATCGCTGAGCCGAGGTGCCTGCCTCGGTCCGCGTCCCATCTCGACGAGCTTTCGCGCCGCCGGCGGTCGAACCCGAAGCGGCGGAGCCGGGCGCAGCGACCGACGCCATTCGGGCAGATCCAGCCCCTTCGCGCTCGGTCGGCCCGCGGTCGCGGTCCTTCGAACCTTCGCACTCTCAAGGCCAGCGATGTAAAAATAGCGGTAGATGGGGATCCGAATTGCAAATCTCTCGCAATATTTTGCGGAACCTCTACCTCGAGCCCCGCAAGCATGACCGCAAGTCAGGTTACGCCAGCCCTCTCCCCTTGGCTATGTGGTCTTCAAGCCCCGCTCCGAGGAATTCGACTCCAGACCCTCGTGCCCGGCGCCTCCACCCATCTCGCCAAGTCCGAGTTCGGCCACGATCCGGGGCAGATCCTCTTTCGCCACGATCTCCACCTTCATCCCCGGGGGCAACGCGTCGGGCAATCGACGAAAATAGCCTCGATCGAGACGGGCATCGACGATAACGACGATCCCCCGATCGGTTTCACTCCGAATCAGCCGGCCGGTCATCTGTTTCAAATGCAGCAACATTCTTCCCAACGAGGAGCGCATGAAGGGATCCTCGCCCGCCGCGCGGAGTCGGGAATCTCGCCGGCGACGTAGCTCTGTCGGGACGTCGAAGGGCAGTTTTTCGATCACCACCGCCTGCAAATCGTCGCCGCGAATATCGATTCCCTGCCAGAACCGACGTGCGCCCAACAGGACTGCGCCACCACGCGCCTTCCGAAAGCGTTCGACCAGCGCGCCCGGGTCATCGCCCGCCCGCCGTGGCAAGAGAATCTCGATGCCTTCCCCCGCCAACAACGTACTCAACCGATCCGCCGTCTCGCGCATCCGCGCAAGGCTGGTAAAGAGACCGAGCGTTCGACCCCTTAGCGATCGCGCGAGTACGGCGAGTGTCTGGGCGGTTTCTTCCACGAGATCCGCGACTCCCTCGATCGCGACAACCCGCATTGCGCGCTCATAGGGAAAGGGCGAACCCACCGAGTGGCTCCAGCTATCGGGCAGATCGCGCTCACCGAGCCCGACCTCACCCAACGCGGCATGGTCGTCGCCCCCAATGAAGAGGGTCGCCGAAACCACCGCCAGGCTCTCGATCCGCCCGAGGAAATGCTCTCGAAACGCCTCACCGGGAGCCACGGGCCGCAGGACCAACGACCAACGATCGTAGGGGCTCTCCAATCCTTCGAAGGCACCGACATAGTCCTGGTTGTCGGAACCGAATGCGATCCGCAACCCATGAGCCGACTCCAGCAGAGCTTCGACGTGGGATCCAATCGCGCGCTTGGCCTCCTCTTCGGCCTCGGAATCGTGTTCGGGAGTCGTCCCGACAGCCCCGGAGCCCGCCTTTTTTCCGATCGAAGGATCGGATCCGGCGGACGGCTCGGATTTCTCTCTCCGCTTCGCGGGACCTTCCCGGGTGGCATGCGCCGCCAGCGATACCAGCCGAGCGGCCGCGTTCTCCGCGATCTCCGCAGCCGTCGGCATTTTCTCGCCGGCATCGATCGACAACTCCGCGCCGCCGAACGAATCGGCCTGATCGGCCATTATTCGGCCGAGTCCGGCCATTTCGAGCATGAGATCTCGACGATTCCGGTGTAGCGCCGTTTCTTCCCCTCGCGAATCGGCCGCCGCCACCAGCCCGAGACTCGCATAACGACCCCTTCCGCCGCGAACGGGTTTTCCGAAGAGGTCTTCGAGGCGCTCGGAAATGTCTTCGGGTCGAATGCGTATCGCGTAGACCTCTTCCGCGACGCCGCCGACTTCGTGACCTTCATCCATGATGACGTGCGAAAAGTTTGGGTAGTCGGGCGGCCAGCGAAGCAGAAGATCGTGATTGGCAACGACCAGATGGGCTTTCCCGAGCGATTTCCGATGTCGACCGAACGGACATTTCCGTTCATAGGCGCATTGCTCACGCGAACATTGTTCGGCGCGCGCGGCCACGCTCGCGCGCAACAACTCGCGCAGCCGCGGCTGGCGCCGGAGAAGCGCCGCCGGCACCGTGCCGACTTCACCGTGTGGACGAATTCGCGCACAGGCCTCGAGCAAAGCGTAGTCCGAACGCAGATCCTCCAGCAGAGCGGGGTCACGGGCTTCCGCCAGAACCGCGGAGAGACGGCGCTCACAGATATAGTTTGCGCGACCTTTGATCGAAAGAGCGCGCAACTCCGGATACCCGAGAAAACGCGCCGCCGCGGCGATGTCCTTGCGCAGAAGCTGATCCTGGAGAAGTTTGGTCCGCGTCGACAGCACGACCGGCTCCTTGAAGCCCTGTTCGGCGCGCCCGATCGCAAAGGGAATCGCCGCGGAGAGATAGGCGAGGGATTTGCCGACACCCGTACCGCCTTCGAGCCGCGCTACGCCGCCATCCGCAAGCACCGTCACGAATTCGCGAGCGAGTTCGAGTTGTTCTTTGCGAACGCGGTAGCCGGGAAAATGTCTCGCCCCGCGCTCGGGGTCGGCCAGAGCCGCCAGGATCGCGTCGGCTTCGAAGGGCACCGGCTCCTCGTCACTCTCCCCGATCCGCAGGAAGCGTTCATCGGCTTCCGTCGATTCGACCTCATCCTCCGATGCGACGTTCCGCGCGAAGTCGACGAAATCGCCCGCCTCGACGGAGGCGCTCGATCGCGGACTCAACAGGGAAATCCAGGGAGATTCCGGCAGGTGCCGTTCAAGAATCCGACGCGCTTCGCGATAGCGGCGCTCGCCCGACTCGGCGCCCTTCGCCAATTCGGCCAGCACACAGGCCGCGTCGATCGCGTCGTCGAGTGCGCGGTGGCGCTCCTCGCGACCGAATAGTCGTCGCGTAAAGGTTTCCAATCGAAGATCGGACGCGTCCGGATGGGTCAGGGAAAGAATCTCTTGGGTATCGAGATAGAGCGCGCTGCCGAATTTGGGATCGATGTCGCGTTTCAGGAAGCTCCGCTCGAAATCGCTCTGATGGGCCACGAGAATACGACCGCCGAGAAACTCGCAGACCTTTTCTCTCACCATCGAGAGTGTCGGCGCGGCGCTGACGTCGCGGTCGACGATCCCAGTGAGCCGGCTCACCAGGCTGGGAATCGCGCGGCTCGGCCGAACCAACGTACTGGCTACGCCGACCGTCGTTTCACGCGGATCGAGAAGCAGGATTCCGATCTCGAGAATCTCGGCGGAACGACTCTCCGGCAGACCCGTCGTCTCGAGATCGACGACCGCAATCGGCCCGATGGCTTCCAGCCATGGACCCAGAGCTTCGAGCGCGAGCCCGATGGAGCCGGGATCACAGCGCTCGACCCGAAACTCCAAGACGGACCCCCTCCCGACGCGAACGCCTAGACGTAGATCCCGCCGGAGTATTCGCGATCCTGTCGGATGTCGACGTTGATCAAGGCCGGCAATCCCGAAGCGGCGGCTCGCTCGAAGGCGGGTCGCAGCTGATCGGGCTCGGTCACATATTCGCCGTGGCCCCCGAGCGCTTCGACGACCTTGTCATAGCGGGTTCGGTTGAGCAGCACGCCCTCCAGCCGATCCCAGCCATAGATCGCTCCCTGGGGTCGCATCATCTGACCCCAGGCGCCGTCGTTGCCGACGATGCCGATGATCGGAAGGTTGAAGCGGACGGCGGTATCGTATTCCATCCCGTTGAATCCGAACGAGCCGTCGCCATAGACGATCACGACGGCTCGATCGGGATGCGCGAGCTTCGCGGCCAGCGCAAAGGGCATCCCGACGCCGAGCGTTCCGAGCGGACCCGGATCCATCCAGGCGCCCTCTTTGCGCACCGGCAGGATCTTCGCCGCCGTCGCCACGATGTCTCCGCCATCTCCGATGACGATCGGGTCGTTCAAGGTTTCCAACCAATCGCGGATCTCGCGACACATTCGCTGTGGATCGATCGGAACCTCATCACTATTCAGCTTGGCCTCGATCTTTTTCTCGGCCGCATTTTCAATCTCGCGAAGTTCGTCACGCCAGCTCGAAAAGTCGAGTTGAACACTCTGGCTCTTCATCTCTTCCAGCAGACATTCGAAGGAGCAGGCGAGATTGCCGACGAGCGGCACATCGGTCTGGCGATTCTGCCCGATCAACGTCGCGTCCATCTCGAGCTGGATGATCTTCGCGTCCGCGGGAATCGTCTGCCCAAAGCGCATGCGGAAATCGAGCAAGGTCCCCGCCAGGATGATGCAGTCGATCTTCTGCAGAGCGTCCCGCCGCGACCGGCTCAGGAACTCGGGTGAATCCGGCGGAACGCTGCCGCGACCCATGCCGTTCGTGTAGGTGGGAATATGGGTTTCGGCGATGAAACGATTCATCACCGGCGCGGCCTGCGACCATTTCACACTGGTCCCGGCCATCAGCATCGGTCGCTGCGCGGCACGCAACACCTCGATGGCCTTCTGCACCTCGACCCGATCGGGCGAGAGGCGCGGCGGCTGGGTCCGGATTTTCGGAATCACGACCTCCTCATCCTCCGGCACGACGGCCATGAAGATGTCCATCGGAATCTCGAGATAACTCGGACCGGGGATACCGGATACCGCGTGTCGAATCGCCAACTCGATGTACTCCGGGATCCGCTTGGTCTGGTAGATCGCGTCACAAAATTTCGTGATCGGACGGACGACGCCGAGATGGTCCATCTCCTGCAACGAGCCGCGGCGAAGGTTCTCGAAGGGACCCTGCCCGCCAAAAATGAGGATTGGAGAATTCGCGCGCCAGGCATTCGCGATTCCGGTCACGCCGTCCGTGACACCGGGACCGGCCGTGATGGCGGCGACGCCGATATTGCCCGGATTGCAACGTGCCCAGGAATCGGCCGCATGCACCGCCGCCTGTTCGTGGCGTACGTCGACGATCTTGATTCCTTCGTCGATACATCCGTCGTAGAGCGGCATGATGTGGCCGCCGGAGAGCGTGAAGATGACTTCGACGCCGGCCTCTTTGAGGGCCTTGGCTGCGAGTTTTCCACCGTGAAGGGGCATGGGGGGATCTCCATCTTGTTTTGACTTGAATTGTTTGGAGTTGAACACTTGGACATGTGGGTCAGGATTCGTTCGCCGGGATCCGTTGACCCGGCGCCCTAGGTTATCACCGCGCAGGCGGCAGAGCCAAGGGAGTTCGCCGGTTCGCGATCCGAAAAACGAAAAGCCGGTAGACGCACTGAGGCGCCTACCGGCTCGAATCGAGGTCGATCCCCAATACGGGAGGGGCTCGTCCGATCTGCGTAGATCGCGTTCGTGAAGCGATTCAGCGAATCTGGAACTCCGCACGTCGGTTCAATTGCCAGGCGGTCTCGCCCGTGCCATTGACGGCCGGCTGCGCCTCGCCGTAGCTCACGATCGTCATCTGAGCCATCGGGACGCCGAGGTTGTAGAGGTAGTTCCGAACCGAACCGGCGCGGCGTTCCCCGAGGGCGACATTATAATCTGCGGATCCACGCTCATCGCAATGTCCTGCGATCACGATCGTCGCATCCGAATCGACGAGCGCCGTGGCCGCGGCGCTCAGGATCGATCCGAACTCCGATCGAATCTTGGATTGATCGAGATCGAAGTAGACCGGCGCGATACTGAGCGAACGATTCGAGACGTTGGTGTCTTGCATGCTCGAGTCGGGGATGGGCTGATTCGAACCATCACTGAATTCGCTGTCGGTACCCCCGCCACCCGAATCTTCTGTCGCTTCCGGAGTCGAGGCACATCCCGCCGCGAAGACGAGCAGCCCAGCGAAGAGAATCGCAGCCCATCGCATGTTCATCGGAGTAAGTTTTCGTCGCATCATGATTCGGTCGTTGCCTCCGCGGCGAGCTCCGATTCGCGTGACGAACACGGCCGGCCCTCTCGTCGCTCTTCTTTTTAGAACTGCTTTTTTCGACTACTCTCAGTCCTCAGTCGACTAACTCTCTCTCGAACCCTCGAACGAGTTTCTGTGGGTCTTCTGCTGACTTGATCGTCCGGGCGCATCGCTCGGAATTCGACCGAGATAATGGAGGCTCGCGGCGGCTCGTGCAACTGTGACGACCCGTCCGGGCGGTCTCGATCGACGGAAAGCCTGCCATTTCGGGTCCAGGAACGCCGATTTGTGATCGGGGACACCCCTATTCGAGACGCGCCAGAACGTCGGCCAACGCTTCCGGGTCGAGCCAGAAGTGGTAGTTCTCCCGAACATCTACGAATTGGACGATTCCCTCCCGATCCAGAACCAAGGTCGTGGGGTGTGGAACCCCTATTTCGATGGCCTCCGGATTCTCCTTCAAAATACCGAGATCGCGGATCAGCTGGCTCTTCGGGTCGGCCAGGAAAAGAATTCGATCCGCCAATCCGAGCTCGTCGACGAAGATCCGACTCCGCTGATTGATTTGTGCGTCCGACATCACCCAGATGATTCGCAGATCGGGCGTCGCCGCAAACACTTCCCGCAGCTCCACGAGCCGCGCCTTCGTAAACGGTCACCAATCCACGCTGCGTTCGAAGGTGAGCAGGACGCGATGGCCCCGGAGATCTTCACGGCTGTAGGTCCGTCCATCGAAGCCAATCAGTTCCAGCGGTGGAAGCGCCCGACCGATCGCCAGCTGGCTCGGCCGATCGGCGCGAACCTTGTTCTCCGGTCCGCGATGGCTGAAGGAGCTATTGGGCAGAATCAGATTCAATGTAAAGAGCGCCGCCAGAATCAACGTCGCCAGTCCACGCAAGATCATTCGGCACTCCCCGAGCCCGTGGCCGTGCGATCACCCCGGCTCTCGGCCACCGTCGGGCGCAGCCACACGAGCGCCAGCGAAATCAACAGAAACGCACTGGCTTCGGTTCGCGGCAGATCCCCGAGCCAGATGTAGTAGTCGCCCACGAACCACGCGAGCATTCGAATCACCGCCATCAGAGCGAGTACGAAGGCGGTCATCGTTCCGACCGAACGAGAAGCCAGAGGATCTCGAGCCGCGCCGATCAGACCGCCGGCCCAACCCATCAAGGCACAGCCCGTAAAGCCAACGAAATAGTGGCCGACCGGACCGGTCGGAATCGACGGAACGGAGTTGGGCCGATGGTATAGGAAGAACGAAACGACGAGACCGATTCCAAACACCAGAACGGCCACGCCCAGGGTGCCCATCAGAAAACGATAGAGTCGCAGCCGATTCATCGCCCGGTATGATGGCGTATCGACGAGCTCCCGTGCAGGGCGGGCTGCGATTTAGAGGAGTCGGTCATGGCGGGATCCCCGGTGCCCGAAAGCTCCGCCGGGAAAGCGACCGTCAATCGACTCTCCGACGCGGATCGCGCACGCGGTCGGCGGTTGGCGATTCTCAGCCACCCGGCCGGAAACGCCTTCGCGATGGCACTCAGCGAGCATCTCCCGACCCTCGCCCTGCTGGCGCTCGGCGCGGGTGAATCGGTCGTCGGGGGTCAGAGCGCAATCAGGACCGGCGCGAATCTCCTTCAGTTGCCCACGCTGCGCCGCGTGGCACGAATTCCGAAGCGCAAGATTCTCACTCGGGGACATCTTCTTGCGGTCGCTGGCATGTTGCCCTTGCTCGCCTTCACACCGCTTCGGGAAGCGGCCCAGGCGGGCGACCCACGGCCCGCCTGGATCGCGCTCGCGTCGCTCGCCGTCGCCTCCGCCGGAATCAGCATCTCGAACACGGTTTGGTTTCCGATGCTGAGGTCCTATGTCGAACCCGAGCGGATCGGCCGATTCTTCGGGCTGATTCGCTCGGGCTGGCACTCGACGCTGATTCTCTTCTACCTCGGCGCGGCGTTCTGGCTGGCCCGCGCGCCGGGCGATTTCGCGCCGCTCTTCGGCGTGGTCTTCGCCCTCGGCATCGTTCGAATCCTGCTGATCTCTCGCATGCCCGAACAGAGTGAGCTGACGGAAGAACGAATTCGCGTGCGCGAGGCGTTCGGATTGATTCGCGACAGCCGGCCCTTGCGTCGACTCCTCACCACCGTTTCCTCGGGACAGGCACTGCGCGCCTCCGTGCTGCCCTTTTCCTTCGTCATGCTCCGGCGCGAAGTGGGCTTCTCGGAAGCCCAGTTGCTGGCCACCACGATCGCAATTTTCGCCGGGGGACTCGTGTCGCTGTATTTCTGGGGCCGAGTGATCGATCGACACGGCGCGGCGGTCGTTTTCCGAACGACATCGATCGGAATGGGAGTGCTCACGCTCTCGTTGCTCGCCATCTCCCGAAGCGGCGACGGCGCGTTCCTCGGCGCGATCCTGTTCTTCTTTTTCTACGCGATTCTGGCGGCCGGATTTGGAGTGGCCGACACGCACGTCCTTTTCAAGCTGACGCCGGTCGAGTCTCCCGCTCGAATCCTGGTCGCGGCGGCGGTGAGCGTGAGCATGGTCGCGGCCATCGTACCCCTGGCCGTGGGCTTCGGTCTTGAGTGGGGCCTCGCCGCGACGTCCGACAGACGGCTGGTCTACCATGTCTTCTTCGCCATCGCGGCCCTGATTCAGACGATCCACTGGTGGCCGACGAGAGGTTTCGGCCCCGAACACCCCCGGACTTGATCCGCGCGGAGTTTCCATTCCATTGACCCCCGATCCGACCCATACGACCGACGCTTCCGACGACTCCGACGCCTCCGACGCCTCCGATTCGGACGCTTCAGCGAATTCCAATTCGAATTCGGGCCGCCTGCTGCTGCTTCGATACAGCGGCGATTTGACGACCAAGGCCGAGGCGACACGACGACGGATGACCTCGAGATTGATCGAGAACCTTCGGGCCTCGATCAAGGAGAGCGGTCGCAAGGCGCGTGTGCGGCGCGATCGAAACCGCATCTTCGTCGAACTCGAAAGCGGCCCCGGGCCGAGCGACGACGAGATGGCCACCCGCCTCGCTCGCGTGTTCGGAATCGAGTCGGTTTCCCTGACCCACGTCGAAGAGTGGTCGTGTCTCGCAGATATCGTTCGTTCCGGCTACCGATTCGGCGCGCCCTTCGTGCGGGGCCGTCGCTTTGCGATCCGAGCGCGACGGGTCGGGGATCGCCATCAGGTCCCGCTTCGATCGCCCGCCATCGAGCGGGAACTCGGCGAGGCGCTGCGCCCGATCGCTGCGAAGGTCGACCTCTCGAACCCCGAAGCCACGATCTTCGTCGAGGTCGATGCCAGCCACGCCTACTATTTCGTCGCAACCGAGCGCGCCGCGGGCGGACTTCCCCTGGGCACAGAGGGTCGCGCGGTCAGTTTGCTTTCCGGTGGCTTCGATTCACCGGTCGCCTCGTGGCGGCTGCTTCGACGCGGGGTCGCGCTCGACTATGTGTTCTGCAATCTCGGTGGCCGCACGCATCAACTCGAGACCCTGACGATCGCCAAGCGCCTGGCCGACCTCTGGCAATGCGGCACGCGGCCCCGCTTCCATGCGATCGATTTCGACGCGGTCAGTCGCGAGATCCAGGACAAGGTCACGATGCGCTATTGGCAGATCATCCTCAAGCGGATGATGTTGCGCACCGCGGAGGCGGTCGCGGCAAGTTACGGCGCGATGGCCATCGTCACGGGGGAGGCCATCGGCCAGGTTTCATCCCAGACCCTGCAAAACCTCTCGGTGATCGCCGACGGCGCCTGTCTCCCGATTCTGCGGCCCCTGGTCGGAAACAACAAGAACGAAATCATCGCCGAGTCGAGAATCGTAGGCACCCACGATCTCTCGGCCAAGGTGGGCGAATACTGTGCGATCGTCCCGAGTCGTCCCGCGACGAGCGCACGTTTGGCCGACATCCTCAGAGAGGAAGCCAAGCTCGATCCAACTGTCCTCGCCGAGGCGCTCGACACCCGAACTGAATTCCTGCTCTGCGATCTCGACCTCGAGGTCTGGGACGCCAAAGAGCTGGTCGCAAGGGTGATCGAGAAGAGCGACACCGTCATCGATCTTCGATCCCAATCCGCATTCGACTCCTGGCACTACCCCAACGCGCTCTTCTTCGACTTCTCGAGTGCGCTTCGCGCTTTCGGATCGTTCGACGCCGCGCAGAGCTATATCCTTTACTGCGAGTTCGGTCTGAAGAGCGCGCACCTGGCGGATCTGATGCGACGCTCCGGAATGCAGGCTCGACATATTTCCGGGGGTCTGAATGCCGTAAGACGGCTTGCGGAAGAAATCGCGACCGAGAAGGCGGAAGAGAAGCCTTAGCCCGCGTTCTCTACTGGCTGGATTCCGAACGGGCTCGTTCGAGACAGCGCCGACAAATGCAGCTGTCCCCTCCGTCTCGTTCGTTTGCACGGGCGAGCAAGGACTCCGGAAACGACTGGCCGACACACCAACAGCGCAGACTCGCCTTGGCCCCCGCTTCTTTCGCGAGGGCACATTCGTTGGGCTTGCCGCAAAGCGCGCATCGACTCCGGTCGATCGTGATTCCGACCTCGGAACGATTCATTCCAGCAGAGCCCCACAGGCGGTATCGAAAGTCGCCGCAAAAACTCCGGCCAATACGAAAAGGCTGAATGCCCAAACCAGAGCGAATCGCAATGGAACCAGGACCCGGAAGAACTGGGCGACGACCGCATCCTCGCTCTCCCCGTCGCGCAAACGAAGTTCCATTCGACGCAACCACGTTAGGCCAAAGGTGGAAAGAACCGGAATCATCAGGTTGATGAATCCGATCGGCGCGCTGATTCGGGCGATCGAACATCGGATATCGGGTTCGCCCAATGCGATCAGAAATGCAAATCCGTTCACGACGGCAAAGGCAACGATCGTGTCGCAATAGACGATGATCCGGTCTGCGAGCGCGCGACGATCCATCTGGCCAATTCTCCCGAACGGGTGACGTCCAAGCGTGCACCGGGTTCCTGTCTCAGGATAGCGCTACAGATTCCAGACAGCGGCGAAGCGAAGGAGGGGGCATCCCGGCCGGGGCGGCGTCAGTCCCGCTCGCGCCCGGACGCCGGATCGGCCTCCTCCCAGCGATCGAGCAAGATCCGTCTCTCCTCGGCGGACATCTCACGAAAGCGACGGAGCTGTTCGCGGTACTGATCGCGTTCGGACTCGGACATTCTTCTCCAGCGGTGCAGATTCCGATCGATGCGGTCGGTCTCGGCCGGGGACTCGCTCAATCGATGGCGAAGTTCGGCGATGAACTTCTCCCGTTCTTTCGGCTCGAGCTCGTCGATTCCGCGAAGTCGTCGACGCAGCGCCTGCCGTTCGGACTCCGGCAGGGTGAAGAATTTCCGCAGCAGACGCCGTCTCTCGAGCGGGCTGAAATCCGGCAACGCGTGTTCCAATGCGCCCATCCCTCGTCGAAAGAGTCTCCGCTCACGGGGACTCGCGTCCCGCCACCGCTGACGCGCGCGCTCCCGCATCTGGTGCCGTTCGCGAGGGGTCATCTCCTGCCGATGTCTCGCGCTATCGACGCGTCGCACGTCACGCGACTCGACCCGCTCTGCATCCGCCAGAGCGATGTCCGGCCAAGCCCATACGCCCGCGCCGATCAGCAAGACGCCAATCGTCGCGACCGAGATGCCGAGAGCGAAGAGGGGCCGTCCGATGGGCCACCCCCCTCGCCGCGATCCCGAAGCCTCGAAGCGACGCCTCATCCGCGTTCCCCCCGACTACGGCCAGACAGAAAGTCGAGTAGATCGAGCCGCTCGATCACATCCAGATCCTCGTTCGAGATCGCGTTCAACTCGGACAGCTCATTGCCGTATCCGAGCGCGAGCACGAGTTCCTCTTCGATGGCGCTCATCACGCCCATCATGCTCGCTTCGTCGTCCAACTCGGGATCCCCGACCCGGGCAAATCGGGACGGCGTTTCGGGCGAGGGTTCCAAAGTCGGAAACACCCAATAGAGCAGGAGTGCGGCGGCGGCCGCCAGCGCCGCAAAGAAAAACCGTCTCCGCCCTCGGAGGGGTTCGTCGTTCGCGTCGGATTCGTCATCAAGGGGTGCGTCCGTCGAGGACTCCGACGAGTCGAGACCCAATCGAACGCGCAAGCGCGCGAACGTGGCCGCGAGGCGTTCCTCACTGATCGACTCGAGACCGATCGATTGCAATCGATCATCCACGCGCCGAAACGATCTCGCACGCGCTTCGAACTCTCCTCCCTCCGACAGTCGAGCGGCCAGACGAACTTGCTCCTCTGGCTCGAGTTCGTCGTCGAGGCCCGCAGAAATAATCTCCTCGTCACGATCGTTCATCGTTGAGCCTCCGCATCGATGGGCGCTTCCTCTTCCATCCGATCCGCCAGCGTCGCACGCGCGCGATGCACGAGCGATTTGATGGACGGGATCGAAGTCTTCAGAATCTCGGCGATCTCCGCGTACGCATAGCCCTCGACGGCGGCCAGCCAAAGAGCGCTTCGCTGTCGTTCGGGCAGAGCCGCGAGCAGAACTTCCATCCGATCGGACGCACGCCTGGTTTCGAGTACGTCGAATGCAGACGGCTCATGCGAGACCAATGAGAGCGCGGGCCCTTCGGAGCGAGTCGAGGATCGACGGGCTTCGGACGGATCGATCGGAATATGTGGCATCCGACGATGCGCGCGATCGAGTTCGTTCAACGCCAGATTTCGGCCGATCCGAAACAGCCAGGTCGAGAAGCGGGCATCCGGTGAATACCGCGCGCGCGCACCATGAACACGCAAGAAGGTCTCCTGCAGGATTTCCTCGGCCGTCGCTCGTTCCTTCAAGATCCGCTCCAGATAGCGAAGCAGAGG
>SMVA01084043.1_pt1 | contig 35742 bp, 29 predicted proteins | sample 2456451 | NCBI WGS metagenome assembly SMVA01 (sample SAMN11095933, study PRJNA526329) | marine sediment metagenome | biome: Marine sediment; feature: Surficial sediment; material: Deep marine sediment; isolation source: Hadal surficial sediment | place: Pacific Ocean | collected 2014-05 | depth... | reverse complement strand
AGAGGCGGCTCAACTGCGTGGTTTTTCCGCAACCCTCGATCCCTTCGAGGGTCACGAACAAGGGCCGGCTGACGGGCACGGTCTGACCTCCGGAAAGAGGTCAGGATACCACCCCTGCGATCAGCCCTCGTGCGAACCACACTGCGATGGCGATGACCACGGCCGCCAGCAGGTTCATGACGATGCCGACGGAGGCCATGCGCCGCAAGGTGAAGGCGCCGGCGGCAAAGACGATGGCATTGGGAGGCGTGGCCGTGGGGAGCATGAAGGCGCACGATGCCGAGAGGGTGACGGCCAGCAGCAGCGGGGCCGTGGGAACCCCCAGGGCCGGCGCCGCTGCCGCCGCCAGGGGCAACAGGGTGGTGACGGTGGCCGTGTTGGAGTTCACCTCGGTGAGCAGGCTCACTCCCAGGCAGACTCCGTAAAGGACCAGGGGCAACGGCAGGGCACCCATGCCCGCCAGCCCTTGGCCCAGGGCCTGGTCGAGGCCCGAGGCTGTGAACCCGCGGGCCAGAGCGAACCCGCCCCCGAACAGAAGGAGAATATGCCACGGGATGCGCCGCAGAGCGTCACTCTCCAGCAGGCGTGCCCCTGGGGGCTGGCCGTTTCCCGCAGGGATCAGAAAGAGGGCCACGGTCGCGGCGACAGCCACGGTGGAATCATGAACCATGCCCTGCAGCCCCAGCAGCTCGGCCCAGCCGGGGAGGTGCCCCATCTGTCCCAGGTCGATGCCGCGCCGGCCGATCCAGGCCAGGGCGGTGAGGGTGAAGACCATGGCGGTCCGCAGTTCGCCGGTGGACATGGGACCCAGCGCGCGCAACTCAGCGCGGATCTCTGCGACCCCGGTCTCGGCCCGAGCGGGGAGGGGATAGGCAACCACTGTCAACAGCAGCCAGCCCATGGGAATGAGCACCACGACCAGGGGGATGCCCAGGAGCATCCAGGCGAAGAAGTCGGGTGCCTGGGCCCCGGGAATCAGATCCGGCAGCATGCCGGCCAGGACGATGTTGGGAAAGGTTCCCACCAGAGTGCCCATGCCGCCGATGTTGCAGGCATAGGCCGTGCCCAGCATGAGGGCGGCGGTGAATCCCCGGGCGTGAATACGGCCGCCGACCGCCAGGGCGATGGGGAAGAGCATGGCGGCTGTGGCGGTGTTGGAGAGCCACAACGAGAGGAATGCCGCCGCGATCATGAAACCCAGAACCAGGCGCCGTGGCCCGCCACCCACGGTGGTGACGATGGACAGGGCCATGCGCTTGTGCAGCCCGTGGCGCTGCAGGGCCTCGGCCAGGAAGAAGCCGCCCATCATCAGGAAGACGTAATGGTTGGCGTACGGAGACGCCACGGCGGCGGCCTCGAGGATGCCGCACGCCGGGAAGAGAACCAGGGGCAGCATGGCGGTGACGGCCAGGGGGACAACTTCAGCCATCCACCAGACGGCCATCCATGCCACGATCCCCGCGGCCTGGGCCGCAGGCTTATCGAGTCCCGGCCAGGGGAGGAACGCGGCCAGTGAGAACAGCGCCGGCCCCAGAGCGATCCCCAGCAGGCGGGCAGGAGGAAACTTCACGTGTCAGATGCGGGTCAACTCGCCGCGGCCGCCTGGTCGGGAGAGTTCAACTCCTGGTCGATGATCTTCTGGAACGCGGCGAAGGGTTGAGCACCCACCAGTTTTTTCCCATTGATGAAAAAGGTCGGGGTGCCGTTCACTCCCAGGCTGGAGGCCTGGCGCACGTTGTTCTGGACGAACTGGGCCAGCGCCGGGTCCTGGCGGTCCTTCTCGAACTTCTCCACATCCATGCCCACCTGCTGGGCCCAGAGCTGCAGGTTCTGGTCCGTCATGGCTCTCTGATTGTCGAAGAGAAGCTTGCGGTATTCCCAGTACTTGCCCTGCCGGTCCGCCGCCAGCGAGGCGATGGCACCGGTGGGGGCGCGCAAGGGTTTGTACATGACCACGTGCCGCACCTTGCCGGGATAGGTCTCCATGATCTGCTGAATGGTGGCCTGGCTGCGCTTGCAGAAGCCGCACTGAAAGGCGGTGATCTCCACCAGGGTGATGGGGGCATCCTTGGGCCCGCGGCTGATGGAGTTGGCCATGTCCACCTTGTAGATCTTGTTGGGATCCTCCGCCGGGCGCCGGGAGCGGGTAGCAGCACTGGCAACCCACTTGGTGGGCAGCAGATCGCCCGCCAGTTCCTCGTCGATGATGGCCTCGAAAGCGGTCATGGGTTGAGCGCCACGGACACTGCGCCCATTGATGAAGAAGAACGGCGTGGCGGAGGCGCCCACGCGGACGGCCTGGGCCTGATCCTGCTGGATCCTGTCGTTGAACTTATCGCTGGTCATGGCCGTGGTGAAGGCCGATATATCCAGATCCAGAGACCGGGCATGGGCCAGCAGAGCGCCCTGTTTCAGGTCGGCGCTGGTGAGCAGCAGATCATGCATCTCCCGGAAGTGCCCCTGCTCACCGGCGGCCAGGGCGGCCTTGGCCGCCATGGGCGCATCCTTGTGGAAGGCCAGGGGATTCTGCAGGTAAACCAGCCGGACCTTGTCGCCGTACTTCTCCTTGACCTGGTTGAGGGTGGCGTGGGCTTTGCGGCAGAAGGCACACTGGTAGTCGGTGAACTCCACCAGAGTCACAGGTGCATCCGCCGCACCGAAGGCCGGCGCGCCCTCAAGGTCCAGCTTGACGCGGGAAATGGTCGTGGCCTGAGGGGTGGGCCGGGCGGCGGCAGGCTTTGCGGCGGCCTGGGGAACTGCCGCTGGTTTGGCTGCAGCCTTGCTGCTGGATTCCGAAGTCAGTCCGCCCAGAACGACTCCGGCGGTGATGGCGGCGGCCAGGAGTCCCGCAGGAAGGAGCCAGCGGCTGGCGCCGGCCTTGGGAGTCGGGGTCTTCGCTCTCTTCTTCTTCATAGTGCTCCTGTCATGGTTGTGCGAGCAAAGCTCAGGCCAGCCGCATCTGCGAAGTATATACGCAGGAAGGGCGGCAGTGGCCACTCTCAGGGCGGGAGGGCACCGGCAGGCCTGGATTCAAAGGAATCAGCGCGAAAAGAAGCCGCGCTTGGTGGTGCCTGGGCCAGGGTCCGGGTTTGCATTGCCAGTGAGTTCCTTGACCCGGATCTGGAGTTTGGCCAGGCGTCCTTCCAGGTCTTTCTTGACGAACGCCGTCTCCTTGCGGGCTTTTTCGATCCCAGTGCTGCTGTCTGCTGTGGCATCCTGGATCTGCCGAATCTCCACCTCCTTGCACTGGAGTTGCTCGTTGAGATCCTGGATGGTGGTCTCTTTCTGATTCAGTTCCTGCGTGAAACGCTCCTGACTTTCATCGTAGAGACGCTTGATCTCCTGCAATTCGGCGATCTTCGAGAAATCGGCGCTTGAGTCGGTCATTTCTTCTCCCGGCGCAATCTCTCCATTCGCCGAGGCGAACAGAACCTTGCGCATGTCCCTGTCGAAATCTTCCGGGTTCAACGAGGCCGCCTGGGCCACACCGGCATCCACGACGCCATTGAGGACCAGAGCCATCAGGGACTGGTTCATGGTCTGCATCTTGAAGAACGAGACCGACTTCTCAATCTCGAGATGGATCTCCGGAATATTGTTCTCCTCGATGAGCTTGCTGATACGAGGAGTCATGATCAGGATTTCAACAGCGGCCACCAGCCCCTTGCCGTCCTTCCGCTTGACCAGGTTGAGGGAGATGATCGCCTTGAGAACCTGGGCCATCTGGCTGCGGATCTGTGGTTGCTGCTTGGCGGGGAACATGTCCATCACGCGGTCAATGGACTGGGCGGCCGAGTTGGTGTGCAGCGTCGAGAAGACCAGGTGGCCGGTCTCGGCGGCGGTCAAGGCCGTGGCCATGGTTTCCAGGTCGCGCATCTCACCCACGGCGATGACATCGGGGTCCTGGCGCAGAACGTTGCGCAGGGCATCGGTGAAGCTCCAGGTGTCGGTGCCGACCTCCCGCTGGCTGATGGCGCCCATGGAGTCGGTGATGAGAAACTCGATGGGGTCTTCAATGGTGACGATATGGACAGGGCGTGTCTCGCAGATGAGCCGCAGGAGGGCGGCCAGCGTGGACGACTTGCCCGAACCGGTCGGGCCGGTGACCAGCACGAGGCCGTTCTTGAGGTGCGTCAGTTCCTGGAGGACCTCGGGCAAGCCCCATTCGTCGAGGGAGGGGAACTTGAAGGGGATGCGGCGGAAGACCGCCGCCAGCGTGCCGCGCTGATAGGTGACGGAGACACGGAAGCGGGACACACCGGGCAGGGAATAGCCCAGATCGACCCATAATTGTTCGTCCAGTTTCTGTTTGTGCTTGGGCGACAGGATCGACAGGACCATCTTCTCGATCTGATCGGGTGTGAGGGGTTTCTCCCCGGCCTGAACCAGTTTCTGGTCCAGGCGCAGGAGGGGCGGCCGCATCGCTTTCAGATGCAGGTCGGAGGCCTCACGGGCCACCATGAAGCGTAGAAGTTCCTGGATGTCCATGGTCCACAACCGAATATTGGGTGCGGAGAGGGAGATGTCCACTTCCTGAACGTGTGTTGGCTACATCCGGCAGGAGTGTGCAGTAGCTGATGGTCGCGCTCTCTCTGGCCGAGGTCCCTTCCCGGTGATAATCTGCAACATCCATGAAGTCCTACGATTTCAAGAAGATCGAGCCTCACTGGCAGGAATTCTGGCAACGGGAGCACCTGTTCACGGCCAAGCCCGCCGGTGGCGGCCGGGATTTTTACATGCTCATGATGTTTCCGTACCCGTCGGGGACCCTCCACGTCGGTCACGGACGCAACTACATCATCGGTGATGCTCTCTGCCGGTTCATGAAAATGCGCGGCTATAATGTCCTCTCTCCCATGGGCTGGGACGCCTTCGGCCTGCCGGCGGAGAACTTCGCCATCCGCCAGGGGGTCCATCCGGCCGACTCCACCCGCGACAACATCGACAAGATGCGCCGTCAGTTCAAGGAGTGGGGCATCGTCTACGACTGGGAGAGGGAACTGGCTTCCTGCCATCCCGGGTTTTACCGCTGGACCCAGTGGCTCTTCCTGCGCATGCATGAGAAAGGCCTCGCCTACCGCCGCCGCGCCGACGTGAACTGGTGCGATTCATGCAAGACCGTCCTGGCCAACGAGCAGGTGGTGGAAGGCGCCTGTGAGCGCTGCGGCAACCCGGTGGACCAGCGGGATCTTGAGCAGTGGTTTCTGCGCATCACCCGCTACGCGGATCGCCTTCTGGATGACCTGGGCACCCTCGAAGAGTGGCCGGAGCGGGTCAAGGTCATGCAGGCCAACTGGATCGGCCGCTCGGAGGGTGTGGAACTCGATTTCAAGGTGGAGGGTGAGTCGGACGACCAGAGCCTGCGGGTCTACACAACCCGTCCGGATACGATCTATGGCGCGACCTTCATGGCCATGGCGCCGGAGCATCCCCGGCTGGCTGGCCTGGTCGCCGGCCGGCCCGAGGAGAAGGCGGTGCTGGCGTTCGCTGCCGAGGTCCGGCGTGAGTCGGCCTTCGCGCGCGGGGCGGGCCTGGTGGAGAAACGGGGTCTGTTCACCGGCCGCCACGCCATCAATCCCTACAGTGGCGAGAAGGTGCCCATCTGGGCGGCGAATTTCGTGCTGCCCGGCTATGGCACCGGGGCCATCATGGCCGTTCCGGCCCATGATCAGAGAGATTTTGAATTTGCCCGCGCCGCCGGCCTCCCGGTGAGAGTTGTCATCGCAGGACCCGAAGGTCCCCTGGACCCGGCGGCCATGACCGAGGCGTTCACCGCTGACGGCGTCATGGTCGACAGCGGGCCCTGGAGCGGCAGGAACAATCGCCAGGGGATCGCCGAGATGATCGCCCATGCCGAGAAGGAAGGGTTCGGGCAGGGGACGGTCAACTTCCGGCTGCGGGACTGGCTCATCTCCAGGCAGCGCTACTGGGGCGCACCCATTCCCATCGTCCACTGTGATGCCTGCGGCGAGGTGCCGGTCCCTGATGATCAGTTGCCGGTGGAACTCCCCCGCGATGTGGAGTTCCGTCCCACGGGCGACTCTCCCCTGGCCGCCTGTCCGGAATTCGTGAACACGCCCTGTCCCGCCTGCGGTGCCCCGGCCCGGCGCGAGACCGACACCATGGATACGTTCGTCGATTCCTCCTGGTACTTCCTGCGCTTCATCTCGCCACGGCTCACCAGCGCGCCGTTCGACCGGGAGGAGGTCAATCGCTGGTTGCCGGTGGGCCAGTACATCGGCGGTATCGAGCATGCCATCCTGCATCTTCTCTATGCCCGCTTCGTGACCAAGTTTCTTCACGACATCGGCTGGACCGAATTCGAGGAGCCGTTCGCCCGCCTGTTCACCCAGGGGATGATCACCTACCCGGCGGCGCGTTGTGCGCGCCACGGCTGGGTGCCCATCGCCCAGGTCAAGGAGCAAACCTGTCCCCAGTGCGAGGAGACCGTGGAGATCTCCCTGCAGAAGATGGCCAAGTCGAAATACAACGTGGTGGCGCCGGCCTCCATCATCGATCGGTTCGGCGCCGACACCGAGCGCCTGTTCACCCTGTTCATGGCACCTCCGGAACGGGAGTGTGAATGGTCCGACGAGGGGGTCCGGGGAGCATCTCGTTTTCTCAACCGGATCTGGAAGCTTGTTCAGGAGACCTCCGCGGAGCTGGGCAGTGAGCAGGGTGCTGCGGATGCGACATCAGGTGACGCCGAGCTGCGCCGCAGGACACATGCCGTCACCAGGAAGGTGACAGAGGACCTGGGGCAGGATCTGCACTTCAACACCGCGGTGGCGGCTCTCATGGAGTTCAGCAATTTCCTGGCGGATTACCTGCAGAAGACAGCAAGGGGAAAATGGGATCGGCCGGGAGTGGCCCGGGCCCTCAAGATCCTGGTCCAGCTTCTGCACCCGTTCGCTCCCCACATCACCGAGGAGCTCTGGCGCGATCTGGGAGAACGCGACTCGGTCCTTGCCGGCGGCTGGCCGGAATGGGACGAGTCGGCCCTGGCTCTGGATGTGGTCGAGCTCGCCGTCACGGTGAACGGGAAGCTGCGAGCCAATATCAGCGTACCGGTCGATGCCACAAGGGAGCAGGTACAGGATCTGGCTCTCGCCCACGAACGAATCGTCAAGATCCTGGACGGCCGCGAGCCGAGGAAGGTCATCGTCGTCCCCGGGCGCCTCGTCAACGTGGTGGTCTAACGGTGGGTTCAAAAAGGGTGACCCCTCGGCCGGGGGAGTGCCGGGGGGTCAGGGGGGGGAGGTCCTTCATACTGTGGCCGCGACCCGGATGATGAGCGCGGCTGAGGGGTGGGGGAGAGAAGTTTGTCTGTGGCGCCTCCTTTCGGGTTCTGGTTTCCTGTTTCCGTTCGCAGGTAACGTACGTCGACGTATATGTGAAGTCAAGTTAAATCAATATTAAAATCTCATAATACACATATGTAATTCAAGCAGACTGACCGGATACTGTACATCGGATGGGTAAGTGCCTCAGGCGCCGAGGACCTTGCGGGCCGCAGTCACGTCCCTGGCGATCTGGGCCTTGAGTTCCTCAAGACCGGCAAAGCGCTGCTCATCGCGGAGGCGGCGGGTGAAGCGCAACCTGATCCTCTGGCCGTAAAGGTCGCCCTGGTAATCCAGGATATGCGTTTCCACCGCCGGACCCGCGCCCGGGAAGGTGGGCCGCGAGCCGATGTTGGTCACCGCCGGCAACGGCTCGTCGTCCACCAGGAGATGGGTGGCGTAGACACCGGTGAAGGGAACCAGTTCGTTCTCCACGGTCAGGTTGGCGGTGGGAAAGCCCAGGATGCGGCCCCGGGCATTACCGGGCACCACCTGCCCCACCAGTTCTTCATCTCTCCCCAGGAGTTCCGCTGCCAGTTCCACGTCGCCGGCGCCCAGAGCCGTGCGGACGCGGCTGGAACTTATCCGCATCCCGTCCTGTCTCACGCCGGCCACGGCCATGGCGGTGAAGCCGTGACGGCGCCCGAGTTCTTCAAGGGTTTCAAAGTTGCCTGCGCGGTCGTGCCCGAAACGGAAGTTGCGCCCGATATGAATCTCCGCCACCTGCAGGCCGCGCAGCAGGACTCGCTCGACGAAGGCCGCAGGCGTGAGGGCCGCGAGCTCGCGGGTGAACGGGAGTTCCAGCATCAGGTCGACACCGGCCTCCTCCAGCCAGGCCACCTTTTGCTTGTGGGTGGCGATGAGCCTGGGTGCTGTGTCGGGATGAAGAACTCTCTGGGGATGGGGATCGAAGCTGATGACCACCACTGTCCCGCCGTGGGGCATCGCCCTCTCCTTCAGGGTTGCAAGGATGCGCTGGTGGCCCAGGTGAACACCGTCGAAATTTCCCACCGCCGCCACCGGGTAGGGCAGGCTGCCGTCCAGGTCATCGGTGGAGTAGACGATTTTCATGCCAGGAATGTCCTCAGTGGACTGAGGATCAACCACAGGATCAAGTTGCCGTAAAGGCCGACCATGACATCGTCGAGAACCACGCCGGTGCCGCCGGGGAGGTGCTCCAGCCACCGGGCCGGGAAGGGTTTGGTCACATCCAGGATACGGAAAATGAAAAATCCTGCAGCAATGGTCTGCCAGTGGAGAGGATGCAGGGCGACGGTCAGGAAGTAGCCGGCCCACTCGTCCACGACAATCAGCCCCGGGTCTTTCACCTGCAGACGCGCGCAGGCGACGTTGGCCGCGACAATGGCCAGAGGCACGAAGAGGACGGCAGCCACCGCGAAAGCCGCCGGTCCCAGCAGCCAGACGGCGGCGATATAAACGGGAATCGCCGCCAGGGTGCCGGTGGTGCCCGATGCCAGGGGTGAGCGTCCGGAGCCGAACCCCGTGGCCAGGAGGAAGAGAAAGCCGTTCAGGGCTCTCATACCACCCGGCCCACCAGATCAAAGGGATGTGCCTCGGTGATCTCCACCTGAACGAACTCACCGGCTGCCGCGATACCCTCCTGGATGAGCACCCTGCCGTCGACTTCAGGGGCCTGGCCTTCCAGGCGGCCCTGCAGGAGGTATTCCGTCTCGGGGCAGATCCCTTCACAGAGAACGGTGAGACGGCTTCCCACCCGCTCCTCGTTGCGTGCCGCCGCGATGGTTTCCTGCTCCGCCATGACCAGCCCCCGGCGATCTTCTTTCAACTGGGCGGGGACATCGTCCTCCAGGGCGGCGGCCGTGGTGTGGTCTTCATGGCTGTAGGTGAAGGCGCCCAGATGGTCGAACCGGGCTTCCCGGATGAACGCCAGCAACTCCTGAAAATCGGTCTCGGTCTCACCGGGGAAGCCGACGATGACCGTGGAGCGGATGGCGACACCGGGGATGAAGCGCCGGATCCGTTCCAGCAGCCGCAGATGTCCCGACGCCGAACCGCCCCGGCGCATACGGGCGAGAACCTTTCGTGCGGCATGCTGGAGAGGGATGTCGATATAGGCGGCGATGTTGCTGCGCTCACCCATGGTGCGCAGGAGTGAGTCGTCGATCTTGTTGGGGTAAACGTAGAAGAGGCGGATCCATCTGAGTTCCTGGATGCCGGCCAGCGCCTCCACCAGGCGGGTCGGTCCCTCCTTGAGGCCGAGGTCGCCGCCGTAGGCCGTGGAATCCTGGGCAATGAGATTCAGTTCCACTGTGCCTGCCGCCGCCAGATTCCGCGCCTCGCGCAGGATGTCATCCAGAGGCCGGGAACGGAAGGCGCCGCGGAAGCGCGGGATGGCGCAGAAGGAACAGGTGTTGTCGCACCCCTCGGCAATCTTGAGATACGTCGAAAAGGATGGCCCCGAGAGGGTGCGAGGCGTCGCCGCATCATAGAGGTAAGTGGCGGGATGGAGTCCCCTGGGCGCGGCAGGCAGGGGCGTGGCCGCCTTGTTGTTGGCGGCGTCCGCATCCATGCCCGCGGCCCGGGCAATTCCACCCAGCCCGTCGAGATCCACAAAGGCATCGATCTCGGGGATCTCGCGGCGCAGTTCCTCGCCATAGCGCTGAACCATGCAACCGGTCACCACGACCCGCTTGCAGAGGCCTTCTTCCTTGCGCCGCACCGCTGCCAGGATGGTGTCCACCGATTCTTCCCTGGCGGCATCGATGAAGCCGCAGGTATTGATGATCACCACGTCGGCCTCGTCGGGGTTACCGATGAGCGTGGCCCCCGCCTCGCCCAGATGCCCCAGCATCACTTCGCTGTCCACTGTGTTCTTGGGACAACCCAGCGAGACGATGCCGACCTTCACCGGCCCCTTGTCTCCATGGCTCACCCCGTCACCGAAACGGCTCTGCGCAGATGGATCTGTGTCTTGCGCAGGTGTTCTTCCAGCGCCTCGATGGCGGTGTCGCCGGCCCAGAACCTGAGGCGTCCCCGGGACCATTCCAGGTAGCCCATGTGGCCACCCCGGGGCACCAGGGCCAGTTGCAGAAACGGCCGTCCCTGGATGTCCCGGCGCAACATGTCCGCCGGCACAAACGGGTCGTCCTGGGAGGAGATGACCAGTGTGGGAGTGCGTACGCCCTCCATGGCACGGATGGCGGATGCTCCGACCCAGTAGTCGTACGCCGAGGAATAGCCGGCGTCGGGAGCGATGTAGTCCTCATCGATGGCACGGACAGAACGGTGGCGGCGGGGGTCGGGGCGCTTGTAGAGATCCGGGTACAGCCGTGCCATGCGGCGCAGTCCGGACGCGAGCTTGCGGACGTAGTAGGCCTGGTAAAGCCGGTTGGCGGGCTTTTCGAGCTCGATGATGGATCTTGTCAGATCGGTGGGCGGGTTGACGGCGATGGCGACATCCAGCCCTGAACTCGTGCCGGTCTCGCCCAGATGACGCAGGAGAATGGAGCCCCCCAGGGAGAACCCCACCGCCGCCAGGGGTGTCTTCAACGCGGCCGGCGTCCAGATATCGGCCGAAAGAATCGGGGCCAGATCGGGCCAGCGCCCGGCATGGGGCAGCCGCCGGGCAAGGTGTTCATGGCCGCCCGCCCCGCGAGCATTGACCCGGGCCACTTCCCAGCCGCGGACATGGGCGGCCAGAAGAGTGAGCCGCAGGTAACGGGAATTGGCGGAGCCGCCCAGCCCATGAAACAGCACCAGGCGTCCCCGGGGCGGACCCGGAGCCGCGGTGCGTTCCAGCAGTACCCGCTCACCCGGCTCGACCTCCACCGTGAAGGTCTCGCCTGCCGGCAGCGAGCGCCTGGCCGGTCCGGGCAGGAGGGCGCCACTGATGGTCTGGGCCGCCGTCCCCCGCAGGAGGGGGAACGGGCGGAAGAGAGGCAGCGTGATATTCATCCGGCCTCCACGCGCTGCTGGCGGAAGAGATGGGCCCGAAAGAGACCGCAGAGGGTCTTGGCATCGCGAATACGTCCGGACAGGGCCCAGTCCATGGCCTGGTCGAAGGGCATGCGGACGATCTCCAGGATTTCATCCTCTTCCAGGTTCTGCCGGCCTTCTTCGAGCCCGGTCGCCAGAAAGAGGTGAATTACCTCGTCGGTGAAGCCCGGGGCGGTGACGATGGATCCCAGGGGCTGGAAGTCAGTGGCGTGCTGGCCCACCTCTTCGAGCAGTTCACGGCGGGCACAGGCCAGAGGGTCTTCTCCTCGGTGGTCCAGTTTTCCGGCGGGAATTTCATAGATGAAACCGCCGGCGGCCCAGCGGTACTGGCGCACCAGCAGGATCTCGGTTTCACTGATGAACGGCACCACCGCGGAAGCGCCGGGATGGCGCACCATATCCAGATCCACCTGGTGGCCGTTGGGGAGCTCGACCCGGTCCACCGTGATCTCCACCACCCGGCCCCGGTGGACCGTCCGGCTCTGGATCAGACGGCCTTCTCCGCGGCCGGTTGTGGCTTCAGTTGGCAAGATGGGTCTCCCGGAGGGCGAGGCGCCTGCAGGGTACCTGCCCGCGCGCTGGCGCATGATAGCAGCGGCTTTGGCCGGGACGCTTGACCGGCCCGCCGGGATCCCGGTAAGGTGCCGCCCACGGGGCTCTTGTCGCCCGTAGACTGGTTTGCTTCCATCGAGGTCTGCATGGCCAACGTCAAGGGAAGCGTTTTGCGCTCGCGCGTGGACTTTGTGGAGAAAAAGTTCGGGCGTGAGCAACTGGACCAGGTCCTGGGGAGCTTCTCCAAAAAGGACCGGTACACTCTCGAGCGCGGGCTGCTGCCCGCCCAGTGGTATCCCTTTGCCCTGGGAGAACGGCTTGAGAAGGCCATTCTCCAGGTTCTCGGGGAGGAAGGGCGTTCCATTTTCATGGAGCTGGGACGGCGGTCGGCCACGTACAACCTCGCCGGCGTTCACAAGGTTTTTGTGCGTGCGGGCGATCCCCATCACCTGCTGTCGAGGGCGCCGGCTATCTACCAGCTCTATTACGACACCGGTTCCCGGACCTATGAGAAGACGGGGGAGAATTCGTGCCGCCTGATCACGTCCAACAGTGAGGCCTTCTCCGATGGTGATTGTCTGACCGTGATGGGATGGCATGAGCGGGCCGTGGAGATGTGCGCTGGCCGCGACGTGTCCATCCAACACCCTCGCTGCCGGGCGAGGGGCGATGCGGTGTGCGAGTATCTGATCTCGTGGAACCTTGAGTCCATCGAGGGAGACACCTGAGGTCATGGCTTTCACCTTTTCGGACACCGATGAACTCTGTATCAACACCCTTCGCACTCTGGCCATGGACGCGGTCCAGAAGGCCAACTCGGGACATCCCGGAGCCCCCATGGGCCTGGCGGTGGTCGGCCATGTATTGTGGTCGCGATTTCTGAAATTCGACCCCAGGCACCCTGACTGGCCGGATCGGGATCGATTTGTGCTGAGCTGCGGACATGCCTCACTGCTGCTTTACGGGCTGCTGCACCTCTCGGGATATGACCTCAGCCTGGACGACCTGAAGAACTTCCGCCAGTGGGGAGCCAGAACCCCGGGGCACCCGGAGCGTGGCGAGACTCCCGGCGTGGAGGCCACCACCGGCCCCCTGGGCCAGGGCGTGGGCAACGCGGTGGGGATGGCCCTCTCCGAGCGCATGCTCGCGTCCCGGTTCAACAGGAGCGACCGACGTGTCGTGGACCATCGCACCTGGGTGCTGGCTTCCGACGGCGACCTCATGGAGGGCGTGGCCGCCGAGGCTTCCTCGCTGGCCGGCCACCTGGGGCTGGATCGCCTCTGTCTCATCTATGATGACAACAAGGTCACCATCGACGGCGGGACGGATCTCAGCTTCAGCGAGGATGTGATGGCGCGCTACGCCGCTCTGGGATGGCATGTGCAGGCCGTGGACGGTATGGACCCGCATGCTGTGGCCACGGCGCTGGCAGCCGCCGTGGCCGAGACCCAACGCCCCAGCATGATCGCAGCTCGCACCCGCATCGGGTTCGGCTCACCGACCAAGGAGGGCAAGTCTTCCTCCCATGGTGCACCGCTCGGGGAGGATGAGGTGCGCGCCGCCAAGGAAGCCTACGGTTGGGACCCCCAGGCTCGGTTTCTGGTGCCGGAGGGCGCCGCTGCACCTCTCAGGGAGAGAGCGGCGGCCGGTGCGGCGTTGCACGCCGCCTGGCGGACCAGGATGGAGGAAATGCGGGAGCATGACGCCGCCGCCGCTGCCGAATATGGCCGCCGCATGGCCGGCGATCTGCCGGCCGGCTGGGAAGACCATCTGCCTGTCTTCACCGGGGAGACGGGCGATCTCGCCTCTCGCGCCGCCTCGGGCAAGGTTCTTGCCGCTCTGGCACCGGTGATTCCGGAACTGGTCGGCGGCTCCGCCGACCTGGCGGGATCCAACAACACCCATATCCCGGATAGTTCGGACGTGGCGGCGGGAGAGTACGGCGGCCGTGTCCTCCGGTTCGGTGTGAGGGAACACGCCATGGGCGCTCTCATGAACGGGATGAGCCTGCATGGCGGCCTCCGTCCCTTCGGGGCGACCTTCCTCATCTTCTCCGATTACGCCCGCCCCGCCATCAGGATGGCGGCCCTCACCCGCCTGCCGGTGATCTGGGTGTTCACCCATGATTCCATCGGGCTGGGGGAGGACGGCCCCACCCACCAGCCGGTGGAACATCTCGCCTCCCTGCGCGCCATGCCCAATCTCCATGTCATCCGGCCCGCCGATGCCAATGAGACGGTGGCTGCCTGGCGGGTGGCTCTTGCTCGCCGGGACGGTCCCACCGTCCTGGTTCTGAGCCGCCAGAAACTTCCTTTACAGGCGGGCGCCGGGCAGGCGCCCGCCGCCGGGCTGGCCCGCGGCGCCTATATCCTCGCCGAGGCCAGGGGCGGCAGCCCGGATCTGATTCTCCTGGCCTCGGGCTCCGAAGTCGGCCTGGTCATGGCGGCCCGTGACCTGTTGCAGGGTGAGGGAGTCCCCACCCGCGTCGTGTCGTTTCCCTGCTGGGAGATCTTCGCCGGGCAACCCGAGTCGTACCGCGAGGAAGTTCTACCCTCCGCGGTGACCGCACGCCTGTCGGTGGAGGCGGGGGCCTCCCTGGGATGGGATCGATGGGTTGGAGCGAGGGGTGCCTGTGTGGCCCTGGACCGATTCGGCGCGTCGGCGCCGGCGCCTGTGCTGTTCGAGAAGTTCGGGTTCGTCCCGGGCCATATCGTCTCCCGGGCGCGGGACCTGCTGGGCTGAAAGGGAAGCCATGAAACTGGGTCTGGTGGGTCTGGGCAAGATGGGCGCCAACATGGTGAAACGTTTGCGCCGCGACCATCATGAGGTGGTGGTGTGGGATCTTGACGCCGGGCAGGTGGCGACCGTCGCCGGTGAGACGGGCGCCCATGCGGCGGCGGACCTGGACGACCTGTGCAGCCGTCTCCAGGGCCCGCGTATCGTCTGGGTCATGGTGCCGGCCGGAGAGCCCACCCGGATCACCCTGGAAAAACTGGGTGAGATCCTTCAGGAGGGGGATCTGGTCGTGGACGGCGGCAACTCCCGGTACAAGGACACGCTCCTCCGCGCCGGGATGCTGGAGCGCAAGGGGATCCATCTGCTGGACGCAGGTACCTCAGGTGGAATCTGGGGCCTGGAAGAAGGGTATTGCCTCATGGTGGGGGGCGCCAAGAAGGCGTTCCAGCAGGTGGAGCCGATCTTCCGGACACTGGCGCCGCCGGCGGGATATGCCCGTGTGGGACCGGTGGGAGCGGGCCACTACACCAAGATGATTCACAACGGCATCGAGTACGCCATGATGCAGGGATATGCGGAAGGGTTTGAGCTGCTCAAGGAGGGGCCGTTCCCGCTGGATCTGCCCGGCGTGGCCAGGCTCTGGGGCCATGGGTCCGTGATCCGTTCCTGGCTACTGGACCTGGTGGCTTCCGCCCTGGAGAAGAACCCTGAACTGGCCGGTGTCGAGGCCTGGGTCGCCGATTCGGGTGAGGGCCGCTGGACGGTGGAGGAAGCCATCGAACGTTCCGTGGCGGCGCCGGCCATCACTCAGGCCCTGTTCGCGCGCTTCGCCTCGCGCCGGCACGATGCGTTCTCACTGCGGCTGGTGGCGGCCTTGCGCGATGAGTTCGGTGGCCATGGCACCCGATGAAAACCCGCTGCGCCTCGGCATGCGCCGGGAGCGCATCGCGGAGCCCTGCATCATGGTCATCTTCGGGGCCAGCGGCGATCTGTCCCGCCGCAAGCTCATGCCGGCCCTGGCGAGCCTCTCCGCCCGCCGCCTTCTGCCGCCCGAATTCACCGTGCTGGGTGTTGGCCGCACCTCCTGGTCCGATGAACAGTTTCGCCAGGCCATGCAGGAAGCTGTCGCCGAATTCGCCGACCGGGAACTGGCTGCCGGGGACCAGTGGAAGGCTTTCGCCGGCGGTCTCATGTACCAGTGTGCCGACCTGGGGAGCGCGGATGTTTATGGGGAACTGGCTCGCCGTCTAGCGGACCTGGACCGGATCCGCGGGACCGGCGGGAATCGTGTCTTCTATCTCGCCATGCCCCCCAGCATGTATGCGCCCATCATCGGCGGGCTGGGTGAAGCGGGTCTCGGCTCCGGCCCGGGGACCGGGACTCGTATCATCATCGAGAAGCCGTTCGGCCGGGACCTCGCTTCCGCCCAGGCTCTGAACCGGGATGTCAACAGGGTGTTCGACGAGTCGCAGGTCTACCGGATCGATCACTACCTGGGAAAAGAGACGGTTCAGAACCTTCTGGTGTTCCGCTTCGCCAATGCGTTCCTGGAGCCGACCTGGAATCGGCAGTTCATCGACCACGTTCAGATCAGTGTGGCGGAAGATATAGGCATCGGCGATCGGGGCGGGTATTACGAGGAGGCGGGTGTCCTGCGGGATATGTTCCAGAACCATCTCCTGCAGCTTCTCTGCCTGGTGGCCATGGAAGCGCCGGTTGCCTTCGAGGCTGATGCTGTGCGGGATGAGAAGGTGAAAGTTCTGCGCGCTGTGCGCTCTCTGGACGCGGGGGCGCACCGGGTCCACGCCGTCCGGGGCCAGTATGTCGCCGGCCAGGTGCTGGGGCGCCCGGCCGGGGCCTATCGCGATGCAGGTGGCGTTCACCCGGCTTCGGTGACGCCGACCTACGCGGCCCTCAAACTGCACGTGGACAACTGGCGCTGGCAGGGAGTGCCGTTCTATCTGCGCTCCGGCAAGCAGCTGGCGCGCAAGACCAGCGAGATCTCCGTGGTCTACCGCCAGGTGCCCCATCTTCTCTTCGGAGGTGTTGCCCGCGCCGACCTGGTTCCCAATGTCATCTCTCTGCGCATCCAGCCCGATGAAGGGATCGCCCTGAGCTTCGAAGCCAAGCGCCCGGGGACGAGCCTGCGCATGCGCCCGGTGGAGATGGACTTCAGCTACGGCAGCGCCTTCGGTCTGCTGGAGATGCCCAACGCTTACGAACGCCTCTTGCTGGACTGCATGCTGGGTGATTCGACTCTCTTCACCCGCCGCGACGAGGTCGAGGCCGCCTGGCGCGTGCTGCAGCCGGTTCTGGACGCCTGGGATCATGCGACCGAGGAAGGACTGGAATTCTACGAGTCGGGAACCTGGGGGCCGGCCGCCGCCGATGACCTGCTGCGGGCCGACGGCCGCCGCTGGCGGCGGATGTGAGCAAGGACTGCCCGTGAACACCCCCCTTCCCCTGGCGGCGGGCCGAACCGTGGATGTGGCCGCCATGGAGGAGGAACTCCGTCGCTTGTGGCGCGACATGGGTGAGGGTGGCGGCGGCCGGGGCATGATGAGGGCCTGCGTGCTGAACCTGATCATCATGTCGGAGAAGACGGCCGTTCAGGATGAATCTCCCCCTTCCCCTGGCGGCGATCCCGAGGACCGGGAACTGACCGATCTGGTGGCGGCCATCACCCATGAGCATCCCTGCCGTGTCATCCGTGTGGATGCCCGTCCCGAGGCGCCGTCCTCGCATCTCCAGGCCTATCTCTCCGCCTTTTGCAGGCGTCCCTCGGGCAGTGAACGACAACTCTGCTGCGAGCAGATCACCCTCAGGGCCGATGGTGAGGCGGCGCGCCACCTTCATGGCACCCTGGCGGCCCTGCTGGCGGCGGACCTCCCTGTTTTTCTCTGGTGGCGGGGGCGGCCTCCTTTCGGCAGTCACCGCCTGGGACGGCTGGCCGACCTGGCGGACCGCCTGATTCTTGATACGGCGTCGGCCGGCGACGATCTGGAGACCCTTGTGGATCTGGCGGCGTTCAGCGGCGGCGCCGGGGACGGGGCGGCGCCGGGCGACCTGGCCTGGCGGCGGCTGACCCGCTGGCGGGAAGCCACGGCGTCTCTGTTCGACCCGGCCGCCCGGCGGCCGCTCCTGACCGCGGTTCAAAGCCTTGACCTGAGATGGGGCACCCGGTCCGGACATCCGGGAAGGGGTCAGGCCCTTTACCTGGCCGCCTGGCTGGCGACGCGCCTGGGCTGGCGGCCGCGCCCGGCAACGGTCCACGCCAGTGGCGACGATCTGAGTCTTGAGATGGACGCCGGCACTCACGTGGTGAGGGTGAGGGTGCAGCGGGGCGGGGAAGGCGACCCCAGCCTCTCCCTGGTCATGGGTGACCATGGACACGCGCCGGCCACCGCTCGCATCGGGCCGGGAGAGGCGCCATGGGCGGAATTGAACCTGCCGGGCCAGCCCCTGTGGCGATGGCCAGGACAGCCCGGGGTCACCGGCACCGCGCAGTTGCTGGCGCGGGAACTGGAGTTTCCCCGGGCCGATCCGGTCTTCGCTGCGGCCCTGGCCCTGGCCGGGGAACTGGCGAAGCTGTGGCGGGCGCAGTGCGGCGGGAGCGGTGGCGGCCGGCCATGACTCTGCCACCGGGAGCGCGTCTCACGGCGGCGGGCGAGACGGTGGTGGTGGCAGGCAGCGCCGTGGACCTGGCCCGGCGCGCCGCAGCTTTTCTGGATGCGCGGATCTCTACGGCCATCATCCGGAATGGACAGGCGGTGCTGGCTCTCTCCGGGGGCAGCACCCCGGAGATGACCTACCGTTGCCTGGCCGGGTATCGGCCGGATGCCGCCTCACTGGCTCTGCTGCAGGTGGACGAGCGTCTTGTGTCGGCCGGCGACCCGCGCAGTAATGGGGCCATGATCCGGCGGGCGTGGGGAGGGCGGGTGCCTCTGCTGCCCATGATACCGGCTGAGAACCCTCTGCCGGCCCCCGGCCGGCTTGCCGCAGCCTATGCTCACACGCTGGACAGGGTCGCACCGGCCCGGTGCCTGGGTGTGCCGGTTGTGGACCTCTGCATCCTCGGTCTCGGCGAGGATGGCCACACCGCCTCCCTGTTCCCCGGTTCACCGGCCCTGGCGGAACGGTCCCGCTGGGTGGTGCCCGTCGCCGGCCCCGCCGCGCCGGCGGGAGGGTCGCCTCAGGTGCCCCGTCTGACCCTGACCCTGCCGGTTCTGGACGCCGCCCGGTGCCTTGTCTTCCTGGTGCAGGGAGGAGCCAAGGCCGGCGTGGTGCGACAGGTTCTGCAGGGGAAAGACGATCTGCTGCCGGCGGCGCGCCTGGTGCGGCGAGCCCGGCGGGCGGTCTGGTTTCTGGATACGGCGGCGGCGGTCGGCCTCTCCCTGTGAGCGGCCTCAGGCGCCGGGTCAGGGGGTCAGGCGGTGGATCATGCGCGGGTAGGGGATGGTCTCCCGCAGATGGTGAACACCGCTCACCCAGGCCACGAACCTCTCAAGCCCCATACCGAAGCCCGAGTGGGGCACGCTGCCGTAACGGCGAATATCCAGGTACCAGTTGAAGGCTTCCCGGGGCAGATCGTGGTCCCGGATGCGCGTCTCCAGCAGCTCCAGGTCATGGATGCGCTGTGAGCCACCGATGATCTCGCCATAGCCTTCCGGAGCCAGGACATCCACGCAGAGCGCCTTGTCCGGGGCGTCCGCCGCCGGCTGCATGTAGAAGGCCTTCACCGCGGCCGGGTAGTGAGTCACCAGAAGCGGCTTGTCCTGGTCTTCGGTCAGGGCGGCTTCATGAGGAGCGCCGAAATCGTCACCATAGGTGAAAGCCAGATCCGGTCTCTCTTTTGACTTCTCTGCCAGGATGCGCGCTGCCTCGTCGTAGCGCATGCGCGGGAACGGCGGCGTGATCTTCTCCAGGCGGCTGATGTCCCGCTCCAGGGTCTTCAATTCTTCGCCACGGGATTCCAGGACGCGGGCCATGACGGTGGCGATGAAGTCCTCCGCCAGGTCCAGCAGTCCGTCCAGTTCCATGAACGCGACCTCCGGCTCCAGCATCCAGAATTCAGTGAGGTGGTGGCGGGTCTTGGATTTCTCGGCGCGGAACGTGGGGCCGAAACAGAAGACCTTGCCCAGAGCCATGCAGGCAGGCTCCAGATAGAGTTGCCCCGACTGGGTCAGATAGGCTTTCCGGCCGAAGTAGTCGGTCTCGAAGAGGGTCGAGGTTCCTTCGCAGGCGGTCGGCGTGAAGATGGGCGCGTCGATGAGGGTGTAGCCCCGGGTGAGAAAATAGTCGCGGCAGGCGCGGACCACCTCGCTGCGGATGCGCATGATGGCATGCTGCCGGCGCGAGCGCAGCCAGAGGTGGCGGTTGTCCAGAAGAAACTCGGGCCCGTGTTTCTTGGGCTGAATGGGGAATTCGGGCGCGATGGACAGAGGTTCGACCCGGGCCAGGGTCAATTCGCAGCCGCCGGCAGCGCGCTTGTCGGCGCGCACTTCACCGGTGATCCGCACCGACGATTCCTGGGTGAGACGGTCGAGATTCTCCCAGTCTCTTGCAGGCAGGTCCTGGATGGAGGCCACGCCCTGGATGTAGCCGGTGCCATCCCGCAGGATCAGAAAGCGGATCTTCCCCGATGAACGCTTCTGGTCGACCCATCCACGCAGGGTGACGACCTGGCCGATATGGTCGGCAGCCTCTTCAATCCAGAGAACTGGTGGCGCATCACCCACCTCTAACTCGCCCCTTCCTTCTCTTTGGCCAACTCGGCCAACAGTTTCTTCTGGATGTGGGCCGGGACCTGTTCGTAGTGATTCAGGGTCATGTGAAAGCTGCCACGGCCGCCGGTGATCGATTTGAGCGTCTGGGAGTAGGTGAGCATCTCCGCCATGGGCACCTGGGCCTTGATGACCTGGTTCTCGCCGCTGTTGTCCATGCCCTGCACGCGGCCCCGGCGTGAGTTCATGTCGCCCATGATGTCGCCCATGAACTCCTCGGAGATGGCCACCTCGACCTCCATGATGGGTTCCATGAGGATGGGCTGGGCCGTTTTCATGCATTCTCTGAAGGCCATGGAGGCAGCGATCTTGAACGCCATCTCGGAGCTGTCCACCGGGTGCTCCTTGCCGTCCAGCAGGGTCACGCGGAAATCCGAGAGAGGGTAGCCGGCGATCACGCCGCGGGCGGAGGCCTCCTGGACACCCTTGTTCACGGCCGGCCTGTAGCCCTGGGAAATGGATCCGCCGAAGATCTTGTCCACGAACTCGTACCCGGCGCCGGACTCCAGGGGCTCCACCGCGATCCTGCACTCGGCGAACTGGCCGTGGCCGCCGGTCTGCTTCTTGTGGCGCGCAGTGGCTTCCGCCCTCTTCTTGATGGTCTCCAGGTAGGGGACCTTGGGCGGCCTGAGAAGGCAATCGACACCGAATTTTTTCTTCATCTTGGCGAGGGCCACTTCCACATGCGTGATGCCGGTGCCTGAAAGCAGGATCTCGTGGGTTCGGGGATCCCGGGAGTGGCAGAGCGCCGGGTCTTCTTCGATGATCCTGGCCATGGCGTTGCTCAGCTTGTCCTCGTCACCACGGCTCCTGGGTTCGATGGCGAAGGAGATGGCGGCTTCAGGCGGCTCGACCGGGGCGTAGATGATGGGTGCCGCCGCGTCGCCCAGAGTGTTGCCGGTGATGGTGTCCTTGAGCTTGGTCAGGCAGCCCAGATCGCCTGCCCTCAGTTCCTGCACCTTGCTCAGGTCCTTCCCCTGCATCAGGGACATGTTGGACAGCTTCTCGTTGCTGTCTCTGGAGAAATTGTGCACCGGGCCATCCAGCCTTGCGGTTCCCGACATGACCCGCATGAGGCTGATCCGTCCGGAGAAGGGGTCCGCCAGGGTCTTGAACACGAAGAGGGAGAGGGGCTCCTGGCTGTCCACCGGCCGCGTGCTCTCTTCCTGGCCGCCAGGGACGGTGCCCCTGGCCTCGCCGAGGCCGGCGGGGTCGGGCAGCAGGGAGGCGACGAACCCGGCCAGGCGGTCGCTTCCTATGCTCTTGAGGGCCGACGCCGCCAGGACCGGAACGATCTTGCGTTCCCGGATTCCCCGGCGTAATCCTTCGGTCATCTCGTCGGGCGTCAACTCGCCGTTCTCGAAGAAACACTCCATGAGGTGGTCGTCGACCTCGGCGATCGCTTCCATGAGAGTCTCCCGCGCCGACTGGGCTTTCTCGTTCAAGGCCGGGGGGATGTCACCCTCTTCGCCCTTGCCGGAGTCGTCGCTGTAGGTGTAGGCCTTCATGGTGACCAGATCGATCACGCCGCTGAACTCGTCTTCCGCCCCCACGGGCAGGTGAAAGGCGACGACTTTCCGGCCGAACTTGTCCTGCAGGTTGGCCAGTACCCGGTCAAAATCGGATCGCTCCCTGTCCAGCTTGTTGATCACCACGGCCTGGGCCAGGCCGTGGTCAGTGGCGAAGCGCCAGGTCTTCTCGGTCTGGACCTCGACTCCCGCCACGCCGCAGATGACGGAGATGGCCGTATCGACAACTTTGAGGGCGGCCTTGGCCTCGTGGACGAAGCCGGCGGCGCCTGGAAGGTCAAGAATGTTGATCTTCCTGCCATCCCATGGGAAATGGGCCAGGGCGACGGCGATGGACATCTTGCGCTCGATCTCTTCAGGATCGGAGTCGGTGACAGCACTGCCGTCGTCCACGTGGCCCAGGCGCTTTACGGCCCCGCCGGTATAGAGCAGCGCGGAGGTCACGGTGGTCTTGCCACAGGAACCGTGCCCGATGAATCCCACGTTCCGGATATGGACGGTGTCAATCGCGCTCATGGGTAGCTCCCTGACTTCTTCTGTGGTTCGTCACAGGAAGCGGGATCCTACCATCTCTGGCAGGGGCGAGAGAGCCGGTGGCGCGGCATCTCCGCCGTCCGGGGAAGGTAGTTCGCGCCCCGGTGCGTCTTCAGTTGGACGGTGCCGGCCTGGCTGGATTCTCGGCGGCGGAGGCCTTGGCGGCAATCCTGGCCGCGTCCAGTTCCTCCTTGCTGAGCTGGCCCGCGCGCGCCAGTATCTTGTCCAGCATGTTGCGGGCCGTCTGGCAGGTGGGATCCAGGACGACACAGCGTGCCACCGTGTCGCCACGGCATCCGCACGTGCAGTAGACACCGTTGGCCCTCTTCAGGAGCCAGTCCCTCTGTCCGTCGCTCAGGTTATCCATGTCGTAGCCCGGGAATTCATCGAAAAACTGATTCTCGACCTGGATGTTGAGGTCGCCGGTCTGGGACACGATCCTGCCGGAGTGGCGCAGGGCTTCGGCCGTGACCTCGGCGGGGGCTAGAAACAGGTCCGTGCCCTCTATGCGGGACGTCTCGGCGTCGGCCGGTTGCTTGTCTTCCCCGGAGGCTTTCTCGCCCTCCCCATGAACCGGCGCCAGGCAGACGGCAGCGCCCAGAAAGACAGTCAGGGCCAGGGTGCGAACGGTCTTCAGACGGCTTTTCATCCTGTCACTCCACATGTTCGAGGGGGGCGGGAACAGGAAAAAGTCTACGGTGGTGCTGTCGCAACGTCAAGGTGAACCCTCTTCAACCCGGTCGAGACGGCGGAACATGTAGGCTTTCCGGCTGCTGGAACCAGCACCTTCGCCGATTTCCAGTTCCAGGGTCCCGTCGCTGGCGAGGATCAAGGGCTCGTCCACCGAGTCCAGGATGGTCCATGTCATCCGGTCATGGCGGGCCAGTCCCCGGGCCCGCTTCCCGTCCGGTCCCGGGCGCCACTCCACCGTCAGATCCATCTTCACAGCCACCGCGAGGGCCGACAGTTCGACCTGCTCATCGGGCTGCTGCACCGGTGCCTCCATGGCGACGTCGGCGGGGGGAAGGGTTTGGCGCCAGGTCACCCTGAACGGTTCCCGTCCCAGAGGCCGGTACTCGGTGTGCCCCCGTACCCGGCCTCGGGCGTCCGCCGGCGGCGCGGCCGGCTGAGGCTCCGCCGCCACGATGCCGAGATCCTCTCCCGGGGAGTCTTTCACCAGCCAGAAGTCGAAGTCATGAACGACCGTCTCGCCCGCCGCCAGGGCGGCAAAGGTGGCCGGCGGCAGGACCAGGGAGGCCAGCCCGGCAGCGCTGCGTGCGGCGGCGTTGAGACCAAGACCATCGTCCGTGGTCCGCACCGTGAGGGCGCGGGCGCGGTTGCGCGAGTCCGCGGGCGGGCGGGTTATCTGGGGCTCCATCCTGACCCGGCCCTCTGCCGGATTGATATGGATGAGGCGAGTGCGCCGGTCGCGAGGCGTTCCCAGGCGGCTGAGAGAATTCCCCTCCGCCGAGTAGAGGGCGTTCTCCTCTTCCAGGGTGAACCCCCCGTGCCCGTCCACTTCCTTGATGAGCAGCCGGGAGAGGAGATAACCCACCTGCGGAGCGGGCGCCAGGTTCGGTTGCGAGATGTCGGTCTTGCTGTAGCCGCGAAAATGGAGACTCCGCCCGGCGCGCAGGAGGGGAAGGCGAGGTATGGATTCACGTCCCTCCGGGGCGGAGTGGGAGGGAGCCGGCGCCGCCGCGCAGGCCCAGAGGGCGACTGCCATGGCGGATGCGCCTAAAGAGTACGAAATGCGCATGGGTCGACCGTACCGGTCACTTCTCGGGCCGTCAAGAGGCTGTAGACTGGATAGGTGATGCTGGCGCCTGCTGCTCTGCGAGCCGAGAACCTGTCTGATTTTTTCTTCGCCAGCGCCGCCGCCCATGCCTCCCTCCCGGTTCAGCGCCGGCGCCAGGGAAGTGGCTTCTCCTCTATCACCTACCGGGAGGCGGCTGAACAGGTGCGCTGTTTTGCTGCCGGGCTGACCCTGCTGGGCGTCCGGCGCGGCGACCGGGTCGGTCTCATTTCCGAGAACTGGGATCGGTGGTTGCTGGCCGACCTGGCCATCCTGGCCTGCGGCGCGGCGGATGTGCCCTGTTCCTCCCGGCTGACCGGTGAAGAACTGGCCATGACCCTTGCCCATGCCGGTTGCCGGTTCATTCTCGTGGCAGGACCCGAGGAGCTGGCACGGGTTTCGAGGATGCGCCGCCATCTCCCCGGCCTGGTGGAAGTGGTGGACCTCTCCGATGGCCGGGACCCCCGGCATACAGTCCGAAGCTTCAGCGAACTGTCGGAAGCAGGGCGAACGGCCCTGGACCAGGGGCGGCTCCCGGAAGGCTTCCCGGCGCCGAATGTGGGCAGGGGCGACCTGGCGACCATCGTGTACACGTCAGGGACCACCGGTCGTCCCAAGGGCGTCATGCTGACCCACGGCAACATCCTGTCCAACATCGCCGCCATCCTGACCATCATCAAGATTCCGGAAGGAGAGAGCCTGCTCTCCATTCTCCCGAGCTGGCACATGTACGAACGGACCGTGGAGTATGCCGGCCTGGGAGCCGGGGCGGAGATTGTCTACTCCTCCCTGCGCACTCTCAAGGACGATCTGCGCCAGGTGCGGCCCGGTTTTTTTGCTTCCGTGCCCCGGCTCTGGGCCGGCATTCATGAGCGGGCCATGGCCGCCATCGCCGAGGCGCCGCCCCTGCGCCGGCGCCTGGCCCTGGCAGCCTGGAGCGCCGGCACCCGGGCGGTTCTGGCCCGCCGCGTCCTGGCCGGCGAACCTGCCCCGGGAAACGGCCCTCAGCGCCCCGGCAAGCTGCGGGCGCTCCTGGAATACCTGGCGTTCACGCCGATCCTGCACCTGGTGACCCGGCGCCTGGTCTTTCGCCGGGTGCGCGCCGCCACAGGCGGCCGCTTGCGGGGCGCCCTTTCCGGGGGCGCCACCCTTTCCATGGACCTGGATCTCTTCTTCGAGGTCGTGGGCCTGCGCCTGCTCAACGGTTATGGCCTGACCGAGACCTCGCCCGTCCTGACCTGCCGGCGGTTCTCGCACAACCTTCCCGGCACGGTGGGGCGTCCTCTGCCCGGCACCGAGGTGCGAATCGTGGATGAGAAGGGTGGGGACCGGCCGGCCGGCCGGCAGGGACGGATTCTGGTGCGCGGACCCCAGGTGATGCGCGGGTATTACCGGGATCCGGAGGCCACTGCCGCCGTCCTGGACCGGGAGGGATGGTTCGATACGGGCGATCTGGGCCGGTTTCTGGCCAGTGGCGATCTGGTCCTCACCGGCCGTCTCAAGGACACCATCGTCCTCGCCAACGGGGAGAATGTGGAACCCGAACTCATCGAGGAACGCATCAAGTCCAGCCGCTACGTGGACCAGGTCATGGCCGTGGGGCAGGATCGGGACTATCTGGCCGTCCTGGTGGTGCCCGCCTTTGCCGAACTGCGCTCCTGGGCGCGGCGCCACGGGCGCCCTGACCTCGCACCCGCCGCCCTGGTCGACGACCCTGAGATTCAGAACCTCATGCGCCGTCAGGTGGCCAGGCGCGCCGGCTCGGGGAGTGGTTGCCGCCCGGCCGAAGTGGTCAAGAAGGTTCATCTGCTGCCCCGTGAATTCTCGGTGGACGACGGCACCCTGACGCCAACCCTCAAAGTCCGCCGGGCCGCGGTTCTCCGCCTTTACCGGCGGGAAATCGATGACCTGTTCCAGCGATCGTCATCCTGAGGGCCGCTTGCGGCCCCGGCGCGGCGGCCGATAGAATGACTTTGCCGCACCCATCATCACCCGGCCCTCCGGGGTCACGGGGAGGACTCAAATGTGCCGCATGCTGCAAGGCCCGTGGAACCGCTTGTATTCTTTGATTCTCTCGCCTGCTCTGGGTCTGCTTCTGGTGGTGATGGTTGTCTTGACACCAGTGGCAGGGGCAGCGGAAGACGCCGAACTTGCCCGTGTCTTCGACGCGTTCTTCAGTCTTGGGTTGGACAGCACGCGCTCCGCCGCGGTTGAGAACGTCAAGATCGAGCGGGATGGCCTGGAAATCGAACTCAAATCCGGCCGCCTCTGGTTTGCCCAGCCACTCCTGGGCCGGGTCACCGGGGCGCATTTCGTGGGTGACGGAGTTGTTTCCATGCGGGCCAACGGCATCGCCGGGGTCAACATGCTCAAGGCGACTCTCAGCGGCAAAAATTCCGGTGTCAACTTCCCGGGCAAGATGCCGGCCGACGTGATCCTGCAACCTGCCTCTGGTGAAAAGAAGTTCGACATTTTCCAGGCGCGGTTCACGGAGGTCTTCTTCCGCTTCACCGACGGCCTGGATGAAGAACTGGCGGGATTGATGGCGGACGGTGATGCGGATGCCGGCACGGCAGAGGACAGCTTCAAGAAACGGAACAAGGAAGCGTTCTACGTCGACGGTGCCAACATGGAGCGGGATTTCATCCTGCAGGAGTTCACCGGCATCGATCGGTTTTCCTTTTTCCTGGCGGAGCTCAAGATCGGCTCCGAGTGGTTGACCTACTCCCTTGCCCACTCCAGCGGGCAGGAGGTCTGGATAGGGACGCATCCGAGCCAGGGCGCCGGAGTCAACCAGCGCGTCTTCACCTGGACCGCGTTTGATCTTGCGGAAGATTACGACAACAAAGGGCGCTGGGACGCGGACCTGCTCCTGGATCAGAAGCCGTTGCTGGACATCAGCAAGATCGAGATGACCATCGATATCCCCACCACCATCATCTTCAGCATCGACGCCAAGGTGACCTTCGTGCCCCTTGCCGAGGAGTTGAGCGTGGTGCCGTTTGCTCTGGTCAACAACCTTGGCTACGGCTGGTGGGAAAAGGGCGGCCGCCCGGTGACCCTCAAATCGGTACAGGATGCCGAAGGCCACGAGTTGCCGTTCGTCCACAAGAGGAACTCCGTGCTGGTGCGCATGTCCGAGCCCCTGGCGCCCGGGCAGGAGACGACCCTGCGTTTCCAGGCCGATGAGAAGACCATCATCCAACTGACCGACTACTCATGGAACATCATCAATACCTATCCATGGTTTCCCCAGCACGGTTACCTGGGGGGGAAGTACGCCATCGACTGGACCATCCGGGTCAAGAGCCCTCTCAGCGCCATCGCCTCGGGCAGGCTGGTGGAAACCAGAGAAGAAAAAGGCATGCAGGTCACGCGTTGGGTGATGGATCAGGAGGTGGCTTTCCCCAGTTTCATCTTCGGGAGATTTTCCAGCCGGGAGGACATTTACAAGAGTGAGAAGACCGGGCGGGAGATCACCGTGGGAGTCCATGCCACGCCCCTGGGACGTCTGCGGGGCACCACCAAGATGAAAGCGGTGAGCAAGGAGGCCATGGCTATTCTCAAGCTGTTCGAGGAGTTCTTCGGCCCCTACCCCTATGACCGCCTTGATATCACCCAGATGGCGGTGGGGGTGGGTTTCGGCCAGGCACCACCTGGATTGCTCTTTCTCACCGGAGAAGCCTTCGTGTCCGCAGGTCTGGCGGCGGAGCTCATGACGCGCTCCGCACGGGGTCCTTATTTCCACGATTTCTTCGCTCATGAGATGGCGCACCAGTGGTTCGGTCATGAAGTTCTCTGGGGCCGAGATGAAGACGTGTGGCTCTCAGAGGCGTTCGCCGAATATGCCTCAGCCATTTATGTCGATCAGATTGACGGATCCAAGAAGTTCCAGGAGAAGCTCAAGCGCTGGCTTGACGGCGCCAAGATGGGCGAGCGTTCGGGTTTCCCCATCGCCGGAGCCATTTACGCGTCCGCGCCGTCCGCGGTCTTCGCCGGGGACTATCGGACCAATCTCATCTACAACAAGGGCGCCTACGTGGTCCATATGATTCGCACCCTCCTGGGGCCGGACAAATTCCTGGAGGGAATGAGAGCGTTCCTGGAAGCCCACAGCGGTGGCATGGTGACCACCCAGATGCTCAAGACCGATATGGAAGAGGTCGCGGGCATTCCCCTGGGCTGGTTCTTCGATCAGTGGTTTTACACGGCTGAGATACCGACGGTGAAGTTTTCCTATTCCACCCAGCGCAGCGAAGACGGCGGTTATCTCCTCACCGGCCGCATCGTCCAGGACGAGGATAACTGGAAGCAACTGGTGGTTCCGGTCTACTACGACCTGGGGGGCAAGCAGCCGTCCATCCAGCGCCAGGCCGTGAGCTCACCCGATTTCACCTTCAAGGCAAAGCTGCCGAGCAACCCCAAGCGCGTCTGGCTGGACGAGGAGCATACGGTGCTGGCCAAGATGGTCACCGACAGCAAAAAGTGAAACTCACTCGTGCCAGCAAGAACGGCAGGCCTCTGCTGGGAGCCCATATGAGTATCGCCGGCGGTCTGCCCCGGGCGGTGGAGCGGGGATTGCGAGTGGACTGCACGGCGCTGCAGATCTTCACCAAGTCCTCCAACCAGTGGAAGGCTCGAGAGCTGGGGGAAGAGGAGATGGCGGCTTTCCGCGCTGCCGTGGAGGAGAGTCCCATCGGATTCGTGGTGGCCCACGATTCCTATCTCATCAATCTGGCCAGTCCGGATGAAGAGTTGTGGGAGAAATCGGTCAAGGCGTTCATCCTGGAGATTCGCCGCTGCGCCGATCTGGGCGTGCCAGTCCTGGTCCTGCATCCGGGTGCTCACAAGAACACAGGGGAGGGGGCCGGTCTCAAACGCATCTCCCGGGCTCTGAACCGGGCACACTCCGAGACCTCTGATTGCCCTGTGACCACGGCTCTCGAGACCCATGCAGGGCAGGGCACCACTCTGGGCCACCGTTTCGAGCACCTCCGGGACATCCTCGCGGGCCTGAACAATCCCCAGCGGGCCGCGGTCTGCTTTGACACCTGCCACGTTTTTGCCGCCGGCTATCCCATTCACACCGACGAGGGCTGGAACGAGACCCTGGAGGCGTTCGATGAACGGGTGGGCCTGGACCGCCTGGCCTGCGTTCATGTCAACGATTCAAAAAAAGGGCTCGGCTGCCGCGTGGATCGTCACGCCGGCCTCGGCCAGGGCGAGATGGGACTGCTCCCGTTCTGGCATCTGGTCAACGACCCTCGCACCCGCGATCTGCCCATGGTCCTGGAAACTCCCAAGGGGGAGGATCTGGCCGAGGATGTGGTGAACCTGGGGATCCTGCGTTCTCTGGCCGGTGGCGACAGGCCATGAGCGGTGTGCTCGCCGGCAGCCGGGTGGCCGCGAATGAGACCGGTCGCGGGGGCGGCCAGAGCGTTGCCACCCTGGTCATCAGCGAGATCTATCGCAGCCTGCAGGGAGAGAGCACCCGGGCCGGGACACCTTGCACCCTCGTTCGCCTCACCGGCTGCGGGCTGCGTTGTGGCTACTGCGACACCACCTACGCCTTCAGCGGCGGCGACAGCCTGGCGGTGAGCGAAATCGTGACACGAGTGTGCGAACTGGGCGCCGATCTGGTTCTGATCACAGGTGGTGAGCCGCTGGAACAGAAGAATGTCACCCCCCTCATCGAAGCTCTTGCCGCCCTGGGGGCAACGGTCATGGTGGAGACCGGCGGGCACGTTTCCGTGGTGCCGGCGGCTGCAGCCGCCACGGTGATCCTGGATCTGAAGACGCCCGGCAGTGGTATGGAGAAACACAATCGCTGGGAAAACCTGGAACTCTTGCGCTCTTCTGATGAGGTGAAGTTCGTGCTGACGTCCCGTGAGGATTATCTCTGGGCACGGGAGGTGCTGGCCCGGCGGCGGCCTCAGGGGCGCAAGCTGTCCCGGATCTGTACGGTTCTGTTTTCGCCGGCTCAGGGCTTGCTCGATCCGGCGCTCCTGGCCGGCTGGATTCTGGAAGACCGCCTGCCGGTCCGACTGAATCTGCAACTCCATCGCATCCTGTGGCCGGCGGCCGAAAGGGGAGTGTGAATGCCCGCCGCGGAGGAGAAACCTCTGGCGGTGGTGCTCCTTTCGGGGGGAATGGATTCAGCCGTGGCTGCCACCATGACGGCCAGGACCCACCGTCTGGCCTGCCTCCACGGCACTTACGGGCAGCGCACCGCCAATCGGGAAAGAGTTTGTTTCGGTGCCCTTTCCCAGTTTCTCGGTGCCGTGAACCGGCGCGTGATGGATATGTCACAACTGGGCGCCCTGGGAGGTTCGTCCCTGACGGACCCCGGGTTGCAGGTGGCCGATGCCGATCCGGCCCGCACCGGGATACCGGCCACCTATGTGCCGTTCCGCAACGCCCATCTCCTGGCCATGGCCGTCTCGTGGGCGGAGGTTCTGGGCGCTCACCTGGTGGTCATCGGTGCGGTGGAAGAGGATTCATCGGGCTATCCCGATTGCACCAGGGCGTTCTACGCCGCCTTCCAGGAGGCCGTGCGCCTGGGGACGCGTCCAGGGAGCCGCATTCAACTGGTGATGCCGGTGATTGACTTGAGCAAGGCCGAGATCGTTCGCCGGGGACAGGAACTGGGGACTCCGTTCCACCTCACCTGGTCCTGCTACAGGGACGAAGCCCGTGCCTGTGGCCGCTGCGACTCCTGTGTCCAGCGCCTGCGTGGCTTTGCCGCCGCCGGGCTGCCCGATCCCATCCGGTATGCCCCTCATGTGGAGATGCCGGGAGATGCGGGCCCGGGGCCGGCGGCGGCCGCTCCCGGTGGCGGCGACGCCGCCAGGGTCCGCCGGACTGCTGTTCTGACGGCGTTCCTGGACCGCCTGCGCCGCACCTGACCATGGACGTGAGGCTCTTCGACTATTCGCTGCCGCCGGAGCGGATTGCCCAGGAACCGCTATCTCGCCGCGACTCCGCGCGGCTGCTGCTCCTGCCGCGGGAGCCGGGGCCCCTCAGTCATCATGTGTTCAAGGACCTCCCGGACCTGCTTGAGCCCGGGGACCTCCTTGTGCTCAACGATACCCGGGTCGTGCCGGCGCGCCTGCAGGGCCGCCGGCCCAGCGGTGGGCAGGTGGAAATTTTTGTCCTGCAGGGGAGGGAAGAACAGGAAGGCGCCCCGGAGGAGAAGCAGTGGGAACGGGACTGTTTTCTGCGCGCTTCCCGGCGGCCGAAGCCAGGCGAATCCCTGCTCCTGCCTGATGACGCCACCGCCCGGGTGCTGGTCGATCATGGCGACGGGCGCGCCCGTCTGCTGTTCACCGGCCAGCATCCCGCGCGGCTGCTTGCCCGGCATGGGTCGGTGCCGTTGCCTCCCTACATCAAGAGGAAGGCTGGCGACCCCCGGGCAGCGCAGGACAGAGTACGCTACCAGACGGTCTTCGCCCGCCGCGAGGGTGCAGTGGCAGCGCCCACCGCCGGGCTCCATTTCACCCGGGCTCTCCTGGACCGTCTTGCCGCGGGCGGTGTGGAAACCGCCTGGGTGACCCTGCACGTTGGTCCGGGAACGTTCCGGCCGGTGACGGCTTCCCGTGCCGAAGACCACCGGCTCGACCCGGAGCAGTTTGTTCTGCCTCCCGCCACCGCCGCCGCCGTGGCGGCCACCCGGGCTCGCGGCGGGCGGGTCATTGCCTGCGGCACCACGGTGGTGCGGACCCTGGAGAGCCGAAGCAATTCCGCCGGCGTGGTGAGCCCGGGCGCCGGCCTCTGTGAACTGTTCATCCTGCCGGGCTACCGCTTCAAGATCGTGGATGGATTGCTCACCAATTTTCACCTGCCGCGTTCCAGTCTGCTCATGCTGGTGAGTGCCATGGGTGGCCGTGAGCGGGTCCTGGACGCTTACCGGGAGGCCATGGCCTCTGGTTATCGTTTTTATTCCTACGGTGACGCCATGTTCGTGGCGCCATCACCCGCCAGTCCGGCATGAAGGAAGGCTTCAGCTTCCAGGTGCATGCCGGCGGCGACACCGGCGCGCGCACGGCCACCCTGGTGACACCAAGGGGTGATCTGGCCACGCCCGCTTTCATGCCCGTGGGAACCGCCGCCACCGTGAAGGCCGTCTCCCCGGCGGAGGTCCGGACCTCCGGCGCGCGCATGATCCTGGCCAACACGTATCACTTGATGGTGCGCCCCGGTTCCCAGGTGGTGCGCCGGCTGGGCGGCCTGCACACATTCTCCGGCTGGGATGGTCCCATACTCACCGACTCCGGTGGTTTCCAGGTGTTCAGCCTGGCAGCGTTGTCCAAGATCACGGATCAGGGTGTGGTGTTCCGCTCCCATGTGGATGGCAGTCTCATGGAACTGACGCCTGAGAGCAGCATCCAGGCCCAGGAAGATCTGGGCAGCGACATCATGATGGTCCTGGACGAGTGTACCGGCGAGCCGTCGGATCGATCGGCGGCTGCAGCGGCCATGGAGCGCAGTCTGGCCTGGGCCCGACGCAGCCTTGAAGCCAGACGCGGAGGCGGGGCGTTGTTCGGCATCATCCAGGGTGGCATCTTCCCCGATCTGCGCCGGCAATCCGCGGAGGCAACAAGCGCACTGGCGCTGGACGGCTTTGCCATAGGCGGTGTCAGCGTGGGTGAGGCCCGGGAGCATGTTTCCGCAGTCGTGGAGGCGACGGCGCCGCTGCTGCCGGCGGATCGCCCCCGCTATCTCATGGGCATGGGGACCCCCGACGATCTTCTTGAAATGGTGGGTCATGGCATCGATCTCTTCGATTGCGTCATGCCGACCCGGAATGCGCGCAACGGCACCCTTTTTGTCCGGGGTGGACGCCTGAATCTGCGCAACAGCGCCTGGCGGGAAGACCCGCGGCCGGTTGAAGAGGACTGCCCCTGTCCGGCGTGTCGTGAGTACAGCCGCGCCTATCTGCGGCATCTCCTGGTCAGCCGGGAGATCTATGGCCTCCGCCTGAACACGCTCCACAATCTCACCCATTATCAGCGTCTCATGGCGGGAATCCGCCAGGCCATCGGCGCCGGCAGCCTGGCGGCCTTCGCGTCGGCGTACAGGGCCGGTGAACCGTGGCCGCGTTGATGGTCAGCCGGCCCTCTGGTACCATGTGGTCCATGAGAAAATTCGCCGTGTTGACCTTATGTATTGCCGTCCTGGCGGTCGCCTGTGGCCCTGGTGAAGCGGAGCCGGAAGAGGCAGGGGATGTCACGGGCAAGAGCCCGGCCGAGATAGAGGCCAACTTCAATAATATCCGTCAACGGCAGCAAGAGGTCTTGAGTGCGACTGCCGACGTTGTCGCCAGGGCCGAGACGGCATCGGTGGAGGAGCTGGAGAAGGGCATGAAGGAACTCAATCTCGTCCTCTTGAGAGCTCTCCAGGAATCCAGCTACATGCGCAGCCTGCGCACGGAAGAGGGCAAATCCCGGATGAACGAACTGCGCGCATCCAACCTTCTCATCCGCGAGGCCTACGCAAAGCTGATGGACCAGCACCCCAATCCGACTCCGGACCTCATGCGCGCGAGCGACGCCCCGACCCAGTGACCGATCTGGTCTTCGTCGCCGATGTCCACCTGGTGGAAGGTGATGAGGAAGCGCCGGTGTTCATGCGTTTTCTGCGTTCCCTGGCGGGCAACACAAGCCGCTGCATCATTGTCGGTGATCTGTTCAACGTGTGGATCGCCAGGCGCCGGTTCATGAGTCCCGGCCAGATGCGGCTCATGGATGTCATGCGGGACGTCGCGGCCGACGGCGTGCGCTTCGAATATGTGGAAGGCAATCGGGATTACTTTGTCGCCGAGAACTGGAGCGGTGATGCCTTCGACCAGGTGACCAGCGGCTGCATGACGGCCATGGCCGGACCGACCCGCCTTCTGGTGACCCATGGCGATCAGGTGAACAAGGCCGATCTCCCGTACCGGTTCTGGAGGGCTCTGTCCCGCTCTCTGCCGGTGCGCTCCTTGCTTTCCCTGCTGACCGGTTCCGCCGGCCGCCGCCTGGCCGAAGGCCTGGAACGGCGGCTCCGGGGCACCAACCTGCGCCGGAAGGCCCAGCTCCCCATGGCTGATCTGGATACTTTGACCCGCCAGGCCGTGGCCGACGGCTGCCAGGGCGTTGTCCTGGGTCACTTTCATACCGAGATAGAGCGCCAGGTGGGTGGGGGGACGCTGTGGGTTCTGCCTGACTGGCGAAGTGGACGCCGCTATCTGCGTTTCGGCCAGGATGGGCGGGGCCGTTTCGTGAGCTACGACGAAGTGGCGCCGTGATCGCCGGCCGCGACCAGGCGGGTTTCGGCTTCGGCGAAGGCCTTCATGAGCCTGTAGGTGATGGGGCCGCGCCGTCCGTCTCCCAGGCGGACATCATCCACGCTGAGGATGGGTTGCACGGCGCGCGTTGTCCCGGTGAGAAAGGCTTCGTCGGCGGCCAGCAGATCCGCCGGCGGAAAACTTTCTTCCCGAACCGGCACCCCGGTCTCCCGGGCCAGCTCAAGGACGAACCCCCGGGTGATGCCGGGGAGGATGCCATCCTCAAGGGGGGGAGTGCGGACCACACCGTTCTTCACGATGAACAGGTTGGTCATGGTCCCCTCGGCCACCTGGCCGGCCGGGTTGAGCATGATCCCCTCCTCGACGCCGCGCTCTTCGGCTTCGTGGGCACCGAGGATATTGTTGAGCAGATTCCCGGACTTGATGGCCGGGGAGACGGTGCGCGGGTCGTTGCGCAGGATGCTGAGAATGACGACCTTGATCCCCGGCCGTGTTTCGGGATCCTGGAGGGGTTTCATGGGCCGCACATAGATCAGGGTGGCAGGTCGCCGGCAGAGATCCCGGCCGTAGCCGATATCGCCTTCACCCCTGGTCACGATGATCCGCAGGATCGATTCAGGGTTTGCGGCGGCCGCCAGGGCCTCGTCCACCGCCAGGCGATCCTCCTCCAGGGTGCGGTTCAGGTCGAGATGGAGGGCCGCTGCGGAGGCCCGCAAGCGTACAAGATGGCGCTGGAGAAGGAACGGGCGTCCACCGGAGGTACGGACCGTCTCATAAATGGAGTCACCATACAGGAGTCCATGGTCAAACACCGAGATAACCGCTTCTTCCCGGGGATGGATATGACCATTGATCCAGACGATTTCCGGCATGGGCGGCGAAGCTAGCACGCGCTCCGGCATCGGGCAAGGAGCGCTACAAAGCGGGCGTCGGTTCTGTCATGATAAGGATGGTTTTCACGTGGTCCCGGCCGGTGCAAGGCGGCGGCCCAATTTTTGCGGGAGGGGAATGTGGTGAAGAAGGCGGCCAGGAAAAAGACCACTAAGAAAGCTGTGCGCTCGACGGCAAGGAAGAAGGCCACGAAGAAGGGTGCGCGACCGTTGGCCCGGAAGAAGGCGGGGGTGAAGAAGGCCACGAAGAAGGGTGCGCGACCGTTGGCCCGGAAGAAGGCGGGGGTGAAGAAGGCCACGAAGAAGGGTGCGCGACCGTT
>SMVA01255202.1_pt1 | contig 35745 bp, 38 predicted proteins | sample 2456451 | NCBI WGS metagenome assembly SMVA01 (sample SAMN11095933, study PRJNA526329) | marine sediment metagenome | biome: Marine sediment; feature: Surficial sediment; material: Deep marine sediment; isolation source: Hadal surficial sediment | place: Pacific Ocean | collected 2014-05 | depth... | reverse complement strand
TTTAGCAGTTGAGAAAAGACGGTGTTATGATGAGCCAAGGCTTGGTTCCTCCTGTAAATACAACGGTTTGTTAGCACAACTCATTGTATCAACTTGAGAAAACCAAGCCTTTTTTATTTCTCTTTATGGGACAGCAGTGGGGTCTGCTACGATTTCGCGGGTGTAGTTCAACGGTAGAACCTCAGCTTCCCAATACCCTTGTTGAGAAATCCCAATAGTCGCGATTGTCCGCTCAATGGCAGATGAACGGTCGTACCCGGTTGTGTCGTTCCTTCTTCGCTCTCAATCGACTCTCGCGGGCCAGGCGTCTAACTCAAGTTCACAGAGTTGTTTTGCTCGTCCACCCGGAAGCATGCATGCAAACTTACGCCAGGAATATGTTGGCTCGGCGAAGTCGAGTACCGGAATCAGTTGTTCTGGCAATTGCGGCCGATGTGTGAAGCTACCAAACATAAAGAAATTGTAAAGCGGGTTTGGGTCGTACAAATCAATGCCCTCTTTGGCCGCTGTTGCGAAAGCCTCGTAACTCCGCTCCCCCAAGGAGTAAGCAAATATGGCCAGAGGGTTACTAATGATCGGCTCATTCGAGGACTGCACGAACACGCCGGGTCGATTCAATGTTTTGCTCATGTCATGGAATGGCCAATATCGCCTCGTAACTCGTTTGCCCTCCGAGACAAGTGCTAGCTGCCAGCCTGTCACGATCCAGATATTAGTTGACCATGGATCAACTGCGATACCCTTCGCCACGCCGTATCCAACGTCAATTCGTTGCGGAACGGTATCATGAGACGAGACAATCAGTACGCCTTCGGCACTGTATTCACCGTGACCGCCTTGTTCATAGGTCGCCAGCCACAACTCGCCGTCAATAACCTTCCCGTCGCTAATGCTAGACGTTGTCAGCATCTCGACGTTGTAGGTACGCCCTTCGATCTCCATTTGCTTCGTTGTCGACGCTCGGCATGCTACCTCCGGATCCGCGTGATTCCGACAGGCGTCAACCTCGGGCTCGGTCACCGCAAACTGAAGTTCCTCGTACAAAGACGCGTAATCTTGAAAATGATCCTCACCGAGCAAATTGTCGAATTGCTCACGATCAATCTGTCTAAACTCCAGATTGCCCCGATCGGCCTTGAAGTATCGAATAAGGTCAGTCTCGCCGATGACGTAGAGTTGAACGGTTAGAGCAACCGAATCGCGAGTAAACAGAATCGACGTGACTTCGGGGATGATATCGCCGTCACTATACTCTGCGGATTGCACCTGGGATACAAACAATACAATGCTGATAACAAGCCAAGTTTTGAGGATTGCCGAGTTCATCACTCCATTGTCGCACGGCAACGTACGGAAAATGAGCGACTGGATTCCAAAATGCTTCGGAGTTCTTGACGAGAGAACCAGGAAAAAACGACACAACCGAGTACGACGGTTCCTCTCCCATTGAGCGACACGTGCCGTTTCGTCAATACCTGATTTTTGACGGCTAGAGATCCTCCATTACAACGGCAGTACCAATCGCCAGCAATTCTGCAGCGCCACCCATCATAACGGAGGTCGTAAAGCGTGCGGTTAAAATCGCGTTTGCACCCAACTCTTCCGCCTCCTGAATCATGCGATCCAAACTTTGCTCCCGACTCTCCGCAATGAGTTTCGCGTACTCATAAATTTCGCCACCGACAATATTGCGCAGGGCCGCCATGATATCTTTGCCGATATGGCGCGCCCGTACCGTATTTCCACGAACCAGTCCCAACGTTTTCACGATACGCTTGTTGGCAATGCTTTCTGTCGTCACAATCATCATTATCAGATCTCCACATCTTTGTATTTGTCTGTTTTGCGTTCAATCAATCGTTGCCGCAGCACCGAATAGAAAAGCAACGCAAGGCCGCCATAGATGGCACTGGCAATTAATTTTTCAACAATCCCAATAGATGGATTAAACAGGAACATGAACATGCCAATTCCTGCACAGGCTATTACGCCACCTGCCAACAACAACCACCCTATTCCGCGCGTACGTTGAACCGTAGCGTCATTCATCATCTCTCTCCAAACATCCGGGTCTTTATTGCTTAACCTGGCATTACCAATACTTTCTCTTAATTCCTGTAACTCACGCAGATCTCGTGCACATTCCTCACAGCCGCCACAATGCACATCGATGCGTTGTCGTTGTTGCTGCGTCAATTCACCATCCACATAGCCGGACAACTGCTCGGCTACATGTTCATCAATATGTCGGGTCTCATTATGCATAGCTTTTCAGCACCTCTCTGAGTGCGAGTCTTGCCCTGTGTAGTCTGGACATTACCGTCCCCGGCGCGACATCAAGTACCTCTGCGATTTCTGCATAGGACAAATCCAGATGGTCACGCAATATCACGATCTGGCGTTGTTCATTCGTGATCGTTGCCAGCGCGAGCTGCAATTCCCAATCGCGATCATCATTTTCTGCCGCCTGTTCCGGCGTAGCTGTCTTGTCCGGCAGTCCTTCTGCCGGTACATCACCAGACCGTCTGCGACGCAGCAAATCGATGCACCGGTTTCGAACTACTCGCAAGAACCACGGTTTCAATGGACCTTTCTTTGCATCGTATGCAGCCGGCTTGCCCAACACTGTCGCAAACGCATCCTGTACGGCATCGGATGCATCGTCCGGGTCGCCAAGGATGTGCGCTGCCAGTGCGTGCGCGCCTCCTCCCAGACTGGCCAGCTCGTGTTTTATCTCGTTTATATTCATGCGCTTCAGTATATATACGCGCCAGTGCAGATTTTATTCCCAAAAACGCGTTATTTTCTCCCGCCGCATCGAAGCAGCCTAAGTAACATCCACGAATTCCAGGGTTGTAGTCCGCCGCTATCCTGACGACTGGTCGGCCGCTGCCGGAGACAAACATGAGAAGGCGAATCATTGAAGCCCTCACCTATCCACGGATGTTGATGATGTCCCGCATGGATCTGCGGGATTGCCCAATGAACCAGTTTTTCAGCGCCGACCAGTCTATCTGCCAGACCTGCAACCAGGGTGAAGAATGTCGCTGGCTGAACGCCAATGATGAGTTCAGTGTCCTCGCCGAGCAACCTATTGACGCACTGTTTGCGGCGTTCGTAATCAGTATCGACTACGTCGATGCACACATTGCCCGCGATGGACACAACTTCAGGCATTGTGCGTGCGAAACCTGCACCTGGGCCAAAGAGGCTCGTCACCTGGTACGGCGATATAAAGGACAATCGGTAAGCGTAGCCGACACGTCATCCAATCGGCAGCGACCACAATTCAGAAAGAATATTCACGGCGACCTCGTGCGATAATTGTTATCCTGAAAACTGCTGTCAGGGGCAGTCACTTTCCAGCCACGCCGCTACTTTAAGCGTAAGTTCAATGCGTGTTGCGGAGAAACTGTGATCGCCATTTTCGATTACCATGGCAGAAATCGCGGATGCACCGGCTGCATCACCTGCTGCCAGCACCCTGGCGACCTCACTCGCGTCGAAATTGCTGTCCAGACCTCCACCGATCAGCAAATAGGGCTTGTCACCGAGGGCTTCCACCGTTGCCGTCATCGCCCATTCATCCCTGTGCGCCAACAGGTCATCCACAAGTTGTTGTCCTGAGTAGCCAGTTACGACGCGCAGGTTGTCTGTGTAGCGTGCCAGCCCCTGCCGGTCCTCGTCAGAACCCACCATCAGCGTCATATCCTCGGGCGCCAGCGAAATAACACAGCGTACATCCGAATTTCCCGCACCAACATCGAGTGCCGCGACAGCGCCGTAACTATGGCCAAGCAGGATAATATTGTTGCGATCAATGCGAAGTTCGCTGGCGTTTTCCGTGTCGACAACAAAGGTAATTGCGCTCGCCGCGTCCTGATACCCGGATGCGACAGAAAAATTCGCAGGACCACCCCATATTCCGCGGTAATCGAAATACAACACGTTATAACCGATCCGCCGCAGCGATTGAGCGAGATCCAGGTTTTTTTCATAGCCTGGAAATGCATGCAAAGTGACAATGGTTGGGTGCGGTCCCTTCCCCGCAGCAGCGTAAAAAGTCCCGGTAAGCATTTCGCCATGTGATGGAATCGATACCTCGATCATCAATGGTGGCCAGGCGGCATCGAAAATCTCCGGGTCCTGAAATAATCTCTCGTCAGACCAGACAATGCCTGCCATCAGCATGAACAATATGGAACTCAGGATCGTGTAGATAACTCGTCGCATTTATTCTTTCCTGTTATTTGTAGGCGGTGACTTTGTCGGTGACAACCTGGCCGGCTAGCATGCCACCGATGGTCAACCAGCTACCGTCAAGAACAACCAGTGCGCGATGATCCATTGTCGCCGGGTTACTCTGCTGCAACACATGCCACTCGAGCGATTCGAGATCGAAACGCATGCCACCTGCGGAGGGTTCCGACGGCTTGCCGTCATAACCGATGCCGTTATAGTTGTAGGGATTATCACTGCCGCCAATGAACAACACTGCGTTAAGCCTGTCAATCCCGGCCGACGCCATCCGGTAACGTGGCAGTCCAGGATGAGAATCGATACTGCGCCAGTCAATGCGACGACTATCTTCCGGGTCGATTATGCCTAGAAAACATTCATTGCTGGCGACATAGTCCCGCGAACGGTCTGCATGTGAGCGGATCGCTACACCATCGCAAAAAACGACGTTGTTACCAACACTTCCACCAGCGTGGCCGAAAAGTGCTTTCCCCGGAATCGGTGTCGCCTGGTCCCAGCGATCTGTTTGTGTGTCATAGCGCTGCACGAGGTTGACGTTGCCAAGGTCATGCCAGCCGCTGATCAGGTAAATAAAGCGCTCCGCATACGTTATTGCAACGGCGTCATCCACTGGAACAGGCATTGATTGCAACTCCGTGAACACTCCGGTCGCAGGGTCGAATGCGTGCACCCAGGGTGTCGAAACCTCCGTGCCATCTGCAGCAACGCTGTAGCCGCCAAAAACATAAGCGAGTTCGCCAACAGCGACTGCGGCCGATGCAAGCCTGCCCACACCACCCGGTACAGGCACCGCTTGCGTCCATTCATTCCGCCTGACATCGAATACGTAAGTCACCGCTGAGGTATCTCTGTAAGTGCGCCCGGATGCCAGGCCATTAAAACTCACCAGGTATGCTTGTTGATCGGTGATCACGCTTACAACGGCGTTATTTGTGACAGGAGCGGGTAACGGACGCAGCGCCACTGCCTCAACAGCGAGATTGGAATCCGCCGCGACCGCAATGCTCGGGATCAACTGACCAACGAACAGGAAAATTATCAATCTCACGAATAATGTCATCCATCAGGCGAACCATCAAACTGTATCGTAGCGATTGTATGTCCGTCTTTGAAGTGAATATCTGTTTGTCAAAGAGCGAAATTGCCTGGTATAGGGGTCCGAAGCCAAATCCATTATGATGATGCGTCCGCAAACAGAGGAGCTGTATTGTCTGACCTTGTCAAAAAAGCAGATATCGATGCATACAACAGGGATGGTGTTGTGCCGCTACGCGGCCTCATTAACAGTTCTGACCTGCGAAAACTGAAAGACGCCGTTGCAGACGACATGCGCAGACCCGGACCGTTCTTCCACGGCTACGAATCCGATGAAGGCCGGTTCCACGGCAATTTACGCCTTTGGGAGACTCACGAAGCATTTCGCGATATGTGCCTGAATTCTGAGTTGCCAGAAATTGCATGCACGTTTTTTGGCGCGAACAAGATCAATCTGCTGTACGACCAACTGTTCGTCAAAGAACCTTCGATGAGGCAGCGTACCCGTTGGCACAATGACCAACCGTACTGGCCGATCCGCGGCTGGCAAATACTGTCAATCTGGATTGCGCTGGACGAGACTACGGCGGAAAGTGGCCGGGTCGAATTCATACGTGGCTCGCACAAATGGAATCGCTGGTTTCAGCCGGAAGTCTTTGGCAAGACTGCTGCGATTGCACAATACGAACGCAATCCGGAATTCGAGGATATCCCGGACATAGAGGCCGATCGCGATAGCTACGACATCATTTCGTGGGACCTGGAACCGGGCGACGTTTACGTATTTCATGGCTTAACCGTCCACGGTGCCGGTGGCAACTCGTTGATGCACAGCCGGCGGCGTGGATACACAGTCCGCTATACCGGTGATGATGTCGTCTATGACCTACGCCCGGGTTTGAGCCAGCCGCTTGTGTGCGACGAATTGTCACCGGGCCAACCGCTTGACAGCGCACGCTACCCTGTCGTCTTGCGCAAAAATCCCTGATGGCCTGCTAATTATTGGCAGCAATTGTCCGGCGATATTCCCGCAATCCGAGTATTTGCAGGATGGCAAATAGCAGCACAGCAAACGCAACCACATCGAGCAGCATAAAGCCTGCGGCAGTGAGTGATTCATAAAAGAATCCAACGACAATTGCGCTGGTGACCACCCAGGCAATATCCCCACCGATAATGCCGGCAATTTCCCATGTCCGAATGGCCCTGGTACGAACGATGTTCGCCAATTGCAGTGCGAAAAGCGCCAGGAACCCTGCAACGACATAAACCGGGAGTACCGCAGACAATCCAAATTGTTGTGCCAGCCAGGGCCCGGTAAGAAACATCCCGAGGGCGGTAAAACCCGAGAACGCAGCGTTCAGAGACAACGCGCGTAGCAGCAAATTGTTATCCGATAACATGATCAACCTCACTTTAAAAAACTATAGTGCTTTAAAAAGATATAGTGAAATGCTAACGTAGTCAACCATGACGAAACGAAGCTACAAGCAGAATTGCGCCCTGGCGCTGACAACCGACGTAATCGGCGAACGCTGGTCCCTGTTACTGATACGCGATCTACTGGTCGGTCCGCGAAGGTTCAGGGATTTGCTGCATTCTCTACAGGGCATAGGGACCAACCTCCTCTCAACCAGACTCACGCAACTACAAGAAGAAGACATCATCAGGCAACAAGCCCTTGAGTCCGGCGCCCATGCTTATGCGCTGACGGGCAAAGGTCGCGCGCTGCAGCCTGCGCTCGCAGCCCTGATTCGCTGGGGCCTGGAATACGGGCCACAAAACAAGGAAGATTTTCATCATGAGGACGAATGGGACCTGGTCGCCCTGCAGGCTTTGTTCCAGCCGGACCTGGCCCAACGGCTAACGGTCCGTATTCAATTCAACAGCGAAAAATTACTGGCCTGGATGTCCGTGGATGAGCAACAGATGTCCATGGGATTGGGCGAAATTGATGCGCCGAATATGGTCGTAAACGGCACCGTCAGGGACTTGTTTGTAGATAGCGCTGACCCGGAGACCCTGTGCGTATCGGGTTCAGGCAAACTATTGAAACAGACTATGGCCGCGTTTGCGTTGCGATCAGAGGCAACATAATGCGACAACCGCTTACCGGACAACGGCTTGGCTAGGTAACTTTACCAATGGAACAAAAAACGAATTTATAGCAAAATGGCATAAGATCAACCGCCGGCACCTCAGTTGCCAAACCGGGAGGGTAAAGCTCATGCTCATGCGCATTCTTCAGGCCACCATTCTGCTGGCGCTTCCGTTTACTTTATCTTCAAGCGCCTGGGGCGAAGACGTCGCTAAAGGTCAGGATGCCTACTTTTCGGGCGACTACCAGACCGCTATGACGGAGTGGGAACCACTTGCTGAGGCGGGCGAGATGGATGGCCAGTACGGGATGGGACTGCTCTACGCCAACGGATTTGGCGTGTCCATGAATGACGACCTGGCCCTGAAATGGTATGGGCTGGCCGCAGATCAGGGACATGCCCAAGCGCAATGCAATCTCGCCGTGATGCACGCAAATGGCTGGGGCGTCCCGCAAAGCAACGAGGTCGCACTCAAATGGTATACGCTCGCCGCAGAGCAGGGCGTCATCGAGGCGCAGATCAACGTGGCCAAGATGTACCGGGACGGGTTTGGCGTGGAAAAGGATGTCGTGCAAGCACGTAAATGGTTCGCGATTGCCGCCGATCTGGGTGACGTGAATGCGGGCTACAAGCTCGTGGACCTCGCCGGGCATATGTCGGCGGAGGAAATTGCAGAAGGCGACAGGCTTGCCAACATATGGATTGAAGGCCATCAAATACTGCAGGCCGGTCATTAATATTCAGCCAGAGTTTCTGCTTGTCTCCTGCCGCGTCTGACGATTCCAGCGCCGCCTTAGCATTGCCGACACGGAGCCCACTGCAACGGTAACTGATGCTCCGATCACCGGAAACCATGGCCAGGCGATCGGCACCAGGCCACGTTCCTGAACCACCGCCTCGGCCGGGTTGAAGAAAAATATCCAGCCAGACTCTGCGCTGTACCAAACGCCAAAAATGACGCAGATCATCGTCACGATAGTAGCTGCGAACGCGATGAGTGCATCAACCTGCTGACTACTCTTGTTAAGAATACCGAGTAAAAAGACGCCCAGAAGGCCGCCGTAGGTGAATGACGCGATCGTCAGGCCCAGTTCAACGATCGGGTTTTCCGTGCTTTCAAACAAACTCGCAAATCCGACCAGGACCACACCCCAGAACAGCGTTAGCCTTCGCGAAATTTTCAGCGCCCGATCATCGTCAAGCGGTGCCTTGCGAAATCGCTGATATAAATCCAGCATCGACGACGATGCCAGCGAATTCAACGATGAGGACAAAGTACTCATCGCGGCCGCAATAATTCCAGCAAGCAGCAGCCCCGATACGCCCGCAGGCAGCCCATCAATGATATAGAGCGGAAATATTTCATCGCCGCGAGACAGACCCAGTTCAGCCGGTGTTGCACCTTTGTAGTAACTCCAAAGAAGCAGGCCGACAAATAGAAAAAGCGCAAACTGCACCATCACGAGAAACGCACTGCCAATTACTGCTTTTTGACTGTCGCGTAACGAGCGGCAAGCCAGAAGTCGCTGCACCATGAGTTGATCTGCACCGTGCGATGCTACCGAGAACACTGCGCCACCAATTACCGCGGTTTGCAGCAGGTAGGGCTGTGAAAACCAGGCCGCAAACGGTAGATCCAGGCCCAAGTCGAATAACAGCGTCTTGTTCTCGCGCACAGCATCTGTCCACCAACCGGATGGCACCTCACCGAGCAACAACGCAATGGCGATAACACCTGCTGCGAGATAGATGGTCAGTTGTACTACGTCCATCCACACCACCGCCTTGATACCGCCTATATAAGTGTAGATCACGGTTATAAAAACGATGACGAAAATGATTTCGAAATAACCAACCTGAAGACCTGCAGCAGCGGCGATGACTTTCAGCGGAATCGCTGAAGCAAACAAGCGAATTCCGTCAGCCAACAATCGCGTGAACAGAAACGTCCCTGCTGCTGCGGCACGCATGGCGTCGCCGTAGCGACGTCCCAAAAATGCGTACGTCGTAGGCAGATCACTGTCATAAAATCGTGGCAGCAGAACAAATGCAACCACGGTACGGCCAATGAGATAGCCCAGTGTGAGTTGCAGAAAGGTAAGCGTGCCACCATAAGCGACGGCCGGAATGCCGATAATGGTCAGCGTGCTGGTTTCGGTTGCAACAACTGAAAAACACACCACCCACCAGGGCAGGTCCCGACCGCCAAGGAAATAGTCAGCCGTGCTGGTTTGCTGCCCCGCCATCCTGATACCGAACACGGCAACACCGCCGAGGTAAGCGGCGATGATCAGGTAATCAAGCGTCGTTAGCACGGCCTGCCCGGATCACTAAATCGACTCAAGTCGGGCCAGCCTGAGCATCTGATTGACATAAATTTTCACTCACCGCACCGTGCGTTCAGCGTATCTGAGCGCGTATTCTAATAGCGCAACGGGACAACACGTGCAAGTTTCTGAAAACGAGGTAAACAGGAATGCATAAAACAGCTATGGCCCTTGGTTGCGCCGCCATTTTGTCGGCGTGCATGAATAGTGAGACTGAGCAGGGAGCAGCGGCGGTTGCCTGGACCACATTGAGCGGCGAGCCGCCGATCATTATCGCCCACCGCGGAGCCAGTGCGTATCTGCCCGGACATACGCTGGAAGCCTATGAGCTCGGCATCGATCAGGGCGCAGACTACATCGAGCCTGATCTGGTTCTGACGAAGGATGACGTACTCATCTGTCGACACGATCGGTATTTGTCAATCACGACGGATATTTCCGATCATGCAGAATTTGCCGATCGTAAGACTGAAAAAGATGGACGCAATGTTTGGTGGGCCGAAGATTTCACGCTCGCAGAGATCAGGACCTTGCGTAGCCGTGAAGACTACCCGCATCGCTCAAAGGCCCATGATGACCAATACGCCATTCCCACATTCGAAGAGGTCATTGCACTCGCCAAACGCAAAAGTGCAGAAACGGGACGGGTAATTGGTATCAATCCCGAACCGAAACAATCAGCCCAACTTGCCGCCATTGGCAAGAACATCGGCGCAGCGCTGGTCGACGAACTCGGAAAGGCAGGCTGGCAAGGTGCGGACGCACCGGTAATTATCCAGTCGTTCGAAGTAGCTGTTCTCAAAATGCTCAATCGACAAGTCGATGTGCCACTGGTTCAACTTACGCTATCCAAAACTTACTTCGACGAAACGTTGCCGCATGAAAGCTTCATTGAGATTGCGTCCATACCCGACTACGCCGATGCTGTTGGACCGAGCCGCAGGCTCATCGTGCACGAAGATGGCACGGTAACGGACCTGGTCGAGCGAGCCCACAAACTCGGACTGGAAGTTCACGCCTGGACGCTGATGGGGGACCAGGACTCCCCGGATGGCCTGTCGCCAGAAGACGAGACGCGCCGCATGCATGACCTTGGAGTAGATGCTGTATTCGTCGACGATCCCGCGCAGGCCGTGCGCATCAGGGCGGATCGAAACTGAACCTGGCCAGAGCCACGCGTCCATCAAGCCTTGCGCAGAATCAGATTCAACGATAGTGCTCGCGCATGATTGCGTGGAAGAGCAGCACATTATGTCAACATCAGTGTCGCTAACTGTGAAAACAGTCACGGCTACATACACTAAGCCATTGCTAACCTCCAAACTGAGACGTGACCTTAGGCGGTCAGTCAACGGCCTGTGTACAACAGGCTGGTAAATCGTTCTGAAGTACGAGTAAGGAGTATGGTGATGGTGATTTTCCGGGGCAGGTCCATTTGCGTTCTTGCGATTTCATTTTGCCTGATCGGCGTGCCGATGATGCAAACTGCCGGCGCTGCAATAATCTCGACCGAGACAGCGATAGAGATGGACGAACGACAGGGCCGCATTGATCATATCAACGCTGTGCTGGCCAGAGAGTCCGTTCAATCTACGATGATTCGCTTCGGAGTCGACCCGCTGGATGCAAGTACACGAGTTGCTGCATTAACCGATGCAGAGCTGCAAACGCTGGAGCAGCAACTGGAGCAGCTTCCAGCCGGTGGTGTTGGCTTTGTCGAAGTGGTTGGCATTGTCGCAATCGTACTCATTATTCTTGAATTACTCGGTGTAACGAACTTCTTCAGTGAATTCTAGTCGTCCAACAAGGTAGGGTTGATGTTGACCGGGTGGCGACCGTGGTTGGCGCTCAGCATAATCGCTTTGGCATCAGGGTGCGCAAGTGAACAGCGTGCCATGCTGGCCTGCCTCGACCAGCAACACGACGACGTAGAACTGACACACACTCCATTCTACCCACAGGTTACCGACCAATGCGGTCCATCAGCATTGGCCGCCATCCTAAATTCATCCGGTGTAGCGGTCACAGCACAAGACCTGAAAACGAAACTTTATATTCCTGGCAGACAGGGCAGCCTGCAGATTGAATTGCTTGCGGCAACCCGGGGATACGGGCGCCTGCCCTACCGGATTGATGAGAACGTATTGGCTTTGCTTGACGAGGTGCGCGACGGTCGGCCCGTGCTGGTTCTGCAAAACCTTGGCAGCAAGCGTTCACCCATTTGGCATTATGCGGTGGTGGTCGGCTATTTGGCGGACAAGAACCAATTCGTGCTTCGTTCCGGCGATCAGAAGCGTCATTTGCTTCGCGCTTCCCGATTTATCCGCTCCTGGCAAAGAGCAGGATACTGGGGAGTCCTGGCATTACAACCGGGCGAAATGCCGGCATCACCCGATGCTGACAGGTACGTTCGGTCAGTTACCGCATTCGAGGCTACCGGAGATATCGAGAACGCTGTGACGAATTACCGCGCAGCGACACAGCGGTGGCCGGAAAATTCCCTGGCCTGGTTGGGGTTGGGAAACTCCTATTACGCGCAAGGTGATCTGGATTCAGCGCAGAGTGCTTACCAACAGATTCTGTCATTCGATGCCGATCACCTGGTAGCGCTTAACAACCTCTCACAAGTACAAATCGATCGTGGTTGCCTTGTTGATGCATCTGCAACGTTGGCCACGGCGTTATCCGCAGCCGAATCGGACACCGCGATACGCAGGTCCATTCGGGAAATGTACAAAGAAATCGAGTTGCGAAACCCTTCTTCGGCCTGCTTATAGAACCAGCACGGCCCAATCGCATCGAACAACTTCTAGTTACGGTCGGCCTCGAGCCCGGATTTATCTCCTGGTAAAAACGCCCCCCCCGGCTGTAACAGGGAGAAATTATGAGACGAACAGGGTGTTTGGAGGGCAAGCGTATGGAGCGAATGTCAATTGCCCGCTGGGCGGGCTCCAATTCTTATTACCACCTGTAGGAGCCCGCCCAGCGGGCGAAATTACTAAGCCCAGCGGTCCCGCTAAGTCACTTTGAGCGGCTCACAAACTAAAGCCCCAGGCTTTGTCCGGGGATACTTACTTCCTGAAATCAACGTCCATTTCCGCAGCCATATAGAAAATGGTCGCATACGCCGCAGTCAGGTAACGCATATCTTCCGGAATGATCTTGTCAAACGTGTCGTTTGGCGTGTGATGGTAGTCGAAATAATCATTCGAATTCTGCGAAAAATCCAGAACCGGCATGCCTGCTTTACTGAGCTCGCTGATATCGGAAGCTCCGCGCGCATCGTTGCTGTCACTCCATGCAATACCCAATGGCGCGACGAGTTTATACATCTCATGAACAACTGCTACAGACTGTTCACCAACACCTGACGTCAATGTATGAATCCTGCCACCGCCGCCGTCCACTTCGGCTCCAAGCAGATGCTCACCGATATCATCCTTATGCTGTTCCATGTAAACGTTCACACCGTAAAAACCTATTTCTTCACCCGCGAAGAGCACTACGCGAATACTCCTCCTGGGACGCTGCTCCATCTGACCAATGAGTGCGGCTGCTGCCATCATGGAAGCCACACCCGCACCGTCATCGATCGCGCCGGTACCCTCGTCCCAGGAATCCACATGCGCGCCCAGAACAAGATAGCTATCGGAACCCTCTCTGCCTGTAATCTCCCCGATGATATTCGCACTTTTCTCAGGACCAGTTATTTCCGAGGTAAGGTTCATCTTCATTGTTACGGGCTGGCCGCGTTTGAGCATATTCTGAATAAGGATTGCGTCCGGTGCCGATACTGCTGCTGCCGGAATTTTTTTCACACCGTCAACATAGCCATAACCACTGCCCGTATGTGCATAACGATTGTTGTCGGTACCCACTGAGCGAATGATGATCGCCTCTGCGCCACGTTTTGCAGCCACCACATGTCCACGCCCTCGCGCTCTGGTGCCCAATCCATAACCAGCGAACTCTGACTGACCTGGCTCCGGCACAAAATCGCGCATGCTGTAGGAGACGAATGCGATTTTTCCTTTCAGGCTATCGCCCTCTGGCACCGCCTCCAGCTCCTCAAGGCTTTTGAATTCGACCAACTCACCAACGAGATCACCGCCAGTCCCAACACTGTAACCCAGTGCTGTCATCACGATAGTGTGCGGATAAGGCGATAAAATCTCCGCCCTGGCCTCGCCACGGGTCCAGCCTCGCTCGAGAATCACTTCTTCGGTCCACACGCGGTCAAAACCGAGTTCCCGAAACTTGGCTTGCGACCATGCGATCACACGTTTGTCGCCGTCAGTCCCGATTCGACGCGGCCCGACCTCGGTAGTCAACGATTCAACGATGTCGACCGACAAATTATCCAGCAGCGCCCGCTCGCGCAGCAGTACGGCGTTGTCCGCAATCTCTGACGAAATAATTGAATGATCGATCTCATAATCGCCCGCCGGCTGTGCTCCTTTCGCTGTTAGTGTCAGCAACAAACCAAGCATCGAGAGTGCCATCGGTGTTCTGCCCTGTTTAGAAGATTTTGTGTTCGCCATAGCCGTTTTTTCCGTAGTGTGCAGAGTTTCAGGTAGTTACTCATCCCGCAACAGATTCTGATACCAGAATCCTGCAAATGCACGAACCATGAGAGCCTCGCGTATTGTCTGTCGTAACGAGTTCGCCAGGTTCAGTATGGAATTGGCTGAGTTGCACGTGTAAGAGGCCGCCGTACGATAGGTTCTGGTTTCTCGTGTTTATCCGGCTATCGGCACGGGCGATCAGGCTCAATCGCCCGCTGGGCGGGCTCCTACATGAGTTTTTCTAGTATGCAGGTCCATCCTCATATTCAAAGCCTGCCTTGCCTGCCTGCTCTTTGACCGCGTCATAAAGCTTCTGGTCCAGGGAGTCCTTGCGACCGCCGTCCTCCTCGACCTTCTTTGCCAGGTAACCGTCCCGATCTGTAGACAAAGTCTGGATCTGACGTTTGAGTTCAGAACGCTCTTCGGCCAGTGCAGCGATATAGGCCCTCTGCTCTGCCGCTGCCATAAGCTGCAGCGCTGCGGGTAAAGCCTCAGCCTCTATTTCGTCAAGCTTCACATCTCCGCTTGCAACCGCGGCGACCAATTCGTTTTCACCCAACATATTTGCCGTGCCACCGACACTGGAGTTAAAGACACCGCGGCGTGCACGTGCCTCGATCGAGGCATTTGCATGCAGCTTATCGGTTGCAGCAACTTTCAAGGCCATTTTTTCCTTCTCCTCGTCGCTGCCGTAATAAAGGCGCGTGTCGTCAAGTTTCGCAGACAAAATCGCGATCTTTTCGTCGTACGGCGTACTGTAGGCTACCGCACCGCCGGCCTGCTCAACCTGGAAAAAGCTGCCGTGTGCCAGGCTCGCAATATGTGTCCAGGGTGCAACCGTCATCGGCATGTTGCCGCACTGGATGGTGTTGATCACGATACCCTTCTCCATTGCAGATGCGACGATTTGCGGGTACTGCACCTCGTTGTAATCCATATGCGGCGGTGCATCGCCAATCAGGAAAACAACTTTATAAGCCTGCTCACCCTCACTCCAGGACATCTTGTTTACGGCGTCGTTGAGTGCTTTGTTAACGCTCTCCGGCGAATCGCCACCACCGCCCGCCTGGAAGTCCATCAGGGCTGCATAAACGGAGTCAAGATCAGACGAGAGATCGACCACCCTGGTCACATAGGCATCGCCACGATCACGATAGGCAACCAGGCCGATACGAATCTCCGGTGTCGGCTGTGCGGATGCCATTGTTGTTGCGATTGACCAGATCTTTTCTTTCGCCGTCTGGATCAGGCCTGACATGCTACCGGTCGTATCCAGGACAAACACCACATCAACGACCGGCTTTTCATTGCTGACGATCTGCTGCGTAATCGGTGGGTCAATTTTAATGTTGCGGGCCTGGATCTGCGGGTAGTACACGACCGCGGCCAGGGTAAGTCCAAACAGGGCGATGCCCAGTATCTTGCTTTTCATGATTCGATCCTCTTTCTGTTTAAATTCGTACGATTGGTTATTGAGTGAACAGCTGCCGCAGCGCCTGGTCGGCTCGTCGCCGCGCCTGCTCGAAGTTGTCGTTGTTTGGCGCTGGCTTTCTTCCTGCTGTCTTTTTTCCCTTCACTGTCGACGGGATGGTCACGAACAGCGCCTGCACCAGGAAAAAACACCACGTGGCCAGAAACACACTGCCGGAACGGGTAATCGCCCAAACCGTGGCCGACACGCTCAAAGTGCTTAATCCCAGGTCCATCAACGCAGGCAGCACGCCTGCATAGAAATAAAGGGAACGCACCAGCCAGATCGCACCAACGTGGATCAACAGGTAAAGCGGCAGCGGGGGAGCCACCCACCAGGTAATGACAGCCAGTGCGCTCCAAAGGGAAATCGTTGTTACCCGCCCTGTTCGCTCACCGCTTCTGCTGAAAAGGTAGAGCAGATAGGCAAGTCCAAGTGCAGGAATTGTCAGTCGCAGTACCGCGCCAAGACCGATGAAGGGAGTCAGCGTTGCAACGACCGCGCTGGCAAAGAAACCAAGAACACCGGCGACGACTACGCCGTGAAAAAATGATGGCCGCTTCATGACGCGCTCCTCAGGGTTTTCTCCCGGAGGTAGGCAATTTCTACTTCATCGTCGCCGATGACCATGTCTCGTGCCATCCAGGCAATGTCGTCGAAGTCGGACCTGCCATCACGATCGACAGGTACGCGCTGCGCGAAGAGTTCAGCTTTTTGTCGCAATCCTTCAAGCGTCGCGCGATTCTCTTCAAACATCGAACGCTGCGCGACCAGATATTTCTCATTCGCCTCGCACTTGCCAGCCAGGCGTTTCAAAAGACGCTCAGCTTCGAGTTTCTTTTTTATAAGGCTCCGGACGAGGTCCTCCTTAGCCGATTCAAAGCAAAGATCGATCTGTGTGTCGATCTCGGCAATAGCGCCTTCCAGTTCGCTTTTGCGAACGGCCAGAGCCTCCTGATCATGCGCACACAGAACAATGCTCTGTTCAGTAGTGGCCAGGTCATCCTCCATATCGCGAATGGCCTGCTTTAGTAATTGTTCCGGTTCTTCGATCTGATCGAGAACGGCGTGAAAATCCGCTTTGAATAGTCGCGAGATGCGATTAATAAGTGCCATGGTCCTGCCTCCTTGAATGCGATGTCTGCATCGACAATGGAGACCATGGTAGGAATGAACGCCCGTTCACAACAGACACGGTTTGGTAAAACCTGCGCATGCGGGTTTACATGGAGTTTACAATTGGGGTTGGTATGCTGCCCTGTGAGTTATTTTGGAAACATGCCATCGCGGAAAAATGCCGCGATGGCCAACAGGTGGCATCGAGTTCAATTTACAATATGTTTTCTTACTCGAGTTTTGCCAGACTATCCGCAAGCGTCTGACTGACGCCCTTGCGCGCCGTCTCAATCGTGGATTCCGTAGCGAACGACGACCCACCAACTTCGATATCAACCATTGATGCCAGGGCACTGTCATACCAACTCGCCCAGGTCGTTACAATATCGCGTTCATCTGCAATCGCCTTGCCATCTTTGATCGCAGCAACACTTAAGTCCGTTTCAGTCTCAAGTCGTGCGATAGCAGCATTGCGAACCTCGACAATCAATGACCGGGCAAGAGGCCCGTCCGCACTCGTCAAGGCAATTGCGGTAACCAGTGCTGTAACGCCCACATTCTTTAACTCATCGGCCGAGACCATCTCCAGTCGATCGCGATCGGTATGATAGAACTGGTCCGTAAAATGCCAGAACAGCAAGCCCGGAATATTGGCGTCCAGGAACGGAACATGATCACTACCGCCCTCAAACGGGTTGGTCTTCACGACCCAGCCGTTGGTAGCAGCCTGCTCAAGCGCCCGGCCAAGCACCAGGTCATTGAAATAATGCGGTCGCATGTCGGCTTTTGTCATCGGCTCGCCGCCCCACTCTGAATGTTTGTCCTTGCCGCGGGTCCAGATTGCAGACGGATCCGGCATCTTCTCGATCAGGAACGTGCCACCAGTTTTCGCCGTGTCCTCACCGACCATATCAAGTGACAATCCCCAGTGAATCCCTTTTGCCCGCTCGTCATCCTGCGTGACATAGCGATTGGTAGACCTGATCTCGTCACCCCAGAGAAACGTGATGGTACGTTTCGGGTCAACCTTTCCATTGGTCACCAACGCAGCGGCTACCCGCGCCATTTCCACCTGTGCGCCGACGCCGGAGGCATTGTCATTCGCTCCAGGCTCCTGAACATGCGCGCTGAATACAAATCGTTCGGCCGGGTGGGTACTTCCCCGAATATCCGCTACAACGGTGCGCTCGATTGCATCGTTGCTCCATTTTACGTCCGTCATCACATGTAGGCGGACATCGCCCGCCGCAAGTGCTGCTCGTAACTTCTCATGCGCATCGGTGGACAACGCGATAGCCCACCCGTGATGCTCACCAATGTCGTTGTCAATTTTACGAAATTGAATGGAATGTTTGTTTACATTCGGCTTCAGGTAGCCAGGCAATGAATAGGCCAGCACACCGATAGCACCACGAACAACCACGGCTTCCCTGACCAGGTCAGATATCCGGCCTTCCGCCAGCACGATCTTGCCCGCAATATCGACCGCATTGAGTTCCGCCGCCGTGCCTTTGCCAACGTCTGCAAGATCCGCTGTGACGCCACCAGCCGGCGTCGCATACGATCCAACTGCCAACATGTTGCGATTACTGCCAAAATTCAATATTGGTGAATCCTGACCGGCTATCGTCACCGTGGCCGCCATCGGCTCCCAGGCCGCCTGCGTCATCGGATACTCTTCAATCCTGTAGGTTAACCTCGCCTCAGCGGCTGCATTTTTCTGCCGAACAAAACCGGCAGACTCGAGCCGCTCCGCAATATGATCAATAGCCGCATCAAAGCCCCTGTTTCCTGGCCAGCGAACGTACTGATCAAGAAAGGCGACAGTCTCAAATGCCTTGGTGCCATTATAGGCAGCGCGTACAAGATCCGCGGTATCGGCAGTGGCAGTGCGTGCTTTGTCGCTGCGCACCGTATGGGCCGCCAGCAGCAGCAGGATAAAAAGTGGCAATGAAATTGCGAGATTACGGCGCATCGTGGTCTGTTCTTGTTATTGTTAGTGGCGCCATAGCTTAGCAAATGCGATAACTGCGAGTTCTATTTAAAATTAGCTCCGCAAGTTCTTACCCTGATCAGCCCGGAACGGTCACGCCGAAATTGAAAGAGTCTTTTCTAGCACTTGTTGGCGATGCAATGTCCAGCTTTCGTGATCTGCTGCCCATCGTATTCGTCATTGGCGTTTTTCAGATATTCGTCATCAAGGCGCCGGTAGATGACCTCACGTCGCTGCTTGTCGGTGGGCTTCTGGTCGTGCTTGGGCTCGCGTTTTTCATTTTCGGGCTCCGACTCGCGCTATTTCCAATAGGCGAAGGTCTCGCTCACGCGCTGGCCAAGAAGGGCAGCGTCTTCTGGCTGGTCACATTTTCATTTGTGCTGGGATTTGGCACATCCATTGCCGAACCCGCCCTGCTCGCTGTAGCGGCGGAAGCAGCGAAAGTCGCCGCCGGCGCCGACCTCATCGCCGCAACAGAAGAAGCCAGGGACCGTTATGCAATGGGACTGCGGTTAACCGTGGCGCTGGCAGTTGGCGTCGCCCTCGTTCTTGGTGTTTTACGCATTCTGGCCAACTGGTCGCTGCCGTTAATGATAATTGGCGGCTACCTGTTGGTGATACTGATCACCACCATTGCACCGAAGGAAATTGTTGGTGTCGCCTATGATCTCGGCGGAGTAACGACCTCAACCGTCACCGTACCGCTGGTTACGGCCCTCGGCGTTGGCCTTGCGAGTTCTTTGCGTGGCCGGAATCCGATGACTGACGGCTTTGGCCTCATTGCTTTCGCCGCACTGACACCGATTTTGTTTGTCCTGGTCTATGGAATAATCGCGTAGTGGAGCTGATCAGTAAAAGCCTCGAATTTATTGCGGGCAGCGCAATGGACGTATTACCAATCGTAATATTCCTGTTTGCGTTTCAACGCCTGGTCATCGGTGGACCGATGCCGAACCGGAAAAACATCATTGTCGGGTTTTTGTTCGTGGTCATCGGTCTCGGCCTGTTCCTGGTCGGCCTCGAGCAGACTCTGTTCCCATTGGGCCGACTGATGGCAGCGCAACTTACTGATCCCACTTTTCTACAAGACGCGGCAGGACGCGGCGTTGCGGTGCTGGTCTGGCAGGATTATTACTGGGTCTACCTGTTCGCCCTGGCAATCGGCTTTAGCACGACACTCGCGGAACCGGCACTAATCGCCGTTTCGATGAAAGCGAACATGGTATCGGGTGGCACCATTGGTGTATGGAGTCTGCGCATTGCGGTCGCGATCGGCGTTGGCGTTGGCGTCAGCCTTGGCTGCTACCGCATTATTACAGGTTATCCCCTGCACTATTTTATCGCCGCTGGATATCTCGTGGTCATTGCACAAACCGTATTCGCCCCCAAAATGATTGTGCCGCTGGCTTATGATTCCGGCGGTGTTACCACATCCACAGTAACGGTTCCGCTCGTTACCGCACTTGGGCTTGGGCTGGCCGAAGCGGTGCCCGGGCGCAGCCCGTTGCTGGATGGATTCGGCCTGGTGGCTTTTGCGAGTCTTTTCCCGATTATCTCGGTGCTCGCATACGGTCAGCTTGCTGCTTTAAGAGGACGTATCTCAACATCCATACCGGATGAACGAGACGAAGAAAAGGAAGAGAGTCATGCACTTTAAACTTATCATTGCCTTTGTTGAAGACAACAAAACGGACGAAATCATGGAAGCTGCGCGCGAAGCGGGTGCAACCGGATGCACCGTAATCAATAATGCTCGCGGGGAAGGCCTCAAGGAAAACAAGACTTTCTTCGGCCTGACGCTGGCATCGCAACGTGACGTCGTCCTGCTACTGGTCGAGCAACATTTGAGCAGGCATATACTTGAGCACATCGGTGAGGTCGGCAAGTTCGATGAGAAACCAGGCACCGGTATTGCCGTACTCATCGATGTTGAAGATGCCGTCGGCGTAATACATCAATGCGAAGAACTTAGTGAAATTGTGGGAGAAAATTTATGACCATCACAAACTGGGGGCCCGTACGTGACTGCATGCGTACAGATGTAACGGAGGTTGACGGTCGGCTTGATGTTCTGGCGGCATTGAAGACGATGAAAAAAGTTGGCGCGACCAGCCTGATTGTCAAACGCCGTGATGAAAACGACGAATACGGCATGCTGCTGTTCTCTGATATCGCCAAGGAAGTTATCGCAAAAAATCGCGCGCCGGAGCGCGTAAACGTCTACGAGATCATGTCGAAACCGATACTAACGGTGCGACCGGATATGGAAATTCGCTATTGCGCACGCCTGTTCGAGAATTTCGGCATCAGCCATGCACCGGTCATTGAGAACGACGAGATTGTGGGCATGGTCAGTTACTATCTTCTGGTGCTTCATGGCTTGCCGGATCTTGACTGATTACGTATACGCGGCTATTTAATTCCCAAAGTTCGGTTCCAAAATTTTGCGGCGTTAAAGGTTTCGTAACTGAGCATTAGGACCGACGCCAGCAGTGCAGACATTGCGAACCAGCCGTGATTATCGCTTTGCCATAGCCACGTACCAATCAAAGTCATAGCAAAGATACGAATGGCCTGCGGCAGAAAATCGCTCAGTGATGCAGGAGTGACGGTTTCAAAAAACTCTTTGTTTGCGGGATCACCACGAGCGCGACGCATCGTTCGGTGATTTCCCAATTCCATGGCAGCAAAAATAATTGCCAGAACAACAAACCAACGCCCAATATTCTCCGGTCCCATCAGGTCGATCATGAGGAACTCGATAAGACCGACAAAAAACGGTAGTACGGAATCCCCCGTTGTCGGGGTCCAGCGAAATCGCATCACCGTTCCGACGTAAACCAGCCAGACGAGAATCAGCCCGTTAAAGGTGGCAGCAATCTGCAGCCAACCCGCCACCGCAGGCCAACCCAATTCGTACAAATCCGGCCGTTGATGCAAATGATTCCAGAGAAATTCAAGCGCCAATGCCTGGATGATACTGAGCAGGGTAATGAGCACCGCAGGAAACTGTTCGACGGCACGTTCGCGGATACTATTCATTCCATGCCCCTGTAGTAATCGGTATTACAGTCTACTGCTGTCCCATAAACTAAAAATCGGTGCGAAAATGAAGTGTCAATTTGACAATTGACCCGGTAATCGCCCGTGCCGGTCGAGCGACGTTCACAAGGATTGAGTAATCACTCCTGTCGTACGGCGGGCTCCTACAATTCTTATTAGCACCTGTAGCCCGCCCAGCGGGCGATGTCTCAGGCACTCAAAGAACTCCGGAAAATCGCAGCAACGTTTCATTCTCCGGCGATGGAACTGGGTTTTATGGGACATCAGTGATTACAGTCCGGAATTCGACTCCGAAGTATTCTTCGTATCATCTTCCACACGCTGTTTTTTTTCGTTGCTTACGTGGAGCGCATGCATCCAGTGACGGATCACCAGCATTGCTACGATGAATGCAAACAACGCGCCGAAAATAAGCAGGTAGAACTGCCAATTCATAACATCACCTAACGCACCAACTTGCCTGAGTATTGGCGAGATCTTGCCAAATGTCGAGGTTTTGCCCCCCCTGGCCTGTTCAGGCTTTGTTACTGGCCCGGATGGTAGGTCCTCTCGGCTCTGCGCTCTACATCTTCGCGATAATAGGCGACGTCCTTGAATTCCCGGTCCGCATAGCGCTGCGCCTGGTCGGCAAAATGTGGTGACCCGGGATCGCCGCTCTGGCCGCCGGCCAGCATGCTCTTTGCCCGAACTTTGTCGCCGAATTCAACGACGGCCACGAAGCTGTTGCCTGAGGTGCCGTAAATGCGCTTGGTGCCCTCGTAACGCCTGGCCCCGAACGAGGCGAGCGCACCCCAGTTATTCGACGCCATACCAATCGGTAATGACGGTTTCGTATCGTTGAAAGGCTGTTTGATATCACCGTTTATTCTTTGGTAGCGGTTCACTTCACCCCAGGGCATATCCCACTGGCCAAAATCGGCTTTCAGCATCGCAACCGTTTCGGCAAAAATACGCAGGCGCTCCTCGGGCGCAGAACCGGCGCCGAAGTAATTGATGATCTCCATAAAGGAGGCATCTTCCATTTCGTCAGGCAACTCGCCATTGTCGTAATAATTACTGCCGTAGAAATGTGCAAGCGTCATTGCGACCGACGCGGAAGATACTCTGAAGTCCCAGACTCGTAAGACCGCAATTGCATCGGCGATGTCCGGATCGGGCGAATCGGCCTGGTCAAATGCTGCAACAAGTCCCGGGATCAGTGTTTCAAATCCCGGCAGATAGGGGTCGTAAGCGATATCGATTAACTTGTCCAGCGTAAGTCCCGATTGCCCGGTCAGAACGCGCACGGCGTGCAGGCCACGAAAGTTCTCCGCATCTGGTGCCATGTATACCGGGTAGTCTTCCCGTTTCGGGCTGTATTGTGCCGCCGAGGTAAACGGCGTGGAATTGGTGTTTTGAATCCAGCCATTTGGCGGGTTGAGCACCGTAATGATTTCATCGACCGTGTGTATTCCTTGCCAGTCGGTGGCGGGATCGCTGCCATCCACGGGCTTTGAGTAATCAAACGCAGGATCACGCCGGGGAACAAAATTTCCATGGTAGTAAGCGATGTTCCCGCCGGAGTCGGCGTAGACAGTGTTGTTCGATGAGTTAGTGCGAATGTTCATCATCTCGCGAAACTCATCATGCCCGCTCAATTTGGTGCGGGTGAATGACTGGCGCAATGCGTTTACCGGGTCCCAGTTCAGCGCGGTCGCGACCCATCGGCCCTCTACACTATGCGTTATCGGCCCATGGTGTGTGTGGTACATCGGAAATGTGCGCTCCGACAGGCCGTCACCGTCCTTGTATTTCAGTGTTACCGCGGAAACGCGTACCGGGCGCTGTTCGTCACCATAGCGATACATGAGCTGACCATCTTCCTCGAATACGTCTTCGATGAATTCATCCATGAAATCCAATCGTGTTGAAGTGTGCATCCAGCCGGTGTTTTCGTTAAAACCCTGGTAAACGAAAAACTGCCCCCAGGTCACTGCGCCGTAGGCGTTTAACCCCTCTTCACTAACCACGTGTATCTCGCCACGGAAAAAGAATGACGTATGCGGATTGATCAGCAGCATCGCATTGCCTGATTCCGTTAACTCACCTGCGATAGCAAAGCCGTTCGAGCCACTGGGTTCATAAAACCTGCGTTGCGGCTGCACATTACTACGCAAATCCGCAATCGGAATTCCGCCTCCGTAAAACTGTTCAATGCCCCTGGTCGCTACCGATTCGATATCGCCGCCAATCGAGCCTTCACTAAAAAACATGGGCATCCATGGTGCGAAGTGCGTCAGCAAATGCGGCTCAACTTCCGGGTGTGTAGTCAAGTAAAAATTGATGCCATCGGCAAATGCATCACAGAGCGCTTTCAACCAGTCCGGTGATGCCGCATAGGCTGCTTTCGCTTCATCGACGGTCATGAAAAGCCGTGCACGCAGGTCACTGTAAAGCGCCTGCTCGCCCTCGACTTCAGCCAGCCGGCCCGTTGCCCAGATGTAGTTTTGTTCGACACGGTTGAAGTCATCCTCGCTTTGCGCATAGAGCATGCCGAATACTGCATCTGCATCGGTTTTCGCATAAATATGCGGCACACCAAAGTTGTCACGGATAATGGTGACTTTTTCTGCACGTGCACTTAGACGTTCAAACTCCGCATCGACGACCGGTTCCGGCGAACAGGCGGACAAAGACAAAAGCAATACCAGCAGCAGCTGTGCTGCCCGAGCCAATCTAAAGGACATGAAACCTCCAGGTGAGTAAAAAATAGCAAGACCATAAACCCTCAGGCTTGTCCTTTTACAGCAACTACCGTGCCCCGCAAAGAGCCCGGATTGCATCGCGAGAACATCCGCCACAAAAACCGGGGTCGAACCGAGGTTTCATCCAGAAACCTCGGTTCGACCCCGGTTTTGATGATTTTACAAAAACGTTACATCCGGCCACGCATCCAAGCCCTTGAAACTGCTAGCCTAGTGAGCGTTATGGGCAAATCTATCCAGATACTGGTTGTTGAAGACGAAGAGGCCATTCGCGAGGGCCTGATCGACGTGCTCGTCTTTCATGGCTACGCGGTAGACAGCGCCGCAACGGGTCCGGAGGGGCTGGAGAAGGCCCAGACCGGTAAATTCGACCTGATTTTGCTCGATATCATGCTGCCGGGCATGGACGGCTATGAAATCTGCGATCGAATCCGGGCCGAAGATCGCGATCAGCCGATTATCATGCTGACCGCCAAAACCTCGGATGAGGAGATCATCCAGGGCCTTAAGCTTGGTGCGGACGACTACGTGTCAAAGCCCTTCTCCATTGCGCAGTTGGTATTACGCATCGAGGCCGTACTGCGCCGCACCCAGGCGGGTCGGGAACAGGTCAGAACGATTGATCTGGGTACGATAACGATCGACGTTGCGAACCTTTCGGGCCGCAATGGCCATGAAGAAATCACCTTCACCAAGCGTGAAATCGAGCTTCTAAGCTATCTCGCACAGAATTCAGATCGACCAATTTCCAGAGAAGAATTACTTTTAAAAGTATGGGGTTATGCACGAAACCTCGACATCGAGACACGTACTGTCGACATCCATATTGCGAAGTTACGACGCAAGATCGAGACCGATCCAAAAGAGCCACAGAACCTCATCACTGTGCGCGGTGCTGGCTATCGTCTCGTGACCGACGGCCAGGGTCATGTTGCCGACGACTCTTATTAAAGGCTACGACCGGAGGCGGCTTCGCAACCTCCTGGCCCTGTTTTTCCTCGCGCTTGCGATCCCAACTGCGGTCCTCGTCTGGCAAGCCTACGACCAGCTCAAATGGGAGGCGTTCCATCAGCAGAGAGGCCTGGCGGAGGAACTGACCAATCGTATCGATACCAGGCTAGCGAACATGATCACTGCCGCCGATGCCCGTTCATTTGCAGACTACGGCTTCCTGGTCGTAACGGGTGACCCGAGCGCCAATTTCCTGCAGCGTTCACCACTATCCAGTTACCCGGTGACAGAGGACCTGCCGGGCGTACTTGGTTACTTCCAGGTAGATACCGATGGCGCATTCACTACACCGTTATTACCAGCAGCAGGCAGCGATCCGCAGCAACTGGGGATTGGCCAGGAGGAATACACCATTCGTTTAGCGCTAGCCCAGGTAATCCAGGCTGTACTCGCCGAAAATCGCCTGGTGCGTGATCGTCCGGATACAGAAATACGCCGCGGGCTGGCAACATTGCCTGCGGTGGCCGAATCAGTTCCAGAAGAAGAAACAGAAATGTTTGAAGCGGCTGATAACGTTTCCCGCCAAAATGCTGCGAAAGAGTCGATTGCACAAATCAATTCTCCGCTGACCGACAACACGAGCGGTACTGTTGAATCAGGAGCAGTCGGCGGTTTTCTCGAAGGGTCTTCAGGAAACAAGGATTCGTTTGATCGACTCCAGGCCGAGCCGGCCAAGCAAGTATCCAGCGTTGGCGAAACCTACAGTCAACAAGCGTTCGATGAGCTCAACTCGCCCAGAAATCGTGCCGCCGTCACGATTGGTGCCGACGCCGACTCCAACGAGATGGATGACGCAATCCTGAACTTCGTCTCTACGGATCAACGAGCGAGCACGATCGGCAAGGTTGCCGATCTCAAACTCGATGCGGAACTACAAAAGAAAAGTGAGCTGGCTGAGCGTAAAAGCGCGCTGGAACAAAAGAGCGCCGGTCGTCGTGACGATGTTCCTGCCCGGACCAAACGTCGGGAACAAATAGCGTTGCCGGAATCAGTCATGCCTGCCGCGCCCGAGGACAAACCGGCATTTGCGAACGTCCCTGCTCCGGCCGATCTTCGAATCAGTACATTCGAGAGTGAAATCGATCCGCTGGAGTTCAGCCTTCTCGACAGTGGTCACTTCGTTCTGTTTCGCAACGTGTGGCGCGATGGTGAGCGCTATATTCAGGGCTCAATCATTGATCAGCAGGCCTTTGTTGACGATGTCATTGCCAGCAGCTTCATGGACACCGCCCTGTCCGACACGTCGAATCTGCTCGTCGCCTACCAGGAAGACGTGATTCACTCCATTGGTCGCGATGTGCAACTCAACAGTTACCCGAACGGTACAGCGGCCTTCAATGGCGCTCTGCTGTATCGCAATCGATTGACGGCGCCCTTAGGAGGACTGGAGCTTATATTCAGTATTCGCCAGTTACCGGCAGGGCCTGGTGCAAAAGTGCTGGGCTGGACCAGTATCATCATCGCCATCGTATTCCTCGGTGGCTTCGCAGCTCTGTACCGACTGGGTTCGAGTCAGATCAGGCTCGCAAAACAGCAACAAGACTTTGTATCGGCAGTGAGCCATGAGCTCAAAACCCCGCTCACCTCAATTCGCATGTACGGCGAAATGCTCAAAGAAGGTTGGGCTGACGAGAGCAAGCGAAAGCAATATTACGAATACATCCACGATGAGTCGGAACGTCTTACACGACTAATTTCGAACGTGCTGCAACTGGCACAAATCACGAGGAATGAACCACAGTTCGACCTGAAACCGGTCAGCGTCGGTGAATTACTCAGCAACATTGAATCCAAGATCGCTAATCAGGTCGACCGCGCCGGTTTCGAACTTGAATTCCAGCGAGACGAGGCGACGGACAAAGCAACGATCAACATTGATGATGATTGCTTCGCGCAAATCATCATCAACCTGGTTGACAATGCCATCAAGTTTTCTAAAACCGCCAACAACAAGAAGATCGAAATCAATTGCAAGCTGAGCAGCGACAACCAGGTCACGTTTTCTATAAGAGACTACGGCCCTGGCATTCCAAAAGATCAGATGAAAAAGATTTTCACGCTCTTTTATCGATCGGAAAACGAACTCACAAGGGAAACGGTCGGCACCGGCATCGGCCTTGCGATAGTTCACCAACTGACAGTCGCAATGAGTGGCACCATTGACGTAGTTAACAGAGAGCCCGGTGCTGAATTTGCAATTTCGTTTCCGACGTTGACGTAGTAAAAACGGGAGCGCCCCCGCTGTGCCGGGGAGGCAGCCCAGGTTTGACAATTTTGGAAATTGCAATGCAAGTTCAATATCAACCGCCCATCAACTGGTAGGGCCCACCCTTCTCCAGGGCCGCTTGATAGGTCGGCAATGTATGAATCCTTTCGAGAAACGCATCCAGGTTGGGACACGACTCTGACAGGTCCGTACGAACTGCTGCTGCTTCTATCGCGAAACTCATCTGGATATCGGCTGCTGTCAGAGTATCGCCACAAAACCAGATCGACTTATCCAGTTCTTTTTCAATGTACGCGAGATGCCGTTTGATATTGATACCGAGGTAACCTGCACGCACTTTGGCGACTATCCCCCGCGCGATTGGCTTCACGAAAAATGGCATCGGCGCCGTCTCGATCCGACTCATGATTAACGACATGATCATAAGTGGCATGAACGACCCCTCTGCATAGTGCAGCCAGTACGTGTAAGCGAGGCGCGCCGGTGTTCCCTCAGCCGGTAACAGCCGCCCATCGTCATATTTACCAACGAGATACTCGATGATCGCGCCAGACTCAGCAACAGTAACCTCATCGACCGTGATGACAGGTGCCTTGCCGAGTGGATGAACTGCGAGCAATTCAGGTGGTGCGAGGCTGGTTTCCCTGTCACGTGAGTAGCTCCTGATCTCGTAATCAACTCCCAGTTCCTCGAGCAGCCACAGAATTCGCTGGGATCTGGAGTTTTCCAGATGATGAATCGTCAACATTTGTACTGGCCTCTTCGCTGTGTCTCGATACGGCGCAGCTTACCAATTTCGCCGAGGGCATTGGCCAGTAAGCTCAATATTCGACATAACGGCCCACAGGTCGCTAACAATAAGGTTATTCCGGCCGGTAAAATTTTTATCATCGGCGACGACCACGGGGGAGCAAGGCCATGGACAGACCGATTGCCCGGCAATTGTTGCAGGATTTACAGACTGAACTGGCACTGGCGGTTATGGAAGCCCGCCCCACTCTCCTCTCTCTGGACTACAGTTCTTGAGCTTTTTCGCAGAACTTAAACGACGCAATGTCTTCCGAGTCGGCATCGCCTACGGCATTGCAACCTGGGCCCTGTTGCAAATTACGGATGTAATCACCCCGATTCTTGAACTTCCCGAGTGGGCTCCAAAACTGATTTTCGTATTCCTCGCGGTCGGGCTGGTCCCGGCATTGATTTTCGCATGGGCGTTTGAAATCACGCCGGAAGGCCTGAAGAAAGAAAAGGATGTTGATCGAACGCAATCAATTACCAGGGATACCGGGCGAAAACTGGATTTCGCCATCATCGGCATCCTGGTACTGGCCGTCGGAATGCTACTTGCCGATAGATAGTCCGGGGAAAAGCCGGAAACAGTAGCCAATGAAAGAGAGAAATCAATAGATCGCGGAATGCGCAGCGACCTACCGCTCGATCGCGATCCTATCTTTGCGCTACTACGGGACGATCCACGTTTCGCTGATCTGCAAGCAGACCTGATAGACAAAACGAACGAACAGCGGGCAATTCTGAATTTACCCGCTATCGAGCTCTGAATCGTAGGATCGCCTTCCAGGTGCAATTTGTCCTAACTGGCGCGCTGTTGCCGGCCAGAAGAACGTTTTCGCTGCCCACCACCATGATGCTTCGGCGAGCCGTTCCTGCTTTTCTTGCGTGCCACATTGCGTGACTTGTTACGTGCGCCATGGCCTTTTCCACCTGATCTCTGTGGCCGCCCTTTCTGGACAGGCTCCGCTTTAATCCGCGGATCGACTTCGTAACCAGGAAGAATCACTTTTTCGATCTTGCACTTAAGCACGTTCTCGATATCACGCAACATCTTCAACTCATCGACACAAACCAGTGACACTGCGTGACCCTCTTGTCCGGCACGAGCCGTACGACCGATTCGATGCACATAGTCTTCTGGCACATTAGGCAATTCATAATTGACAACATGCGGTAAACGATTGATGTCGAGGCCACGTGCTGCAATATCGGTTGCGACCAGCACACGAACCCTGCCCGCCTTGAAATCACTCAGTGCGCGTGTACGCGCAGCTTGCGACTTGTTGCCGTGGATCGCCATTGACTCAATACCATCCTGAGTCAACTGCTCGGCAAGACGATTCGCGCCATGCTTGGTGCGCGTAAATACCAGCACCTGCTCCCAGTTCTCCGTGCCAATGCGATGCGACAAGAGCTCACGTTTACGACGTTTGTCGACCGGGTACACCACTTGAGTTACCCGCTCTGCTGCCGTGTTGCGTGTGGCAACCTGAATCTCAGTCGGGTCATTCAACATGTCCGCAGCGAGATTCCTGATGTCGTTCGAAAATGTTGCCGAAAACAACAGCGTCTGCCGCTCTTTCGGCAGGTATTTAAAGATCTTGCGAATATCGCGAATGAACCCCATGTCGAGCATACGATCCGCCTCGTCAAGAACGAGCACTTCGACATTCGACAGGTCAATTGTTTTCTGTTGCAGGTGATCGAGTAATCGACCAGGCGTCGCGACAACAACGTCGACACCCCGCTTTAGTTTTGAAATTTGTGTATTGATGCTTACGCCACCAAAGACTACTGTCGTACGAAATGGCAGGTAGCGACCGTAGTCACGAAAGCTCTCGGCCACCTGGGCTGCCAGCTCTCTGGTTGGTGTCAGGACCAGGGTCCGAACGATTCGGCGGGTCCCTGGTGTTCGTTGCAATTGCTGCAAGATCGGCACGGCAAAGCCGGCTGTCTTGCCCGTGCCGGTTTGTGCACCGGCGAGTATGTCTTTCCCTTCAAGAACGAGAGGAATTGATTGCTGCTGGATCGGGGTTGCCTTTTGGTAGCCCTTTTCATCGATCGCGCGCAGCAATTCGGCCGACAGGCCGAGTTGGTTAAATAACATTGATTTTGTACTCCACGTCGCCTGACCAGTTACACGACATGCGCCGTGCATGGTTCGGTCCAGGCTGGGTATTCTAAATTGGCTCCGGAAGCCGCGGATTTGCGGGGCGGAGTGATTGGCGCAGACCGATGTGCGCCAGAACGGAGCGGACTATAACAGGTGTTTTCGAGAATGGAAGGCTTAATTACTGATTTTGCGACCTAATCGGGATCGGCCTGTTCACATATCGCTGGCATGTCTTGTCAGTATGGTATCCAGGTGATTGGCAAAAGATTGCCGGTCACTCTGGCTCAGGGGTGGCGGCCCGCCTGATGTATCTACGCCGCTGGATCGCATCGTATCCATAAAGTCTCTCATCGTCAGGCGGCCGCGAATATCCTCGGGCGAAAACAGCTCGCCGCGGGGACTAAGCGCCAGCCCGCCCTTCTCGATCACTTCGGCTGCCAGGGGTATGTCGCTGGTAACAACCAGGTCACCGGACTCCAGCCTTTTCACGATCTCGTTGTCGGCTACGTCGAATCCCTGCGGTACCTGCAGCGTCGTGATATGCTTTGATGGCGGTGTGTACAGCGCCTGGTTGGCGACCAGGGTCAAGGCTACCCCGGTGCGTTCTGATGCCCTGAACAGAATGTCCTTGATGACAACCGGACACGCATCCGCGTCCACCCAGATTTTCATAGCTTGTCCGTCTCGTTAATCAAAATAACGCTCAGCACCTCACCTTCATCCCGAGCCTGCATTATGGCTGACGTAACAGAAGAATGAACAGAGTGTTCCCAGCCGCAATCTCATCAATTATATTTCACCAAACAAAAAACCCAATTGCCCACGATGGATTTGTAATGAAAAGATCACTGCCAATAGTCGCGTTGCTTGGCATCTTGACAGCCAACCTGGCCCTTGCCCAACAGGAAGAGCGTTACGATTATTTCGCCGCCAACCGCACCATGATCCGTAATGGTGTGCAGGCAGTACTAATGTGCAACGGTCTCTTTACGTCCGAACGCACGCTCGAGCAGGTCTTCGCACAGGAGCTGGCCTACCTGCGGGAGCCCGTGGGCACTGTCGATGGTGGAGAATATGTCATCGACAATGATCTGCAGGCTGTCGCGATCGGAGGAGCGGATTCCGGCCCTGTAGTTAGCGCGGCGTTTCGGGAGGGTATCGGCTGTATCGTAATGCCGCCTGACCAGACCTTTGCCGACATCGATTTACTGCCTGCACTTCATTTGCCATATCCTGATGGGGACCCGGCGACGATTGCCTGGCCAAATGGCGACCTCGTCGAAGCCAGACCACTGCCGGCAAATGTAGATGCGTCGTTGCTGCAGGCCGCCTCTGACTGGTCATTTGACCGCGAATCACCCGAACAGGTGACGCTCAGCCTGATGGTCATTCACAAGGGCGACATTATTCACGAACGCTATGCGCCCGGCGTAAACATGAAGACGCGGACGCGAACATGGTCAACAGCGAAAAGCATCGCGGCGACATTGTTCGGCATGCTTGTCGATGAAGGCAGGATGGAACTCGATTCGCCACTCGGCTTTGAGTGGTTGCCAAAGTTTGCCTCGACGGAGCCTGACCCGCGAAGCGCAATTACGCTGCGCCACGTTTTGAACATGTCGAGCGGATTGTTTCCTGTCGATAGCTTTCAACTTGAATATGCAACCGGCTCCGGCCTTTCCTACTGGGCAGGCGCGAGTTCACTGAACGGCGCCCGCAATCGCGGCCTGGTGCATGAGCCTGGCACATTCTGGGACTATGAGAACTACGACACCTTGCTGGCCGTTTATGCCATGAAGCTCGCATTGGGTGACGAGAAGACTTATCACGAATTCCCGCGACGCGCCCTGCTGGATAAGATCGGCATGCGCAATACCCTGGTCAGCGCAGATCGATTTCACGATTTCATTCTGAGCAGCCAGGTTTATACCAACGCCAGGGACCTGGCGCGCTTCGGCTTGCTGTACGCGCAAAACGGCATGTGGGATGGCGAACGCCTGATTTCTCAGGATTGGATCGACTTCGTCCGTACCCCCGCACCGGCAACAACCGCAAGGGGTAACTTTTACGGCGGCCAATGGTGGCTCGTGCCGGACGACCGGACAGATGTACCAAAAGATGCCTACGCAACCTCCGGCAATCGAGGTCAGTACGTCATTGTTGTCCCCTCCCATGACCTCGTCATCGTGCGCCGCGGTCTGGATTACGGTAAACAGGGCTTCAATCGCTGGGACCTGACCAGAGAAGTACTCAAAGCAATAGCAGCCAACTAATCCTATAGACACTGTTGCAGGAGCCCGCCCCAATCCTCCTGCATTGACGAATATGTGATCAATCGGTCGGTGAGGATTGATCTTTAGCGCCGTAGTCTGGAGCGAGCGCTAGATGCGTAACGCTTAATTCGATCGCCCGCTGGGCGGGCTCCTACAAGGGTTTCGTCGAACCGGGTTCATTTGGCGTTACCAGGAATTTCCCAGCCAATTCCTGCTTTCCGTAACAACCACGTCATTTAACGGTCTACTTGTGTACAATGCGGCGCTGCCCTGTCAGCAGCGGCTTCCTAACAAGGACTTACGAGACAATCACTATGAATAAACGTATTAGCCGGCGCAGCCTCTGGCTCGGCGCCCTGATTTCCAGCATGTCTGCCGCACCGCAAATCGCGACCGCAACTATTGTTGAATTTCAAACAGTTATGGGTAACTTTGAAGTTAATCTCTACGATACGACAACCCCCATTACGGTGACGAATTTCCTCAGTTATGTAAACAACGGGAACTTCACTAACAGCGTATTCCACCGCTCAATCCCCGGGTTTATCGTCCAGGGAGGCGGCTTCAGCTACGACGGAGTTCCCGGCGTTCTGCCGCCCATCCCGGCAAGGCCACCCATACTGAACGAGCCGATTCTGTCGAACGTGACCGGCACCATTGCAATGGCTAAGTTCGGTAACGACCCAAACAGCGCCACGAACCAGTGGTTTTTCAATCTTGCTGACAATAGTCCGAATCTGGACCTGCAAAATGGCGGGTTCACCGCTTTTGGCGAAGTCGTTGGTAATGGCATGGACGTGGTCAATGCTATAGCAGCACTGCAAAGATTCAATTTTGGCGATGCATTTACCGACCTGCCATTGCAGAATTTCACACAAACTGCAGATTTCGACGCCAGTAACCTGATTATCATTACCGAAATTATCGTCACAGACTCCACGGCCGATAGCGCAGGACTGGCAGGACTCAATCCGACACTTAATACGTTGATCAACGCACCTCCTCCTCCTCTTCCCCCAACAGGTGGTGGTGGTGGCGGAAGCTTCAGCTTCTTCGCTCTTTTCGGTCTGTTGCTGACATATCGATTCCGCCGCGCCTGAGCCGCAGCCCTCGATCAGATTTCACGCATGCGGCGACTGATTCTGGAACTGCTTCGGACTCATGGACGTCCAGCGTTTGAAGGCACGCGAAAAGTTGCTCTGATCTGAAAATCCGAGCAGATAGGCGATCTGCGCCTGCGAGTGTTTTTGATCGCGCAAATATTCCTCCGCCAGGCTGCGGCGCGTGCTTTCCAATACGTCACGGTAGCTAAGGCCCTCCGCGTGCAGCTGTCGTTGCAACGTGCTTGCACTGCGGTTCAGCCGTTTGGAAACCAGCTCCTGATCGGTTTTGCCGGATGGCAACAAGGCGATCAGCAGCCGCCTGACTTGTGACGCGACCTTGTGCGGATCAAGTGTTTCGATATATTGATCCGCAATTTTGCCGGTGGCTTTCGCAATATCGGGTGCGCCGTGTTGTAACGGTTCTTGCAAAGTCGCCTTGTCAAAATAGAACGTGCCAACCTCGGCGTTGAATTTAATGGGTGCCCGTAGCGCTTCGCGATAGGCGTCCGGGTGCGTTGTTGCCGGACAGGTCAGATCAATTCTGAGTGGGCGGATTTCCTTACCGGCCACGATGTCGCATAACGCCAGCAATGCAGTCATGCCGCAGTCTATGCCCTCTTTCGGCGGGCTGTTGGCTGCTTCCGGGAAAATTGCAGATAACGCGAAACTGTCCTCCAACTCGGTCAACGTAACCTGGACCGATGCGGTCGACAACAACTTGTAGTAGCGAACCAGCCGTAGAAACGCACCGTGGAGGGTGGAACTGGCCATCCACGAATAGCCGAAGGCATAAAATTGCACCGGTTTGGCGTATTTGCCGGTTTTGAGGCCGATGGCTTCATCACCCGATGCTGCCACGCTCAGCATCCACAAATTACGTATCTTTGACAAGGGATAACGCTGTTGCGGTGACTCCGGCCCGCCAAGGGGTATACCCGCCTCCGCAAAGATGGGTGCCGGATCGATGCCATACTCCTCACGAAGTGCAGTGGACAGCAGACATGCCAGCGATGCCAAAGTTGTCGGTTCATACAACATATGCGGTGTATTGAATCGAATTTGACCGATTTAGACAAGAGGCAATGCAGTAGTTGCCCTAAATTGCCCGCATGCAAATCAACACCCAAATCGAGGCAACAGGGCCTGTTGCCGCTCACCAGCTGGATACCGCCGACGCGGTGGCCCGGGCAGCTCACATCTGGATTCGGTCACTCTGTTTGACCGAAATGCACCCACCAGCAGAACGGCACGCGCTTGCCTCCGGCCTGGTATTTGGTCTGTGCGAGCGCCTTGAGCTCGACCCCAGGGTCCAGGCGCTCGTCGCCTATGTCTACGCCCTGCTCGATGATGAAGGCAGCCAGGCACTGGCGGTCTCGCGCATGATGCTGGCCCGCTCCGTCCCATCCAACCATTTGCACGCCTACAAGAAAGGCCGCGCTGAAGCCGCTGCGATCGTCGAAATGCTCGCTTACCGCAACGACAATATTTAGCCAGAAAGTGGCTTTGCTGAGACCCGTTATTGACCTGAAAAGACCAATTACTGGCCCGCGCGG
>SMVA01236998.1_pt1 | contig 35880 bp, 34 predicted proteins | sample 2456451 | NCBI WGS metagenome assembly SMVA01 (sample SAMN11095933, study PRJNA526329) | marine sediment metagenome | biome: Marine sediment; feature: Surficial sediment; material: Deep marine sediment; isolation source: Hadal surficial sediment | place: Pacific Ocean | collected 2014-05 | depth... | reverse complement strand
TAGTCGCTCGGCCCGGTGGGCCGGGCGACGCCGCAAGCGAATCCGCAGGATTCTCCAGCTAGTCGCTCGGCCCGGTGGGCCGGGCGACGCCGCAAGCGAATCCGCAGGATTCTCCAGCTAGTCGCTCGGCCCGACTTGTGACTTCTTGTTGAAGAGGTGGAGCTGCCCCTCCTGGTGAGTGATCGGATTGGTCGCTGCCGGTTCGCTCTTGGACTCTGCTGCGGTCGAATTCGACTCGGATGACGACGCTTCGACTCGGCGGTTTTGTAGGCGTTCCTTCGGATAGATGGGGCAGCGGTCGTTGTACTCGCACCAGTCGCAGAGCGCGCTTCGCCTCGGCTTGTAGTCGAATTCCGTGTTGATGCGGTCGACCACGCTCATCGTATCTTCGCTCAGGTAGCGCAGCTGTTCGGGTGTGCGGGTCGAAACGATTTTCCGATCATGCTGAAGGTAGTGCCAGACCAGTCGTATCGTTTGGTCGGGGAAGCGATCCGCGAGGCCGATCTGGTAGAGGGCGAGTTGGCGATCTCCATCTGCTTGCTTCTGGGTCGCCGCCCGCTTGCTCGTCTTGTAGTCGTGGATTTCGATTGCGCCGTCTCGCGCGCGGACGAGTCGATCGATGAATCCCTGGAAGCGGTATTCGCGCTTCTCGTCGAGCGAGAACGTCAGCCGCATTTCGGTCCCAAGGGTCTCGTCGCCATCGAACGGGTAATAGCGCCGGTAATAGCCGGTCAAGCAGCGCTCGCCGACCTGTCGGTAGAATTCGACGGGTGTTCCCTCGCGTACGATTCGCACGCGGTTTGCGTCGTAGCCTTCTTCGAAGAGCCGGTGGTAGCGGTAGATGACTTTCTCGAGCGAGGGCACCTTGTCCTGCTGGGCGGCCTTGTAGAGACGCTCGAGAACCTCGTGGACGCGCTTTCCCACGAAGGCTTCGATGCCCTCGGTGTCCGACGGAATCTTGAGCACATAGCGGTACTCGAAGCGTTTCGGGCAATCCTCGAACGTCGCGAGACGCGAGTGACTGTAAATCTGCGGCACCCGATCACCCCCCGCGGCTTGCGCCGCGTTCCTAAGCTTCGAGCTGCGCGCGAGCCCAGGCGATTGCGCGCTGCTCGGTTTCGAACGTGAGCTTCTTCTCGGCCTCGTCGACCGCGCACCAATAGGTCCGATCCATCTCGCCGTCGAGTTCGAGCGATTCTCCGGGTACCCACTCCATCAGGAAGTAGTGCACTTCCTTGGAGACCCGATCGGAATCTTCCGCGTAGTCGTACTCGACGCTACCGAGTGCGGCGACCACGCGCGCGCGGAGGCCGATTTCCTCGGCTACCTCGCGCACCGCGGCATCGGCGGCGCTTTCGCCAGGGTCGATCTTGCCCTTCGGGAGCCGGGTGGTCGTCCGATGCGTGATGCGATCGCGCTGCTCGGCGATTGCGATCTCGAACTCCCCCTCGACTCGGCGATAGACAACCCCCCCGGCACTGATTTCTCTGCGGTTCGCCATGGTAGGGCCGCATTGTAGGGGATTCATCGAAGCGCCGATGCCGGGCGGAAACGCTTGAACGCGCCTGTGAGCTACAATCCCGATCCCGCTTTGCGTGAGCCCTACGTCGGCCCGCGGAGGTCTTCGCGATCGTGTCTGAATTCGATGCTTCCGAGTTCGTCGAGGATGTGGAAGTGGTTCGCGCGCGCATTGCCGAGCAGCTCGCCGAAGTCGACCGCATCGTGGTGGTGATGAGCGGCAAGGGCGGTGTTGGCAAGAGCGCCGTGGCCGTCAACCTCGCCCATGGCCTCGCGCAGCTCGGCCGTCGCGTCGGTCTGCTGGACGCGGATTTGAACGGCCCTTCGGTATCCAAGATGCTTGGCCTGCGCGGCCAACCCGTGGCAGTTACGGCCGACGGCCTGCTTCGAGCCGTGACCGGCCCACAGGGGCTACTCGTTCAAAGTATGGACTTCTTCCTGCAGGGCGATCAGGCCCTGGACTGGGATGGCCCCGAGGGAGAAGCGTCGAGCGTTCGAAGCTTGCTCGAGCAGGCCGCACTCGGAGATCTGCTCGGTCGCACCGCTTGGGGGGCGCTCGATTTTCTCATCGTCGACCTCGCGCCCGGTGCGGACCGACTCCCCGCGCTTCGGCAGTGGCTTCCGAGTACCGCGGCCGCGCTCGCGGTCACGATTCCAAGCCAGGTGGCTCTACTCGCGGTAGAGCGCTCTCTGCGCCGGGCCCGCGAAGCGGGCTTCCCGCTGGTTGGGCTCGTGGAGAATCTCGGTACGTCGATTTGTGCGAAATGTGGGGCGGAAGGGCTTCTCTTTCGCGAGACTGTCGACGAAGAGGTCAGTGAGGACCTCGGTGTGGAGGTGCTGGTGCGGATTCCGTTCGACGCGGGCCTAGCGGCAGCTGCGGACCGGGGCCGTCCGTTTCTCGAAGGCGCGGGGGCGGAATCGGTCGCAGGCCGCGCCCTGGCACAGCTCGTCGCGCGGGTCGATGCCTACCAACCGCCGGGGCCCGAGGGTGAATCATGGTGAAATCGCGCTTGCTGTTGCTCTGTCTCGCGGGAATGTCCGCCGCTTTTTTCCTCGGAGTTTCAACCGCATCCGCCGCGGGCGATGCGGCTGCCGATCCCGAAGGCTGGGCGTACAGACTTTCCCGCGAACTGATGAGCCCATTTTGCCCAGGGCGGACGCTATCTGCTTGCAGCAGCCCACAGGCGGAAAGTCTGCGGTTGTGGGTGATCGTGCAGGAGGCTTCGGGGCGCAGCCGCGAAGATGTCGAAGCAGAACTCTACGAGCGCTATGGCGATGTGCTGCGCCCGGCTCCGCGCGCCGAGGGTTTCGGTTTGGCCGCTTACGTGTTTCCCGTCGTCGCATTTTTCGTCGGCGGGATCGTAGTTGCGGTGTTCTTGAGGCGGCAGACGCGCGCGGTCGAAAAAGCCGAGCCTGCATCGCTCGCATTGGATCCGGAACTCGAACGGGTCATCGATCAGGAGCTAGCGGGCTAACGCGCGCCGTGGACTCGTGAAGATCTACACCAAACGCGGCGATCAAGGGGAGACCGACCTCTTGGGTGGTGGTCGCGTTTCCAAGGACTGCGCGCGGGTCGAGGCGTATGGCGCGGTCGACGAGCTCAACGCCTGCCTGGGTCAATGCGCGGCCGAGTCGGCCCACGAAGATCTGCGCGAGATCATTCGAGCCATCCAGTCGTCGCTATTCGACCTTGGCGGTTACCTGGCGGCTCCGGACGCCGAGCGTCGAGAGAAGGCTTCGATACCGCAGCCGAAAGATTCGGACGTCGAGCAGCTCGAATCGCATATCGATCTCCTCGAAGGTGAACTCGAACCCCTGAAGCGCTTCATTTTGCCAGGCGGAATCCGCGCAGCGGCGGATTTACACCTGGCTCGCACCGTTTGTCGCCGGGCCGAGCGCCGTGAGATCACACTCCACCGGATAGAAGCGTTGAGTGCAGCGGCCCTCCGCTATCTGAACCGCCTGTCTGATCTGCTCTTCGTGATGGCGCGCGTCGAGAATCGACGAGCGGGTATCGCCGACATCGAATGGGTGGGGCGCGAGCGCTAGGTCTGGCTTGCAGAGACTCGGCTCGAGCGCAGCTTCAGCACCCTGCCACTGTGTCGTCCAGCGCCAGCGAAACGAGCGACCAAGCTTCTCGAAAACTACACGGATGTTTCACGTTCAAGTGAGCAGTGCGAGCAGGTCGTCGCGCGTAAGCGCGCCCGCTGTGCCCCCCAGGGCCGCTTCACTCAATGCGCGCTTCTTATCCTGAAGCGCCAGGATGCGCTCCTCGACGGTGTTTTCTGCGACCAATCGGTACACCATGACCGGGCGATTCTGGCCGATGCGATGCGCGCGGTCCGCGGCCTGATCTTCGGCGGCGGGATTCCACCAGGGGTCGAGGATGAAAACGTGGTCTGCTGCGGTCAGGTTGATTCCGAGGCCACCCGCCTTGAGGGACGCCAACAGGACTGGCGGCCCATCGGCGGCCTGGAAGGTCGCCACCACACCCGCGCGGTCGCGTGTCGTGCCGTCGAGTCGCGTGTAGGCAATGTTGGCGCGATCGAGGTGCGGCTGCACGAGATCGAGTAGCGAAGTCCACTGCGAAAAAACGAGAGCCTTGTGTCCCTCCGCGAGCACTTCGTCGAGAAACTCCAACAGCAACTCGATCTTGGAGGAAGAATCGGCGGACTGGCCCGGCACGAGCGCCGTGTGACAGGCCGCCTGTCGGAGGCGCAGCAGGACTTCTAGTGCCTGCATGACACTCGCGCCCGACGACAGCTGGGAGACGACGTTCTCGAGGGCTGCGGCGCGGATTGCGTCGTAGGTGTTGCGCTCACTCTCGGTGAGCGTGGTGTGGAGGACGACATCCGTGCGCGGCGGCAGTTCGGGCGCGACCTCGCGCTTGAGTCGGCGAAGCACGAAGGGGCGAATCCTTTCACGGAGGCGCGTTGCGATTTCGACCTCACCCAAGCCAATGGGTTTCGCGTAGCGTTCATCGAAGTCTCGTCGCGACCCGAGGAGTCCGCGGTTGATGAAATGGAACTGACTCCAGAGCTCATCGAGGCGGTTTTCGACGGGAGTACCACTCAGCGTCATTCGGAAATCACCGCGCAGCCGATAAGCGGCCCGAGTAACCTTGCTGTCGGGGTTCTTGATGGCCTGGGCTTCGTCGAGGATCAGGGTGTCCCAGTGTTCTTCGGCGAGCTTGTCGGCGTCGATTCGCAAGATTGCGTAGGTGGTCAGCGTGACGTGTTGCTTCTGGTCCAGCTGGCGCCCCGGACCGTGGTAGACGTTGTAGCTGAGGCCCGGTCGGAATCGTGTGATTTCATCGACCCAGTTGTGAAGCACACTCGTGGGCGTGACGACGAGCGTTCTTCCGCGCAGTGCGCACAACGCCTGCACTGTCTTTCCCAAGCCCATGTCGTCCGCGAGAAGTGCTCCGAGACTTGCGTCCCGCAGTGCGCAGAGCCAGTCGATCCCCGTAACCTGATAGTTTCGGAGCGTCGCTGTCAGATCCGCCGGCAACTCGGCGGAGGGGATTCCATCGGCGCTGGTGATGAGTTCCTTCAGCGCCTCGAAAGCCGGCGGCGGTGGAATATCCATTTCGTCACAGAGTCGGGCGAGGTCTGGCAGTGCGCAGCGCGGCAGTTCACCCGCGGAGTCTCTGGCCGCGAGGAGGTCCGCGATCCGGTCTCCGAAGCGACTCAGCCAGTCTTCGGGAAGTGGCGCCATGCCTCCACCCGTCAGCGGCACCAGCGAAATTTTCTCCTGCCAGGCCGTGAGAACCTGAGACGGGTCGGCGCTTCGGGTCGTCGCCGGACCGTCAAGCGACTCTCCCGTGGATTCGAAGTAGACCTCGAGTCCGGCCTCGCTGATTTCGATGCGGGGCATCACGGCGGGTGCGAGATAAAATTCCTCGTGCGCCGCCCCGCGGATCTCTCCATTCCAGCCGTCGAGTCGGCTGGCGAAGTCGACCGCCTCCTGCCCCTTGAGGCGTAGCTTGCGCCCGGGGATCAGCTCGAGCTCGTTTTGGAGTCGGCGGATCAGGTGTCGCTCCTGCGCCTCGTCCCGCACCGGCACCTTCCCGCCCATGATCTTCAGACGCCCGCTGTCCACCCGAGCGATAATTGGATCACCATACACCAATATAGGTAATACGGTGAGTGCGTCCTTGTCTTTCCGTACGTCGAGAACCAGACGCGGGGGTTCTTGAACGGTTCGAGGAAGGCGTTTGGTTTCGATGATTACGGGGATTCGCTCTCGCAGAGAGGGCAGGATCTCCGTCACCAATTCGGATACGGCGTCGGCGGTGAAGATGCGCCCCCGCGTCAACTGCTCGAGTTCTCGCCCGGTGAGGTTCGTATCTCCGACGGGTCGGAGTGTGTCGCCGCAGAGCACCACTCCGTTGTGGAATATCTCGGTGATCGTCGGGTCCCGCTCGATGAACAGTCGAAAATTGTCACCCTCGTCGACCACTTTTCCGTGGGGGACGACGGGTTCCGAGGAACTGCGAACGGGGCGTCCTTCGAGCATGATGTCGGTCGCGCCTTCGAGGGCTTTCAGCAGATTTTCCGTGAATCCCCGGGGCACCGGGCCGTGTACGTGCGAGCCGAGCAGGCGCTCAACGGCGAGATCGGTTTCGGTAGCTAGAAATTCGGGACCGTCTACTCGTCCGGATGCGACCGAAGCAAGTGCGACACGAAGCGGCGGAGAGTCCTTCCCGGCGACGACTACCCGCTCCAACGAGAGGCCGGCATTCTGTCGGCTGAAGCGATAACCAATTCGCCCGCGCTTCGCGCCGGTGTCGGGCAACTTGTGCCCGTCATTGCGCGCCTTGCGAAGCGCGATCACTGCCGCGGCAACGTGTTCGCAGGGGCTCTCCTGGCTCGCGCACTCGCAATCCCAGTCATCCTCGGCGGGGTAGAGGGTGACCAGCGGGCAGACCATGCCGCCGCGCGTCGAAATTCGAATTGCGACTTCCTTGGCGTCGGCGCGTTCTCCGGTAACGCAATCCGAGCGCGAAAGTTCCACGCCTTGGGACCACGCGCTCGATGAGCACGCTTCGCGGACCGTTTCGAAGAGGGTCTGGACGGACTGGGACATCGGCATCAGCGGCTATTCCTCAGGGATTCTTCGATTTCGTGACCGAGTCGCGCCAGCATCGCAAATGCCGAGACTTGATCGTCTTTGTGAATGCGCTCTCGAAGGGCTCGTCGGCCGCCAAGCTGCTCGATGCCGAATGCCCCGTAGCGCCGCTCGAGCGTCCCGAGCAACTGGATTTCCCGGCCGCGCAGGCGCCGCTCTCGGAGCGCGTCGGCATCGACCAAGACCTGGCGGTGCGCGTCGATCGCAGCGACGAGTTCGCCGATTCCCTCGCCCTCTCTTGCAGAGGTGAGTATCACGGCGGCCTCCGCACGCGAGGTCTCTCGTTCGCTCAGGCTGACGCTACCCCTCAGTTCGCTCGCAGTGCGCGACGCTGCGGGTCCGAGGTCGGCTTTGTTGACGACGAAGATGTCCGGGTACTCGAGAATACCGGCCTTCATGAATTGCAACGCGTCTCCGGCCCCAGGTGTTGCGACATAGACGAGGGTATCGACGAGTGCTGCTACATCGCTCTCGCTCTGGCCCACGCCGACCGTCTCTACGAACACGCGGTCGAATGCCGCGGCCAGGATGATCACCGCAGGCCACGCGCTCTCTGCGAGGCCGCCGAGTTGATCGCGCGCCGCCATCGAGCGGATGAAGACGCCGGGATCCGAAGCGCCCGATCGGACGCGGATGCGATCGCCGAGCAGGGCGCCGCCCGTGGTTCGGCTCGAGGGGTCGACGGCGACGATTGCCACAGTCTCTCCCTTTGGCCGCAATTCGCGAACGAGCGCGTCGAGTAGTGTCGATTTTCCAGTGCCTGGCGCACCGGTCAATCCGATGCGGGGCGCGCCGGGAAATGGCGAGTTCCGTTCGAGTGCGTCGAGGAGCTCGAGCGCCTCCGCACGTCGATGGGCACGGCGATCGTCGGCGAGATTAAGCGCCTCGGGTACCGCGTCTCGGTCATGATCCAGCAATCGCTGGGCGAGATCACGCGGCAGGGCCGGATTCCTCCACGACATCGACGATGTCGCTCATGATGCGGGTCAGATCGAAATCCTTGGGGGTGTAGACTCGTCGCACTCCGGCTTTGCGGAGTTTTTCCGCGTCATCTTCGGGGATGATCCCGCCAATGACGACGGGTAGATCGCCGAGTCCTGCTTCGCGCAGCTTTTCGAGTACATCGATGACCAGTACGCAGTGCGATCCGGATAGTATCGAAAGCCCGACGAGGTGGACACCTTCATCGCGTGCGGACGCGGCGATTTCGCCGGGCGCGAGGCGAATTCCGTCGTAGACGACCTCCATGCCCACGTCCCGCGCCTTCACTGCGATCTGCTCGGCGCCGTTGCTGTGGCCGTCCAGGCCGGGTTTCCCGATGAGGATCTTGAGTGGGCGACCCAATTGGTCTGCGAGTCGGTGCACGCGATCGCGTGTCGCCGCGGTTGCCCGATTGCCACCCGACCCCTCGGTCGCGACGACGCCGGTCGGGGCGCGGTATTCGCCGTAGAGGCCGCGCAGAATATCCGACCACTCGCCCGTGGTCACGCCCACGCGCGCGGCGCGGATCGAAGCGGGCATGATGTTGCCGCCGTTGCGGATCGTGTCTTCGAGATTCTGCTTTGCGGCCTCGACATCCCCGGGGATTCTCCTGCCTCGAAATGCGACGAGGCGCTCGATCTGTTCTCGTTCTGCCGATTCGTCGACCTTCAGGATCGATAGTCCACCGTCCATCAGCGGGGAATGTTCGGTTGTGGTGTATGCGTTCACACCGACGACCGTTGTTTCCGTGTTCTCGATCGCCCAGGATCGCGCGGTCTGTGACTCGACGAGACGCTGCTTCATATAGGCGTTCTCGATCGCCTCGACGGCCCCGCCCATTTCGAGCACGGTGTCCAGCTCACTGCGGGCCGCCTGCTTGAGTTCCCGCGTCTTCTCTGTGATGACGTGGGAACCATCGAAGATGTCCTCGTATTCGAGCAGATCCGACTCGAAGGCGAGTACCTGCTGGATTCTCAGCGACCACTGTTGATCCCAGGGGCGTGGCAGACCGAGGGCTTCGTTCCAGGCTGGCAACTGCAGGGCTCGACAGCGCGCCCTCTTCGAGAGCGTGACCCCGAGCGCCTCGAGGGTAATGCGAATCACGTTGTTTTCGGGTTGTGCTTCGGTGAGCCCGAGACTGTTCACCTGTACCCCGTAGCGAAAGCGGCGCAACTTCGGATCCTGGACGCCATAGCGCTCGAGGGTGATCTCGTCCCAGAGTTCCGCCATCGCGCGAACCTTGCAGATCTCCTCGACGAAGCGGATTCCGGAGTTGAGGAAGAACGAAATGCGACCCACGATTCGCGGGATCGCCTCTTCGGGTACATCTTTCCGGTCGCGCACCAGATCGAGGACCGCGATCGCCGTGGCCATCGCATAGGAGATTTCTTGAACGGGTGTCGCACCCGCCTCCTGCAGGTGATAGGAGCAGATGTTGGTGGGATTCCACATCGGAATCTCGTCGACCGTGTAGGACACGATGTCGCTGATCAACTGGAGCGACGCCTGTGGCGGGAAGATGTACGTGCCGCGCGACAGGTACTCTTTGACGATGTCGTTCTGGGTCGTCCCCTGAAGCATTTTCGGGTCCACGCCGGTCCGCTCTGCGGTCGCGACGTAGAGCGCGAGCAACCACGCAGCATTGGCATTGATCGTCATCGACGTGTTCATCTTGTCGAGCGGAAGATCTTCGAACAACGCCGTCATGTCTTCGACGTGGCAGATCGGTACGCCGACCTTCCCGACCTCGCCACGCGCGAGCGGGTGATCGGAGTCGTAGCCGGTCTGGGTCGGCAGATCGAAGGCGACCGAGAGGCCCGTCTGGCCCTTGGCGAGGTTGGTCCGATAGAGCTCATTGCTGGCCCGGGCCGACGAGTGCCCCGAATAGGTCCGAAACACCCACGGAGGATCTCGTCTCGCGTTCTCGGGAGCCGACATCGTCTTTCTCCTGAATCGCAAGTAGCCGAGAATGTTAACGAAACCACTTGGTCGCAGCAATCTTCGGGGGTCAATTGAGTACTATCGGCAGCCGTGACTGATTTCTTTCTCGAATTGACGCCCGATCGGGTATTGATGGCCATCGAGGAGGCCGGATTTGAGCCAACCGGCCACTGCACGCCGCTGACTTGTCTGGAAAATCGCGTCTACGACCTGCGGCTCGAAGATGGTCACCACATCGTCGCGAAGTTCTATCGGCCGAGCCGCTGGACGCGCGAAGCGATTCTCGAAGAACACCGCTTCCTCGCCGACCTCCGCGAGGCGGAAATCCCCGTCTGTGCTCCGGTGCCGTTTCCCGCTGGCGAAACGCTGCGCGAAGTCGAAGGCATTCAATTCGCGATCTGGCCTCGAACCGGTGGGCGCTCGCCAGACGAACTCTCGGACGAACAGATTGAGATCCTCGGCCGCTTGTTGGCTCGGATCCACAATGTCGGCGCCGCTGGCGATGCCCCCCACCGCGCGCGTCTCGACGTCCCCACATCCGCACTCGCGCCGCTCGCGTTGCTCGAAGACCGGGGATTTCTGCCAGCCGAATGCGCGAAGCGCTATCGGAGCTGTGTCGAGCAGGTGGCCGAGATCTACACCGAGCGAAGCCGGGGAATTCCCGTCCACCGGATCCACGGCGATTGTCACAGGGGAAACATTCTCTGCGGCAACGAAGGCTGGTTCTTTCTGGACTTCGACGACATGGTGGTTGGCCCCGCGGTTCACGATGTCTGGATGATGTTGCCGGGCCGCGATTCGGAGGGTGACCGCCAGCGATCGCTGCTGATCGATGCCTATCGACAGTTTCGCGATTTCGACTCCACTTGGCTCCGCCTCGTCGAGCCCCTGCGCGCCTTTCGTTTCATCTTCTACGCGGCCTGGATTGCACGGCGCTGGGAGGACTCGGCGTTTCCGGCGGCCTTTCCCCACTTTGGGACCGCCGACTACTGGGAGAACGAGACCCGGGATCTCGAGGAGCACGTCGAGCGGATCGCGAGCGGCCGAGACGAACTGACGCCGGCCGGGGAGCGGCGAAAAGACGTCGAACCGGACCTCGAACTCAGCAACAAAGATTTTTTCTGGGATCTGTGAACGGCCGATTTGCGCGGGTCGTCGACCCAGCTACCCGTCGGCGATCCCGAGCGGTACCTTCTGGTATGGCCGACGCCCTGACGAAATCGACCGCTGACGAGGCCATCGGCGAGCCTTTTCCAGAAGACCTGGAGGGGGCGATTCTGGAGCTGAAGCGCGAGCGCAACGCCGTGCTGCTCGCCCACTACTACCAGGAATCGGATGTTCAGGATCTCGCTGATTTCGTGGGTGATTCGCTCGCGCTCGCGCAGGCGGCGAAGAAGGTCGAGCGGGATGTCATCGCGTTCTGTGGCGTCGAATTCATGGCCGAGACCGCGAAGATCCTCAATCCCGATCGAACCGTCGTGATCCCCGATATGGATGCCGGCTGCTCGCTGGCCGATGGATGCCCGGCCGACGATTTTCGCAAATTCATCGACGAACACGGCCGACCGCCGGTGCTCAGTTACATCAACACGAGCGCCGAGGTGAAGGCGCTGAGCGATCTCATTTGTACCTCGTCGAACGCGGTGAAGATGGCGCGCTCGTTGGGCGAGGGGCCGATCATCTTCGCGCCGGATCGCCATCTCGCGCGTTGGGTCGCGCAGCACGACGGTGTACCCGAACTGATCATCTGGCCGGGCACCTGCGTGGTACACGAACAATTCAGCGCCAAGCGTCTCGCGCAACTCAAAGTCCACCATCCAGATGCCGAGGTGCTCGCTCATCCGGAGTGCGACGATGCCGTACTCGCACAGAGTGATTTCATCGCATCGACGACTGGAATCATCCAGCGCGCCGTCGATTCGCCCGCGCGCACGCTGATCATCGCGACCGAAGACGGCGTCTTTCACCAGATCCGCCAGCGCGCGCCCGATAAGGAACTCATCCAGGCGCCCGGCATGGACGAGAGCTGCGCGTGCAACCAATGCCCCTACATGCGGCTGAACACGCTCGAGAAGCTCTACCTCTGCCTTCGGGATCTCGGGCCCGAGGTCACGGTTCCCGAGCCCGTCCGTGTGGCCGCGCTTCGCCCCATCGAAAAGATGCTGTCGCTCTCGTAGGAGCGTGGCGCCCGATTGGACGCTGCTCGGGATCTGCTCCTCACCGGATTCGCGGGCGAGAATTCACCCGCTTCGGCACTCTCGCCCCGAGGGTGCACGCCGTGATGAGAATGGCCGCCGCTCGGGGCTTCCGGCTGCGCGGCTGTTGCGAACGTCATGGATGTGACGATCCAGGCAACGCGGAACGAATCGTCATTCACCAACTCAATGACTCGAAGGCGACAAATTCGGCTTCGAGGCGCCACTGTTCTCGTGCACGCTCACTGGAGGCGAGAAATGCCGCACAATCGCGCGTGGGATTCTCTGCGCCGAGGGTGTTGCCCGCGCAGGCGTCCATTACCGCTTTGGCTTCCAGCTGCCAGAGACTGGCGCCCGGCAGAAAACTGTGCGCGAGGCTGTTTCTCGCCATGGTCTTGAGTTCTCGATAGCCGAGGTCGTAGGTCAGGGCCGCGCGTAGGTATTCGTTGGTCAGGTCGATGCGCGCGATGCCTTCGTCGTCCGTGGCCAGGGTCACCGGGACACCGGCTTCGAGGTACATCGGAAGCGGGTGTTCGTCGCCTCGGACATTGAGGATCACGTCGTTGCTGGTCAGGCAGATCTCGATGAGGACGCCACGTTCACGCATTTCCTGCATCAGCCCCAGCGCGTCGTCTTCATAGGCGATGTCGACGCCATGCCCGATTCTGCGCGCCTGCCCGACCTCCACCGCCTCTCGAATGTGGAAGCGAAGTTCTCTCGGAGGCACCAGGCCGAGTGTCAGCTCACCCGCGTGCAAAGCGATGTTCACCCGCTCGGGTGCAGCGGAGGCCAGAAAGCCCAACATCTCCATCTGCGTGGTGTAATCCCGCAATGCGACGCGATCGTCTTCGGGGGCGACGAGGTTGAGCCCCACGACGCGAGAATCGGCGAGTGCGATCTCGATCGCAAAGGCGAACTGCGCGAACACTTCCGCTGGGGTTCGGGTCCTCGACACCTGCTGGAGATAGCGGATTGTTACCTGGCAGCCCGGGGGTGCGTCCGACCTGTCGCAGTCCATCACCTGCTGAAGTTCGCTCTCGAGCTCATCCAGTTCTTCTCGTCCCGCATCGACGAGGTCCGCGAGACCCGCTTCGAGTAGTGCGCTGAGCGTGGACGCGTGGTCGGAGCGCAGTCCGACCAGCCGGCCAAGTTTTCGAACGGCTGAATTCTGCGGCGAAACCATCAGCTCTAAATAGTAGGTGTGCTGTTCGGCGGCGCGCGTCGCAACCTCTTTGACCATGCTGCCAACCCGAAGTCTGGAAACTGGCGCCGCCGTTTGGAAGGAGGCGAAGAAATCGCGATGACCGGATCGATCCGCGAAGTCCAGGTTGCGGGTCGACATCTGGTCGATGAGGCGATTGTAGATTCTTGAATCGGTGAGGGTCGCCAGGCGCGTCGTCGTTGAATCCTCGGCAACGCACCTTAGCAGTTCCAATGTCTCGCCGATCTCGCGCACACAGAAGCCTTCCTCCGCCGCCCAGGCGAGGTAACTCTCCGCGTAGACGGCGCCACCCAGGTGGCTGTGGATGTCGCCTCCTTTGGGCATGCGCTGCAGAAAGATGCGGAGGCTCGGGGGTTGGTTCCGGTGGGCTTCGAACCAGGCAGCGGTTTGCTCGGTTCTGTCCGTATCGCCCACGTTTCGAGATGCGCGTGTATCCCCATTCCGCGCCGAGGGGTCGTTCGCACACCCCACGGCCATCGCCAGGAGCAAAACGAGCCGCGCAAACGTACGCCATCCGAAAAATATCGGTCGAGCACCGTCACTCATCATCTGCGGCCCTTTCGATCGCGCGGTCCTAGCCATGGTAAAGTGCAACTTGCTCGAAGCCCATCTCACTCGCAACTATTTCCCCCCGCCCTCTCGAATCCCGATGTCCCCTCGTGACGAAAAACCAACGCATCCAGAGACCTCCGCGCGCAGGGTGGCGTTTCGGAGCTTCGATTCTCGGGAAGGTCCGTCGGGCGGCTTGCAGTGATCGACCAAATCGGGAAAAATGGGCGCCTCGTTTTCGCCGGTCGATGAGCGGCGAGCCATCATCCCTATGAAAGAGGAGTAACCCTGATGCCCGAAATTTCCATCCAGAAGCAATGCCTCGCCCTGACCAGCCTGGGAGACGTCGAGTCTTTCGGTGAGCCGATCGGCGACCTTCCCGAGCAGTCCAACGACACCTTCTTCGAGGAAGGAAAGCTGGCCGCCGGCACCTGGGAATGCGGACCCGGCAAACTCCAACTCGATCTGGACGTCACGGAATTTTGCCATCTCTTGAAGGGCCACTGGCTGCTGACCTCCGAGTCGGGCCAGGTCACAGAGCTGCGCGCGGGTGACAGCTGGGTCTTCCCCAACGGCTGGAAGGGCACGAGCGAAGTGGTCGAAACCGTTCGCAAGGTCTACATGATCATCTCGTAGACCGAGCGCCGGGGGACGTCAGCGTTCGTGCGTTCGATGGGTTCTAGACATCCTTCAGGAACTCATTCGACCGAAACGAATGCTCGCAGTGCTCCCATGGCGTCGATTGGCTCCTGGGTGGGATTGTTGTAGACGATTTCGATTTCGTATTCGTGATCGGGATAGAGAGGGATCCCCTCGACGTCCGAAAAGACATCGACGCGGATGACCTGGCGAAGCTCTTTCGCGTTTTCGGCGTCTCCCTTCCAGATCGTCTTCCCGGCGGTCTTGTCGATCAGGGCGACCGACTCTCCATAGCCGTGGAGATGGGGGCGCATGAAGTGGATGCGCGTACCTTTGTCGATGCCCATCGGGTTGCCCGGACTCCTGAACATCGGCCGCGTCAGCGCGGACCGATAGGTGTGGCGTCCCGGAGGCACCATCCAGTGATGGGGTTTCATGTTCGGCCTCATCCCGTGATTGGCGTGGACGGCGGGGGCATCCGGTCGGCCCACCATGTTTAGGGTCTCGAGCTTCTTGAGCTTGAACTTCTTGGCGTCCTCGTCCGAGTAGAAGCCGATCGTGTACTTCATGACCACCTTCTGATCGATCACGTCATGGTTGTTGTTCTCGAGCATCCCAATCAAATTCAGCTCGGTCTCTGGGTCGTTCGGCATCATAAACGCGAAACCGTCCGGGAGCGTCACGGTTTTCGTCCCCTGCGAAACGGCGATCATTCCGCCGGTCTTGGGCGATCTGAACGTCAACCAGGCGTGGCACAAGAACTCAGCCGAAAGTGGCTCTCGCTCGTCATCCAGGATCTCGACAGTCATGGTTTTGACCCAGATCGCGGAGCCAGCCCTTTCCAGGGCTGACTTGACGGACATCTTCTGCTGGGGGCCTTCCATCGATAGGTACTTCTCGCGGAGGTGAAACCCTTCGACGAAGAACTCCAGGGTCGTCAGCTCCGGTTCGAAGCTGGCAGACGATTCCGCATCCAGGGTCGGCGTCGAGCCTGCCGCTGCATACGATTGTGTGGACGAATCCGAAGCTCCGGCGGGGGCACACAGAACGACGAGAAGTGCGAGAGTCAGCACGTCGGTTCGAACAAGGGTCATGCTCCGCCTCCATTCCATCCGCCCCGACATCGGGCGGTTTCGCGGCGTAGTTTCGCTGCGCGGGCGAGTGTCACTCGCCTCCGCCCTCGGCCCCAGTCAACGAAGTCGACTCAACGGGGTGCGTGTTGTCGGACACCGGCGAAGATACGGCTTTTCCAACCTGAGAGCCTCTTCGTCATTTCGGGGGAATTTCTTCCTCTCGGTTTCTACCGGGAGTTGCGTGAGTTGATTTTTCAACACAGACGGAAACGCCTCGCTTCGGTCTCCCGAAGCCTCCAATCTGACATTCCTGCCGGCGACCGCCGCAGAACGTCGCAGCTTCCCCCCGCGGTCAAGCTCGGCCTCCGGCCGTCCGATGAGTTTCCCGCGGGGCGCGTTTCCCACCTCGATGAGGTCCGGAAACGAATCCAACAGGGTTTCGAACGCAAACCGGAGGCCCGTTTCATTGGAAAAGCGCAAGCAGCGTCGTACACGCAAGAGATTGACCTGCGAACTCGTGATCGGGGAGAGTCGCCAGACGGTTCTGGTGCGTGACATCTCGCCCGAGGGCCTTTTCGTCCAGACTCGGGCCAAAGTCGATCCGAACAGCACGGTCCGGCTGGTTTTTGCAGCCAAAGACGATCTACCCGCGATCGACGTCGAAGCCCGTGTCGCGCGAAAGCGCAACACGCCGCCGCGGCTCCAGTCGTCGGTACCGAGTGGTGTGGGGCTCGAGGTGATCGACCCGTCCGACGCCTATTTCATGCTGGTCGAACACAGTGTGGCCTCGGGCGTACAGGTAGGGGAGGCTCCGAAGGAAGAGATTCCGGTCGGAGCCGGTATTCGCACCTTCCGGGTTCGGATGATCCAACCAGGCAAGTCTAAGGCGAATGTGTTCACGGTTCGTTCCGAAAGCTTGCAGGGCGCGCGGGCTCGCGCGCTGTCCCGTGCCGGGCGCCTCTGGAAGATCGCCGACATCCAGGAAATTTGAGCGCGGAGTGGCCCGCTAGCTCTCGGCCGGCGCGAAGAACACGAGTGTCACCAGGTCTTCTGTAATCGAGTGGAAGCGGTGTTGGGCGTTTGCTGCGACGAAGACGACGCTCCCGCTCTGCACCGATTGATCGACATCCTCCACCCGCAGAATACCTCGCCCACTCACCACATAGTAGACCTCGTCCTCACCGTGCGGCGTCTGGGTGTCATCCGCTCCTGCGGCGAGCGCGTACACGCCCATGCTCAGCGCAGGTACGCGCAAGAACTCGCTCCACCCCTCGCCCGAGGCGTCGGCCGCGGCGATTAGGTCTGCAATTTCGAACGCGCGCAGCCTGCTGTGTTCCTCTTCCATTTCGAACTCCCGGTTGGCCCCTCGATCCGCCGTGTCGTCGTAGTCGGCGATTTCGTGGATCACGTTTCCGTCGAAGATCGTCAATGTGACCCGCGTATCACCGATTTCGCTCGCACGACCGGCCTCTGCGAGTTCGACCAGGTTGCGGTCGATCGCAATCAAGTCGGCCTTTTTGCCGACCTCGATCGAGCCGAGTCGCGCGTCATGGCCAAAGAGCTTCGCGCCGTTGATCGTGTAGGCCGCGATTGCTTCGTGGATGTCAATTCTCTGATCCGCATTGAATGTGCCGATCTGGTTGGCGCGTGTGACGGCCTGCTGGATGTTCACGAAGGGACGTGGGTCGCGGGTATCGACGGGTGCATCGCTACCCGCGACGAGTATGCCGCCCGATTTCAGGATGGCGCCGGCCGGGTAGGTATTCTGGATCGCATAGTGCTTGGGATTGTAGAGATCCTCGACGCCTGCGACTTCGTCGATGAACGGAATTACGCTCATGTCGTACTCGGTATCTGGGCCGATCCACGCGTAGGTGAACGCCATGTAGATGCCGAGGTCCGCGATGCGCTGCTGGTCGTCGGGATGGACAAGTTGCGCGTGGGCGATGCTCTGGGCGTGGAGAGGCTCGCCGTTGGCTGCGCGCGATGCCTCGAACGCGTCGATTGCGACGCGCACGGCCCGGTCGCCAATCGCGTGCGCGTGCACCGCAAACTCTGCGGCTTCCATTTGGCGGACGAACGCGTGGACGAATTCTTCGCTGTGTTCGAGGACGCCGTAGTTCTCCTCGCACTGCTGCGGAAAATAGCCGTGTTCGGATTTAAAGCGCTGCTTCGCTTCGGCATCCGCATAGACGAGGGGATGGGAGCGGTATTCGAGACAGACGTCACTCTCGAGATCCACGTACCCCCGCACGTCGGCCTGCATGGTGTCCGGATCCAATGCGAAGATCGGTTGTCGATAACTTCGGATGACTGCCGCGTTCGGTAGCGTCGGCGGCGAGGCGAGCGGGTTGCCTTCGATCACGCCGTCGATGAAGATCTTGACCCCATCGGCGTGAATGAAGTGCGAGTCCTTGAAGCGTTCGCGAATCGCTTTGAACTCTTCGACGGTCGCCGGCAGCATCTCGAGCGCGGCTTCCGATTTGGGGAACTCCTTGAGGAGTGCGGCGCGCATGCGGAAGGTCATTTCGCCGCGCTCTTCGAGCCGCTGATAGAAGGGAAGAAACTCTGGCGACGCCGTTGCATCTTGAAGCGACGTGATGCCGGATCTCGCGAGGAGCTTCGCGGCCTCGGGCAGGATCGCGTCGAAATCCTGCATCTCGAGTGTTGTGGGGGGAGCTGTGAGGTCGAGCGCGTTTTCAGTCAAGTACCCGTTGGGTTCTCCGGATTCGTCCACGCCGACCAGCTTCCGGTAGGACGCGAAAGTCGACTGTAGGGTTTCTGCCGAGAGCCCCACCGCTTCTCCCTCGCGATTGCGCGCGCGTGCAAGTGCGGCACTGTTGACCGCCCAGTGGTGACCGTCGTTACCGAACAAGACGATCGGATGCTGAGTGGAAACCGCATCGAGGGCGGAGCGCATCGTCGGGTAACGTTCGCTGGGTTGGTTGCTGTTCGAAAAATTCCACTGACCGGCCCAGAGCCACTCGCCCTCGGGGATCTGATAGCGGCTCAGACAGTCGCTCAGGAACGGAACGTACTCGTCGAGCGTTAGCGGCTGGCTGTCGAGATCGCAGATGTCACCCTTTGCGATCCAGAACGGGTGAATGTGGACGTCGTGAAGACCCGGCAGGACCATCATGCCCGCCAGATCGCGGACATTCGTATCAGGCCCTACGTAATCGTCTGCGTCATTGCCGTCTCCAACGAAGACGATCTTGTTGCCGCGAATCGCAACCGCCTCTGCGACGCTTCTATTCTCGTCGACCGTGTAGACAAAAGCGTTGGTGAGAACGATGTCGGCTGGCTCTACGGAGGGCCCACAAGCGCATAGGGACAGCAGTGGCATTGCGGTGAGAAGAAGTCGAATCGACAGGTGAATCTGAGCCATGGGGGGTGAGCTCCTCGTTGGTCGCGCAGTCTCGGTGCTGGGTTTCGTCGATTCAGCCGAAACCGTAGAGTTCGGCGTATTCAGGGTCGCGCGCTGCAATCATCTTCGCGTAGGCGACCATCACCTTGCACTGCTTGACGCTCGCGTCGTCTTGCATCTTGCCGTCGAGCATGACCGCGCCGGTGCCGTCCCCCATGGCGTCGATGATCCGCTTTGCCTCGCTCACCTCTTTGGGCGGCGGGCTGAATACGCGGCGCGCAATTTCGATTTGCTTGGGGTGCAGTGACCAAGCGCCCACGCAACCCATCAAGAAGGCGTTGCGAAATTGGTCCTCGCAGCCCGTGGAATCGGCGATGTCGCCGAATGGTCCGTAGTAGGCGTAGATGCCGGTTGCACTGCAGGCGTCGACCATGCGCGCCATCGTGTAGTGCCAGAGGTCCTGCTGGGCGGTCGCGCGCGGCGCGTTTTCGTCTTCGGGATCGGGGTCGCTGCGAACCAGGTAGCCCGGGTGGCCACCGCCGATGCGTGTGGTCTTCATGCGGCGCGAAGCGGCCAGGTCTGCGGGACCCAGGCTGATGCCCTGCATGCGCGGGCTCGCTGCGCAGATCTCTTCGACGTTGGTGACACCCAGCGCGGTTTCGAGAATGGCGTGGATTAGGATCGCGCGATCCAGGCCCGCCTTGGCCTCGAGTTGAGCGAGCAATTGATCGACATAGTGGATGTCCCAGGGCCCTTCGACCTTGGGAACCATGATGACGTCGAGCTTCGCGCCGACCGCCGGCACGATGCGCAGCAGATCGTCGAGGCCCCACGGGCTGTCGAGGCTGTTCATCCGAATCCAGAACTGGCTGTCGCCGAAATCCGTGGCCTGCGCGATTTCGACCATCCCCTCGCGGGCTTCGATCTTCTTGTCGGCGCTGACTCCGTCCTCGAGATTCGCGAGCAACACATCGAGTTTACTGACGAGCTGCGGAACCTTTTCGGCCATGCGCGGATTGCTGGGGTCGAAGAAGTGGATCATCCGCGAAGGGCGCATCGGAATTTCGATCGGCGGCACAGGTGCGCCGATGGCCAGCGGTTTGGCGAAGTTACGCGGATTTCTCACGAGGGCCTCTCCCGCCCAATGGACGTTTATTCGTAGAGCTTGACGATTTCGACGCTGTTACTTGGGGCTGCTGATATGCAGAGGTCGCAGAGCACGCACTCGTCGAGGTTCTTTTCGACAATTTTGAGTTCACCGCTTTGAGTTTGTTCGAAGATGTCTACGGGGCAGACCTCTACGAGTTTCGCGACGATGGCGCTGTCTTTCGCGGCTTCGTCGGAAACCCTTACGTCGATGAATAACCCCGGCATCAGCTCGTCTCCCCGAGTCGCTCTGCGAGCAACTTCGGAATGTCCTCGATGCTTTCGGCCACGGCGATTCCGGCTGCCTTCATTCGCTTGATCTTTTCCGCCGTGGTGTCTTCCTTGCCTTCGACGATGGTGCCGGCGTGCCCAAACCGCATGCCCGGCATCTCGTCCATGAATCGCCCCGCCATGAAGGCGACGATCGGGAGGCGTGAATTGTTGTCCTGGATCCAATCCGCGAGTTCGGCCTCCATTCTTCCACCGGGCTCCGAGTAGATCGCGATGGCCTTCGTCTGGGGGTCCGCTTCGAACAGCGGCATCAACTCCGCGTAGGAGGTTCCGATGATCGCGTCGCCTCCGATCGAGACTGCTGTGGATTGTCCCATTCCGGCCGCCGACAATGTACTCGCGATTTCCGTCGTCATTCCGCCCGAGCGCGACATTACACCGATCGGACCCTTCGTGTAGGCGGTTTTCGTGTTGTCAGCCGGTCCGCCTACGCCACCCATCTTGGCCTCTCCGGGCGAGATGATGCCCAGGCAGTTTGGGCCGATGATTCGAGCGCCACGCAAACTGGCGAGCTCGACCATCTGGGCAACCTCTCGGCGCGGGATGCGCTCCGTCACGACGACGATCAACTTGATGCCGTTTTCGATCGCCTCGAACACGGCGTCTCTCGTGAAGCGCGGCGGAACGCAGACAACCGATCCGTCCACACGGGTCTTCGCGGTGATGTCCCGCACGCAGTCGTATACCTGCACGCCATACACGTCGCGGCCGGCGCGACCGGGCGTCACGCCGCCGACGATCTTCGCCCCGTAGTCGAGGTTTTCACGGGTGAGGTTGACGGCTTCGCGGCCCGTAATGCCCTGGACGATGAAGGTTGTTTCGGAGTTGATCAGGATCGACAACGAAGGCTCCGCTGGTTGTAGGACGGGTTAGGGTTCATTGCATCTTCGCGATGGCGCGCGCTGCGGCTTCGAACATCGAGACGCTTCTGTCGCAGTAGTCGACATTGTGTTTTGCGAGGATCTTGAAACCTTCCTCTTCCCAGGCCCCGGGGATTCGGAAGATGGCGATCGTTTCGGCCGGGTCCTTGCCGGATTCGATGCAGCCCTTGATGACGCCGCGGGCGACGATGTCGACTCGGGTGTTCGACACGACGTTCATCATCACGGCGATCTTTTCCACACCAGGTTTGCTCAGCACGAGCTTGGTGAGCGCGCAGGTCTTCTGGACGCTCGGGTTTCCGCCGATTTCGCAGTAGTTGGCGGGGTGCCCACCCTGGCTGCGCACCGCGTCGAAGAGCGTGAGCGAGCCGCCACCGGCTCCGATGATCAACCCGAGGTTTCCGTCGAACTCGACGACATTGCCCGCCACACCGCGATGATCGGAAGCGTCGACCTCTGCACCGCGGATTTCAAAATCTGTCGGCGGTCGCGCCTGGCGGGTTTCTTCCGGTTGGATGCCGAGTTCTTCGAGGAGCTCGAGGTGTTGATCGCGCGCTTCTGCCTCCATGTCTACGTGACCGTCGAGTACGATGAAGCGGCCGTCTTCGAGGCGCACCAGCGGATTGATTTCCGCGAGCGTCAGATCGTATTCGAGGAAGATGTCGATCAGCTTCGCAACGATCGGAGTGAGTTTGTTGAGCGCGCTACCCGTTACGCCAGTGGCCCCGATGGCTTCTTTTGCGATCCGCGGCGAAATCGGCAGGATCGTCGAGAAGTGGGTCTTTGAAACGTGCTCCGGGTGCTCCTCGGCGACCTCTTCGATGTCGATTCCGCCCATGTCGCTGAAGATCAAGACCGGCAGTTTGCGCCGACCATCCCAGGTGACACCGACGTAATACTCTTGTGCGATTGGGCTCTTCTCCTCCACGAGAATCGAGCGCGCTTGCTGGCCGTTCACCACGATCGGCAGAATTTCTTCGTAGATCCGAGCCGCTTCATCCGGGGTGTCGGCGAATTTGACGGCGCCGGCCTTCATGCGGCCACCGGAGAGGACCTGGCTCTTGAGCACGACGGGTCGCCCGATCCGGTGCGCAATGCCTCGAGCTTGATCGGCCGAGTGGGCGACGTCGCGGTCGCCGAGCGGCAGGCCGTGGCGTGCAAACAGCGCTTTTGACTCGTACTCGTAGAATCGCATGGGCCTCTCTAATCAGTGAATGGGCACTGGCGCGCGGTTTTTCCAACGAGGAGCGCGGAACTTCGCATCGGCCGAAGGGCCTGAACTCTAATGCTTCTCTCATCGTTGAGCAAGCTAATGGGTAACAGCGGGCCTTCGATCGGCTGTCACTCGACCGGGTGGGATCGAGCCTACTCGTGAGGATTGCAGGAGGCGTTTCCGATCTACTCCGGGGTCTGCAAGTTGTCGGCAAGGAGAGGGCAAGCCTCGGCGAGCGGGCAGCGATTCGCGCGATTTCTCAGGCACGCGACGCTGCCGATTTTCGTGAGGGCAAACTCGACGTCCGCGAGCGAAGGCTGCGCGGGATCGTCTCCAAGCGCCGCACGCAGTGCACCCGGTTCGCCCTCGGTGTCCTCCCCCTCGGCCAACAGCCCAAGGTGTACGGCCGCGGCGCGCGCGGCGGGGTGCAGCGGAATTTCTCGAGCCTGGTCCCACCGGTCGCGGAGCGGGCGCAAAAAACCAGCGACACTCGCAGCGCCGAATCCCGGTGCGAGGCTGGCGAGGCGCGTCGCGAATTCTTCGAGGGTTTCGCTTTGTGCGGCGAGTGCGTCGAGCGATCCGCCATGGCGCTCGATGAGTGAGCTGCAGGCGCGCCAGAGCTTGTGGGCCGCCATATCGGCCCCCGGGTATCCGGCAGCGAGCAGCAGTGCTTCCAGCGCTTCCGGGCGGGCGCTCGCGACGCTTCCCGGGTCCGCTAGGCGGGCTGCGTCGAGAGCGCGGGCCGCGGCGAGTGCGATTCCGGCGTCGACCCGGCCCCCGACGAGGCAGGCTGCCACCAGCCAGCGGCCCGGGCCATCGGTCGTTTCGAGATCGATTCCGAGTTCACCCGCCGGGTGACCGCCGAACCGTGCGACGAGATCGCTGGGATTCATCTGTCCTGTCCTGCCCTGTCGTCTGCGCATTTCATGGACCAAGAGTTTGCCTCTCCTGCGACGGTCATGCTAAAACGACCCCTCAACCACAGGAGAAGCGATCCATGCCCAAGTCTTATTCGATCAGCGCCGATTCCATCGCCGAAGAAAGCGCGCGCGTTGGCGGCGATTTAGACCAATTTGATATTTCTCGCGTCATCAAGCTCGACGAGATCGAATTGCGCAAAATGGGGCCGAGTGACGTGCACATGCGCATCCTCGCCGTCTCCGCTGAGCACAATGTCGATCATGCAGCTCTCGCAGACACCACGAACATCGCCGAGGCGCGCGGGGGCAAGATCTACCCCGGCAACAGCGCGGTCGGCGAAGTTCTCGAAGTGGGCAGCGATGTCACGCGCTTCAAGCCCGGGGACATCGTCATCACCCATTGCAACGGCGGCCCGGATGAATACGGCTTCCCGACCCGAATCTGGGCCTACGACGCCGAAGATTCGGTAGGTTGGTACGGAGAGGAAGCCGTCGTCGGCGATTGGCAGATCATTCCCGCGCCCCTCGATTGCGGACTCAACCTCTGGGAGATTGCGGCGCTTCCGCTGCGCGCCCCCACCGCCTATCACCTCTGGCGACGCGGCCTCGGCATCTACCGGCTCAAGGTTCCCCGCGACAGGCGTGCGCGGATCAACGTGCTGGCTTTTGGCGGAGGTGTATCGGAGCTCTTCTTGATGCTCGCGAAGCACGAGGGACACAAGGCGATCTTCTGCTCGGGAAGTCCTGACCGCCGCAAGCACCTCGAGGCGCAGGGAATCGAAACGATCGATCAGAAGGAGTTCAACCGCTTCGCGAGCAAGGACGACGTGAAGGCTTTCCACAAGCGCGTGCGCGGAATGACCGATGGCGACGGAGCGAATGTCGTCTGCGACATGCTGCGCGGACCGGTCTTCGGCGCGGGATTGCGCGTGATGTCACGCCAAGGCGTGAATGTCAGTGCCGGATGGCAGCTCGATACCAAGATTCAATACAACTCCGCGTTGCTTTCCGTCCGACAGCTCACACTCGACCACTGCCACTTCGAGAGCATCGAAGGTGCCAACGCGGCGACCGCACTCTATGGCAGCGTCTTCAAGCCGACCGTGCATCGCGAGATCTACGCGTTCGAGGATCTTCCCCGTTCGATGGAGGAGATGCACAAGAACACGCAGACCGGGATTCCGATCGTGCGGATTGCCTCGGATATGCCGGCAGCGGTCGCGGATATCGTTCCGTAACGAGCGCGTGCAGACTCGACATGCGGTTCCTGGGCGCCGCGCTCGCGCGACGGCGCCTCGGGGGCCGCTCGTGTCTTGGGGATTCGCTTGGGCCTTGGGGACGATCTGTGCCTCGGGGACCGCTTGGGTGTGGGCTACTCGGAGATCTCGCGGAGCATTCGGTTCTTGCGTTCTGCGTCCTCTTGGAAGGCACGCGTGACCCTGGCGCCGGCTCGCTGCGGTGTGCTCGTGACGGCTTCCGCTTCTTTTTGACCGGCGGGTGCGAAGAGGCCGTTGAATGCGCCCTCGAGTCCGTGGGTCTGAATCTCCAGGCTTGCCCATACGACCAGCACGATTGCGCCGATCATCATGACTTTTCCCATGGCGGAAACCTCCAGCTTGGCCACACTGATCGGCCGGACGGAGACCGCGCCTGAGGTGGGTACTGGGAGGTCGATTCGGTTGAAGGGCTGGGAGCGGCTCACAGCGTTGATCGCGGTTCTCGTGACCGTCGCGGGGCTCGGCTGCGCGAGTCCCCCCTTCGAGGCTGGTTGTGCTGACCAGGCCGGCTCTCGAACGGCAGCCCCGCTGATGTGGCGCGCCCAGGAGCGCGCCCAGGGGGGTGGCATCCTCTACCTCCTGGGGTCCGTTCATTTCGAGACCGAGAACGCGCCGCCGCTTCCGGACAAAATCCTGGCCGCTCACGCGCGCTCGGATGAACTCATCGTCGAGTTGGATGTGAGAGATGTCGCAGGCCGCGACGTCGACGCGCGCCGGGAGGAGCGCGGCCGCCTCGAACCTCCTACGCAGCTCGCAGACGTACTCTCGCCGCCGACGTTCGAGTTGTTGGAGCGATATCTGGACGAGCGCGGAATTCCGTTTTCCGCGGTTGCGGGTAAGAAGCCCTGGTATGTCACGAACTTGCTGGTCGTGATGGAGCTTCAAGACGCGGGCTACGACGCCGAGCATGGCATCGACCGTCAATTTCTCAATCGAACGACAGGCAAGCCGATCGTCGCGCTCGAAACAGCGGCGCAGCAACTGGCTGTGCTCGACCGACTGCCACTGCGGATTCAGGAGATCATGCTGAGAGACGCGCTGAATCGAAGTCCCCGATTCGATCGGGCGACCGATCAGCTGATCGAAGCCTGGCGGCACGGCGACGAGCGCGCGCTTCAAGAGCTCGTCTTTCAACCCACTGCAGACGACGCCGATTTCGAAGCGTTCTACGACGCGGTTTTCTTCCAGAGAAATGAAGCGATGGCTCGGCAACTCGCGGAACTCGCTCGCGATGGCAAGACGCGCTTCGCGGTTCTCGGCGCCGGCCACATGCTCGGGTCGCGCGGAATTCCGGCTCTCTTATGCGATCGCGGGTTCGAGGTCCGACGCGTATCGGGTGGCGGTCGCGCGCCGATCGCCGACTAGCCCATCTGGTGGTGGCGTTCGAGGAAGCGCTCGAGCAGAGCCCGCTCGCCCGCCGCCATGGGCTTGTCGATCAAGGGATCTGCCTGATTGTAGCGACGGGTCGCGCCGTCGAAGTCGACGTAGATCCCGCCCGCCTCGCGGATGAGCAGATCACCCGCACAGACGTCCCACTCGTTTTTCGGCACGAGCGAAATATTGAGGTCTCCCTCGCCGCAGGCCACGCAAGCGAGCTTCCAGGCGATCGAGCCCACGGGCCGGAGTTCTTGGAACCAGCCGTCGTACGGAGCGAATTTGTCCCGCGAAATCTCCGTACGGCTTGCGATCACCACTGCGTCGGCGAGTTCCTTGCAGTCCGACATCGAAACGCGCTTATCGTCGCGAAACGTTCCGCCCCCGCGAGTCGCCCAGATCGTGACGCCCGCGGCGGGGTTGTGGATTGCACCGACAACCGGTTCACCGTCTTCGGTGAGCGCGATCGAAACCGCAAACTCGGGGATGCGCTTGGTGAATTCCTTGGTTCCATCCATCGGGTCCACGATCCAAACGCGGCTCTTCTCGAGCCTCGAATCTTCGCGGGTCGTCTCTTCGGATAAAATCGCGTCTCCGGGAAAGGCCGCGCCCAGGCGGTCTGCAATCGCTTTGTCGGCCTCGAGATCGGCGAGGGTGACCGGGTTGTCCTTGCTTTTCTCCCACGTTTCCGTTCCGAATTCGTAGTGGCGTTTCAGAATTACTCCCGCTTCGCGTGCGGCTTCCAGGGCAATCGATAATTCGGATTCATAGGACATGGCGGGCGAGTATACTCGCTTCCATGCAGACACAGGATGTGGAATTCGGTTTTTTCGCGGCGCCGGAAAGCGGCCCGTGCCCAGGTGTCGTTTTGATTCACGATGTGTGGGGTCTGACGGATCACGCGAAAGATCTCGCGCAACGGTTGGCGGGCGAGGGGTTCGCGGTGCTGGCGCTCGACCTCTACCGACGTCTCGACGAGGTGAAGATCGACAACCCGGGCGAGTGGATGCGGGCGCTCTCGGACCCACAGATTCTCGGCGACGTGCAGTCGGGCGCGGATTTTCTCGCCGCGCATTCGATCACCGACGGAAAGAAGATCGGTGTGATCGGCTTCTGCATGGGAGGAATGTACGCGTTGATGGCGGGAGCGACCTGTACGGGGCTTGGCGCGAGCGTTCCGTTCTACGGATTGCTTTCGCACCAGCACGGCATTCTCTACACCGAAGCGGGGCTGGATCCGGCCCTCAAGCCGAAGGAGCCACTTGCAATTGCGGGTGAGTTGCGATGTCCGACGCTGGCGTTCTATGGCGATCAAGATGAGTTCGTCCCGATTTCCGACATCGAACTCCTGCGGGATTGTTTCTCGCGGAGTTCTGAATCAGCGGAAGTCGTCGTTTATCCGGGCGCCGGCCACGCGTTCATGAACGACACCCGACCCGACGCCTATCGCCCTGAGAACGCCTCAGATGCCTGGCAGCAGATGGTCGGCTTCCTGAATGAGAAGTTGAACCGATAGTCGTGGCTGCGATTGAGCGGCAATTTTTCGACGGTTCGGCCTTTGACGGCTCCCGGCTGTGGACGCTGGCCTCGTGTTTCGCCTCGCGCAAGGGCCGCCCACGAATGGGGCGGCACTTCCATCATTTCACTTCGCGAAGGTTTCCGGTTTCGACTTCGTAGACGAATCCGCGAACGACTTGTTTGTGCGGAATGAAGGGGCTCGCCTGGATTTGTGCGATGGATTTTCGAACGCTCTCTTCGAGGTTCGAGAAAGATTGGATCGAGAAGGCAGGTCGAGTCCCGGTTTCTTCTTCGATCGCTTCCTCCAATTCGGCATCCGTGAATGTCAGCATTCCGCAATCGGTGTGGTGAACCAGCATGATCTCGCGGGTTCCCAAGAGGCGTTGCGAAATCATCAGCGATCGGATGACGTCGTCGGTCACGACGCCACCTGCATTGCGAATGATGTGAGCATTCCCCTTGTCGAGACCGAGTATTGCCAGCACATCCAGGCGCGCATCCATGCAGACCACGATCGCAATCTCGTCTGTGGGGGGAATCGACAGATCTCCGGCAGAAAATTCCGCCGCATGGGCCGAGTTGTTGTCGAGATATTCGTCGATCACGCTCATCGTCGTCCTCTTTTCTTCTGGGGCCGGTCCGATTGCACGCGGCGCTGAAAGCGACCGCGCCCCGATCTATCGATTCAGCAGGTAGGGCATGGGTAGCACCACACTCAGTGCTACCGCGGGTTTGGATTTGCGATTGCGATACGCATGCCTCTGATTGCCTGGAAACGCCAACACGTCTCCGTTGGCGACCGTGTAGTCGTCGCCGGCGACCGATACGATGACCTCGCCCGCCAGGGTAATCAAATACTCTTTGGAGCCGGGCAAGTGGGGTCTTCCGCTCATCGAGGAATGGGCCTGGATCTCCACCTTGTCGATCTCGATGCCGCGAACCGCGTCTGGCATCAGCTTGTGCACCCGAACTTTGCCGGCGGATCGGCTCAACACGGGAATCTCTGACGCTTTCAGCAGCGTACATTCGCTGCGCGGCCGAGATAGCAATTCTTCGATACTGATACCGAGCGCAGCGGCGAGCTTGCACAAATTGGTTAGTGAAGGATTGCCTTCACCGGATTCCATATGCGTGATGGTCGAGCGGGGAATGTCTGCGCGCTCGGAGAGCTGGTTTTGGCTCAGGCCTCTCTTTCGGCGCAGAGAAAGCAGGTTGATGGACAGGTAGCGCGATGCAGAGAGGAGGTCGTTCATTGGCGGGCCGCCTTCCGTGATTAGCATGTGGGCAATATATTAGCGAAAAAGGCGATATATAGGAAAGTCCGATTTACCCTGGTCTCATGTAATTGAGAACGAGGAGTTCAAAATGAGACTCGAACACGCAAACATCACTGTCGAGAACATTGATACCAGCTTCCGCTTCTACAACGCCTTGTTCGGCTTTGAAAAGCGCTGGGAGGGCATGGTCACCGGCGAAGTCGGGCCTGTTCGGGCCCTGCACGCGGGCGACGCGCACACCTATCTGTCGCTGTTCGAAGCGGAGCGAAAGGGACGCGGCACGGCGGATTACGGCATCCCCGGCGTCAACCATATTGGGTTCGAGGTGGACGATCTGGAGATCTATCGCAAACGCCTCGAGGAGTTGAGCGTCAGCGTTCACCTGGAGGCGGATTACGAACCGGGCAAGCGAATCTATTTCTACGATCCGGACGGTATCGAGATCGAGTTGGTCGAGTATCGGAACTGATACTCGGCGGCTTTCTTCGCGATCGCCCGAGCAGTGTCCCACAGATTCGGTACCGATCGAGCTCTAGGCTCCGATCAACGCCTCGGACCAGATCCGCTGGAATCGCGACACCGTCTGGTCCCAGTCCTTCGAGAGCCGCGTCTCATTTCCTGCGTCCATCGCGCGGCTCCTTTGGAGGCCCTCGAGCAGCACTACGTCCTGCTCGTTCACCTCGTTGCTCGACCGGTGCCATTCGTCGCGAAGCTCGGCCATTTCATCGGTCTGCGACGCATCCGTGGCGACGTAGTTTGCGAAAGACTCGTGGGTCATCCCTGCGCTCTGCGGGCGCAGGGTGATGACCTGGGAACTCTCGGGTTCTACGAGGATCAAGGTGTTCGGGAAGATGACGAAGACCTCGATCCGTAGCTTTTCGTCGCCTAGGCCCGAAAAAAGTGGCAGGTTTCGATCGGAATCGTTTGGCTCCACGCCGTCATACCCGATCGGCATCACGAAACCCGCGATGCGATCCGAGATATCGACATCCTCGATCTGCAATACACCCTTGAATCCCCCTCCGATCTGCGAGTGCAGGACGGGAAGATGGTAGGCGTCGAGAAAATTCTCGGCGGCGAGTTTCCAATTGGCCGCCATGCGGTACTCGACAGTACTCACGGGGCGAAGTTCATTGGCGTTCCAACGCGCGAGACGCTCGTCGAGCGGTGCGATCAGCGATTCAAACGGTTTTGCGACGCCCGATAGATCGACGAATACGATGTCCCGCCAGATCTGTGAGCGCACCGAAATCAGCCCGAGTTCGTCGCGCTCTGTTTCGCCGGGCTGGGTGTTGTCGCCATCCCGATAGAGGTACGGCGCCCGTAGAAACTCACCTTTCAGGTTGTAACTCCAGGCGTGGTACGGGCAGACGATCCGCCCACCCTTGGGTTTGCAGGGTTTGTCGGTGAGTTCTGCGCCGCGATGGCGACAGAGATTGTAGAAGACCCGAACTTCCCCATCTTTGTCGCGGACGACGATCAGCGACTGGCCCGCAATCTTCACCGGAAAGACATCGCCCGGTTCGGGGACGCTCTGCGCGCAGGTCACACTGACCCACTCGCGCCGAAACAGGCGCTCGGCTTCGAGGTCGAACACGTCTTCGTCCCGGTAGGCAAATCCGGGCAACACCGCGTTTCGCTTGTGTCGATCTGCAATCGTCGACAGTTTCTGGTCCAGCGTTTTCTGATTCTCGAAGCCGCGCTCCATTTCCAAACCTCCTCGCCAGGAGCGCGTTTGATCGCAGCACTCCACCACTAACTTCTAGCGATTTCCACCCTCGTGTACCAGCAGGTGGCCGCTGCAGGAGTGGATACGGCGTGGGCCTTCGGCCTTGGATACGGCAGGATCCCACAGAATCGCCCAGGCCGATTCATCGCAGTTTCGATTCGATGTGGGGCGTCTCTGCTAGAAAATGCCGCGAAGCCGTTTTATTCGATTCGGCGTGGGGCGTCTCGGCGAATCAATGTGGTGAAGCCGCTTCACGCAATGGCTCCCTTGGGAAGGGTGAGTTCCATTCCTGCGGTGTATTTCGAAAACCTTGCCGGTCGGTATGGAAATCCGCGCGCTGCCTCTCGGACGGATTGGATCGAAGCGGCCGGCGCCTTGAGCTCGAGTACGCGTATGCGAGCCCAGGGAATCGATCCGCGCATCTGGGGTGCGAGCGAGCTTCGCTGCGGGATGAAACTCAATTGGTCGTCGACCGTTAGGCGTACGGATCCATCCCGTGTTATCCAGTACTCACGACGGTAACGATTCAGTAAGGTTGGCAGCGCGAGAGCGTCGAAACTGGCGCGCTGTTTGACGGCGAGGTCGTCGCGAAACCGGTATCGCAGCGCCGACCAGCGGTGCTTCTCGAGATTGCCCTCCCATTCCACAGGCGCCACCCACTTGCGGCCCAGTGCGTTGCGACGCCACTTCCATTCGAGTGCGCCGCCATCCGCACCGATGGAATCCCCGTACCAGCGAAGTCTCAGCTTGAGGCGTTGCGCTGCGCCCGACATGCTCGTGTAGAAACACGTGAGATTCGGTGTGTCGAAATAGATGTTGTTGATCCATCGTGTCGGGAAGAGCCGCTCGAATCCCATGGAATGCGTGCGAATCGCCGCAGTGACGCCTGCCGAGGTGCGATTGACGAGCGGAAATTTGATCTCCAGGCGAGCGTCGGTTTCGGGAATCGAAGCCTCGATCTCATCGGCGTGCATAGAGATCCTCGCTGTCGAAAGAACGTGTGGGGAGTCGCCGACCGTCGAGTGTGGCTCGCGACCCGGTTTGAACGAGGAACGAAAAGCTTTGCCCCTGGACCGACAGGTCTTCGACCTCGATTCGAGCGGGGCCGAATTCGGGTTTCTTCGTGTACGCGGCGAGAGCGATCCATACGTCATCGGTCTTGATGTGCGCGGCGGTTACGTCGCTATCGTCTTTGGCGACCAGCGCAAATGCACCGTTGATCGCGGTCAGGCCTTCGACGGTCACGTGGCTGCGCTCGCCGACGCTCACCGCTTTGTCGCGGACTCCGCGGGCGTTCACGTCGCTGAGCGCGATCGCGCTTCCCGAGAGGTCGATACCATCTCCGCCGATGTCTTCGAGATCGATTCCAACGATGGATCCATCCACGAAGTCGCCGTCGAAAGCATCCGATGTGGTGTTTGCGAAGCGCACTTCACTCATCCACACACTGCCGCGCACCACGTTCAGGGCGTCTTCGGTATCGAAATCTTCAAAATGGACGTCATGGGCTCGGAGCGCGGAATCGATGAAGGTCACGCCGCCTGTCTGGATCCACCCAGCGCGTCGCGTGCCGCGGGCCCCAGCCGATGGTGAGACGCCGCGAAAGCGCACGTGGTCGAGTTCGGACCTGCGGCTACTACCGATCACCACGAGCCCTTCCCAGCGGTCTGCGAGCGGGGCGAATTCGATCGGTTGCTCGACACTCCCGATCAACGACACGGGCCCTTCGACCACGATCGCCACCCCTTCATCCATCAGCAGGCGCGCGCCTGGGCGCGCCGCAAACGCGTAGCCGCGAGGAATCCACAGATCACTGCGCAACGAATGCTCGCCGGAAGGTGCCACCACCCAGCGCAGCCCATCCTTCACTTCGATTTCGAAACCGCGCGGCAGCACCGGGGTGGTGAGTGCGTTTTCGCGTTCGATTCTTCCCTCGCGCAGTTCGAGAGAGACCGCCGCCACAGCGAACTCGGAGGCCTCCCGCGGTGTGCTCGCTGCGATCTCGAATCTCGCAGTCTTCCGATCCGATTGCCCTGCGACGCGCATGATGATCGCTTTGGGTGCACGAATTTCGTTGGGCAATGAAAACGCCGCGCTCGGCGGCTTCTGGCCGGGGCGCTGCCCTGGAATCAGGTAGAAGGGGAGCGGTTCGGAGTCGGGCCCGATCGAAATGACGCGACCATCTGCGAGTTCGACTGCCAACCACTGCAATGCGAATCCCGAGCGCGGGCGTATCTCGAGTATCGTGCGGCCTCGCGCATCGCTTCGAGCCCAGACTTTCGCGTCGGCGGGCTCGCTGACCCGTTCGCGTAGCCAACGCGCATTCTTGTGGAGCCAGCCGAAGTGCGCCCAGCGGTCGCTCATCTGTTGAAACGCGGGGTCTTGCATCAGAAACGCGGCGCGCTTTGCGAGATCCGGTGTCAGTTCGTCGAGCAGCGCCTGCACGGAGCTTGCCTCCGAGAGTCGAAGCGCCTCTTCGACGAATCGCTGACTCAGGAGCGGATCCGTCAGAAAGTGGCTCTCGATGTAGGAGGAGAGGCGTTCTTCGAAGTCTGCGTACTCGGCCTCTACGAGCGGGCCGGCAAGGCCATCGAATGCAATGGGCTCGAAACGCCCGCGCAGTGGATCGTAATAGACGCGCGTATTGTTCGAGTGAAGGCCGTGATGCGCGCCCCAGAGCAGCGTGATGGCCAGCCAGCGCGCCGTCCGATCGATATCGAAGACTTCGTGCGCCGCGAGTTCGCCGCTCCTGAAGGCTTCGAAACGCTCCAGGGCGAGATCGCGTTGGAGCGAGAGTTCGGCGTCTTCTGCAATTCGGCCTTCCCCGATGATTTCGATTGGCGCATCTTGCCAACCCGTGCGAAGAACAGCGTCCTCGCCGAGCGCTGCGCGTTTCTGTATGCCGCCCGCGAAGTAGTCGGCCTCTGAGAATTTGATGATTACGCCTTCGCGCCTGCGTTGGCGTTCGAGCAGCTCTTTCGAAAAGTGTTCGAGCAGGAGATACGGCCTCTGAGACGCACCGGGCAACGAGGCGCTGACGAACTCATGGCGCGGTGTGAGAATATCTTCGCGCTCGGCGTGGCGCATGTACGCCCATTCCCAGAGGTAGCGGCGAGTCTTCGGATTTTGGAGGTTGAAGGTGCGCATGCCCAACGCACGGCCCTTGCCGCGCAGTGAAACGCGCAGCGAAATGCCATCGTCGACATGGTCGAGTAGATCACCCTTCAGGCGCGCCTTGGCGTCGAAGGCATCTGGGCCGACGCTGACCGTTGCTTTTACCCAGTCGTCTTCAGAATGCGGAATGGCTCCCAACGCGAGTGATCGCTCGACGTGTCGATCGATCTGGGCGCGCTGTTTTCTCCCCATCGCTATATCGATCCGAACGGGGTGAAAACCGTCGGGATCGAGCGCCCTCGTCCAGGCTTCGCCCAACTCCAGCCATCCCCTTCGCAGCCGTTCGAGTTCGGGAGAGCCGATCCAGATGATCTGACCCGCCAATAGCGCGATGGTGAGAAGCGCAAGTCCGGCAGCCAGCTGAGCGGTTCGATCTCGCGGAGCGACGAGACGCATCGCCTAGACGCCCGGTACGTGGTCCTGATCGAGGAACGTTACACGTGCCGTTGGCCAGTTGGATCGGATCTCATCGCTTACGGCTTCGATGGAAGCGCCGCTACCCGCCGCGCAGCTCACCGAGAACGAGGCCATGACCGCATCTCCCTGGGTGTCGAAGCGGCGAAGATTCACACCCACAAAATTGGCCCGCAGCAGCTCCGAAAGGCGTGCAAGGATTGACTCGGGTGGCACCCCTCCAGCGAGTTCAATTTCGAGATAGAGGGCCTGTCGCGCGCCTTCGCCACGCTTCCACGACACTGCCGTGAGGATCGCGAGAATCAAGCAAATCGATGCCACCGTAGCAACGCTCTGTTCCGCGCCGAGCCCCAGGCCGATCGCGATTGCGATGAAGAGGTACACGAGCTCCTCAGGGTCCTTGATCGGCGTTCGGAAACGCACGATCGAGAGTGCGCCAACGAGTCCGAGAGACAGCGCGAGAGAAGACTTGACGATTGTAATGATGAGCGTCACTGCGAGGATGATCGGAATGAAGTTGCGCGCAAAGAGTTCACGATTCGCAAGCGATCCCGAGAAGCGCACGTATTGTGCGCGCAGCATGCCGCCGAGCGCGGCACCCAACAACAGATTCAAGAGCAAGCTGGGGATCGCGAGGTTGTTCGCTTCCGCAGGGAGGCTGAGCAACTGAGCGAGCTGATCCATTGATTCCCTCCAAGCGTGAAGGCCCGCATCGGGCTCCAGGACCCCACTCATCGGCCTCAGCACGCGGAAACTAAAGTGCAGCTTCCATTGAAAGAACCCAGAGTTCGGCACGTTTCCGGTGGGAGCTGGGCTCCGAGCCTCAAGCTGTATCCGCTACGGCCCGATTCAATCGAGGTGATGCGAATCGGCCGTCAGCGATGCTTCTCGGGAGGCCTGGTTCTCGTCTCATCCCTCGTCATGGTGCTGGGCTCCCTCGCGACGGCCCGGGCTGGTGAGGTCTGTGAAGTCCCCCATGGCGGCCCCGTCTCGCTCATCATTTTGGCGTCGGGCTCCAAGGTTCAGCAGTACGCGCGCGCCACGAAGGGGACGGTGGTTCGGCGGGATGCGAAGACGGTTGTCTTCCTCGACGGCCGGGTCATCACGTCCGACGTCGAGGCCGCCGGTCGTCACCTGAACGCCCTGGGTTGGGGTGGCCGACAAATAAAGGTCATGGCCTCGTTTCCGGCCCAGCGCGCTCGCCCGCGCCGTGGCTGAGGCTAGGCGGCGCGCCCGTGAGGCGCGCAAGAATCGCAGGTCGCCCGTTGCTACCGACTCGTCGGCGGAAGCACCGCCGGTGCTAGAGCGTTGGGGTCAGTAGCCGATCGAGGCCCTGCGGATCGTACCCGATCAGGATTTTGCCGCTGACATCCACCACGGGGACTCCTCGCTGGCCGGTCTTCTCGACGAGTTCTGCGAGGATGGCGGGGTTCTCGACATCGAGCATTTCGTAGGAAACGCCGCGCTGATCGAGATCGGCGCGAGTCTTTCTGCAGTAACCACACCATTGTGCGTAATAAAGAAGTACTGCCGATGTGCGAGAGCCGCGCGGGCTGGCGAAAGCAAGAACTCCTCCAGCGGCGCCCGCACCGCTGAACCCGCGCATGCGCCGCGCATCGTCCGGAGATACAGGCGGCGGCCCGTCCAATTCGACGAAGCCGACGCGGCCCCGCCAAGCGGATGGCACTTGGTCGAGCTTCTCCACGAAACGCACCGCACCGCGTTCATCGGTGAATTGGTAGTAGAGGCGCTTCGCGGAATCCGGGCCGAGCGATGCGATTCTGAGCGAGGCGCGATCCGAATCCCGCTCGGAAGCGCTGCCCGCGGTGGCTTCGAGCGCCGCGGATAGCTCGCCTGGCAGGCCGCCCTTCATACCGGCCTGCACCGATTCGAACAGCGCCCCGTGTGCGCCGAGCATTGCGCGGGCGTCTGAGAGATCGCTGCGGAAGCCGGCCGCTGCTCAGATTGCGAGCAGGAGTGCGATACCGAGGCCAACCTGGTTCGGGCGAACCAGGCCGTCGTGGAACGCGATGTAGAGATAGAAGGGCAGG
>SMVA01250161.1_pt1 | contig 36005 bp, 29 predicted proteins | sample 2456451 | NCBI WGS metagenome assembly SMVA01 (sample SAMN11095933, study PRJNA526329) | marine sediment metagenome | biome: Marine sediment; feature: Surficial sediment; material: Deep marine sediment; isolation source: Hadal surficial sediment | place: Pacific Ocean | collected 2014-05 | depth... | reverse complement strand
TCAGGAAATCGTGTAGCAGCCCGTAAATATTGAGGAAAGGCTAGAAATGGATGGTGCCCGGGACTGGAGTCGAACCAGCACTTCCTTGCGAAAACTAGGTCCTGAACCTAGCGCGTCTACCAATTCCGCCACCCGGGCAGGGGGCGAATCCTAAGTCGCGTACTCGAAGTCGTCAATCAGTAGCCGCAGCACCTTCCAGACCCCAACCTCGCGTGCGTCTTCGCACGCATCCTCGTGAACGCTCCAGCAATTTCGCTCGGGTTCTCATTCTGGAGTGTCTTCGACAAAATCTCTGCGTTTCGCCGGAATGGCGGTTGCTTAGCCCAGCACCGCGAGGAGCCGATCGACTTCGTCTTCAGAGTTGTAGAAGTGAGGTGAAGCGCGAACGCCACCGCGTCTCGCGGTAACGAAGATTTTCTCGGCGCGTAGCTTTCGCACGGTTTCCGCGGGAGATTGGCCGGGGATCACGAACGACACGATGCCGGAGGCTTCGCGCGGCTCACGTGGGCTTCTGAGTTCGGCGTCCCGCGAGCGAAGTCCGTCTACCAGTCGATCTGTCAGTGAGAGGACGCGCTCCCCAATGGCGCCCACATCGAGTTCGAGTAGCAGGTCAATCGCCGCGCCGAGCGCGAAGATGCCCGCCGTATTGGGCGTTCCTTCTTCGAAGCGGCCCGCGCTGGGTTGTAGATCCATGTGGTAGGTGTCGAAGTCGAGGTTGTTCTGCACGCTGCGCCAGCCGATGATTCGGGGCGTGACGAGTTCCAGCACGCGCTTTGAACAGTAGAAGATCCCGCAGCCTTCCACGGACAACATCCACTTGTGGCCATCGGCAGAGAGGAAGTCGATCCCGCACCGCTCTACATCGACGGGAAAGCAACCGACGCTCTGAATGGCGTCGACGCAGAACAAGACGCCGCGTTCGCGACACAGGCCGCCGATGGCTTCGAGATCGTTGCGCGCTCCGCTTCCGAACTCGACCGATGACAACGCGAGCAACCGAACGCGCGGGTTTCGAAGGGCCCCCTCGATGGTCTCGAGGGGAAGCCGACCTTCGCGGCTGTGAAGCATTACCGTCTCGACTCCGCGGTCGCGCAGACTCCACCACGGGTAGACGTTGGATGGATATTCGAGGTTGCAGGTCACGACTTCGTCCCCGCGTTGCCAGTCGAGACCCGCGGCGACGATTCCGATGCCCTCTGTGGTGTTCTTCACGAACGCGATTTCATCCGAATTCGCGTTGAGCAGGAGCGCGGCTCGCCCGCGCACCCGCTCGATCTCGGCGTCGAAAAACCGCGGGTAATGGAATGCGCCGAGGCGACTGGATTCTTCCGTGAAGCGCCGGACCGCTTCATCAACGCGGCTCGAAATGGGAGCGACACCCGCGTTGTTGAAATAGGCGATTTCCCGCGTGACGGGAAACAGGCTGCGGGTTCGCTCCCAGCTCATCCGCGAGTTGGCGCCTTTGGACACGACGGCCTCCGTCACAAACTCGTACTTGGGGCGCTCGCGGAGTTGGCCTTGCTGTCCGGCCGCTTGCGCTTGGCGCCCGTTCGGGTGCGCGGCCGATCCGATTCACGCGTGTTTTCGGCCGGGTGCGCGTGAGCCTGCTCGACGAGTTCTGGAATCCGCCACGGTGCGGGCAGGCGAACACGGTCACCTCGCTTGGTTCGGAAGCAGAGGTGTCCGTTTTGGGTCGCGTGGTCGAGCAGATCGACGAGCAGTGAGACATCTTGTCGGCAGTAACGCTCGATCTCGTCCACGCGTCCTTCCTTCCACCAGATCAGGGACTGCAAACCGTTGGCACCCTTGCTCGCTCCGAGAGTCTCTTCGGCCAGGTGGCCGAGCGCAAGGCGATAGCCCAATCGCTTGTGGATGGCGGCCAGCATGTCGAAGGTGGGTAGCGTGGACAGATCTGCGTCCGTGTAACCGCGGAGCACCGCATAATCGAAGCTGATGATGTTGAATCCGACGACGAGATCGGCTTCGCCGAGCCTCTCGACGAGCTGGTGCACATCTTTTTCGAAGAAGGTTTCGAACGCTTCCGTCTGGGTGTCGTAAATGACCGCCAGCGCGATTCGCATCAGATGGGCGTTGTGCCAGCCGCCCACTTCGGCTGCGCTGCGTTGTGTTTCGAGATCGAAGAAGATGACGCGATGGGCGGCCGGTGCTTCTGGCTCCCGAGTCGAATCTTCGACGCTCGGGTTTACGGCGGGAAGGCTGCCGGTCTCTCGCCGCTCGGGAAGTGGGTCGCGTGCCAATAGCAACCGCAAGACCGTGATGGCAGCCAGCTTGTCGATTGGTCGGTTGCCGCTTCCGCATTTGGGTGAGTGCACGCAGGAGGGGCATCCATCCTCACACGGACAGTCGGAGATGAGATCGCAGGTGGCATCGAGCAAGACCTCGACGCGGTCGAACATGCTCGCCGCGAGGCCCACGCCGCCGGGTTGTCCGTCATAGAAGAAGATCGCCGCGTGGCCAATCTGCGGGTGGCGGGTGTAGGAGATCCCGGCGACGTCGTGCCGATCGCAGAGCGCGAAAAGAGGGAAGAGCGAGAGCGCAGCGTGTTCCGACGCGTGGATACCGCCCATGACGTGGCGGCCCGCGGCTTCGAGGGCCTGCGGGATCTCGTCTGGGAACTCGAGCCAGATTCCGACGGTCTCGAAGGAGGTGGGCGGCAGATCGAGGGTTTCGGTGCCGAGAAGATCTTGCCCTCGGATGCGCCGCCGTTCGAAACCGGTGATGGTCTTGGTGACTTTGACACGTCCCTCGACGACCTTGAAGTTGCCGCCGGGGCGCGAACGCACTCGCGTGAGAATCTCCGTCTGCTTTTCGGAGATGGCTCTCGTGTAGTGGGGCGATTTCACGGGCCGCACGGTTACGGTGTGTTCGTCTCGATCGAGACGCGTCACGAGAAACTGGCGCCCGTGGTGGAGGTAGATGGCGCCCTCGTGGCACTCGGAAAATACGTTCCCGGAACCGATCGTCCCGATGATTTGAACTTTGTCGGCCTTCGGGTCTTCGACGTGGATCGCGTAACTCGTGCCGATTTGTCGGAGGCTGACGTCGCGGTGCGGTCGCGTTCTAGCGGAGAACCACTCACTTCCGGCTTCGCTGCGCAGGAGCTGTCCGCTCTCTTCGAGATCTTCGATCAAGCCCTGAATCTCGGGTGAATCCAGCCAGGCTTCACCCGCGCGCAGCGGAATTTCCGTGGCCGCACAGGGCAGGTGGGCGGCGGCGACTTCGGCGTTGTTGGGGTCCGTGACCGCGTGCTCGAAGCCGCGATCCGTGAGTTCGTGGGGGTGGGATACGAGGTACTGATCGAGCGCATCGGGCTGCGCGATCAATGCGATGAGGGCTTCACCGGTTCGTCCGACGCGGCCGGCGCGTTGCCAGGTAGCCACCTGGCTTCCCGGGTAGCCGACGAGCAGGCAGACGTCGAGGCCGCCCACATCGATGCCGAGTTCCAGCGCCGAAGTCGAGATGACACCGTGCAGCTCGCCCGTGAAGAGGCGGCGCTCGATCTCCCGTCGTTCAGACGGCAAGAAGCCCGCTCGATAGGAGCTGATTCGCGGTCCGAGCGCGGGCTCGGCTTCCACCACCCATTGGTAGATCAACTCGGTGATGACGCGGGCCTTGGTGAAGGCGATGGTCCGCAGCCCGAGTCCGACGGAGAGCCGGAACAAGCGGGCCGCGAGGCTGTAGGGCGAGCCGGTGGGTCGGAACAACAAGAGCTGGCGCGCAGTTCGCGGCGCGCCACTTTCTTCGATGACTTCGAATGGCCGGCCGGTCAGCTGCGTGGCGAGTTCGCCGGGATTGGCGATCGTCGCTGAAGCGGCCACGAATTGGGGGCGCGCACCGTGAAAGTGGGCGACGCGATCGAGTCGACGCAGGAGTTGTGCGATATGCGAGCCAAAGATGCCGCGGTAGGTGTGCAACTCATCAATGACGACGATCCGAAGACCCTTGAAGAATGCTCGCCAATTCGCGTGATGCGGCAAGATGCCTGCGTGGAGCATATCGGGTGTCGTGATGAGAATCTGGGGTGGAGATTCGCGGATCTTCCGGCGCTGGCTGTCGGGGGTGTCCCCGTCGTAGATTGCGACGCGAATATGCGACGCGACGTCGCCGAGTTGCTCGATTTCGCGCTCGAGCCGGCCGCGTTGATCCCATTCGAGCGCCTTGAGGGGAAAGAGGTAGAGGGATCGGCTCTCGGGATCGGCGAGCGACTCTCGGAGAGCCGCGAAATTGTAGACGAGCGTCTTCCCGCTGGCTGTCGGTGTGGCGAGCACCACGTTCTTCCCGCTTTCGACCAGGCGTAGTGCCCGAGACTGGTGGGTGTAGAGATCGCGGATCTTCTGGTCTGCGAGCAGTGGTTCGAGCGCCTTGAATTCCGGTGGCAGTGAAGAGTCGAATTTCGCAGCCACTGCGGGTATCGTCGCGCTGTGCGCGAGCGCCGCGCGGAGCTCTCGCTCGTCTCGAATCGCTTCTACGAGGGCCCCAACGTCAGCCAAGCCAAAACCTCGAAATCCTCGGGCGACAGCCACCGTTTCGGGATGGCGCCGCTTGCGAAACGCTCCGAAATCGGAGGTAGAGCGTTGCGCTTTGCGACTGGCTCGAGGTGACGGTCGGCGCTGGAGGCTCGGACAGCCTATCCCGCCGGCGGGTCGTGGAGCAAGCCCCGGTGGGGATCTGTTGCTCTGCGGGGGTGTGTTCGTGCATCCTTGGCCTCGATGCGATTTTCCCTTCAGGTTCAATACGCGATTTGCGGCAGTTTTGATCTCGCCTACAACGGAGGCGGGAAGCCCGTCCAGATTCGTGTCATCAGTGAACGCCAGGCGATCCCAGTGCGTTATCTGGAGCAGATTTTTCAACGCCTGCGGCGCGCGGGCCTGGTCGACAGCAAGCGCGGCCCAGGCGGCGGGTACACGCTTGCCCGTCCGCCCGTCGAGATTAGCCTGCGCGAGATCGTCGAGGCGCTGGAGGGTCCGCTACCCGTTGGGCTGGAGATGAAGCCACCCGACGTCGCTGCAGAAGGCGAGTTTCGACCGTCCTTCGTCTGGAATCTGGTTGCAGAGAGACTCGGGGGCGCGCTTTCGGAGATCAGTCTAGACAGGCTCTGCAAGCAGGCTGCCCGCGCGAACCTACCCAACGCGCATCCAGACGCTCCGATGTACTTCATCTGATCCTCGAATCCAGCGAAACGACGCGCCGAGGGCGCTCGCAGGAGCAGGCGCCGTCGCGTAGAATTCGGCCTCTGCTGGCGTCCCCGGGAAAGTCGAGGCTGGAAACCAGCCTGAAGGGTGGTCCGTGGCTGAAACTTCGCGGCACGTGAGGATTCCCTTCGAGGTATCGCCGGTCGGCCGGAAGGCCGAAATTCGGTAGGCGGAACGCCAGATGAACGGAAATGGGCAGGCTGAGCAGAGGCGACTCGATGTCGACGAGGCGCTGCCTTCGGTGGAGATCCCGCGGCGGATTCTCAACGACCTCTACGCCCATGCAATCGAGACCCTGCCCGAAGAGTGCTGCGGGTTGATCGTAGGAGCGGATGAAGATCGTTTTCAGAAACTCGTACGCTGCCGAAATGAGATGACGATGCATCACCGGCAAGACCCGGTTGAATATCCGCGGGATGGATCGGAAGCGTTCTACATGAACTCCCTCGATTACATGATGGTCCACGAAGAAGCCGAGGCGCGCGCAGCTCGGGTCACGGCGGTCTATCACTCGCACGTCGGCGTCGGCGCGTATCTTTCGGGTATGGATCTCGCCTATGCGGAGAGCGAGAATTTTCCGTTTCCAGATGCGGATCACATCGTCGTTGCAATCTACGATCGCAAGGTGGATTCGGTGGCTTTCTTCCGGAAAGATGGGGAAGGTCAATCGTTCGCCGGACGCACGGTCGTCTCCTCCGAAACATGACTCGCGTTCCCCTTGTGTTCGTCGCCGGGCTGATGCTCGTCGCGCTGGCTTGTCAGGGGCCCGGGATCGCGCAAGACGAGATTCCAGCCGAATCCATCGCGTTCATCTATCACCCCGAAGCCCAAGCGCGCCGCCGCGCGGAGCGGTACGCGAAGCGGCAGGTGCCGGAAACCCGGAGTGGCTTCGATCGTTCTGCGATCGTCAACCTCAATCAGGCTCGAGATTACCTCGAGAAAATTTTTGGCAGACGTGACACGAACAATTTTGCGGGCCAGCTGTCATTCTTGAATCCCCGAAACAGGCGGGTGACGGTTCTTGATTCCGCGCGGAAGGGTGCGATTCCGCTGGCCTGGTCTCCGAATCGCCGTCGGCTTCTGTTTGCCCAATGGGATCTCGGGACCCTCCAACTCTTTGAATTCGACCGCGATTCACGGGCCGTAGCGCAAATCACGGGAGGCCCTGACCATCACCCACAGGGCTGTTATGGGCCCGATGAACGGTTGATCGCCGTGGTCGCGCAGCGGGTGGGTTCGACGAAGAGCCCGGCGTTGATACGGCAGATATCTCGAATTGCCGCGCTGGGTCCGGGCGATGCGGTCGAATGGATCTCCCCGGGGCCGGCGGATGGAGAGCCGACCTGCAGCCCCGACGGCTCCGAGGTTGCCTATGTGCGGCTCTCCTCCGGCGCGAGCAGTGAGATCTGGATCTATTCATTTACCGAGGATGGGCCCTCTCGCTCGATCGCAAAGGGTCGAGAGCCGGCTTTTTCCCCGGATGGGGAGTGGATCGTCTACAGTCGTGCCGTCGGCAAGACGCCTGCTCTATGGCGCGTGCGCCGCGATGGTACGGGCCGCACCCGACTCGGGCGCGGCTCCGGCGCGGATGAATACGGTCCGACGGTTTCACCGGATGGTTCGCTCGTGGTCTACGAGTCCGTTTCGGGCAATCGATATAGGCTCTTCGTGAGGCGATTTGATGGAACAGGCGACAGCGTCTTGTTCTCGGATGGAGATGGCACCCATGCTGTGTGGTAGAGAAGGAGTAAACGAGGGATGACCGAAAGCACGATGAAAACGCAAGCGGATCTGGTGCCGGTACACGGTGGGCTCGCTGAGTTGGTCGATTGTCGGATTTCGCTCGGAGAGCGGAGCCAGTTCGTGAAAGAGGCAGAAGGACTTCCTTCGGTGCGTGTCACCCGGGCCGATCTTTCGACCGTCTATCGAATCTCCGATGGTGCGCTGTCGCCGATCGAAGGCCCGATGCGGGCCGACGTGTGGAATCGCGTGCTCGACGAGCAGAACATCGAAGTGGGCGGGCGCAATTACGCGTGGGCGATACCACTGTCGCTCCCCGTGACGCCCGAAGAAGCTTCGTCGCTTTCCTCCGGTGGCTCCGTCGCACTTCGGGACGAATCCGGGACGCTCGTCGGAATCGTCGATGATCTCGAGGTCTTCGATTGGGACAAGCTGCGTTACCTCGAAAAGGTGTACCGGACGGATCGCTTCGATCATCCGGGTGGGCGCGCAATCGAGAGCGATTCGCGTGATCAGCTGATTGGAGGCGCGTTGCGCGCGCTTCCCCAGCCCGTCGATCCCGAGTACGGCGAGTACATGCTCTCGCCGACGATGGTTCGCGCGTTCATTCGAGAGCACAAATGGGAGCGCGCGCTGGCTTTCCAGACCCGCAACCCGCTGCACCGCGCCCACGAATACGCCTTGGTCGCTGGAGCCGAAAAGCTCACCCGCGAAGGCCACTTCACGGGCGTTGTCCTCAACCCACTGGTTGGCGAACTCAAGGGCGACGATGTACCGGCGGCCACCCGAATGCGCTGTTACCGACTGCTTCACGATCGGCGGTTGCTCGGAGATGGCGACAGGGACGAGGCCCTCTGGCGTTCCGCGGGATTCGAATTGTCAGAAGTATTCGAATTGATCGGGCTCGACATCAAGATGTTTTATGGGGGCCCGAGCGAAGCGATCATGCACGCGATTTACCGCCAGAATTACGGCTTCAGTGATCTCGTGATCGGCCGCAAGCACGCCGATGCTCCGTATGAAGACGGCAGTCCGATCTGGGGCGACTTCGACGCGCAGGATGTGTTCGACCAGCTCTCGGGCGACCTGCAGATCCGGCCCTGCAAGATCGGGTTTGCGGCGTTCTATGAATCACTCGGGCGCGTCGATCTCACCGAAAACCACCCTGACGAAAAGCCGGTGACGGTCAGTGGAACCAAGGTGCGCGAACAGCTACGCGCTGGGGAAACCCCGGATGCGAGAATCATGCGGCCAGAGGTTGCCGCAATTCTAATCGACGCATTTAGCCCGTAGGGCTGGTGTTGGGAATCTCTAGGGCGGCCCTGGGATCGAGCGGCTCGGCGTACAACGCGTACCTGAAGGCTTCGCGGGCTAGACCATCCGGATGCGCGGAGTTCTTGCGCGGGCGAGCAGGGATTGCCGGTCGGTGCCTTCTGTTGGGTAGAGCGCATATCCGAACGCCAGGGCAACCCGGATCGGATCGTTCAGCGCGCTGTCTTTCGATAGATCGTCGGCGACCGCGCGGGCCAATGCATAAACGCGCTCTCCCGCCGAGTATCCGGGGTCGGGCAAGAGGATCGTGAATTCGCCGTTCTCCGAGCGGCCCATCACGTCGAAGTCGCGCAGATGGGCGCGAAGCGCGTCAACTGTTCGTTGTACGACCTCACGCGCGCGTCCCGAACCGCTCACACCCTTGATCTCGTCGAGGTTTTCGAGCAGGCAAACGGCAATCGCGAGCGCGCCCTCGTGCCCTGAAGCCCGCGCGATCTCATCGTCGATGCGCTTGTCGAGATAGCGTTCGTTGGGAAGGTTGGTCTCCGTATCGAAGTTTCGAAACTGGCGCGCCCGCGCGTAGAAATCCGCGTTGGTTACTGCCCGTTCGACATAGGAGGCGAATTTTGCGAACAGGACGAAGTCTTCCTGCCGAAATCGGCCCACGTAGAAACGGTCGGTGAGTACCTTGTCGTAGAGGGTGAGAGTCCCGATTACGCGACCTTCCCGCATGAGCGGTGCTGCGATCGCGGATCGGAATTCGGAGTGTAGGTCGGCGAAGGCGGGGTCATCAGCGAGGTCCGCAATCAGGCGGGGCGCTCGCCTCTTGATGACTTCGACCGAAATCTGCTTGTCCAATCGGAACAGCTGCTCTTGGAGTCGACCGTCGGCGGAACCGAAATACGATCGAATCACATACCGCCTGTTTTCGTCATCCTGGATTCTGAGAATTGCGTGATCGGCTCCCAGTGCCATCGCGGCCGATGAGGTCGCCATTCGCAGGACCTCCGCGGGCTCTGTCGCGGAGATCATCCGGATTCCGGCTTCGTTGAGCGCGCCTGCCTTGTTCGCGCGATCTGCCATGTTGGCTTCGCGCTCGACGTGTGCAATTTCTTCAGCGGCCGCAGCGGCGATTTCCAGCAACGTCTCCTCGGCGGCGCGCCCGCCAGCGGCTTCGTCTCCTCCCTGTATGGAGAGAACACCGAAAAGGCGGTCTCCGGCAATCAGGGGGAGAGCCGCATAGGCGAGGGCGCCATTCGACGATCGCAAGATCGCGGGTTCCCGGTCTCGTGCGGCGGTTCCATCGATACCCCTGCCGATTTCAATCCGGTATTCGCCGCCGAAGCCCCCGCCTTCCAGGGAGGTTGCGCTCAGCCGAAGATCCGATTCGTCGTCGTCTCGAAGGTAGAGCGTGGCAATTCCATGGCCGACCTGTTCGGCGACGAAGAGGCAGAAAGTTCGCAAGCGATCGAATAGTGGGTCCTTCGCGGCCAATATCTCTCGAACGCGTCGCACTGCCGTGTAGCGAGCGGCCTGACTTCGCAGCGCTTCGTGTTCCTGGGAACGGGCGATGATCTGGGCATCCAAGAGCGCGAGTTGCTCGGCAAATTCAAGACTCTCATCCGAAAAAGCATCCGCCTGGGTCGAGTGGTGGAGGTTGAGGACGCCGAGTACCCGGCCTTCGAAGATCAACGGTACGGAGATGGCCGATTCGACGTCGAATCGCTCGCGAACGATCTGGAACACCTGGCGGTCGGCCTTCCCGCGAAGTCGGAGGGATCGACCATCTGCCGCGACACGCCCCGCGATGCCATGTCCGAGAGGGACCCGAATCTTGGGCCATAGTTCCGGCTCGACACCGACCGCGACGCGGACGCGAAGTTCACGGGCTTCGTGATCCAGCATCATGAGGGATCCGCCATCCGCGCCCGTTACGGAAACCGCGATCTCGAGCACCCGGGAAAAGAGTTCGTCGGCGTTAATGGTGAGGTTGTAGGACTCGACGATCTCGTGAAGCGCCGTCAATAGATCGCGTTTGTTGTTTCGCGAGGCTTGACTAAAGCACCAGAGAAGGCGCGCGGTCAGTGGCGTAACAATCTGGATTCCGCGTTCGGTGAGTGCCGGGTGGTTCGCCGCGAAGTCGCCCTTCGAGCTGGCATCGACGACGGCGTGGAGATTGGGATCCAAGAGCAGCGCATTGACATCAGAGGTCAGCCGCTCATCCAGCACGCGCACCAGTCCGGAATCGATCGATCCGAATTGCTGTCGAATTGATTCGGTGTCGGGATCCACAACGGCGGCGATCTCGAATTCTGGATTTTTCAGCAGTAAGGGGATCAGCTGGCGCGCTTCGTCTGTAGCGCTGTAGATGCCGATCCGCTTGCGCATCAGCTGTTTTCGTCTTCGAGAAGGGGATCAAGGCGAATGGTGAGCACGAGATTCGATGTGCGGCCCCCTTTGTCGCTGATGACGAGCGGAATGCGCACGCTTCGCTCACCGCTGCGGGTTGCTTCGCCAACGGAGGCGATTGAAAACTCCGAGTCGAGCTGCGCAGCTGCGAGTGGATCGCTCGTCGCCTCGAGTTCGTCCCAGTTCACGTCGAGGGCGGTCTGCGCGGATGCGGTCAGATCGTCTAGCGCACTCGCTTCGGGGTGTTCCTCTTCCGCGAGAAGTGCTTCTTCCATCCGGGTCTCGGGCGTGACTTCACCCGTCGGATCGTTAGTCGCCGTGGCCGGAGGTGCGCTGGAGAGCTCGGATTCCGCCGCGGCGGCTGCGGAGAAATGTCGGCCGCGGAGGCTGCGGATGACGTGTTTCGCGAGGGTCGAGAGGGTCTGGAGGACGCCCATATTTTCGGTTGCCACAGCCTCGAATACCGCAGCTCCGTTCACGTCGAGTTTTCGGTGCAACTCCTCGATCGCATAGGGGTCCGATAGGTCGCGCTTGTTGTACTGCAAGACCAGGGGAACGTCTTCAAGGTTGCGGCCGTAATCGAGAAGGATTGCGCGAAGTTCTTCGAGACTCGCCGCGTTCTCTTCGATGCGTTCTCTCCGTGAATCGATCACCATCACGATGCCGTCTACCTGATCGAGCAGCTGCTTTCGGGTGGGTGCCTGGTCGGCGCCGCCGGGGACGGCAATCATTTGGATGCGGGTTTTCAATCCGCCGACTTCACCGAGCTCGATGGCCAGCGTTTCGTATTCGACGGCCGGATCGATCAAGGTGGCTTCGCGCTGGATCTCCCCGCGGTGATCGGCTCTGAGCTTTCGATGGATCGAATGCAGGTTCTCGGTCTTGCCGGATCCGTCGATTCCCCAGTAGAGGATACGCGCGTTTACCGCCCTCTCGTCGTTGCTCAGCTTGGCCATCAAATCTTTCCTTTCTTAGCCAATATGCGGCGGGCTTGGGTAGATATGACGCGCGGAACGTCGCGGCTTCTCATCAAAGTACGGAGGTCCTTGTCGTGAAGATAATTGACGAATTTCATTGCCAGAGGCAGGGGGCATTTGGGATTCGCGGCGAGGCCATGCTTGACCTGGTAATTGCGCGTCCATTCTCGGCTCCTTGCGATCACGCGGTAGACTTCGTCGCAGACGTTTCGAGATTGGGCGATCGTAATGATTTCGGACTCAGTGATCTTGGGGCTGGTAGCGACGGCGATTGCTACGAGTTTGTTGCGATCCCGAACGAGCAGGCTGCGGGCTTCTTTGTTGCCCATTCGTCCAATCTGGATCTTCTGGAACACCGACATCTGCTGAATCATCTGGAAGAGAGTCCCCTCCTCGATTTCCTGAACCTGCTCGTCGGTAGCGTCGGTGTTCTCTCGGACCAGCTGTTTGGCGTATGCGCCCATTTCGTCGCCGAGCACTACTCGCAGCGCGGCCTCGGCTTCCTGCTCGGTGATCGTCGAGTCGGCGCGTTGGCCGTCGAGGTCTTCGGCGACGTCGTTCGCGCCGATGAAATTGAGGATCCGCTCGATGACTACGCGACCCGTGAGCGGGTTGGAGCCGAGCGCATCGACGATCTCGGGCGCGCGAAGCATGCGCTCTTGGTTGTTCGAGATGATCTCCACGATCTTCATGTGCGGCGACGCGGCGAGTGCTGCGATCGTCGCGTCGTCCGTCGCCGGGTTGAGGGCGATCATCTCGAGCTGCTCGGCACCGAAGGTATTGCATTCGGCGAAATACGAAAGCAGGGCCGGGTGGGTGTCGCCGCTCAATACAGTGTTCGTGATGGTTGCGGGTAGTTTTTCGAGGCTGTCGCGCGCGGTCGACTTGACCTCGGCATCGGAGTCGTGGGTCAGCGCGAAGAGTACGGTGGCGAGTTCGATTGCGGGCAGGGGCAGGGCGCCGCGCGCCGCCATCAGGCGCGTATCTCGTGGAGCATCTTGGCGGGCATAGCGCTCGGCCTGTTTGGACAGGGTCAAGCGGATTTTTTTCGCCTGTTGCTCCATTGACGCGCTTCCCCGCAGCTTTGCCGGGGCGGCGTGCCCCGACCCGAGGCCGGCTTACGACCTCCGGCCGGCTAAGTACCCTCCGCCTGGCCCGCCTGGGCCTCGGCGACGATCTTGTCCCTCACGTGACTCGGCGATTCGTCGTAGTGGGAGAACTCCATGTGAAATTCTCCCTGGCCACCCGTCATGCTCGTGAGCTGACTCGCGTATTCGAGCATCTCCGACATCGGCACCTGTGCTTGGATGATCTGAGTTGAACCTTTCGCCTCGCTCGATTGGACCCGGCCGCGCCGGCTCGAGAGGTCGCCCATGATGTCGCCCACGAACGAGCCTGGAATCGACACTTCGACGTCCATCACGGGCTCGAGCAGAACTGGCTTGGCCTGTTGGACGGCAGCCTTCAGTCCAAATGAACCCGCGAGCTTGAATGCCATCTCATTCGAATCGACGGCGTGGTGCTTCCCGTCGATACAGTGAACCCGGATGTCCACCACCGGATAACCTGCGAGCGGGCCGGCCTCGCAGGCCGCGTAGATTCCCTTTTCGACGGCCGGAATCAAGCTCCGGGGGATCGAGCCGCCTTTGATTTCGTCCACGAACTCGATTCCTTCCCCGCGGGGCTTTGGCTCTATGGTGAGGTAGCAGACGCCGTACATCCCCTTGCCTCCGGTTTGCTTCTTGAGCTTTCCCTCGACGTGTTCGGCTCGGCGCGTGATGGTCTCGCGGTAGGGGACCTTCGGCCTCTTCAGCTCGACTTCGACCCCGAACATACGCTGTAGTTTCTGCACCGTGATCCGGACGTGAAGCTCGCCCATCCCGGTCAGGAGAAACTCGCCCGTGGAGGCTTCTCGACCCAGATGAAGTGTCGGATCCTCCTCTACGAGTCGGCCGAGCGAGGCGTAAACTTTATCCTCATCCGCCTTTGATTTCGCTGAGATGGCGTATGAAATGACACCCTGCGGAATCGGGATCTCGCGCAGCGCGGGGGCTCCTTTTTCCGCTCCGAGCACGTCTCCGGTGTGGGTGCTCTTGAGCTTGGCGACGGCGACGATGTCGCCGGGGCCCGCTGAATCGATCTCCACGTGCTCGCCGCCCCGGAGCAGGTGGAGTTTGCCGAATCGCTCCTTTTGCTCGTGGGTGAGGTTGAGGACGTTCGAGTCCGGGCGTGCGGTTCCGGATACCACCCGAAACACCGAGAGTGTTCCCGCATAGCGATCGATGATGGTCTTGAGCACCACGGCAGCAAACGGCGCATCGGGATCCGCAACCACGGGTTCATCGTTGACGGTCTTCCAGGGTTCGCGGTCGGCGGCGGATGGCAGCAATTGGATCGCGGCCTTCATGAGTGTTTCGGTCCCGAGTTCGGACGTGGCCGCGCCACAGTAGACGGGCATCAATTGTCGAGCCCGGGTCGCTAGGACGAGACCCTGCGCGACGTCGGCGTCCGTGAGCTCACCTTCCTCGAGATATTTCTCGAGCAGCGTATCGTCGCACTCCGCTACGGCTTCGACGAGTTGCGCGCGCGCGTCGGTGACCGCTGCGGAGAGCTCGCTCGGGATCTCTGTCTCTCCGGCATCCGTCATTGCGTTCATGTTGAGAAGATCGACGACGCCCTTGAAGCTGTCGGCGTGCCCGATCGGCAGGGTGACGACAACTGGTTTGGCCCCCATTTCCTTCAACGCGTCGACCGCCGCCGCGAAGTCACTTCGCTCTTTGTCCATCGCGTTGATGAATGCGAGCAACGGAATTTCCTGCGATTCGCAGAATTGCCACATGCGCTGAGTTCCCACCTTCGGCCCCGAGGCCGCAGACACCAGAAGAATCGCACCGTCGAGCGCAGCGAGCGCGATCCGCCCGTCGGCCTGAAAGTTGGAGTCGCCCGGTGTGTCAACGAGGGTGAGCTGTTTGCCAGAATAATTGAAGCCGAAGGTGGATGACGTCAGGGTCGACTGGCGATCCTTTTCCTCGGGAAGCGTGCTCAGATGAGCGGTCCCCTCGCTGACACTTCCCAATGAGGTTGTGGCGCCCGCGCGGTGAAGAATGGCCTCGCCGAGCGAAGTCTTGCCATCGCCCGCGTGTCCGATCAGTGCAAAGCAGTGGGTATCATTGACCTTCACGTCTTTCATCGGGAACTCCTCCGTGCGGCTTACGAATGGGATCTATTTTTTTCGAATATCATCCTCAGGCCTTCCAATGTGAGGAAGGGTTCAACTCGATCGATCACGCTGCACTCCGCGGACACTCGGGCTGCCAGCCCACCGGTGGCGACTACCCGCGCCTCTGCGCCGAGTTCATTCCGAATTCGCGCGACCATCGAGTCGACGACACCCGCGAATCCATAGAGGAGCCCGGATTGAAGGGCTTCGGTGGTGGTTTTTCCGATCACATTGCGCGGTCGCACGAATTCGACCTGGTGGAGCATCGACGCGCGATCGAAGAGCGCCGCCATCGACGAATGAATTCCCGGGAAGATGGCGCCACCGAGGTACTCGCCGTCCTTCGATATACAGTCAAAGGTTGTCGCAGTCCCAAAGTCCACCGCAATCACAGGGCCCCCGAGCAGTTCGAACGCGGCAATCGAATTGACGATCCGGTCGGCGCCGACTTCGCGCGGGTTATCGTAGAGCACGGGTAGACCGGTGCGAATGCCCGGGCCGACCACGATAGGTGAGCGCCCGAAAATCTTCGTCGAGACCCGCTCCCAGATCGGCAGTAGCGGCGGAACCACGCTCGAGATCACGAGATCGGTGACCTCTTCGCACTCGCGATTCGCCTGGCGAAACAGTGCGCGCAGCGTCAGTGCGGTCTCATCCGAGGTTTGCTCGCGATGGGTGCCGATCCGCCAGTGTTCGGAAAGCGTGGCGGTGTCACTGGCGGAATAGTCGAAAAGTCCGAGAGAAACGTTCGTGTTTCCGATGTCGATTGTGAGTAGCGTGGTCACTGGTTTTCCTCGCGCAGGGTGACGTCGCCTGCGATCACTCGGATCGTGTCACCGGTTTCCAGTTCGAGACGCAGCGCGCCGTCGTCATCGATGCCAAGTGCGGTGCCTCGGCGTTCGGAACCGTCGAATTCGCGTACGCAGATTTGCTTGCCGCGCATCTGGAAGCGCGCGTCGAAATCGGCGCGCACAGCCTCGAAGCCGCGATCCGCGCACGCGTCCAGTGTCATTTCGAGGTTACCGTACAGGCGGCGCGCAAATGCCAATCGCTCGACCGGTTGGCCGCCGTAGCTCGCCAGGCTCGTCGCGTGATTTCGAAATTCGTCGGGGAACTCGCTGCGGTCGACATTGAGGTTGACGCCGATTCCGAGAACGAGAAAGTCGACTCGGGTAGCTTCGGCGCCGAGTTCCATCAGGATTCCGGAAGTCTTGAGGCCTCCGATCAGCACGTCGTTTGGCCACTTGATTTCGGCTTCGCCCGGCTTTCCGAGCGTCTGTTCGATTGTTTGGGCAACGGAAACCGCCGCGGCGAGAATCCAGCTCGGCGCCTCGACGGTGTGAATCTTCGGCCGCAAGATGATCGAGGTGTAGAGGTTCGAGGCGGGTGGCGAGAAGAAGGAGCGCCCGAGGCGTCCTCGCCCGGCTGTCTGCTGGTCGGCGACGACGGTGGTTCCGTGGACAGATCCGGATCGCGCAAGTTCGAGTGCGAGGCGATTCGTCGAATCGATCGTTTCGAAGTAGTGGATTTCGGTGGCGAGCCAACGGGTTTCAAGGCCGGCCTGGATCTCTTCTGCGTAGAGGCGGTCGGGAATTTCGGTAAGTCGGTAGCCTTCGCCGGGATCTCCGTCGATTCTGTAACCGCGAGCGCGCAGCGCCTCCACATGCTTCCAGACTTGCGCGCGGGATACGTCGATCTGGGATGAGAGCACTTCACCTGAACAGGCCTGGCCACCGGCACGGCGGAGAGCATCGAGAATGCGCGCCGGACCGGTACTCACGCGGGAACCCTCCCGAGTTCGGCCGTCAGGTCTGAGATCTCCAGCGCGACGTCTGCGGCGGGCGCTGAATGGGTCAAGGCGCCAATGGATATGCGATGCACGCCGGTCTCGGCGATTTCGCGAACATTGTCGAGGTGCACTCCCCCTGTAGCCTCGAGCTGCGCGCGTTCAGCGAGCAGGGCGGAGATCGCTCGCATCTCGGGCAGCGTGCGGTTGTCGAGCAGCAGGTAGTCGGCGCCGGATTCGACGGCCTCTACGGCCTGCGCTTCGCTCTCCACTTCGACGGAGACCCGCAAGCTCGCGGGTGCGGCGGCGAGTGCCGCTTTCACCGCGAGGCCCACGCCCCCGGCAATCGCGACGTGATTATCCTTGAGCAAGATGCCGTCGTACAAGCCGGCGCGGTGGTTCGATGCACCGCCCACTTCTGTGGCGTATTTGTCCAGGCTCCTCCATCCGGGCAGTGTCTTGCGGGTATCGACGATCCGGACTCCCGTGCCCGCCACGGCATCGACGAAGCGGCGCGTCCAGCTTGCGACACCGCACATGCGCATCAGAAAATTCAGAGCGGCTCGTTCGGCAGCGAGGATGCCGCGAAGATCTCCTTCTACGGTTGCGAGAATGTCTCCTGGCTCGGCTCGCTCTCCGTCGCGGAGGTTGGCGGACAGCCGAATCTGGGAGTGGATCGCGCCAAAAACCGCGAACGCGACTTCGAGTCCACATACGATGAGCGACTCACGCGCTTCGATGACCGCAGAGCCCTGCCGGCCGGCCTCGACGACCAGCGGTGTCGTTACGTCGCCGGCGCCGATGTCTTCGCTAACCGCCAACTCGACGAGTGGTAACCAGGTTTGCTCCGGCGGAAGGGCCGGCGGAAAACCCATTCGAACTCCCTCGCCCCCGTCTGGCCGCGCAGGCGCTACACGCGCAGTGCACGCCGTCGGACACCCGGGAGTCGGGCGCGGGGGGCGTACTCAGGATAGCCGAAGCCAACCCGAGCGGTTCACTGGATCTGTCGTGGGGAGGTTGATCGCGGTTCCGAGCCGGTGGGGCTCGGAATGGGCGAATCAGGCGGTTTCGAACTCGGCCCTTGGGATCACGAGTCCTCGGACTCGGCCTTCATTCTGCGGATCTCTTCTTCGATCAGGGTCTCGGCCATCCGTGGGATGACCTCCCACGCGATCTTTTCGACCCGCTCTACGGTCTGACGGACGATTGCGTCCGTCAGGTCGCCAAAGGACTCCCAGGCGATCTTCTCCAAGGTGTCGTGGAGTTGCTGGCGCAATTCGGGCTCGATCGCTGCCAACAGCGCATTCACGGGTTCGGCGGGGCTCGCAGCGGGTGCGGCCGGCGCCTCTGCGGGGTCGGGCTCCGAGTAGAGCTCGGCGGCGAGAACCGCGGGCGCGTCGTCCTCGGTTGTGATCGCAACGGGCTCCGCCTGTGGCGGCGGGGTAAGGCCCGCGTCCATGGGGTCTTCGGCCGCGACGGTGGTGAGGTCGTCCGGGATTGGTGTTGCTGTGATCGGAGTGGGGTCCGGCCAGGCGCTCGGATCGGGCGGGGTCTCGGGGGCCAGCCTCGTCATTTCCGCCTCGTCCGTGCGGGTCGCGGCAACCTGCGGGGGATCTGGGCGGGTGTCTGTCATCGGCGGTCCGAGGTCGGAAGACGAGACGTCGTAGCCCGATGCGCCGAGCGGATCAATGACGGTCGCTTGTGCGAAGTCGCTGGGATCGACGGGCGGCACGGGGTCGAGGTCGGCGAGCGGATCGGTCACATCTTCGGCAATCGCAAAGTCAAAGGGCTGGTCGCCACTGCGGCTGGCGTCCGGGGCCAGTGAATCGTCGGGATCATCGCCTCCAGGGACTGCGCTGGTCGCCACGCTGGGCGGCTGTTCGGGTTCGGCGTCCAGTAGAGCGGCATCCGCGACCGGGCTGGCCTCCGTGATTTCGACGGCTTCTACGAGAGGCGCAACCTCCGGTGTTACGGGTGCGCCTTGGTCGAGTGAGGGTGCGGACACGCTGAGATCGTCATCGCCGAACGAGAAGTCGCTTGAGGCGCTCTTGAATTCGAGATTCTCAATGTCTCCGACGGGGCTCTGCGCGGGTGGGAGATCGCGCGCACCCTCCTCGTCGTCGAAGAAGTCGAAAGCGTCAGCGCTTGCGGCGGGGGCCTCAGCCGAATCCACGGTTGCCGGAAGAGGCGCCGTGCCGGCAGTGGCTTCGATCAGGCTGGAAACCTGGCTGATGAGGGACTGCGCTTCGAAGGGTTTGGCGATGTGGCCCGCGGAACCGACTTCGCGCGCGCGCGATTCGTCGAAGGCTTCGAAGGTTCCGGTCAGCAGCAACACCGGAATATGACGGAGCTCGGGATCTGCCTTGATGGCTGCACAGACCTCGTAACCATTCTTGCCTGGCATTACGACATCTGCGAGCACGATATCGGGGCGGATTTCTTTCGCCTTGGTGATCGCGTCATCGCCGTTGTCGACGGTTACAACGGTTGCGTCCTCGCTAGCGAAACTGATCGCCACGACTTTCTGGATCGTGACGCTGTCGTCAGCCAATAGAATCGTCTTCGGCATGGTCCCCTCCACGGTCGCGCGTGCCACGCAGAACGCTGCACGCGCAGGTGCTCCTCGACATGTAGTATCGACCCCGGATCCCCCAGAATTGAATGGTTTTTTGCCTTTGCCACCCTGAGTTGCCCGGTGACGGGATCAAGGCGCCTCCCCCTCATTCCGATGAATCACAGGGAGAGTATTCCGCCTCCGGCCGATTCGGTCGACCGGTGGGCAGCCCACAGCCAAGAGGGCCCCCTGAAAGCATGATCATTCGATCCGCCGGCCGAACGGATGTCGGGCGCAAACGCCGCGCAAACGAAGACTGCTACGCGATTGCCGCGGAGCTGGGGTATTTCGTCGTCGCCGATGGGATGGGGGGCCACAAGGCCGGCCAGCTCGCGAGCCGCCTGGCGGCCGAGTCGGCCGTGGCGGCGCTAGAAGCCCTCGAAGGCTCGGCGGGGACACTCACCGAGAAGCTGAGGTGCACGATCGCGGCCGCGAATCGCGAGATCTACGTAGCGGCCCAGACCAAGCCAGAATTTTCTGGAATGGGGACCACCGTGGTTTCGCTCCTTGCCCTGGAGGGCAGGGTCGCACTCGCGCACGTGGGAGACAGCCGCGCCTACCTGGTTCGCGCCGGTCGCATTCGACAGCTGACCGACGACCACTCGGTTGTCGGCGAACTCGTTCGACGGCGGGAGATCACGGAATCCGCTGCGCGCGAACACCCGCACCGGCACGTGCTGACCCGCGCCGTGGGTGTGCGGCGCGAGGTGGCTCCCGATCTGGCGGAGCTGACATCCTTGCCGGGGGATCTCTTCGTGCTCTGTTCCGACGGTCTGACGGGTCTCGTCCGCGATGACGAGCTTGCCGAGGCGGCGAACGCCGGTACCGACCTCGATGCGATATGCGAGCAACTCGTCGATCTCGCAAACGAGCGCGGAGGAGACGACAACATCACGGTTGTCGTGGTTCGACACGAAAAGGATTCCGCCTGAGTCCAGCGCGGACCGCCTGAATCCACTTGACGACAGGTCGGTGAACGCGGGTGCGAGACTCAGGGGTGGCGCGTCGTCGCTCGTGGGTCTAGCGATCGAGCATTCCCTTGAGCTTCGCTCGCAATCGGAGTACGGATTTGGTGTGGATCTGGCAGACCCGTGATTCGGTGATGCCGAGGATCGATCCGATTTCCTTCATGTTGAGATCCTCGTAGTAATAGAGCGAAATGACCAGGCGCTCTTTTTCCGGGAGCGTCCCGATGGTATCCGCAATGACCTGCTTGCCCTCGGTGAGCTTCAGTGAAGCGAAGGGATTTTCGGAGTTCACATCCTCGACGATGTCACTAAAGGTGCCCGTGCGATCGCCATCCGAGTTGGTCCCGCGAATTTCTTCGAGATTCACCAGGGATATGCCGCGCACCTGGTTGATGAGTTCGTGAAATTTGTCAATCTGGATGCCGAGTGAGTCCGCGACCTCGTCTTCACTCGCGGTGCGCCCCAGGCGTTGTTCGACTTCGCCATACGCTCGCTCCAGCCGCCGGCTCTTCTGGCGAACGCTGCGCGGCACCCAATCCATCGAGCGGAGCTGGTCTAGGATCGCACCCTTGATGCGAAATTCTGCGTAGGTTTTGAACTTGCAGTTTTTCTCGGGGTCGTACTTGTCGATCGCATCCATCAGGCCGATCACGCCGGTGTTGTGCAGGTCATCGAGATCAATATGTGATGGCAAGCGAACCGCGATTCGATTCACGATGTAACGGATCAGCGGTGTGTGCTCGAGCACGATCCGCTCTTTGAGCGGGGGCGGGACCTCGGGGCTCTGTAGCTTTGCTTCTCTGAGCAGACCTTCCATTGACGGATTCCTTTCCTCGATTGAGGCAATGCAGTCGGTCCCATGGAGCTCGGCCATCTGCGGCCGCATGTGCTTCGGTTGCGTGAAGAAGCACGGGCTGTGCCAATCTCGTTGGAACGCTGAAGTCGAGGGCGGGTTGGTGCGCATCGAGCCGGCAGGGGGCTCGACCTGAATCGCCTTAGGTATTTGATTTAACTAGGTTTTTTGACTCTTCGAGGTGGGCGGGAAGAGGGACGAACTGCGGTGAATGACGTGCCGCCGATGGCGGCAGCCGATGCAGCCAATGCGCAACAGCGTCAATGAACCGACGCTCAGCGCGCCGATCGGTTACGAAACCGTCAGCGTTTTGCCGGTTGGGTGCCGCTCGGGTGGGGATCGAGCGCGGCCGTTTTAGGCTCGGTGTTAAGGCTCGGGATCCAGCGAGCCCTCGGTGGCTGTTGGCTGGCCCGGCCCCGCAACCCGCGCAGATCCGCCCGGGTGTTCGGCTCTTGTCCGGGCTCCCCCATTTGTCTCTCTTGAATCGCGCGACCCACCATCGAACTTGACACCCTTCTTCTTCATTTTCTCGAGCATTGTCGTGCGATTCATTTGAATCAGCTGCGCCGCGCGATTCTTGTTCCCATGGGTGATTTCGAGCGCTTGCAGGATGAGGTCCGATTCGAACTGGTCGACGACGTTGCGGAAGTTCAATCCCTGCGGCGGAATCTGCGGCGCGGCGACCGGTGCCGGGCTGCTCGCCTGTAGCGCGGTCGGTAGATCACTCACGACGATCGTGGGGGCTGAAGAGAGCGTCACCAGCCGTTCCACGATGTTTTCGAGTTCTCGTACGTTTCCGGGCCAATCAAAACTCGTTAGGCGTTCGATGACTTCATCGCTAAATTCGATCTCCTGGTCGCCGCGGCCTTCGTTGGCGATGTTCAAGAAGTGCTCGGCAAGCGGTGCGATGTCATCGCGACGCTCTCGAAGGGGAGGGACCACGATCGGAATGACATTGAGTCGATAGAAGAGGTCCTCTCGGAAGCGGCGCTCGGCGATCGCCTCCTCGAGATTCTGGTTGGTGGCGGCAATCACGCGCACGTCGACTCGCTGAGTCTTGGAGGAGCCGACGGGTTCAAAGGTGCGCTCTTGGAGCACCCGCAACAGCTTCACCTGCAGATTGGGGCTCATATCCCCAATTTCATCGAGGAAGATCGTGCCCTCGTGGGCGATCGCGAATCTCCCCTCGCGATTGGCAACCGCGTTGGTGAAGGCACCACGGATGTGCCCGAAGAGTTCGGATTCGAGCAGTTCTTCCGGTATGGCGCCGCAGTTGACGGTGACGAACATCTTGTCGGCCCGCTTGCTGTTGAAGTGGATCGCGCGTGCCACGAGTTCCTTGCCGGTTCCACTTTCGCCGGTGATGAGAACCGTGCTGTCCGTCAGGGCTACTTTGGAAACGGTTTCCAGCACGTCGCGCAGCGGGGTGCTCGTGCCGATGATGTTCTCGAAGCTGTATTTCGATCGGAGTTGGCCTTGGAGGAGCCGATTTTCGGATTTGAGCCGGCCGTGTTCGATGGCCTGCGCGACGAGCTTGCGCACGACGTCGAGATGGCCCTGATCGAAGGGTTTTTCGAGGTACCAGTAGGCGCCCGCTCGGAGTGCCTCCACGGAGCTTTCCGCGCTCCCGTAGCCCGTGACGACGATGCAGGGCAGATCCGGTGAGATCTCGTGAATCTGCCGAACCAGTTCGAGCCCGTTGATTCCGGGCATCTTGATGTCTGCGAGAACGAGGTCGATCGGCTGGTTCGAGACGATTTCGAGCGCAGAAGTGGCGTCGTGCGCAGTGGCAACGTTGTGGTTACCGCGGACGAGAATACGCTCGAGCGCGCGTCGATAGAGCTCCTCGTCGTCAACGACGAGGATATTGGCATTGCGCAGTGAAATTGCCTCCGCGTTGCGGAGGGGGGCGGCCATATCTTAGAGAGCCCGGCGGTTCCATTCAAGCGTCTCGATTCTGGGACCGATAGGTCCGTCATGGCACCCTTGACGGCGAGATCGGACGAAGACCCTCATTTTCCCGCGCCAGAAGAGGGGAGCTTCGTACTTCTCGTTGACGATGAGCCGCTGATTCTTCGATCCCTGAAGCGGATTCTCGAGCGGGTTGGTTACGAGATCGCCCTCGCGGAATCCGTGGCAGAGGCGGAGCGCTATCTCACCGACCCTCGCCTCGACGTCGTGCTCGTGGATCTACTGCTCGGGCCCGTCAGCGGGCTCGAATTACTCGAGAAGATCAAGAGCATGCGCCCCGAAGTCGAGGTCATCGTGATGACCGGCCACGGGAGCATCGAGAGCGCCGTGGGCTGCATCCGGCGTGGTGCCTTCGACTACCTCGAAAAGCCATTCGACGATCTTCATCGGATTCAAACGACCGTTCGCAAGGCGATCGATCGGCGCAGCCTCGTTCGCCGCAACAGCCAACTCGAAGACGAATTGCGCTCGCGCTCGTCGATTCCGGAGTTCGTCGGCAAATCCCCCTCCATGCGGGCACTTGCGAACAAGATTCACAGCCTCCGGCACAACGAAAGCCACGTTCTGATCCAGGGAGAAAGTGGAACTGGTAAGGAGTTGGTGGCTTACGCGGTGCACTCCAGCAGCCCGCGCGCCTCTGGTGATTTTGTTCCGGTGGACTGCGGGGCACTTCCCGAGACGATCATCGAGAGCGAGTTATTTGGCCACGAGAAGGGCGCCTTTACGGGCGCGGTAGGCGCGCCGGGCCTGTTTCGGATCGCGAACCGTGGAACTCTCTTCCTCGATGAAATCGGCGAGATCCCGCCCCACGTTCAAGCGAAACTCTTGCGCGCCCTGCAGCACAAGGAGGTTCGGCCCGTTGGTGCGGCGAACTCGGTGCCTGTCGACATTCGGGTGATCTCCGCGACACATCGCGATCTCGCGACAATGGTCGACGATGGCGACTTTCGGACGGATCTCTTCTATCGCCTCAATGTGATTCGGATCGAGATTCCACCGCTTCGCGAGCGACGCGAGGACATTCCGCTTCTCGTCCATCATTTTCTCCACAAGCATGCGGGCGAGAATTGCCGAATCGAGGGAATCGAGGAGCGGGCGCTCGAATTGCTGATGCGGTCGGATTGGCCGGGTAACGTCCGCGAACTCGAGAACACCATCGAGTCGGCGATGGCGCTGGCGCCGGGGCCGCGGCTGCGCGTTTCCGATCTGGCGCTCAATCGGCCCTCAAACCGACCCAGCGCGGCCTTCGTCCCGAAGGATCTGCCGATTACGTTGGACGCCTACGAGCGATGCGCGCTCGAGCGGGCAATGGCGGAATGCTTGGGGGATGTCAGCGCCGCTGCGAGAATCCTCGGAATTGGTCGCAGCACCCTCTATCGAAAACTCTCCAAGTACGGCCTGGTCGCGGGGAGCCGCTCCTAGCTGAATCGATCGGCGCGCTTGCTGGAGCGCGATCCGATCCGGTACGCTCGACTTCCCCCCGTACTGCGCCATGGACTCACCGTTCGTCGTCCAGACGACCTGCCCCCCGAAGGAGTGAGCCGCTTGAAGCGAGCGGGTGCTGGTGTTCAGATCATCGTCGCACGATCCGTGGATTCCACGGCGCCGGATCCCACATTGGTGCTGCGGAGGCTGGGTCCCGATGCGCGTGTCGAGATCCTGCACACCGCCGCCGCCTGCCGCGCACGGTGTCGCGACGGGTCGGTCGATCTGATCGTTGTGGAATCCGAGCTGGGTGACGAGTGTTGGAATCTGGTGGAGGGGTTCGGATCGGAAGGCCCGCCGGTGATCGTCGTGAACCGCGACGGCGATGAAGAAGCCGCGATGGAGGCATTCAAAAAGGGTGCTGCGGATTGTGTGGTGGCCGGTGCGGAATTCGCGGACGTACTTCCAGTGGTTGCTCTGGAACAGATTCAGCGCTGGCGAGCTGCTCGCGATCAGGGTGTCGCGGAGCGCCGAATTCGCGACCTCGAGAGCTACAACCAAAACATCATCCAGAATTTGAATAGCGCGTTGTTGGTAGTCGATCTGGACGGCCGAATTGTCTTTTCGAACCCACCCGCCGAGGACATCCTTGGCGAGAGCGCAGAGGCTCTGCGCGGACGGCCGATCTGGCCCTGGTTCGAGGGAATCCCACGCGCTGAGGTTCACGTCGCGCGAACACTCGAAACCGGGGAGCGCTTCAAAGGCTTGGAGAGCACGCTCACGCGAGCCGATGGGACCACGGTGCCGATTGGAATTTCGAGCGCTCCCGTATCCGATAGTGCGGGAAAGAAGCTCGGGGCCGTCGCCGTTTTCTCGGACCTCACCGAAATCAAGCTGTTGCAACGAAAGGTATTGCAGACCGAAAAGATGGCTTCGATCGGTCAACTCGCTGCGGGTGTCGCGCACGAGATCAACAATCCGATGGGGTTCATTCACGCGAACCTCTTCCAGATGGCCGAGTACCTGGAGGACCTGAATCGCGTGTGGGAAGGGGTTGGCGTGCTGCAAACCGCTGTCGCGGGAGGGAATCTCGATGACATTCGACGCAGCTCGGGGAACCTCACCGAAGTCTCCAAAGAAATTAATGCCGACTTCGTGCTCTCCGACTTCGCGAAGGCGATTCGCGAATCGCAGGAGGGTTCCGAACGAATCCGCCACATCGTGAACGACCTGCGGAATTTCTCACATCGCGACAGCGAGCATCCGGTGTTGGCCGACGTCAATCAGTTCCTGGATTCGACGGTGGGCATCGTCTGGCCGATGATGAAACACCTTGTGGTACTCGAGAAAGAGTACCAGGACCTTCCCGGGGTCTACTGCTATCCGATGCAACTCCAACAGGTGTTCATGAATTTGCTTGTCAACGCCTATCAGGCCATCGAGGAGCGGATTGGGGGCAGCGGCAAAACCGGAGAAATCTGGTTGAAGACCCAACCGAGAGCGAACGGCGTGGCGATCATCGTGAGGGATAGCGGGGCCGGGATCGCGGCCGAGAACCTGGACCGGATCTTCGATCCCTTCTTTACCACCAAGAAGGTGGGGATGGGCACGGGCCTGGGCCTTTCCACCTGTTTCAACATCGTCGAGAGGCACGGGGGTACTCTCGTTGCCGAAAGCGAACCCGATGTAGAGACTACCTTCACGGTATGGCTACCCGTCGGAGACGACAAGCGGGGTGCGGATTGAGAGCTGATGCCGCGAAGGGCCCGCCTACACTCCTGATCGTCGACGACGAGGCACAGATCCTGTCTGCGTTGGAACGCTCTCTTCGTCGCGAGGGTTACGAAATTGTCGCTGTGGAAAGTGCCGCAGCCGCGTTGCGGGTTCTCGAGAAACGCTGCGTGGATGTCATTCTCTCCGATCACAAGATGCCCGGGATGAGCGGCGTGCAGTTGCTCGCACGAGCGGCGGAGATGAGACCCGAAGCGGTTCGAATGTTGATTACGGGTTGGGTCGACGAGATTCCGGCCGAGCGACTCGAGGAGGCCGGGATCTGCGCGCTGGTCACGAAGCCGTGGGATGACGCGAAACTCAAGAAGACCCTGCGCGCAGCCATGGGTACCGCGCAGGCGGCTAGTTCGCCGGAAGGCGACTTAGATACTCGAGGTCAGTCTTCTGACTATTCTTTGCGCCGATGAGCAACACGCGGTAGCGAAGGTTGCGACCGCGCGTGTAGTAGATTCGTCCCTTCCCCGCGAAGCCGAGTTCATAGATCGTGAGGTGTGGCGGTAGGCCGCCAACCTTGCGCCGGATCGACGAGAGCTCCGAGTCGTCCGCGAGTCGTTTGACCCCCGCTTCGGCCTTGAGTTTCATGGTTTCATCGCGCAATGCGAGCAAATTCTGGATCACTCGATCGTCGAATTCGATGGTTCCATAGAGCGTGCGCAAGCGTCGGGTGAGCTGTTCTACGCCTCGGGTGCGGTTTCCGCTGCGGCCTTCGCCCGCGCTCTTGGACGCGGTCTTCAGGCGAGTCTGGAGATCCCGTATTTCCTCCTCCTTGCTGTCGAGGTCACCGCTCGCTTCTTCGAGCAGATCTTCTAGGGCTTGCCTTTCCTGATCGAGTTCGATCGATCGCACCGCCGTGCGTCGCAACTCGGCTTCTCGATCCGCGAGATCCGAGAGTTTGCCCCGCAGAGATTGTCGTTCGTGTTGGAGATCTCGAATTTCGTCGGCTTGTGCGCGCTCGGTGGGCTCGACCTTGCTCAGGCGCTCGCGCACCTCCTTGAGTTCATTTCCGATCGTCTCGGTGCGCTTCGCGGTTTGATCTCGCGCGGCGAGCGCAGCTTCGAGCATGCGGCTCTCCCGTGCGGCAACCGCTCGGTTGTAAAAGAACAGGGAGGTGATCAAGATCGTCCCGTAGATCATCAACATCGCGATCGCGATTTTCCCGGTTGGCGGGACCGAAACCTCGAGCGAGTAGCTGGCTGGGAGCAGCCGGACAGCTTCGGTCATGTCTGCGATTGGGTCGAAGGTCTTCGGCGTGGGGATGAAGCGGTCTTCGAGGTAAAGGGGCGTGATGCCGTCCGCGCCATAGACGTGGATGCTGACGCGTGCCTCGCCGACGCTGACCCACCGGGAGGACGTCAGCAGTTCCTGGATCCGGAACTGGATCTGCGAAGTAATGGGGCCATCCACGGGACTGACGCGCAGCGCCTTCTCGATCTGGCCATCGAAATGGTCCTGGAGCAGGATCTCGGTCACGTCCAGGCTCACGACGTAGACCACCGCGAAAATGCAGATCGATAGACCGACGATCCGGAAGGGCCCCCGACCGCCGAAGCTCGCCACGCTGGACTCAGCGGGCGAGCTGGGTAAGAAACCCGATTCTGCCGGCACCGTCTCCGTCATGGGCCCGTAGAGCATACCGTTCGAGGCTCGGCCCCCAAGGGCCTGGCCTGGTTGTGGAGGTTCGCGGAAAAAAGAAATCAATAGCTTACAGACGTAGTTGCGGGTAGCTCCAGCGCCCCGTTTCGGCCCGGACGAGGTGTCCGATTCCCGAATGGGATCGGACGCCGCCGCAAGCGAATCCGAAGGATTCGCCACTAGGAGTCGATCCCTGAATGGGATCGGACGACGCTGCAAGCGAATCCGAAGGATTCGCCAGCTAGTATCCGCCTCATCTTGAGGGTGGTGGATCTAGACCGAGATATGAGCGACGTCGTCCCAACGGGGATGACCCGCGACAGCGAATTCCTCTTCGACCGGATGACGCGCCGCACCTTGGAACTCGCCCGCCCAGATCGCGGAGTTCGCCTGCTGGACATCGCCAGCGGGTTCGGTCAGGACGCGATGGCACTCGCTGAGAGGGGTTCTTGGGCGGTCGGCGCAGAGCCATCCCAGCGGATGTTGGGTCTCGCACGGCTGCAGGGTGAGAGCGCTTCCGGTGAGACACCGAGCTGGGTTCGAAGCTGGTCTGATGCGCTGCCGTTTCGAGACGACAGCTTTGATGGGGTGATCTGCAAGGGAGCCCTCGATCACTTCGACCGGCCGCGCGACGCCATCGCCGAAATGGCCCGGGTGACGCGCAGCGAAGGGCGGGTGGTGCTCGCGATCGCCAACTTCGAGTCGCTTTCTTGCCGCGTTGCCCATGGGCTTGATTCTTTCGCGGAACGCTGGCGCGGGCGCCCGCCTCAGCGGGGGCGGCGTCACTACGATGTTCCGAGTGATCACTTCACGCGCTACGAGATCGAATTGATGCTCGAGCAGTCGCGTGAATCCCTCGAGATCGACATTGTCGAGGGAGTTTCGATGGCGTGGGGAATGCCCGGCTGGTCGCGTTCCGTCAGCCGGCTGCCCGCTTCCCTCGCTCAGTTGGCCCTGAAGGGGCTCGACTGCATGGCGAGACGGCTGCCCGGCCTGTCCGATGTCGTCATTCTCGTGGGTCGACCCCGGCGGGTTCGAAAGTCTGCGATGAAGTCCGCGTAGGCGTCTGCGGTCACGCGGGCAACCTGCGGCCAAGCATAGGCTTCGTTGACGCGAACGCTGCCGCGCTTGCCGAGCATGGTGCGAATTTCGGGTCGCGCCATCAGATCAGCGATGGCGGAAGCGAGTACGCGCGCTTCGTTCGGTGGCACGAGGATGCCTCCGCCGGCCGTACCAACAACTTCCGGAAGTGAGCCCGCCGCACATGCGACGACTGGGGTTCCGCAAGCCATCGCCTCGACGGCCGCTAGACCGAAGCCCTCGTAGCGGGATGGTACGGCCACGAGCGTGGCGCGCTGATAGCGCCGTACGAGTTCGTCCGTGTCGATTCGGCCGGTGATGTGAAGTCGGTCCGCGCAGCCGAGCTGCTTCGCTCGTTCGCGCGCGAGGCTCTTCGGGTGATCTTCATCGACGAGGGTGAGTCGAATGTGCCTTGGGAGGTGGGCGAGCGCTTCGATGATATTTTCGATTCCCTTGTTGGGGTCGGCGGCTCGGCCCACGCAGAGGATTTCGTTCTCGTTCCTTTCGGCACCGGCAGCGGGTCGAAAGAGATTTGTGTCGACTCCGTTGGCCACCATCCGGATCCGCTCGATCGGGACGCGAAAGTCTCGGCGGATCTCGCGAGCGCTCACGGTTGAGGACGTGAAGATGCCGTCGAGCCGCCGGGCGACGAAACCCTGCATGGCAACCGGGTAGAAGTTCATCGTTCCGATGGCTTCTCGGAGGCTCTCGTCGCGCCTGAACGACGCGCGACGGTCGACGGTAAGGGGGTGGTGGACCGTGGATACCACCGGAATGCCGAGTTTTCGGATTCCCAGAATGCCATAACCCAGACATTGGACGTCGTGGACGATGTCGTATTGCGTTCCCGAGCGAAGTCGATCGGCAACCTCACGAAATGCCCGTAGGCTGAACGCGAGGGGTTCGGGCAGGAAGCCGAGATAACTCGCGGAGAGTTCATAGAAGTTCAAGGGCTGAAAGATTCGCAGCGGACGCGGTTGAGGGATCAGTTCGCTGCGTTGTGCGAGGAACCACTTTCCCCAGAATCGCTCGTTGGGCATGGCGGTCACCGCGTTCGCGAACGGCATCGGATCTGGGTACGGCGGGCCAACCAGCACATCGACGTGATGTCCGAGGCGCGCGAGTTCGCGCGCGAGAAACCAGAGGTATACTCCCTGACCGCCGCTGTGCATGTTTCCGCGGTAGGCGACGAAGCAGATTCGAAGCGGGCGTCCCGACTTCATGTCGTAGTCCCTGACTTCATCTCAACGCCCTTGATTCACGATAGGGCCTCGCTTTTCGGCGTAGAGGATCAGGCTCTTCGGAAAACAGTAATTGAGAGTTCCCTCGAGCCGCGTCAAAAAACGAGATTGCGTGGCGCGCAACAAGAAGCGCCGGTAGAGCTGCACGAGCGGGTTTTCGTCGGCGCGTGGCAGGCCCGCAATGGATCGGAGCACCCAATAAGGGGTGTGGAACGCGTGCGCGAAACCGACCCCCGTCGTCGCCAGGCCGGCCTCCGCCAACCCGAGCGCAAGCTGTCGTGGTCTAAAAATGCGGATGTGGCCACCCGGAGATTCGAAGTAGTCGTCTCCAACGCGTAGGTAGAGGTTTTCACTCGTGGCGGTTGGGATCGTAACCGCGACACATCCGCCGGGCTTCGTGACCCTGGCGAGTTCGCGGGCGGCGCCTCGATAGTCGTGGACATGCTCCATGACCTCGGAGCAGATGACCTTGTCGAACGCAGCGTCCGCAAATGGAAGCTGAAAGGTGTTTCCGTGAATCATTTCACCCATGCTGCCGCACTCGGCCGCGCGCTGTCGCAGGCTGCCCGCATTGGCGCGGAGAGACGCGACATCGAGGTCGAGGCCGATGACGTGAGCGCCGCGCTCGAGCGCGCCGAAGCAGTGCCGGCCCTCGCCGCAACCCGCGTCGAGAACCTTCTCGCCAGGGCGAACCCTAAGCCGCTCGAGATCGACGGTGAGCAGCACGAATCGTTTCCTCGAAGATAGTGGTGAGTTCCGCGGCGGCTTCACTCCAGCGGAACACGCGCTGAATTCGCTGACGGGCGTCGCGGCCCATCTGCTCCGCGCGTCCGGGCTCCGACAAGATATCGGAGATCGCTTTCGCCATGGCGGGCGCATTTCTTGGCGGAATCAGACAGCCGGTTTTTCCATCGCTGCCCACGATTTCGGGGAGCGCTCCGACCGCGTTGGCGACCACCGGCAACCCGCAAGCCATCGCTTCGCTGGCCGGGAATCCGAATCCTTCGAAGAATGACGGAACCAGCGCGATGCGCGCAGTCGAGTACTGATTGACGAGTTCACTGACGTCGAGCATCCGGTCGATGATGGTTACGCGCTTCTCGAGTCCCAAGCGGCGGATCGTTTGGGGCACCAGGCCATCCTCCGGGATCCGTCCATCGATGATCTTCAATCGCACGCTTTCGGGTAGCAGAGTGAGCGCCTCGAGCATCGTGCCGATGCCCTTCTTTCGATCTTCCGTTCGCCCAACGAAGAGGAGCTCTTGCTCTTTACTCGCGCCTTCGATCGGCCGGAAGATTTCGGCATCGGTTCCGTTGTAGACCACGGAGATTTTCTTCTCGGGAATGCCGAAGTAGCGTTCGATCGCCGCCCGCGATGCGTGACTGACCGTGACGATCTTGTCGAGTCGCGGCGCGACGCGTTGTTGCATCCACAGCGGGAAGTAAAGGGTTCGTTTGATCCGTTTCCACAGCTGTCGATCGATTGCGAAATCGGCTTCCCGGTCGATGTGGAGGGGATGGTGGATCACTGAGACTACGGGTATCCCCATTGCGCGGATTCCAAGCAATCCCCAGCTCAGACATTGGTTGTCGAAAACGATATCGAATCGATGGCGTCGCTGGATGCGGGGCCAGCGCATCATCAGGCGCAGCGCGAACGTGTGCATCTCGGGGAAGACCCCGAAGCGCGAGACTCCGAGTTCCCAGAGGCTCATTGGTTTGAAGAGCGAGAACGGGGCAGCGGGATCGAAGAAGTCGGGATGTTCTTGTCCAAAAATGTTGTCGTTCGGAATCTCGTGAAGCGGGATGCCAGCGGCGAGTTCTGGCAGCGGTGGCCCCGAGAAGACGTGGATCTCGTGACCGGCGCGTTTCCACTCCTTCGCGAGCGCGGCGGCGTAGATTCCCTGTCCGCCGCAGTACATATTCCCGCGATAGGTGAGCAGCGCGATGCGCATGCCGCTCAGTTGGGCGCGTCGTGAGGGGGTGTGCTGGGTTCACCGGTTTCGGGTGGTTCGATCTCGTCGATGGGTTCGACCTCGATCGTGGCGATCGTATAGCCAACCCAGAAAGTCAGGCCGAGAGCGAAGAAGACAATGGCCGCGATTGGAATCGCGATTGCCCAATAGCTCTGCTGAAGAAGGGCGAGCAGGAACCAGGCTCCCAGTATGGCGACGGCGATACAGATCAAGCCGCCCTGGGCCCGTGAGGAATCGTTCATGCGTGGGTCTCCGTTTTGGTGTGGAAATTCTCCCCCAAGCTGGGGGCGTGGCCGGCCGAATATTTCCGGGAGTCGCGCCGACTGTCAAATAGCAGGCTGCGAACGGGGTAAGCTCGCCGAATGCGTGTAATCGGACTGATGTCAGGAACCTCCGCGGATGGGGTGGATGCCGCTCTTGTGGAGTGGCCGGAGGGGGAGGCTCCGAAACCGTTCAAACTGGTCGCCTTTCACCAGGACCCCTTTCCCGAATCGCTGCAGAGGCGGGTTCACGAACTCGCTGCAGGGCGCCTGCCAGCGGGAAGCGCGCTGAGTGAGCTGGCGGCCCTCGACGTGCTGCTCGCAGAGCGCTTCGCAGAGTCGGCGATCGCGCTTGCGGCGGGGGCGGGCATCCCGCTGAAGGAAATCGATGCGATCGCGTCTCACGGTCAGACGGTCGCCCATCACCCGGAACTCCGAGCCACACTCCAGATCGGTGATCCTTCGCTGATCGCGGAGAGGACCGGCTGCACCACGGTCGCCGATTTTCGGCCCAGGGACATTGCGGCCGGCGGCGAAGGAGCCCCCCTTACGCCGTTCTTCCACTTTGCGGCTCTCTCGGACCCCGATGAAAATCGGCTTGTGCTCAACCTGGGTGGCATCGCGAATCTCACCTGGCTGCCGCGAGGAGGTCGAGCGGATGACGTGATTGCGTTCGATGTCGGCCCCGCGAATGTGCTGATCGATGGCGTGGTTGCGATTTTCTCCGAGGGACGGGAGTCGATGGATCGCGATGGCGCGCGCGCCCGCCGCGGCAAGGTCGACGAGGCATTGCTGGCGCGTCTGCTCGACGATGAATTTCTCCGTCGCCCACCGCCCAAGTCGACCGGACGGGAGCGCTACGGGACCGCGCAGGCAGAGGCCTTGGTGGGCGAATTTCGCAGCGCCGGGCGCGCCGACGATGATCTCGTCGCCACTTTGACGGCCTTCACGGCGCAAGCGATTGCGCGCGCGCAGCGGAATTTCATCGATGGGCCGGTAGAGCGACTGCTGGTCGGGGGAGGAGGCGTGGAGAATCCCGCCTTGATGGAGGCCCTCGAGGCGGCGCTACCCGGCGTGCCGGTTGCCGCCTTCGACGAAGCCGGCGTGCCCGCGCGCGCCGCGGAGGCGATGGCATTTGCGTTGATGGGGCGCCACGCACTGCTCGGAATTCCGAATCACCTGCCTCGCTGTACGGGGGCGCGTCACGCTGTGGTATTGGGCGAGATCTCGCGCGGGAATCATCGCACCGCGGGTGGGTGAAAGAGGGCCGCCGTAGTTAGCCGCTCGATCCCGTGTTTTGTCAGCGTGTCCGAGCAGCCAGGGCTCGCCACGAGGTCAAGGAACGGGATGGAATGCGCCACCTGCGAAGATTCCATCGCTGGCTTCGAGTCCGTCGGGCACCCGCTCTCCATCCCAAACCACCGCGCGCCGCAGCCGGACGCCGCGGCCGAGTTGGGCATTTGCACCGATGACGACGTCGTTGTCGATGCGCGCGCCCGCGCGCTGTGCGTCGGAGATCGCGTCTTGATAGGAGGGTTGAATCGGGTCGAGGTTTGCGGCGAGGTACTCGGCGGGTGTCCCCACGGGCTCCCAGAGGAAATTGTTGGACGCGAGAATTTCGCCTCGGATGTCCGTGGCGCCCGAGGCGAGTTGGGGAGCGATCCAGTGATCGAAGTGACTGAAGATCTCGCGCGCGGGAAGTGAATCGAACGCCCGCGCTGCAACGACATTCGCCCAAGCGTAGAGGCCTGCGTGCGTTTCGCCGCCGAGATCGTGGCGAGCGCCAATACGCCGCACGCGTTTGTGGGAGTCGACCCCGATCGTCCCGAACGCTTTCTCTCGCGGATCACCGCCGCGAAGCAAGAACGTCCAGGCGTCGCCGCACTCGCGGTGGGAGGCGACCAGCGCCGACAGGTCCGTGTCCAGCAGCATGTCGCCTGCGACGATCAGGCAGGGGTCGCTTTTGCGCAGAAAATCCGCGACGCGCCGAATGCCGCCGCCGGTATCGAGTAGTTCCGCCTCGACCGAAAAATGCAGCTCGATCTCCGGCGGGCAATGGCGGCGGGCCGCGTCCTTCAAGACGTCGGGCAGGTGATGGAGGTTGATGACGACTTGCGTCACGCCGTGGCGTGCGAGCAGCGCGAGCGTGTAGGCGATGAGCGGGATGCCGCGCACGGGGAGGGCGGGTTTCGGGCGGAGGTCTGTGAGGGGCCGAAGTCGCGTTCCCAGCCCAGCGGCAACGATCATGGCTCTCACGGAATCTCCGGAATCGCTTGAATTAAGTCATTCAAGTCGACGTATTCTTTATGCTTTGACGATACTCGATTAGACGCCTCCTGGAGGTAGCGGCGGGTCGCTGGGAGGTATTTCAGGTAGCGGTCGTCTCCTCGCTCCGCCGCCACGGCCCGAAACAGTGCGTGGTCCTTCGCCTTGCGGGTGATCGTGAGCAGATCGAAGCGCAATCGAAACGACTCCTCATCGGGCTGATCGGGGAGCGCCGTGCGCACGCGCGCGAGGTGTGCGTCCACCGCGGCATCACCGAGTTCGACGTAGGAGTCCCGCAGCAGGCAGACCAGGTCGTACTCGGGCGGAGCCATGAAGGCGCCCTGAAGATCGATCATTACGAGGCGAGCGCGTGGCTGGCTCGCGATCGGGTCAGCGACTGGAAGGGAGGGTTCGACTACGTGGAGGTTGGCGCTTTGGAAATCCCGATGGGCGAGCCGCTGGGGGGCTTCGCGAACCAGGCGAGCAATTCGGTCGAACGCGTTGCGGACCACCGCGCTCTCGGCCGCACTCGCCCCGCGATCCCCGCCGAGGCTCCATCGCGCGAAGCGCTCCGCCTTGTAACGGAAGTGCGCCGCGTCGAGTCGCCGCTGGAAGTTCGCGACGGAATCGCGCGGTTCGATTCGCTGGAGTCGAGGCGGTAGTGCGCACGCCTCGGTGTAAAGGTCTTCGAGTTCCGGCTCACTCGCAGAGCGCGCAAAGTCCTGCAGGGAGACATCGCCCAGATCTTCGAGGAGTTCGACGCCTCTGCCGGGGTCTGCCGCGTACCGCCGAGGCACCGGAAGGCCTTCGCGTTCGAGCAGTGCGCGGATCGGTTCGAGGGGAGGTTCTGGCGGAATGCCCGCGGGTCGGCCGCCCGGATCTTCGCTCGCCTCGATTCGCGCGATGAGTGTCTCTGGGATCGAATCCTTTTTATTTTCATTGCCTTCGAGCCGAACCCTTGAGAAGTTACGGCAACCGAGCGCAGCTCGGAGCGGATCGATCCCGGAGACCGTCACGCCGAATTCGGCGCGGACGAGGTCCGCGATCGTCGCGTCCCTTTCGCCGCTCGATCGACTTTGGCTCATGTGGGTTCCCCAGCTGGGTCGGCAGTGCGTGGCTCGGATTTCCCCGCTCGCGCGAGCCTCGGAGTGGACCGTGACCCCAAGCCGCGTCTTAGAAGAATATCCGGCACCAGAACAATGCGGCGAGCGCGCCGCCAATGTCGGCCGCGATGCACGCAAATACCGCGTGTCGGGTGGCTCGCAGCCGGATGCTCCCGCAGTAGAGCGCGAGCACATAGAAGGTCGTCTCGG
>SMVA01134281.1_pt1 | contig 36086 bp, 39 predicted proteins | sample 2456451 | NCBI WGS metagenome assembly SMVA01 (sample SAMN11095933, study PRJNA526329) | marine sediment metagenome | biome: Marine sediment; feature: Surficial sediment; material: Deep marine sediment; isolation source: Hadal surficial sediment | place: Pacific Ocean | collected 2014-05 | depth... | reverse complement strand
GGGACGGCTTCAACGATGGTCATATCCAGCTGCCCCTTTTGGTGGCGATGGCACCCACAACAATGCCTAAACCCAGGCCCGCATACAATGGCGCGATGTCATAAGGCAGGGTGTATCCGCTTGCCTCTACCAAGGCCGCGAAAACGGGCGCAATGAAGCCAATGCCGAAAAGCAATGGCCCATATTCAAATAGGGTGCCGATGATTTTTCCCATGCCGTCTCTCCCAATTGCTGTGTTGCGTGGGCTAGTTCAGGTCGTCGTTTAGCCAGTATTTTGTGCCCTGCAAGGTCGCCTGTAAGGCCAGCCCTTTGTCTGTCATCTGATAGACAATCACACCATTACCAATATCTGCAGCCGCCCCGGCAGAGCCACCATCTTTACCCGTATCAGCGGCAGTATCGGCCTGAGCAGAAAAGTCCCAGCCTTTTTCAACGAACTGGTCCAGCGCAGTTTGACTGGTGAAAATAAAGACTGCAGAGAACTTTTTAACCCCCAGCCCGATACCCACACCGGCAGAAAACATCGACATATAGATGTCTTGACCCGTTGCACTGAGACGTGTGACGCCTTTACCGGACCCTGTAGAGGCCAAAAACAGGTTGATCCCGCGATTCATAAAGACCGCATACCCCTTTGAATCCGCAATCTCAGACTGTGCATCTGGTTTTTCGGCATATAATTTGGTCAGGACTTCTTGACGCATTTCCTGAATGTCGGCGCGCTTTTTGTCGTCGGATTTGGCCAGGGCAGCAGTCGGTATGCTGATTACTAGGGCCAGAAACAATATTCTCTTGAACATGACACAACTCCCCGTTCATTTCGGACTTAGTAACCAAAGAAACCCTAATCCCAGCGTGGGCGGATTTGCAAGTAATTCGAGCGCATTACTTGTCGCTGTTGTCAAAGGATTCTCATGCTAAACTGCGCCCCAATGGGGAAGAAGGGGGACGCGATGACAGGCAGACTGGACGGAAAAATTGCACTGATAACCGGCGGTGCCAGCGGTATTGGGGCCGCCCATGTTGCCTTGTTTGCGGCAGAGGGCGCCAAAGTAATTTGTGGCGACGTGCAGCACGAACTGGGGCAAGCCGTTGTTGACCAAGCCAAAGCCAATGGCGGCGATGCTGTGTTTGTGCCGCTGGATGTCACCGGCGAGGCGTCGTGGCAGAATGCGATTAATATGGCCGTCACCATTTATGGTGGCCTGACGACGCTGGTGAACAATGCCGGCATCTATCACCCGGGTGGCATCGAAGAAGAAACCCGTGAGGGATGGGACAAGATGGTCGCCGTCAACCAGACTGCAGTGTGGCTGGGCATGAAGGCCGCCTTGCCAGAATTAAAGAAAAGCGGCAATGCCGCCATCGTGAATATCTCGTCGCTGTTTGGGATCATCGGCAGCCCAGGGTCGATCAGCTATCACGCCACCAAAGGGGCCGTGCGGATCATGTCCAAATCAGCCGCGCTGGAATATGTAAATGATGGTGTGCGGGTGAACTCTATCCACCCAGGACAGATCGAGACACCCATTATCGGCGATCTGACGCCCGAGAGCGATGCGGCCATCAAGGCCGCCATACCCATGGGCGAAATGGGCCAGCCGATAGATGTTGCACACGGGTCACTTTATCTGTGTTCTGACGATGCGCGCTATGTTACGGGAATAGAACTGGTCATCGACGGCGGCTGGAGCGCGTATTGAGGACCACTATTTTATGAAGATCGGTTTTTTGGCATCGCATGGCGGGTCGAACATGCAGGCCATCATAGATGCATGCTCTGCGGGTACACTAGATGCTGTGCCAGCTGTCGTGATCAGCAATAATGGCGATTCCCAGGCTTTGGCGCGGGCGCAGACTGAAGGCATCCCGAATTGTCATCTCAGTGCCAAAGTCATTCCGGATGGGGCGGATCTGGACCAGATGATTCTGGATGCTCTGTTGGATCACAATACTGACGTCGTGGTATTGGCCGGCTACATGCGCAAAATCGGCCCCAAAGTATTGGGCCATTTCAAAGGTCGCATTCTTAATATCCACCCTGCATTGCTGCCCAAATTCGGCGGCCAGGGTATGTATGGCATGAAAGTACACCGGGCAGTAGTTGAGGCCGGTGAAACAGAAAGCGGCGTTACCATTCATCTGGTTGACGCGGACTATGACACCGGTCCCATCCTGGCGCAGGCATCAGTGTCTTTGGCTTTGGGCGATACACCAGAAGATGTGGCGGCCAAAGTCCTGAAAATCGAGCACCGGTTTTTCTCGGAAACGCTGCAACGCATTGTTCAGGGTGACATCAAGCTTCCCGACTAGCTGTCATAGCCAATCGGTTGGCCATGACTAAATTCGACTATTCGGCCATCAGGGTCGGCCACACCACAAAAATACCCAACAGGCGGGGGCAATTCCTGGGTTGGCCAGGCAAGGATACTATCTGCTGCCGCTCGGGCGGCAATATCATCGACATCTGATCGGGCGGGCATATCAAAGCCCAAATGAGAGAAGTCTTCAGGATGTTTGTGATAGGGATGGCCACCGCCAATGAGAACGATGATGAAGTCGTTCTCTTTGCCCGGCTCGGCCACCCAGGTAACGCGAACGCCATTGTCGACACGCTCATGGGTAATGTTCATGCCACACCAGTCCTTGTAGAACGCAACAGACGCTTCAATATCTTCGCAATGAAGGGCAATGTGGGTTAAGGATACGGACATGATACATAACCTGTTAACGCGGAATGACTATGTCTGATGAAGTCTATCACAATCTGGATCAATTAGGACAAAGCTCTGATCTGCCAGCCTCGCCCGATGAGGCTGTGCTAGAGACGGTGCCCAATCCTCATGCCGGCACTGACTATCTGGTACGCTTTGCCTGCCCAGAATTTACCTCGCTGTGTCCTGTGACGGGCCAGCCAGACTTTGCCCATCTGCTGATCGATTACATCCCCGGTGACACACTGGTTGAAAGCAAGTCGTTGAAACTGTATCTGGGGAGTTTTCGCAACCATGGTGCCTTCCACGAAGACTGCACAGTTGCGATTGCCAAGCGGTTGGTCGCGGCCATGGACCCACAATGGTTGCGCATTGGAGGCTATTGGTATCCGCGCGGCGGCATCCCGATCGATGTGTTTTATCAAACCGGGCCCGCACCCGAAAATGTATGGATTCCCGACCAAACTGTTGATGGGTATCGCGGCAGGGGATAGGGCACCACATCGTCATGAAGGACCCCATTCGTTTCAGTCTGATGTTGCCGCACTTCGTCGATGAAGCTGCCAAGAATCCTTATCATGTAACATTTCGTCTGGCCCGGCTGGCAGATCGATATGGATATCATATGGGCACGTTCGGCCATCACTCCTTCGCACCAGAAATTGGTGACCCCTCGGCGCCCTTTGTCGTGCTGGGGGCAATTGCGGCCCAGACCGATAGACTGCGCCTGGGTACGGGGGTGTATCTGGCGGCGCTGCATCACCCCGTGACCCTGATGGAACAGGCGGCAACGCTGGACCAGCTATCTGGTGGGCGCGCTGTGTTGGGCATTGGCCTGGGCTGGCGTGCCGAGGAATATGAAGGGTTTGGTATCGACTACCGCAGTCGCGCCTCGCGGTTAGAGGAAAGCCTTACCCTGATGCGGACGGCCTGGGAGCGGGGTCATCATGGCCATGTCGGTCACCATTTCTCTATGCGCGAAGCGCCCGTGCATCCCGCCTGTGTGCAAAAACCACATATGCCTATTCTGATTGGGGCCTCTGCCGCCCCTGCGTTGGATCGGGCCGCGCGGTTGGGTGATGGCTGGTTCGCCTTGCCGCAAGAAGCTCTACCGCAGATGCAAAAGCAGGTTGCCACCTACCGCGCGGCCTGTACGACGGCGGGGACACAACCCTATGTCTGCCTGATGCGTAACGCCTGGATCGCCGATGATGTTGAAACGGTGAAAGACGAATGGATGGGCCGCATGGTCGACTTTCACAACATTTTTTCAGACGCCCGGGCGGTGGGTGAAAGTGGCGACACTGTGCTGGCGCGGCTGTTGGCGGGTGCCGAGGTCAGCTTTGAAGACTACATCAAGGGCCGTGCGATTGCTGGTACGCCAGACATGTGCGCGCGCGAAATTCACAATTGGCATGATGCTATTCAGTTTGACGAAATCTCGTTGATCTTTGGTGGATCATCTGACCTGGCGCGGCTGGAACGGGCGATCACCCAATTTGCTGAAGAAGTCATGCCTATCTTTTCCGAGGGTCCTGACCCTAGTTAGCGGTGCCCAATTTTTGTTGGGCCATGGCGATGTCTGCCATCAGCGCATCATTGGCGCGCAAGCGGCGAGAACTCCGGACGGCGCGTTCCTGCCAAAGGGCGCGGGCTTGCTCTTTGCAACTACATTCCGCAGTCACACCCCAGGCAAAATTTTCGCCGACAGGCTTCCACTGACCATCCAGTGACCCGGTAATCAAACGACGCAGTGCGCTGGTGTCGGCCTCTTGCATGGATGCCTGGCAGTCTTGCCAAATTGTATTATGTGCGTTGACTCGCTTAACATCTTCGTTGGTCATGTTGGATGTGACGAATTCAGGCTGCCCGCATAGATCAGCAGGGAATTTGAAGTTGTCCAGCGCGCGGTCATAAGACGTCTCTGCCTGGGCAAGGGAGATTGATGCAAAAGTGATGACGGCTGCAACAAATAATGTGTTTAGTTGGATCATCCAAAGGTCCTTTGATGGCGTAAGGGGCGGGGGCAGAGCAAAGCCAATGACCAGGGACCAGGGATCAGGGATTAAAATTGGGCAGGGGTGGCGGGGCAATCTTGTTCTTTTTCTTGGCAGCGTTTCTGATGGTTTCTTTTTCTGCTGCTTTTTCTTCCACCGACTTCAACATGAATTTGGCTTCTTTGGAACAGGGCAGGTAGGTGTCGATCAAGGCCTGCTTCAGCCCCGTCAGATCAAAGCTTGCGTCCAGGCCTGGCAAGGGTTCCTTGGCCCCAGACATCACGGTCATTGAAGCACCCTCGGCCATGCGTATGGGTAATGTGAGATCATGGGTGATCATTTGCGTCATCTCGGGGTCTGGTCGGGCGACAGTCCAGACCTGGGCCTTGAGTGACACGGCGTCGGCATCATTACCAACCAGCGTGTAATCAACCGCCACATGCGACGGCAATTGTTTTTTGTCGACGCCAAAATCCGATGGCCAGCGCACATAGGTCAGCGTCACCATATTGTTGCAAACGACCACCAACTCGGGTCGGCCCGGGCCTTTGTAGGATGTTGCCTGAGAAACAACGGCGTCACGTGCTGCATCATGGACCCAAGCCGCGTTAGCCGCGGATGTGGTGCAGGTCAGAAGAACAGCAATGGTGGTAAATAGGCGCATAAAGGGTCTGTCGATCATTAGGTGGAGGGACTGAATTTAGGGGTAAATCAGCGAATGCCAAGAAATTTATGTGTCTGCAGGCTCATGCGCCATTGTGGATGGTCCTGACAATACTGGATCACTTTTTTTGTGTTGGCCTCGATGTCTGGGCCATCCATGGGCTGCAGCATGAAATGGGTGAAGGCCAGGTGCTCAAATCGTTCTGGTTGAGCCTCGGGTTCTACCTGAGGATAGACCAGCTTTAGCTCGTGCCCGCTGATCTGTTTTAACGGCGCATGGGCCTTGGGGCTGACGCAAATCCAGTCCAACCCCTCGATAGCCGCGATTGTGCCGTTGGTTTCGACTGCCACCTCAAATCCTGCGGCGTGAAAGCCATCAATCAGGGGATGATCGACTTGCAGCAGCGGCTCGCCACCCGTCATGACCAGTAGGCTGGGTTTCACCCCAGCCGGCAACTGGGCCTTGGCGGCCTCTACCAGCTCGGTCACCGTTGCGAATTTGCCCCCGCCATCACCATCGACGCCGACAAAATCTGTATCGCAAAAACTACAGACGGCCTCAGTACGATCTTCCTCGCGACCGGACCACAGATTGCAGCCCGAAAAGCGACAAAATATGGCAGCACGACCGGCGTTCACGCCTTCGCCCTGTAACGTATAGAACAGTTCTTTGACGCTATAGGTCATGGCGTGCCTGCGTATCTGGTGGGGTCGGCCACGCCTGCCTCGGCAAAGCCTTTTTTGCGCAACAGGCATGAATCGCAACTGCCACAGGCAGCCCCGGTGTCGTCAGGGTCATAGCACGATATGGTCAGGCCAAAGTCCACACCCAGCGCAGTGCCGCGGGCAATGATGCCTGCCTTGGAAAGGTCCGCCAATGGCGTGTGAATGGTGATGGGCGTATCCCCCTCGACCCCCGCTTGCGTGCCCAGATTGGCCATGGTCTGGAAGGCCTTGATGAAGGCCGGGCGGCAATCTGGATACCCGCTATAGTCCAACGCATTCACGCCAATGAAAATATCTGTCGCGGGCAACACTTCGCCCCACGCCAGGGCATAGGACAAAAAGATTGTATTGCGTGCTGGTACATAGGTGATGGGAATGCCATCAGCCATGTCGTTAGGGTCGCGGGCCTTGGGCACATCGATATCGGCGGTCAGGGCCGATCCGCCGAACTGCCGCAAATCGATACTGATAATGCGATGATCTGTTACTTGCATCTGCAGGGCAATTTTTTCGGCGGCGTCCAACTCGACTGCGTGGCGCTGGCCATATTGAAACGACAGGGCATGCACGGCAAAGCCAGCCTCTTGGGCCTCAGCAATGCAGGTGGCGGAATCGAGGCCGCCGCTCAGCAAAATGATCGCGTTCTTCTTCATGTATTGGATGTACCAGCCGGGCAGGCAGGGGGCAACAAAACCTCGCAAACATTCTGACCGAACCATGTTTTTCTTGTCTCTGTCCCCTAGGGTTGATACCAAGCGGCGCATTATTGACGCATAACCCTTTTGACCATAGGCCAGATCATGTCTTCGGATTACAAGTCCCGACGTACATTCGCGATTATTTCGCATCCCGATGCCGGTAAAACGACCCTGACGGAGAAACTGCTCTTTGCGGGTGGTGCCATCCATCGTGCAGGGGCGGTGAAGGCGCGTGGCCAAGCGCGGCGCGCGCGGTCTGATTGGATGAAGATCGAACAGGACCGCGGCATCTCGGTCACGTCATCGGTTATGACCTTCGAATATCGCGACCTGACATTCAATTTGCTCGATACACCAGGCCATGAAGACTTTTCTGAAGACACCTATCGCACGCTGACAGCAGTTGATTCTGCGATCATGGTCATCGACGCAGCCAAGGGCATCGAAGCCCAGACCCTAAAGCTGTTTGAAGTGTGCCGTCTGCGCGATATCCCGATCATTACCCTGATCAACAAAGTGGACCGTGAAGGCCGAGACCCATTCGAAATCCTGTACGAAGTGCAAGATGCGCTAGCACTGGATGTCTGCCCCATAGTTTGGCCCATCGGTATGGGTGGTTTGTTCGAAGGCTGCTACGACATGGTTAACAACCGCTTTCTCAAGGCTGGTAGCAAAGGTGGCAATTACGAGTCTGCGCTGGACTGCAGCGGAGCGGGCGATGCGCAGCTTGATGAATTGGTGTTGGCCAGTACCTTGGCGCAGGCCCGCGACGAAATAGAATTGTCCGAAGCCGGTTTCCCGGAATTCGACCAGGAGTCCTATCGGGAAGGCCATTTGACCCCCGTGATCTTTGGTAGCGCCCTCAAGGACTTTGGTGTGTTGCCATTGTTGGATCTGATTGCCGATCACGCGCCAGAACCACAGCCCAGCCCGACAGACCAACGTGATGTTGACCCGTCGGAAAAACCAGTCTCGGGTTTTATCTTCAAGGTGCAGGCCAATATGGATTCCAAGCATCGGGATCGAATCGCCTTCATGCGCATTTGTTCGGGCGAATTTAAAAGGGGCATGAAGTTGCGCCAGGTGCGTACAGGCAAAGACCTGATGGTGCACAGCCCGATATTCTTCATGGCCCAGGACCGCGAGATTGCCGAGACCGCCAGCCCCGGCGATATCATTGGCATCCCCAATCATGGCACCGTGCGCGTAGGCGATACCTTTACTGAGGGCGAAAAAATCCGCTTTACCGGACTGCCAGCGTTTGCCCCCGAAATTCTACGGCGGGTGATGTTGGAAGACACCTCGAAGGTCAAACAATTGCGCAGTGCTCTTGAAGATCTGGCCGAAGAGGGCTTGGTTCAGGTGTTCCGCCCTCAAAGCGGTGGTAACTGGATTGTCGGTGTGATCGGTGTTCTGCAGTTAGACGTGCTCGTGTCTCGGGCTCTCCAAGAATACAAGATTGTCGTCCGGATTGAAGATATGTCCTATACCGCCGCGCGGTGGCTCAAGGCCGAAGACCCCAAGGCATTGGATACTTTCGTCAGGGAAAACACTTTTAATATTGTCGAAGACAGCGAAGGGCGCCCCGTGTTTTTGGCCAAGAGTGAATGGGATTTAGACTATGCGGCTCGGAATAACGAAAACATCGAATTCCTGAAGACGCGAGAACTCGAGTAGAACTATCCTCAACATCTGTTCACGGGTTCGTGAACAAACTATCTCATTGCCTTCAAAAGCAAAACGGCCCCGCAATGCCTAAGCTCTGCGGGACCGTTTCTCTCTGTATCGGAGATGTCACGACAAAGTGATTATGCCAAACAATTTCTGATCAACCTAATGAAAGTAATTGAGGTAAATTTGAAACGGCCACCAAACAAAAAGGGCTAGCTGGAAAAACCAGCTAACCCTTTGTTTTTAATGGCTCCCCGAGTCGGACTCGAACCAACGACAAGGTGATTAACAGTCACCTGCTCTACCAACTGAGCTATCGGGGATCAGTGGCCCGCTAAACAGTTAATTTAGCGCGGCCCGTGTATTACCAACAAGCACTCTCTTTGCCAACCCCAGAATTCAGCCATTTGTCTATTTTATTCAAGACCGAATCACGAAACTGTGAACAGAATCAGTTTTTTTACCGAAACCGGGCGAATTTCGACTAGGGAACCCGATTTGATCTTGAAGGGGAGTAATTGGAGGCGACGGCCGGAATCGAACCGGCGTACACGGATTTGCAATCCGCTGCGTCACCACTCCGCCACGTCGCCTCGCTGTGGTGTGTCATGACAAGCTGGCTTGCCGTGACCAGATGATCCGCCCATTGGCTGAAAATCGTGAGCCGATATAGCAAAGGCCTATGGTGAAGACAATGAAGGATTGCCTTCGATAGCCGGAAATCTGCTTTTATACCCATCCTGTCGTTGTATTTGTAGGCGCTGCCTTATATAAATCGCGAAAAGCCCCAGCCATTGCTGACTGGCGGTCCCTGGAACAAGTTTTGACGGTTAATAGAATGAGCGATTACGCAGCAGCACGTACGCATATGGTTGATGGCCAATTATTGCCAAATAAGGTGCTCGACAGACAGGTCATTGACGCCATGTCTGACATCCCCCGCGAAGAATTTTTGCCCAAGGCGCTGCGTAGCGTTGCCTATGTCGATGAAGACCTGAAGGTCGCAGAGGGTCGTTACCTGATGGAACCCATGGTCTTTGCCCGCATGGTGCAGGAAGCAAAAATTCAGCCAGAAGACGCCGTGTTGGATATTGGCTGCCTTACAGGTTATTCCAGCGCGGTTCTGTCGCGCATGGCCAACGTGGTGATGTGCTTGGAAGAAGACGAAGCCATGGCAGAACGTGCCAACAAAATATTGGTTGAGAAAAGCGCTGACAATGCGGTTGTTGTGACGGGTAGTCTGGCTGAAGGCTACGCAGCGCAGGGTCCCTATGATGTTATCATCATCGAAGGCTGCGTTGGCGCTGTGCCGCAATTCATCATTGACCAACTTGCCGAAGGTGGCCGTTTGTTGACGGTTGAATTGGTAGACGGTGTAGGGGTCGCGTCAATGTACACGTGTTATCATGGAGACATCGGTGTGCAACGTTTGTTTGATGCATCTTCGCCTTTGCTGCCAGGCTTTGAACCCGTTACTGAATTTCAGTTTTAGTCAGGGTATGATTTCTGCCAAATGCATGAAATAGTGAGCCTATAAGAATTTCTCAGAAAGAAAGCTAACATGCCATTGAATGTGTTCCTGCGAAAAGCCAGCCTGCCAGCTGTTATCGCCACCGGCATCGTCATCGGTGGCGCAATGGCGACACCCTCACACGCTGAAACAATGTTGGACGCTTTTATCGCCGCCTATAACAGCAATCCAATTCTCGAGGCTGAACGCGCCAATCTGCGGGCTATCGATGAAAATGTCGGTCAGGCCAATGCGGGATGGCGGCCATCTATTGTGGCGAGGGGTAGTATCGCACGAACCGAGAGCGATAACTTTTTTGACCAATTATCTGGAAATCCGGACGGCGCTTCAAAAAGTGTGTTGAAGCCAAAGCAGGGTTCGGTGTCGCTGACGCAGCCCTTGTTCAGCAGTTTTACAACGACAAACCAGCGGCGCGAAGCCAAGGCCGAAGTCATGGCCGGTCGCAGCCGACTAGCAGCGACTGAACAGACGGTGTTTTTGTCCGTGGTCAGTACATATATGGATGTGTTGCGGGATATTGCAGTACTGGATTTGCGCCGCAATAATGTACAAGTGCTGAACCGCCAGCTCGAGGCTGCTCGTGATCGCTTTGAAGTGGGTGAAATTACCCGTACCGACGTTTCCCAGTCCGAGGCACGCTTGTCACAGGCTGTTTCTCGCCGTATCGAAACCGAAGCCATCCTGTCCGGCAGCCGCGCGGCGTACCGCCGTATCGTCGGTGAGATGCCCGGTTCGCTGGAACAACCACCAGAATTGCCAGAGATGCCCGCCAATGAAGATGACGCTGTCTACATTGCGTTGTCTGAAAATCCGAATCTGGCCGAAGCTAAATTCATTGAAGAAGCTGCCAAGCATGCTATTGGCAGGGCCAAGGGCGCCATTGGCCCCACAATTGATTTCGTCGCTGAGTATTCGGAATCAGCAGACACCTTCATCAAGGGGTTCTCCAGCGGTGCCAATTCACTGTCACTGCAGGCGACTTTGCCATTGTACCAAGGGGGTGCGGCCAGCTCTCGTGTGCGCCAATCCAAATATATTCACGCAGCCCGTCGCATTCAGGTCACTCAGATTGAGCGTGAAGTGTTGGAGGAAGTCCGTAACTCCTGGGAAATTGTAAGAGCAACTGCTGCCATTATCGTGTCCAGTCAGGCAGCAGTCGATGCCAACACCATTGCGTTGGAAGGCGTGCGCCAGGAGGCCGATGTTGGCTCTCGTACCGTTCTTGATGTGCTGGATGCTGAACAGGAATTACTGGATACCCAGGTGGAATTGGTTCGAGCCAAGCGCGGTTACTACGTCGCTGGATTCCGACTGATGGCATCAATGGGGCGGGTCACGCCAGACCTGCTGCAATTGCCGGGCGAGCGCTATGACGTCGAAGAATCGTATAAGAAGGCCAGTCGTTCGTGGTTTGGTTGGGGTGTCGTCGAATAGTCGCTAGTCAGCAACTGGCTCTTGGCCTACCATCTGGGTAGGCAGCGTAATCATTTAGCCAAGGAAACCCTTAGCCGAGGAAAGATGGTGTCTAGAAGATTGAACAAGCAGGACGACAACGTGCCTGAAGACGCCTTTGATGAAAACATGCCCATGTCGGAAATCCTTGCGGCTATCCGTGAGTCGATTGCTGATGAAAACAAGGATGTTTCCAAGATAGCCACGCCCCCGGCGTCCAAACAGGTGGCGTCCAAGGAGGCGACGTCCAACAAGGCGGCGACCAAAACGGCTGCGTCCAAAGGTGATAATGACATTCTGGACCTGACGGTAGAGGTTGGTCCCGATGACAGGCCTAGGGCCGACGCGACCGTACCACAAGACAAAGCTCCCGTTGCTTCCATGCAGGCTGATGCCGTGGCCATTGGCGATGATATGATCGCGATGGAGATGGAAGACCCTGAAGGTGATATTGATGCCCTGTTAGAGGCAGCCGAAGCATCAGCAGAAGCATCAACCAAGGCAGAGAGCGGGGCAAGGCGGTTGACGGTCGAAGGGGCCTGTGCGGGCAGCTCAGCCATCGAACAGCTGGCCCGCGGCATCGCCAGCACCCATACGCCAAAAGATCCCGATATTGGGGCCAATGACGTATCCCCGATCGAAGCCTTCGTTGCTGACCTTGTGCGAGACTGGCTCGATAAAAACATGCCAACAATTGTGGAAGACGTCATCGCAAGAGAACTTGCGAAAAAGACAGATCAATAGGCCGATTGGTACACCCTGCATAAAGGGTGGTTTCCCGGTCTGAATTCCATTAAAAGGCAGCCCTTAAACTGACAATTAGACGAGACCAGTCGATGCTCGACAAATCGTTCCAGCCACAGACCGCTGAACCAGAAATTTATGCCCGTTGGGAAAATGCGAGGGCGTTCGCGCCCTCGGCAGACCCGGATGCCAAGCCCTATACCATTGTTATCCCGCCGCCCAATATAACCGGCAGCCTGCATATGGGCCACGCGCTCAACAACACCTTGCAGGACGTTTTGGTGCGTCTGCACCGGATGCGTGGTGAAGATGTCTTGTGGCAGCCGGGCACAGACCATGCGGGCATCGCCACGCAAATGGTGGTCGAGCGGCAACTGGAGGCGGAGGGCACGAGCCGGCGCGAATTGGGTCGCGAGAAGTTTCTGGAGCGCGTGTGGCAATGGCGCGGTGAAAGTGGCGGGACCATCATCGGCCAGCTACGGCGTCTGGGCGCAACCTGCGACTGGTCGCGCGAACGCTTTACCATGGATGATGGCCTGACCAAGGCGACCATGAAGGTCTTTGTTGAATTGCACAAACAGGGCCTGATCTACAAAGACAACCGTCTGGTCAACTGGGACCCCAAACTGAAGACCGCAATTTCCGACCTGGAAGTCGAACAGCGCGAAACCCAGGGCTTTATGTGGCACTTCAAATATCCGATTGAAGGCGAAGAAGGTCGCTTTATTACGGTTGCGACCACGCGGCCCGAAACCATGTTGGGTGACACCGGCGTTGCCGTGCACCCCGACGACCCTCGTTACACAGACCTCATTGGCAAGAATGTTGTTCTGCCATTGGTTGGTCGCCTGATCCCGATTGTTGGTGATGACCATGCCGACCCGGAACAGGGCTCTGGTGCGGTGAAGATTACACCGGCCCACGATTTTAACGATTTCGAGGTCGGCCGCCGCCATGATCTTGAGATGATCAACATCATGGATGAAAACGCCGACCTGAACGAGAACGTGCCCAAGGCCTATCAGGGCATGGAACGCTTTGCCGCCCGAGATAAAGTTGTGGCTGACCTCGATGCGCTGGGTCTGTTGGTCAAAATTGAAGACCACGAATTGCAGGTCCCCTATGGCGACAGGGGCGGGGTGATCATCGAGCCCTGGTTGACAGATCAATGGTATGTCGACGCCGCGACACTGGCCAAGCCAGCGTTGGAAGCTGTTGAAAATGGCACAATGAAATTCGTGCCAAAACACTGGGAAAATACCTATTACGAGTGGATGCGTAACATCCAGCCTTGGTGCATTTCCCGCCAATTGTGGTGGGGGCATCAAATCCCGGCCTGGTACGGCCCCGATGGCGAGATATTCGTTGCCGAAACTGCCGACGAGGCCCAAGCGGCTGCCGACGCACACTATGGTGCCCCGACCGAGATAACCCAGGATGAAGACGTCCTCGACACTTGGTTCTCAAGCCAGCTTTGGCCATTTTCGACCCTTGGTTGGCCAGACGAAACGCCTGAATTGCAGCGCCACTATAAAACTGATGTGCTGATTACAGGCTTTGACATCATCTTTTTCTGGGTCGCCCGGATGATGATGGCGGGCCTGCATTTCATGGGTGAAGTACCGTTTCACACGGTCTATATCCACGCCTTGGTGCGCGATGAACACGGCGCGAAAATGTCCAAATCAAAGGGCAATATCGTCGACCCGCTGGATTTGATTGATGCATATGGCGCCGACGCATTGCGCTTTACGCTGACGGCCATGGCAGCACAAGGTCGCGACATTAAATTGTCGACGCAACGTGTTGAAGGGTATCGTAATTTCGGCACTAAGCTTTGGAATTCCTATCGCTTTTGTGAAATGAATGAGGCGCTGGATGCCACGGGTTTTGACCCCGCGAGCGCGACCCAGCCGGTCAATAAATGGATTATCGGCGAAGTGGCTCGTACGGCACAAAAAGTCTCGGCAGAACTGGATGCCTATCGCTTTAACGAGGCCGCCACAGCGCTGTACCGGTTTACCTGGAATAACTTTTGCGACTGGTATGTCGAATTCATCAAGCCGCTGCTGAATGGTGACGATGAAGCCCTGATTGCCGAGACCCGCCAAACAGCGGCTTGGGTCATGGAACAGATCCTGACCCTGTTGCACCCGGTCATGCCTTTCATCACCGAGCATCTGTGGTCTCAGACCCATGACACGCTGTTGATCACCAGCCCATGGCCCGAATTGTCGTTGGATCTGGTGGACGAAGCCGCCAATGCCGAGGTTGAGCTGGCGATTAATCTGATCACCGATGTGCGCACCATCCGGGCGGAAATGAACGTCCCAGCCGGTGCCAAAATCGGTGTGGCCGTCCGCAAGGGCGAAGAAGCCGCCTTTGGGCCCCTGGTCGATGAGGCATCAGTTCTGAACCCGGTGATCAAGCGCCTGGCCCGTATCGAAACTGTCGAGAGTGCAGGGGATGCCTTCCCAGCCGGCACGGCACAGATGGCCTTTGGCGAGGCAACGCTTGGCCTGTTATTGGCCGACGCCATCGACTTCGACGCCGAGCGCGCACGCCTGAACAAGGAAATCGATAAAGCGACTAAGGAAGTCAAATCTCTTGATGGCCGCCTATCCAACGAAAAATTCGTCGCCAAAGCCCCTGCCGAAGTGGTCGAAGAACAACGCCGCCGCAAGGGCGAGTACGAAGCCCTGATCATCACGCTCAATGCAGCGATTGAACGCCTAGAGGCAATGGCCTAAAACCGTCGCGTCACGCCAATCTCAACCCGATGGCGATCATAGGAATAGAAGTCGATGGTCGAGTCATTCTTGATATAGGTGTACCGAATCTCGGGTGCAAAACCCATCCATTCCAGGTCGCGTTTGATGATGGAGACACCGACGCGGTACTGCCAGTCTGTTCTGGCGGCGCCAAAGGCCTGCTGGACGCCCTTATGGGTTGTAGGTTACCTCGGGCTGCAGATAGGCAATGATGCCCCAGGGCAGCTCCTGATAGTACCCGACGCCCAGCCGTGTTTCCCAATTGCGTAGGCTTAGTGCTTTGGCTCGCTCATAGCGAAAGGCCGAGAACATGCGCAGGAATGACCGGCTCGTCAGGCCATAGGTGGCCGAGGCATATAGCGAGTAAACGGGGCCATCGAGGCTGTTGTTGTCAAAATAATTGACGTGTTCATACGCCAACGTGGTGTTCAGCCGCCATTTGCGCGACAGGTCGTGTTGCAGGGTGGCCCGACCGCCGATACTGCGATTATAGGCACTGTGCCCGAACCAGCGGTAATAGCCCGTCGCCTGTATGATCAGCGTGGTTCGTGACCAATGAAACGCTGGGCCTGAATTCAGCGAAACAAAAGTGTCGTCGAACGTGTCACCACTATATTGGCTATGGCGCACATACAGATTGGTCTGCAGTTTTGCGCGGTCGCTTAATCGCGGCAGATATTCGATGCCGCCCGAGGCAACAATGCCGACACCAGATGTCTTTTGCGCATCGCCATCCAGGGTAAACGGCAGGCCGAACAGGTCCACGCGTTCGTCTTCGGGCGCAACATTGATATTACTGTCCGGTGCGACCGCAAAGGCAAACGTATAGCGGAAGGTCCGACGGTCCCAGATGGCATCCAGGAACTTGCGGATATTCGTTGCGACCGGCCCCTTGGGTTCTGTTGCCAGCACGAGGCGAAAATGATGTTCAGAAGCCTCGTATTCCTCGTTGAGAAACAACGTGCGGGGCAACTCCAGCCGCACGCGGGTCAACCCAGGCTGGTCGGTCAGAATATCGCGGTACAGGTCGATGGCATCGTCAAACCGTTTTTCTGCCACTGCAATAGACGCCAGCAGAAAAGTCACTTCGACCGGGTCTTCGGCTTCGTCGGCGATATCCAACAACAGGCGACGGGCAGGGTCTGTCTGTCCGGCGAGTATGAGGCGCTTGGCCACGGCAATCACATCGGTGGGCGACATCACGCTGGAGAGTTCAGACAAGGGTACTGAAACACCCGCCGCAGGTTGTTGTGCATGGGAAGTACTAGTCAGGGCGACGACACACAATGCCGTTAGGTAATATAGTTTGAGCGTCTTATACAATTTTTCTAAGGGTGCTTGAAAGTGGTCGCCCTTATTGGTCAGAACCTGTCGACTGTCAACAATCCACTAACCAGTCAATTTCTAACCGCCTCGCTTCTTTCTCTGTTGGACCCTATGACATGCGGTCGGTATAAGGGCTCGATCATTCCATCAGTTTCCTGGGGAGGGAATATGAGCACCCAGACAGGCACCAAGCCAGTGCCGCCAGTCGCGCAGACCGACGCGGGTACGCAGGGCCAGCATTTCAAGTATTATGATCTGTGCATGGCAGCGTTTGTCACTTTACTAATCTGCGCCAACGTTATCGGCGCGGCCAAGCAAACGACAATTCTGGGTGTTACCTTTGGTGCTGGCATCCTCTTTTTCCCACTTTCTTATGTATTGGGGGACGTGCTGACGGAAGTTTATGGATATGCCCGTGCCCGACGGGTTGTTTGGGCGGGGTTTGCCGCTGGCGGTTTTGCTGCTTTCATGAGTTTCGTCATTGTCGCCATGCCGCCCGAGGCAGGTTGGACCAGTCAGGCGGCCTACGAGACAGTGTTTGGTCAGGTGCCGCGCATCGTCTTTGCTTCACTCATAGCTTTCTGGGTTGGCGAATTCGCCAATGCCTATGTCATGGCCAAAATGAAAGTCTGGACCCAAGGCAAGCATTTGTGGAGCCGGACCATCGGATCGACCATTGTGGGGCAATCCTTCGACAGCCTGATCTTCTATCCCGTGGCGTTCCTGGGCGTGTGGGAAACCAGTACGGTCCTGACAATCATGGGCACGAATTTTGCTTTCAAGGTGTTGTGGGAAGCCTTCCTGACGCCCGTGACCTACAAAGTCGTTGCCGCCCTTAAAAAGGCAGAGAACGTCGATATCTTCGACAAAGACACCAACTTCACGCCGTTTACGCTGAAGGGTTAATCCGCGATATCAATCCACACCGGCGTATGGTCTGACGGCTTTTCTTTGCCGCGGGGTGCACGATCGACCCCTGAGCCTGACAAGCGGTCTGTCGCCTGGGGTGAACACAGCAGATGGTCAATACGCAAACCGTTGTCTTTTTGCCAGGCACCGCGCTGATAGTCCCAGTAGGAATAAATCGTTTCCTTGTGGTGCACACGGATCGCGTCGGTCAGGCCCAGATTGATCAGTGTCCGCAATCGGGCGCGGCTTTCTGGCTGGGTCAGGGCATCATCGACATAGGCCGACGGGTCGTAGCAATCGATATCAGTGGGGATGACGTTATAGTCACCCGCCAGCACAAAGGCCTCTTCCCATTCCAGCAATTGCTTGGCGCGGTCGATCAGACGGTCCATCCAGCCAAGTTTATAGTCGAATTTTTCGCCGGGGCAGGGGTTGCCATTGGGCAGATAAATCGTCGCCACACGAACCCCGCCAGTGAAGGCCTCGATATAGCGGGCCTGGGCGTCGCTTTCGTCGCCAGGCAGGCCCTTCATTACGTCTTCGATGGGAAATTTAGACAGGATCGCGACGCCATTGTATGACTTTTGGCCATGGGTCACGAGATTGTAGCCCAGGCTTTCAATCTCTAGCGCCGGGAAGTTCTCATCAACCGATTTGACTTCCTGCAATAGTGCGACGTCGGGCGAAAAGTCCGTCAGCCATTCCAGCAATCGAGGCATCCGCGCCTTGATCCCATTAATATTCCACGTCGCAATGCGCATGCTGTCTTTCCAATAGGTGACGGTCAGGCGACATCATGCAATGTTGGTGAAACGGATGGAACCGGTTTGTTGGGGGAAAACACACCACCGTTCGTGCCGAGTGATCGAGCCCACGTCGGTGGGGGCGATTGTATCGAGGTATGAACGCGTCAATGTCGATCACGGACAATCGGTTAGATGCCCGCACCTCGATACAATTTGTCCCCGCTTATGCGTGGCCAAATCACTCGGCACGAACGGTTTTGGAATGAACGGTGGTTTTCTAGACCGAGAAAGATGTCCCGCAACCGCATTCGCTTTTGGCGTTGGGGTTGCGGATCTGGAAGCTGGAACCGATAACATCTTCAACAAAGTCGATTTCAGAGCCCGCCAGGTATAGCTGGGACATCGTGTCGACCAGTACCACGGCACCTTCTTTTTCGATGACAAGGTCGTCATCATTGCGGGTGTCATCCAGCGAAAAACCATATTGAAAGCCCGAACAGCCACCGCCATTGACGGCGACACGAAGGGCACCATTGGCGAGGCCTTCCTGTTTGACCAAGAATGCAACACGCTTTGCTGCGCTGTCTGTGACAATGACGAGTTCTGACATATTTGGTTCCTGACGTATTCTCTGGCCACCATATGTGGTGATTTAGCTGTCAATGTCAATATTGGTGGTATGTTGGGGTGTTACACCTTGGCCTTTTACCCGCCATGGCTGTACATTGACAGGATGTCAGGAAAACCCAGCAAACCCTTTGGCGATAAAGCCATTTTTGCCAGTGATCCGGCGCAATCGCGGGGACGTCTATACCCGGAAGAAGAAAGTTCGGTGCGCGATGCATTTCAGCGTGATCGGGACCGGATTATCCATGCGGGCGCGTTCCGGCGACTGAAACATAAAACCCAGGTCTTTGTGTCCCATGAGGGCGATTATTATCGCACGCGACTGACCCATTCGCTGGAAGTGGCGCAAATATCGCGGACTGTCTGTCGATATTTGGGGCTGAATGAAGATCTGGGCGAGGCGCTGGCGTTGGCCCATGACTTTGGCCATCCGCCCTTTGGCCATGCCGGTGAAGACGCGCTGTCGGCGTGTATGCAGCCCTATGGTGGGTTTGACCATAATCTGCATTCCTTGCGGATTTTGACCGAGCTGGAACAGCGTTATGCCGATTTTGACGGCCTTAACCTGACGTGGGAAACCCTTGAGGGCATCGCCAAGCATAATGGGCCGCTGGGGGCCAAGGGCATGGAAGACCTGTTGGATCCTTTGCTGACGACCTATCTGGCGCGGCATGATCTGGAGATCCATACATTTGCATCGCCCGAGGCCCAGGTCGCCGCAGCATGTGATGATATTGCCTATAACAATCACGATATTGATGACGGGTTGCGTGCCGGTCTGTTTACTCTCGAAGATTTGGTAGACCTGCCGCTGGTGGGCAATACGCTGGCCGAGGTGCGACGTGACCATCCAAGCCTGAGCGTTGAGCGTACCCGGTTTGAGCTGGTCCGACATGTTATCGATTCCATGGTCCGTGATCTGCTGACAGAAACCATCAGGCGACTGCAAGAGGCCGCACCGCAATCAGCCCAGGACATTCGGGATCTTCAGCGGTCGGTGGTGGCGTTTTCCCCGCAGATGCAGGAAGACGAACAGGCCATCAAGGCCTTCCTGATGACCAACATGTATCGCCATGATCGTGTTACCGATATGTCCAAAGTTGCAAAGCGGGTTGTCGCAGACCTGTTCTCCCGCTATATGGCGGAACCCGATTGTTTGCCTGACGAATGGCAGGCAAAAGTGGCAGATGGCACCGGTGACGAGGCCGCCCGAACTATCGCAGACTTTATTGCCGGTATGACCGACCGGTTCGCTTTCAAGGAGCACAATCGCCTGTATGGCGAGGCTTTGTAACTTATGAATATATTCGCCCAATTCAGAAAAAAGATCGACGCACAAATTGTTGCCCTGACAAGCGCTGGCACGTTGCCAGAGGGTCTTGATACCAGCCGCATCACGCTGGAACCCCCACGGGATAGCAGTCACGGTGACATCGCGACCAATGCAGCCATGGTGTTGTCCAAACCTGCAGGCATGAAACCGCGCGATCTGGCAGAGCTGATTGTGGCAGGCTTGCAGAGCGACGACGACGTCACCCATGCCGAGATTGCCGGGCCTGGCTTTATCAATATCTCTGTTGCGCCGGTCCTGTTGCATGCCGTAGTCGAGCGCGTGCTGACCCGGCCCGATGACTATGGTCAGTCACCTGTGGGCGCAGGCCAAAAGGTCAATGTGGAATATGTATCGGCGAACCCCACCGGGCCCCTGCATGTGGGCCACTGCCGTGGTGCCGTATTTGGTGATGCCCTGTGCGCCCTATTGGAAAAAGGCGGCTACGACGTCACACGAGAATATTATATCAATGACGCTGGCTCGCAGATCGATATTTTAGCGCAGTCAACTTATCTGCGCTATCTGGAAGCATTGGGCGAAGACATTGGTAAAATTCCCGAAGGGCTGTATCCCGGCGACTATCTGGTCCCTGTCGGGCAAAAGATCGCGCAGGAAGACGGTGACAAATGGCGCGGCTTGGATGAAGCCGATTGGCTGGAACATTTCCGGGTTACCGCATCGGGTGCGATGATGGATTTGATCCGCGAAGACCTGGCGGTGCTGGGCATTTCCATGGATGTATTTGTCTCTGAGCGCAGCTTGCATGCCGACGGTAAAATCGACCGGGCGCTGCAGGCCCTGGAAGAAAAAGGCCTGATTTACGAAGGCGTACTCGACCCTCCAAAAGGTAAATTGCCGGATGATTGGGAAGCGCGTCCCCAGACGCTGTTCAGGGCCACAAAGTTTGGTGATGACGTCGATCGGGCGTTGAAGAAATCCGATGGTAGCTGGACCTATTTTGCCGCCGACATTGCCTATCATCAAAACAAGCTGGAACGTGGCTTTTACCAACAAGTGGACGTGTGGGGCGCTGACCATGGCGGCTATGTCAAACGGATGAAGTCGGCCGTGTCGGCCATTAGCCTCGCTGTGGGTGACCAAGAGGCCGAACTCGATGTAAAATTGTGCCAGATGGTCAAGCTGTTGAAAAACGGCGAACCCTTCATCATGTCAAAACGGTCTGGGACCTTCGTGACTCTGCGTGACGTGGTCGACGAAGTTGGTAAAGACGTCGTTCGCTTTATCATGCTGACCCGCAAAAATGACGCGCCACTGGACTTTGACTTTGCCAAAGTCGTCGAACAATCGCGCGATAATCCTGTTTTCTATGTGCAATACGCGCATGCGCGGGTGTGTTCTGTGTTGCGCCGGGCAGGGGACGAGGTTGCCTCTGTCGATACAACAGACGCGTCGCTGGCCGGGGCAGAACTTTCCGGCCTGACCGACGGTGCCGAGATCAATTTGATGAAAAAGATGGCCGATTGGCCACGGACGATCGATGCCGCCGCACAGGCTCATGAACCGCACCGTATTGCGTTCTATCTGAACGAACTGGCGGCCATGTTCCACGCCTATTGGAACAAGGGAAATGATGATAAGTCTCTGCGCTTTATTCAGCCCACCGATCTTTCGATCACGCGTGCGAGATTAGCGCTTATCCGGTCGGTTGCTCTTGTGATAGCGTCGGGGCTACAGATCTTGGGTGTCACACCCGTGGAAGAGATGCATTAGGCGGGGCACTATGGCAGCGAATGAGACGAACAATTACCAGGCCCTCAAATGGGGCGCTGCGGTTCTGTCCGTCATTATCTCCGCAGGCTTGTTTTGGTATGCCTTGCAAGAGCGTAATCAGCGAGAGCTGATCACCGTTCATGCCGATGCTACACCCTATAAAGCCAAACCAGCCGACCCTGGGGGCATGCAGGTACCACATCAAGACAAACGCATTTTTGGCGAGGCCGTTGGTCGCCCGGATAAGCCCGAGGAAAACCTGGCCAAAGGCAAAGAAAAACCAGTCGACGCAGCGGCGCTGAAAACACCGCCACCACCACAGGCACCAGAACCAGAACCGGCACCCGAAGTGGTTGTCGAGGTGCCCAAGCCCGACAAAATAGAAGTGCCCATTATCAAAACCCAAGTACCCAAGATTGTGGCGCCAGAACCAGAGCCAGAGCCAGTGAAGTCTGAAACCGCCATTACCAGCTGGGGCGTGCAATTGGGGGCTTTTGGTACCGCAGATGGTGCCGAGCGTGCATGGAACATTCTGCGCAAGGAACATAAATCTGTGCTGGGTGGCAAAGAAAGTCGCGTGCAGTCGCCAGTCACGGGCGGCAACGACACTTTGCATCGCTTGTGGGCGGGCCGATTTGTCGACGAAGATGCCGCACGGGCCGCCTGCGACACACTAAAAAAGGCCAAACAGGGCTGCATGCCTGTTTGGCCTTACTAGGCACGACATGTATATGCCCATGCCAGCGATCTTTGGATTGGAAGGTCTGGCCGTCACCGATCGCGAGCGCGACCTTTTTGATGGCATGAAACCCTTCGGCTTTATTCTGTTCGCACGAAATGTCGAAACTAAAGACCAGGTCAGGGCTTTGGTGACCGATCTGCGCGAGGGCTGTGGGTGTTTGAACGCCCTGGTGTTTATTGACCAGGAAGGCGGCCGGGTTGCCCGCCTGCGCCCGCCGCATTGGCCAGAATATCCACCTGCGGCGATATTTGGAGAACTTGCCTGTATTGATCGCAACATGGGCGCACGCGCTGCATGGTTGAATGCTCGATTGATTGCGGATGATCTTTATGACCTGGGCATCCGGGCTAACTGCCTGCCAGTGCTCGACCTGCCGGCGCGGGGGTCGCACGATATTATCGGTGATCGTGCTTTTGACCCAGATCCGTATATTGTGTCGTCGTTGGGGCTGGCGGTCTGTGAAGGCCTGATGGACGGCGGCGTGTTGCCGGTCCTCAAGCACATTCCCGGTCATGGTCGTGCCATGGCTGACAGTCATGAATCGCTGCCCATCGTGTCGACCGAGGCGCAATTATTGCGTCACCGTGATTTTTCGCCCTTTAAGGCGCTGGCGCACATGCCTTTTGCGATGACGGCCCATATTGTCTATTCCGACTTTGATGATCAACACCCTGCCACAACGTCCAGCCGGATGATCCATAACATCATCCGCGATGAAATTGGTTTTACCGGCGCCTTGATGTCGGATGATCTGAACATGCAGGCCCTTAAGGGAACGTTGACAGAACGCACCCATAGTGCCCAGCAGGCAGGGTGTGATCTGGCGTTGCATTGCAGCGGTGTGTTTGACGAAATGCTAGAAGTGGCGGATGCCTTGGTGGCGGCCAGTGATCAGACGCAGGATCGGCTTTTGGCTGCCTTGGATTGTCTTTCGACCCCCAAGCCGATGGATCGCAATATGATTCTGGCAGAACGTGACGCCCTATTAAGCGAGGTAAACGGATAGTGGACGCAGTCTATGAAGTATCAACCTGGGTTGTCCCCATTTTGCTGGCGATCACGCTGCACGAAGCTGCTCACGCCTGGATGGCCTATCGATTGGGTGATGATACAGCCCAGCGATTGGGACGAATAACACTTAACCCGTTCAAACATATCGACCCGGTGGGTACCGTGGCGATGCCTGCATTGTTGATTATGTCTGGCTTGCCGCCCTTTGGTTATGCCAAGCCTGTGCCTGTGCGTTTTGATCGCCTGGTCGACCCAAAGCGTGACATGGTCTGGGTCGCGGCTGCCGGTCCCGGGGCCAATATCATCATGGCTGTGGGCGCGGCGCTGATGCTGAACCTGTTTGCCTATTCGCAGGGAGCAATTGGCGAGTGGATGTCGATAATGCTGGGAAATATGATTGGCATTAATTTGATTTTGGCCGTTTTCAATATGATACCACTGCCACCGTTGGATGGTGGTCGGGTTGCCACAGGTCTATTGCCGATGCCGCTGGCAACAAAATTCGCGCAGTTGGAGCGCTTTGGTTTTCTGATAATTTTTGGGCTGATCTTGTTGCCTTATCTGCTGCGCAACCTGATCGGTATCGATATAAATATTATTGGGATGACCATTCTTCCGGTGGCGCAATTCCTATACGATCACGTGATCTCACTTTTCATCTTTGTAGGGTAGCAGCGGGTTGGACGAGATAGACGATTTTGAAGCAGGCATAAACCAGGCCGTTCCCGTCGAACAGCTGGTACTGGATATCGACGGCTATGAAGGGCCGCTCGATGTGTTGCTTAGTCTGGCTCGCAATCAAAAGGTTGATCTGGCGCAAATATCGATCCTTCAACTTGTCGAGCAGTATCTGGAATTTGTCGCTGTTGTTCGACGTGTGCGGCTGGAACTGGCCGCGGACTATCTGGTGATGGCGGCCTGGCTGGCCTATCTGAAGTCGCGCTTGTTACTGCCTGACGAGGCCGACGAAGACGAGCCCACGGGCGACGAGCTGGCCGCTATGCTGGCCTTTCGCCTGCAGAGGCTGGAAGCCATGCGCGAGAGGGCGGTCGAGCTGATGTCACGTTATCGCCTGGGGCGTGATGTCTTTGCACGCGGTGCGCCAGAGGGCATCAGGGTTAATCGCAAGGCCAGATATAAGGCCACGCTTTACGAATTGCTGCGTGCCTATGCAGAACAAAACGCCCGCGTTTCGATCACGTCTCTGCGCATCGTGCGAGCGCCCGTATTCACGATCGAAAATGCCATGGCGCGCCTGCGGCGCCTTGTCGGGAATGTGCCTGAATGGACTGATCTACTTAGTTTTCTGCCCGATGACATTACCGATCCGCAACTAAGGCGGTCTGCACTGGCCAGTACTTTTGTGGCTAGCCTAGAGATAGCCCGCCAAGGGAAGATCGAGTTGCAACAATCCCGGCATTTTGGGCCTTTGCGCGTCCGCACAAAAAAACAAGACAAAACAACAGCCGACCAGCCAAAAGAACAGCCAAAAGAGCAGCCAAAAGAGCAGGGTGATCAATGAGCGACAATCCACAAGAACAGGCAGAATATCTGCGCATGATCGAGGCCTTGCTGTTTGCAGCCATTGAACCGCTGGACGAGGCGACCATGGCCGAACGCCTGCCCGCCGATGTCGATGTAGAAGCCTTGGTGCTGGAATTGCAGGAAAGCTATTCCAACCGGGGAGTGCATCTGGTCAAAAGAGCCAATCGCTGGATGTTCCAGACCGCACCAGATCTGGCGTTTCTGCTGCAGCGCGAAGTCGAGCAAGAACGCCGGCTGTCTCGTGCAGGGCAAGAGACCCTGTCGATCATTGCCTATCATCAGCCCGTAACCCGCGCCGAAATTGAAGAAATTCGGGGCGTCACCGTGTCGAAGGGCACGCTGGATGTGTTGATGGAAATTGGTTGGGTGCGGCCGATCGGTCGTCGTCAAACACCTGGTCGGCCAGTGACCTATGGGGTGTCAGATGACTTCTTGATCCACTTTGGGCTGGAAAGCGTCAAGGATCTGCCAGGCATCGAAGAGTTGAAAGCCGCCGGGTTGCTGGATTCTAACCTGCCACCCGAATTCTCACTGGTCGATGGCGGCCTGTCCGAAGACGGCGATGTCGAAGAAGAAGTAGACGACGTGCAATTGTCGCTGCACGCCGCCCCATTGGAAGATGAAGACTCGGTGAAAGATGAAGACTAGTGCTTCAAAATCTTAAGGTCGGATAATACTAGCGTTGTCGATGACCATTTCGGTGCCATTGACGAATTTGGATTCGTCGGATGCCAGATACAGCACCATGTAACCAACATCAGACGGTTCACCAACGCCCCATATGGGTGGGGCAGGTGGCTCAACGCCTTCGGGTAGGTCTGGTAGACCGGCCTGCATATTCGTAACCAGCGGAGTCGTGATGACGCCGGGGTGGATTGAATTTACGCGGATATTGTAGCCCTGATCCTGGCATGTGATGGCAGCCGTCTTGCTCATCGTACGGATGGCGCCTTTACACGCCGCATAGGCAAAAACGCCTGAATAACCCAACAATGCTGTCGTGGACGAGACGTTGATGATCGAACAAGGCTCGTCATTCTGGCTCATGGCCTCGATGCCGTATTTCAAGCCGTAAAAGCAGCCGTCCATATGGATCGTCTGGTGTTTGCGCCACTGTGGCGTATCGATTGTTTCGATGGTGCCAGGGATCAACATGCCGGCATTGTTCACCAACACGTTCAGTTTGCCAAAGGTTTTCAGCGTTTTGGCGATCACGCTTTTCCATTCTTCTTCGCTGGCAACATCCAGCTTCATAAAGGTGCAATCGCCACCCGCCAGCCGGACGGTTTCTTCGCCACCTTCAACATCAATATCTGTGACGACGACTTTTGCGCCTTCGCGTGCCAGTGCAATGACATCAGCACGACCGAGGCCCGAGCCCCCGCCTGTGACCAGGGCAACTTTTCCGTCTACGCGACCCATTGAAAATTCCTCGTCATTCGTTTTTGGTTATTGTTTGTGTTGCAGAACGCTAGCGATCTCATTGAGTGAAAACAAGACCGGGAATGAAAACAAGGTCGGAAATTTCCCCTAGTTTCCTGCGTAGGCTGATTTGTAGTGATAGACATAGTCATCGGGTCCGTGTTGCCCGGCCACATCTTTTGGTGCGAGGTCAAGCGCCGGTGTCGTGGGCTCTTCCAGTCGCGTCCAGTCTGTCATGCCGGTGCGATGAGTAATCTTCCAGGCGCCGTCTCTTTTTTCCCAACGGTCGAGATATCGTCCCGCGACGTAATAGTCCATTTCTGTCTCAGTGGCGTCTTCGCCGGCCATGGGGTCTTCCAACGCGCGCCTGCGGTGGAATGCGGTAAAATAGCTTTCGCTATGGGCGACATCGCCGTCAATTTCGATGAACATATTCCCCAGCTGATGATGGGTGCGGCTGAAGGTATTCAAAAACCCAGTCGCATAGCCAATAAAATCATCAGACCCATCGGTGCTGGAAGACGGCCCCTCAAAGCCATGCTTGTGCTGAGACCCGGGATGAAACAGTGTTCGAAGCGTTGGCACATCCAGATGGTCAACTGCCCGGCAATAGGTCATCAGTAATTCGGCAATAGCCTGTTTTTCCAGCATTATTTGCAATTGTTGTTCTAGGTCAGGGTTCATGCCTGTTTCTCCTGCTTGTGCTGCGCTGTTGATTGTTGCCAGAGCGCCTGCGGCTAGTCCTGTGCCTGCGGCAACTCCAGCGCTTGCCAAGACTTTACGGCGGGAAATATGACTTTCAAGGTTCTTCATTAGTTTCTTTTCATTTACCAGTCGAGATTGCGAACAGGGTCGGTGGCACCGTCCCAATTGTCTGCTTCTCTTTCTGCGGTTTTGAACAAGGAGAGATACCTGTCCAGCGTTGGCATGAACTGAATCATCACGCCGGGTGATCGAATATGATCGTAATAGGCATGGGTGCCTTTGTATCGCTGGGCCAGCACCCAATCTGCATCGTCCATGCGCTCTATCTGTGCGGGGACGTCCTCGCACCATACGGCGACATGTTGCAGGCCGCCCTCGGGATGGCTATCGAGATAATCCTGGTAAACCGTGGGGCCGCTGTCGGCGTAGGGCTCAATCAGCTCTATCTGTTGGGTGCCGGACGCTGCAAAGGCTGCTTTGATCCGGATTTTGGCCGGGGTGCCGTAATATTCCGTTTCAAGATGGTGGTCGGGTAAAACGAAGAAAGGCCCGATCCCCCGTGCAACCCAATGCGACAGGGCGACATCAAGGTCTGGGACCACGTATCCTTGTTGAACAATCGGGCCGAATGAATGGCTCATGCCTTCGCCTTTCTGAGAAATACAGATTAACAGGCTTTGCGGTCTTGGCAATTTCCTGTGTGATTGGTATCAGCGGTGTAACGAATTACTGACTTTAGGGGAAATAAGATGTCGACGAATCCAAGCGAAGAAAAACTATTCGAAGTAATGTACACAACCCGCGCTATGCGCAAGTTGAAACCAGATGAAGTGCCGGAGGACGTATTGGTAAAGCTTATCGATGCGGCTAATCGTGCTGCCAGTGGTTCCAATGCCCAGGGCGCGCGGTGGGTGATCGTGCGGGACGCCGAACAGCGGTCGAAAATTGCAGCCGTGAATAAAGTGCCGGTTGATGCCTATTACGAAGACCAGTTAAAGAATTTGCCAGAACTACCCCATCAAAATCGCGAGAAACGCAAGCGCATGTTTGACGCGGTCAAATGGCAGGGCGACAATCTGCAGCACATCCCGGCGATCATCTTCGCATGCTATGACTTTGGTGCCCCGGTGCCAGAGGCGATGCGCGGTATGGGCATGATGTCTGTTTTGCCGGGTGTGCAAAACTTGTTGTTGGCCGCCCGTGCGCATGGATTGGGCGGCACGTTGACGACACTGGGCCTGACCGATCGCGATGCGATACGCGAAATCCTGGGTTTGCCAGAATCAGTTGAAGCCTATGCGATTATCCCGGTTGGATACCCAATGGGCACGTTCGGGCCGGTCACGCGACTGCCTGCAGAAGAAACGATCCATTGGGACAGCTGGTCTTAGGCCTTATCAAACTGCATGTGGATGCCGGTTAGCGCTCGCATCCACATGCCACCAATATGGCTGAAGTCGTCCTTGTCGGGTATTGGGCGCATGTTTTTGACGCGCTTTAACAAGATGTCCCAGGCACAATTCTGTTCAAACCGGCTGAGGGATGCGCCGGGACAATGATGTTCACCCAGGCCAAAGGCCAGGTGGCGGCCAGCATTGCGGCGATGTAGATCGGGCGTCGTGGGGTCTGGGAATTGACCCGCGTCATGATTGCCTGCCCCATAACGGATCGACAACGTAGCGCCTGCAGGCACATCAACCCCGCCAATCACTGAATCTTCTTTGACAAAGCGATACAGGCCCTGGGTTGGGCTTTCGATCCGCAATACTTCTTCGACAAAGGTTTTGACCCTGGAATGGTCGGCATCAAGGGTGGCGTACATGTCGGGGTGGCGGAACAACAGCCACAGGCCGTTCGAGATAGCAAAAGTTGTGGTTTCATTGCCGCCAATCAGCAGATGGTCGGTGATGCCGATGATTTCAGTATCGGTGAGATTGCGTTTTTTGCCCGTATCCAAATCGTCAATCTCGGTGGTCAACAACCGCGTGATGATGTCGTCTTTGGGATTTTTGCGCTTTTCCTTCATGGTCTCAAAAATGTAGTGCTGCAATTCGATATGTAGTGAGACAGCCTCTTTTTCCTGTTCCAGCGTCAGGCCACGGGAAAATGGCAGCACCCAGGCTGCGGACCATTCCTTTAGCTGCGGCAGGTCCATGCGTGGAAAGCCCAGCAATTCGGCGATGACCAACATGGGCAGTGGCTCGGCAAAGTCATCCATGAAGTTGACTTCGCCATCATCAATCCAATTGTCGATCAGCTCATTGACTGTGGCGCGTATAAAGCCTTCTTTGGCGCGCACGGCGCTTGCTGTCAAATAAGGATCGACTGTGCCGCGATAGATGGGATGTTTGGGCAGGTCTTCACCCAGGGGCGTATAGCGACGCCAGCCGCTCGATTCGTAAAGCGCCAGCGCTTCGGGAAACTTAATCAGGGGCTCCGTCGCGCCCACGTCTGGCCCGGCAGTGAATTGCAAGGGCCGGCGCAGGATATATTCGATATCGTCATAATGCGTGATCACATGCATGCCGAGCTGGGGCATGAAATAGGCCGGGGATTCCTCGCGGATAATATTATAGGCATCAAACCAGTTTTCCTGGACCAACGGGTCCATGAAATCGATTTCCGAGGCCTTGGTGTACGGACAGCCGCCCGCTTCTTTGTCCATCAAACACCCTCCCAGATGTCTTACCCATTGTTGGGAAGACTATCTGGTCAGGCGGTCAATTTCAATTGAAGGGTGGGAAACTCAATTAGCAGCCGTTCGTGCCGAGTGATTTGACCTCACGTCAGTGGGGGGCAAATTGTATCGAGGTACGAGCACAGAAATATAGCGCGAGGACAACGTTGATGTGTCCTTACCTCGATACAATCCCTCCCTGCGGTCAGGATCACTCGGTACGAACGGAATTTTCCGGTCGGATGAATCTTTAGCTAGGGTAATCAGAGGTCCTTGTTCGGGTTGATCAGGAACTTCTCACCCGTCGCCATTTTGCCAAAGGCTTTGACGTTGTCTGCCATCATCACCTCTGCCAGCGATATTTCCTTGGTGTAGGTACTTTTGAAGGTCGTATGGACGTTGTCTGCAACCCGTTGTTTCAGCTTTTGGGTTTCTTCCGGCCCAATCTTGATCAAAAAATAAGTCAGCAGCCAGCCACCCAAGCCCCACGCCATGCCAAAGTTACGCGACAATGTGGTTGTCGAGCGCTCCAGCCCGCCGTAGATGTAGCACTGCTTGTGGGTCATCGAACCATAGATGGACCCGTCGCCACCCTTGAGGTTTGCCGCCGCTTCCATACCAGCCAAAATGTCACTGGCCAGTGTGCCGCCGCCGGTGGCGTCAAAGGCAACGGTCGCCCCAGTGTCAGCCAAGGCTGCAACCAGATCGTCTTTGAAGCTATCAGCGCTCATATTCACGACATGGGTCGCACCAATGCTTTTCAGCAGATCAATCTGTTCCTGTTTGCGCACGATGTTGACCAGCGGCACGTCTTCCTCGACGCAGATCTTGACCAACATCTGACCAAGGTTCGAGGCCGCTGCGGTGTGTACTAGTGCTGTATGGTCTTCCATGCGCATGGTTTCGACCATGCCAATGGCAGTCAGCGGGTTCACGAAGCATGCTGCGCCTTCAGCAGGAGTGGTACCTTCGTTGAGGACCAGGCATTCGGTGGCTTTGATGGCGCGATATTGCTGGTAGGTCTGACCACCAAGGATAGCCACTGTCTTGCCCATCAGGGCTTGCGCCGCGTCCGACGAACCAGCGCCGCAAACCACACCGGCGCCTTCATTGCCACAAGGGACAGGCGTATCGAGGCGCAGGGCGTGCATGGGCATGAACATCGGCGGTATATTGGCTGTGACAGTCGGGGCATCCGCCGTGCCGCCCTGGGCAATGCTGGCAACATCTGCCATGCCCAACACCAGGCCTAAATCGGACGGATTGATGGGGGCAGCTTCAACGCGGATAATGACTTCGTCGTCAGCTGGCGTGGGGATGGGAACGTCGACAAGCGAAAGTTCGAGCGTGCCGTCTGCTTTGACCGTCGAGGTCAGTTGTTTTCCTGTATCTGACATGATGCTTCCTAATCATATGAATTTCTGTGGCCACATTTGTAGGCGGAGCAGGGCTACGAGTAAATGGGCTGAATTCCCAAATACTATTCCATGAGTTACGCTCTTTCATCCTTTTAGGGGGGAGCGACTATCCAGAGCTTTTTGGATCGATAATATTCGTGGGGCGTGTCGATTTCACGTGGTGCCGTTCGTCTTACTTGGGAATGCACGGTTTAGAATTACATTTATGGGGGATTTCCATGACCATTACGGTAATGAGTCTACCCGTTACCGCCATCATTACCGGTTGCTTTGCCATCATGATGGTACCACTCAGTCTTCAGATATCGGTGTACTACGCCAGAACAGGCAAAACCCAGGCAGACCCATATGTCATGTCGGACGAAGTGCTGCGCCGAAAAACACGGGCCCATGGCAATTTTATTGAATATGTGCCCTTGGCATTGATTGCTCTGGGATTGGTGGAACTAAGCGGTGCGTCATCGACGATGGTCTGGTCACTGGGCGGTACATTTTTGGCGGCGCGCCTGATTCACGTATAGGGGACACTGACCCAGGACACGCCAGTCCTGCGTAGCATCGGAATGATGACGGGCCATGTCGTGTTTTTGATTATGGGTGGGTGGCTACTCTACGCCTTCCTCTAATTATCTGGATTATTCGGCCGCTTTTAACTCCGCCATGGCTTCGTCCCAGGCAGCGGATGCTTCTTCCCAACCAACAAGGGCCACTGTTGTGCCGTCGGGTTCGATGAAGTGCAGGGGGCCCAGGAAGGTCATGTAGAACTCTGAATCTTCGGGAAACGATGTTTCGTCATGGCGGGCATTGGCGGATTCGTAGCCATAGCCAGGCGCAATCGCCGTGGCACCACCAGCAGCGGCACCACCTCTTACATCCATGCGTCCCTTTGTCAGGAAATATTCACCAGGACCCATGTGGATATGGGCGGCGAATGACGACCCCTTGGGGCAGTCATAAAGGGCCGTCCAGGCACCAGATTCGGGTGAGACATGTAAGAGCTTCCATCTGATGCCGCCGCTGGCCAGGCCCTCGGGGAAGTCTGCCCAGGGCATGTCATCCATCTGGACGTATTCTTCAGGAATATGTGCTTTCATGTCTCACTCCTATGTCTTGGTGTTAGAGGTCTTGTGGCTGCGGCATGCCCTCCATATCGACACCCGCATAGTATGGCTCATCGCCCAGGGCCCCGACTTTGGCAAAGAATTCAGGCCCGATGGCGATGCCGGTTTCTTCTTTTTCCGTGGTCTGGCGGAACATGTTCCACGACGCCGGATGCAGATCGCGGCAAACGGCAAAAAGCCGGTCAGCCTCGGCCTGGTCGCCTTGTTCTTGCATGTGGCGGCCCAGTTGGAACGTTGCATGCGCCGTGGCCACATCCCCTGTCATTTCAGGGACATGCTCTTTGGCTGTCTTGGTATCGAACGCAAACTTGCTATCGGCACCATTGATAACCCAGTCGCGAATGGCATCCAGATAGGTTTTCTTGGCATCTTCGGCAAGAACCAGTTTGTCCTCAGCAAAAGTGCCGGTTTCAGGGTCGAAGAATTTCAGCATATCGATAGACCCACCTGTTTCGGGTGGGCGTACCATCATGCCGTCTTCGTCGATCCAGACCGTCTGGGGCACATTGACCATGTTATAGAGGCTCGACACCTCATGATTTTGGTCTATGAGCGATGGATGGGTTGGGCTGGCTGCTTCAATCCAGGGGCGCGCGGCTTCAATATCTGAATCCAGCGCCACTGTGATGATGGTAAAGTTTTCGTCTTTAAGGTCGTTGTATAGGTCCTGCCAAACTGGCGGATCAGCACGACATCCTCACCAACTGGCCCAGGTGGCTAGCAGCACCTTCTTTCCCCTGAAATCAACAAGCGAGTGCTCATTACCATCAAGGTCTTTGAGGGTGAAGTTGGGGGCCTGCAGGCTTTCCAGCGAGGCATTGCGATCAGCCGCCCCTTCGCCCAGGAACCAGGCATCGCCTGATGCGTTGCTGACAGCTGGCTTTTCCATTAATGCCCAAAAGGCACCAACGTTAACAGCATCGTCAGAAACAAATTCGCTTTCGCGACCGGCGGGGATGGGGACGCAGATATCGTCCTTGCAAAAGCCTTCTGGCTTTAGCGTCCAGCCAGTGGCGCCTGCCACGTCGTCGCGGGCCAGCCAGAGGCCATCCCCGCTTGCCAGGCTGACATCAGCTTGGCTTGATTCAGTTAGTATGGTGGTCATTCAGTGAGCTCCCTGATAAATCCATAGAGAGCCTATCAGCAAGATGGCCGTGGATACAAGAAAGTCCACCAAGAAAGTACAGTGAGGAGGGCGTTATTAATCAGACACTTCAGACGATACCACTGATCAATCTGGCTTTGGCCTTCGTGCCGGTGGTCGGCGTCGTCGTGTTGATGCACCTGTGGTCGCGCGAGGGACGCGAGGCTGCCTATGGCATGTCGCGCATGCTGGGCCAGTTGCTGATCATCGGCTATTTCCTGACATGGCTGTTTGCCTCTGATAATCCCCTGATCATTGGTGTGGTGTTGATTGTCATGGTTGTGGCGTCCAGTTGGATTGCCTTGCGGACGGTCCGGGCCCACCGAAAACAACAATTTCTATTCGCGTTGATTGCCGTGGCATTGGGCGGTGCCGTAAACCTGGTCATCGTGACCGAAGGCGTGCTGGGTCTGGATCCCTGGTACCAGCCGCGCATGCTGATCCCGCTTGCAGGGATGATCTTCGCCAGTTCCATGAATAGTGTCAGCATTGCCGCAGAACGGCTGATCGCCGAGTTGAAAAATGACGTGGCCTGGATTGATGCCCGCAGTCTGGCGTTAAAAGCGGCCATGATCCCAGTGGTCAACGGGTTGTTTGCGGTAGGGTTGGTGACGTTACCAGGCACAATGACAGGGCAGATCCTGTCGGGCGTGGACCCGCTGATTGCCGCGCGTTACCAGATTATGGTCATGTGCATGCTGTTTGGCGCAGCGGGGCTGTCAGCAGCAATGTATCTGACTTTGGTACGCAAGCAATTGATGCCCGAAGATAGCCTGTAGGATTCTCTAGTTGCAAATCGTTATCAACTAGCTCTATGGTGCGATCTCAAGATCAAAAGCGGGCCCGCGCCGTACAATTATTAGATTAATCTAGTATCTCGGAAGTTTGATGCAAGTATCTCTGTTACCTAAGAGAAATAGATTAGGAAGTCGATGGCAGACGTTTCTGTCCCTGACCATTGCCGTGGTGATGGCTTTTCCGCTGTTCTATGTGCTTCTGGCCGTTTTTGCGCCTGACACCGAAGGGTGGCTGCATCTGCAAAGCACCCTGCTGGGCACCTATATTTCCAATACTGTCATCCTGGCTGTCGGTGTCGGGCTGGGGACGACGATCATCGGCACCTGTTGTGCCTGGCTGGTGACCATGTGCGAGTTCCCCGGTCGACGGATTTTTCAATGGGCATTGTTTTTGCCGCTGGCCGTCCCTGCCTATGTGCTGGCCTATACCTATACGGACCTGCTGCAATATGCCGGGCCTGTTCAAAGCAGCCTGCGCGACGCAATGGACTGGGGTAGGGGGGATTACTATTTCCCAGAAATACGGTCCCTTGGCGGGGCGATTTTTGTCCTGACCTTTGCGCTCTACCCCTACGTCTACATGCTGGCGCGGGCGACGTTTAATGAACAATCCATGTGCGTCATCGAGATATCGCGGTCGCTGGGCTGTTCAGCCATGCGGGTGTTCTGGAAAGTGGCTGTGCCATTGGCGCGCCCCGCCATCATTGGCGGGCTGGCGCTGGTGTTGATGGAAACATTGGGAGACTTTGGCGCGGTCTCGTATTTTTCGGTCAAGACTTTCACGACAGGGATCTTCCACGCTTGGCGCGATTTGGGGGATATTCAGGCGGCGATGAAGCTGGCATCGATCCTGGCCATCCTGGTGATCCTGGCACTTTATCTGGAACGGTTGTCGCGCAGGTCGGCAAAGTATCATCACACGTCGGCACGCTATCGCCCGCTGCCCAACTACGCAATGCATGGTTGGCGGCGCTGGGCTGTGGTCGCCATTTGCGCAACGCCGGTCGTTATTGGCTTTGTCCTGCCAGGTGCTCAGCTGGCCTGGTGGGCTTTGACCCAGACCTCAGACCTGCATGGGTTTGGCACCCTGGTGGTGGACACGATCATGGTGGCTCTGATTGCCTCGGTCATCGCGGTGGTTGTGGCGACCCTGCTGGCGTATGGATTGCGCATGAACAAAAGCCCGCTGGTGAATGCTGCCACCCGGCTGTCGGTGCTGGGTTATGCCGTGCCAGGGCTGATACTGGCCATTGGTATTGTCGTGCCGTTTACCTGGATGGAAAATTCTATCGATGCCTGGTTCCGGGCCAATTGGGGTATTTCTACCGGATTGTTCCTCAGCGGATCATTGGTGGCGCTGATATTTGCCTATGTGGTGCGGTTTCTGGCGGTGTCGTTCAACACCATCGAGGCCAGCTTGGGGAAGGTGACCCCCAGCTATGACGCCGCAGCCCGGACATTGGGGGCAGGCGTGTTCGACACATTGCGTCAAATCCACGTGCCTCTGTTGTCAGGCAGCATGTTAACGGCGGGTTTGCTGGTGTTTGTTGATGTGCTGAAAGAGCTACCGGCGACTTATGTATTGCGCCCGTTCAACTTCAACACGCTAGCCGTGCGGACGTTTGAGCTGGCGTCTGACGAACAATTGGCGGCTGCCTCTGTGCCCGCTCTGACGATTGTCCTCGTGGGATTAATCCCCATCATTCTGATGAGCCGCGCCATCACAGCATCGCGCCCCGGCCAGCAATCAATCCCAGATGGCCCAATTTCGAATGGCCCAATTTCAAATGGAGTGCCAGCATGAGCGGCCTTAAAATAGAGAACCTGGCCCACGCCTATGATGGCACTGTGGTGTTTGATGGACT
>SMVA01031454.1_pt1 | contig 36087 bp, 29 predicted proteins | sample 2456451 | NCBI WGS metagenome assembly SMVA01 (sample SAMN11095933, study PRJNA526329) | marine sediment metagenome | biome: Marine sediment; feature: Surficial sediment; material: Deep marine sediment; isolation source: Hadal surficial sediment | place: Pacific Ocean | collected 2014-05 | depth... | reverse complement strand
GACAACCTCGGATGGTTGGAAGCTACGACCTCAGATGGAGAATTGACAGTCGGACCGAGGGTTACAACTTAGGTCGAAAGACGCCACTCCAGCCAGAGTGGATCTCTCGTTCTGAGCGTTGCGATTCCCCTCGAACATCGGAACTCAAGGTGCGTTCCTTCGTATCCGATTATCAACATACGAGCCCTTGCGCCCATTTCAGGGTGCGCGGCGTCGCGTTATTGGAGGGAGCGAATTGGAGGGCAACGCTTATCTGGGTGAGTTGTCTGCGGGCATCATCTACCTGCTCGCCGGCGCTCGGCTCGGGCTGCTCGGCATTCGCACGGGAGAAGCCCCCGAGCGCTTTCTCGGCGCCAGCTTCATGCTGTTCGGTACATCGGGAATCCTTTACTGTCTACCGGAATTTCAAGTCTTCAGTGCGCTGCAAACGCCGCTGATCTTCACTGCGCGCGTCGCCTATCTGCCCGGTAGTGTGTTGATCGCGGTCTTTACCGCGCTTGTTTTCCGGCGCGATGATCGCTGGGCGAATTGGCTCGTGTGGGGGATTGCTTCTCTGGCCGTCGCTGGTGTGAGCATCTCAGCACTCCGAGGAGATTGGGAGGGGTATTCGCTCAACAATGTCGGATTCTGGCTCGAGTGGATGAGCTACACGCTGCCGTTCTGCTGGGCGGCCGTGGAAGCGTTTCTCCAATATCTCCAGGCCCGTCGCCGCGTTAACATCGGTCTCTGTGAGGCTTCAGTCTGCAACCGAATGTTCCTATGGTCATTATTCGCTGTCATTCAGTTTGCGGGTTGTTGGGTGGTCATCGGGCAGTACGCGGCCTACGCGCGGGAGAACCTGTTCTCATCGACCTGGGACTTCCTCTACAGTGGCACCGTGCTGGCTGCACTGGTCGTGATGTGGATTGCATTCTTTCCACCCGCGATCTACGTCCGTTGGATCAATCGCTCGACGGACGGGAGCGCCGCCGAACAGAGCTGATTCGCCCCGGAGTTTTACACACCCTCGGAGCAATTTTCGCGGGAATTGTCCACCTGCTGATGGGCGCGCAGCGCTAGTGGCCCAGTCGGCGACCGCTCCAGGCCCCCGATCGGTTCTCGATCGTAGTTGCTGTTCTCGTCGATTTGTAGAATTCGCATCTGAGTGAAAGTCGGCTGCGTCGGAGTTGGAGGGGCGCATTGCGGCGATGTTGCGTTCTTAAGTGGATCAGGTGAACCACCGATTTGGAGGTGGCGTCAGGTGGGTTTTACCCCCCTCTCGATTGTAACCATCTACCTGGCTCAAGAGGCGAAACCGATGTTCAGTGGTGCGTGGATCGGCGAATTCATCGCAGGGATTTTCTACCTGATCGTAGGATTCAGATTGGCCAGGCTCGCTTCCCGAACAGGTGAGCGACCGGAACGGCTGTTGTCGGCCATGTTCGTGTTTTCGGGGCTCTCGTACATCCTCTACATCATTCCGATGGCCATTCCCATCGACGCTCTATGGACTCCATTCAGTTTTGCAGGGCGCGTCACCTATCTGCCTGCGCCTGTCCTGATCGCATTGTTCACGCGAGAGGTCTTCCGAAGTAACGCCCGACTTTCCACCTGGATGGTCTGGGCCTCGTCTGTCTTGCTCATCGTCGGCGTGGGTGTCTCCGCCATACTGGGCGACTGGGAAGGCTATTCGCTCGGAAATCCGTTTTTCTGGTTCGAGTGGGCGGGTTACACGATCCCGTTTGCGTGGGCGGGCCTGGAAGCCTTCGGTCAATATCGATCTTCACTGCGGCGTCAGCGATTGGGGCTCTGCGACCGGTTGGTCTGTAACCGCCTCCTGCTCTGGTCACTTTGGGGGGTGCTCAATGTCACCCTTTCGGTTGTATTGGTGTTCATGTACGCAGAATTCGAAACCACTAATGTATTTTCCGGGCTATATGACGGATTGACGGGTGTTATCGAATTTTTCGCAATTGGCATGATTTGGTTCGTGTTCTTCCCTCCTCGTTTTTACCGGAAATGGTTTTCCGGTAGCGACGCCGATGAGAGCAAGGTGGAGGAGGGCTGATTCGTGTCGGCTGATCTTTTCAGCTTCGTTGCGGACCAACTCGAGGAGTGCACGCCCCTCGACCGCCTCGAGTCACGCGGCACCCTGCGCATCGTGCTCAAGGAATCAGGCCTCGATCCCAAGACGGTCACCCAGAAGCAATTTTGCGTGATTCTGGAGAGTATCGCTCCGGGAGAGTTGGAAAGCCGTGGTGTGGCAGAGCCCCATGCGATTTGTGCGGCGATCGTCGCGAAGATTCAGGGTGAGCCAGTGGATCGCTGGAAATCCTCACACGACGTTGACAAAATTTTCGATCGGCTCGCGGGAACCTGAATTCGCTTAACCCCCGATGATTCCCGCACTTCGCAGCCGCTCCAGTTCGGCGGCATTCAGCTGGAGTTCCTCTCGCAGTACAACATCCGTGTGTTGGCCCAGCCGGGGAGGGGGAAGCTCGTACCGGATGGGTGTCTTCGAGAAGCGGATCGGCGAGGCAACGCCGGGTTGAAAAGATCCTTCGTCTTCGGCAGCCAGATCGGGATCTGGGATCGCGATCTGTAGCCCCCGCGCCTTCACCTGTGGATCGGCGAAGAGCTGCTCGATGTCGTTGATCGGTCCGCAGGGAACCCCCGCCAGCTCGAGCGCGGTGAGCCAATCGGAGCTGGAACGCGCCTTCAGCAGATCTCCCAGCAGGGGAATCAAGACGTCGCGATTTTCGACCCGGCTCGGATTGGTGGCGAAGCGCGCATCGTCGGCGAGTTCGCGCCGCCCCGCTACTACGCAGAAGCGCGCAAATTGCCCGTCGTTTCCAACGGCGAGGATGATGTGCCCGTCTGAAGTCTCGAAGGTCTCGTAGGGCACGATATTCGGGTGTGCGTTTCCGAGTCGACCCGGCGCCTGACCGGAGACGAGATAGTTGAGGGCCTGGTTGGCGAGTGCCGCAGCCTGAACGTCGAGCAGCGAGATGTCGATGTGCTGACCCTCTCCCGTGCTGGCTCGGTGTGCGAGTGCGCCTTGAATCGCGATCACCGCGTAGAGTCCGGTGAGCAGATCCGTCACGGCGACACCGACCTTCACGGGCTTGCCGCCCGGCGCGGAATCGGGCTCGCCGGTGATGCTCATCAAGCCGGACATCCCTTGGATGAGGAAGTCGTAGCCCGGCCGCTCCCGGTATGGGCCCGTCTGGCCAAAGCCAGTGATCGAGCAGTAGACGAGGCCGGGGTTGTCGGCGCGGAGCGTCTCGTAGTCCAGCCCGTATTTCAGCAGCCCGCCGACCTTGAAGTTCTCGATGACGACATCGCTTTGCCGAGCGAGGGCTCTGACGATCTCTTGACCCTCGCGCTGGGAGAAGTCGATCGCCACGGAGCGCTTTCCGCGGTTGGCGCACAGGAAGTAGGCGGCATCGCCCGTCGACTCATCTGCGTCGTCGCCAGATCGCTTCGCAAATGGCGGCCCCCAGCTGCGGGTGTCGTCGCCGGTTCCAGGCCTCTCCACCTTGATTACGTTGGCGCCGAGGTCTGCGAGAGTCTGGCCCGCCCAGGGGCCCGCAAGGATGCGGCTGAGCTCGAGTACGCGGATTTCGCTCAGCGGTGCAGGCACCGGGCGCGGATTTGAACGATGGAGGGGCGGCATGCGCGGTTCAAAATAATGCAAGCGACCACTACCGGCAATATGACACCATTGGAGCGGCTGAGGCGCACGTCCGAAGACTCGCTCGTGGATCGCAGGCTCGAGTCCTTCAGAACAACAGGGCGCACAGGGCCAGAAGAAGTAAGATATGAGGGAATTGACGGAGGGCACCGCATGAAATTTCTCGATTCGGTTCGACCCCAGATCATTGCCGCCACTCGCATCGTGGTCGGTTTTCTGTTCGCTCAGCACGGATTTGTCAAATTTTTTGGTGTTCTCGGTGATCGGCCCGGCGAACTCGATTGGATTATCCGCGTGGGTGGGTCCATCGAGCTGGTCGGCGGTGCATTGGTCTGCATCGGTCTGCAAACGCGGTTGGCGGCCTTTGTCTGCAGCGGCACGATGGCGGTAGCGTATTTCCTCTTTCACCAGCCCGGTGGGCCTTTGCCGATTCAAAATGACGGTGAACTCGCGGCGGTCTACTGCTGGACGTTCCTCCTTCTCGCGGCGATTGCTGACAACGGAGTCTGGTCGATCGGTTCAGGCTCGGATTCGAGCAGCGCGTAAACGCGGCGAAGAACGCGCCGGTTCAGCTCGCGCGTAAGCCCGGCCGCAGATTGCACCGGTTTGGCTTCGTTCTCAGCTTGGATGATTCGCCGCGTTCCTGCTGTGGAACGGGCGAAGCGAATCGAGCGATCTGACGGCTCGCGATCTCCGCTTCATCGGTTACGGTCGACAGACCGGCCGATCGGGGAGTCGGGCGCGCCTGACTTCCCACTTGACGCTCCTGGGCACGGGGCATTCGAGAATCGACTGCCCGGGCTCGGGGTAGTCGGTGGCCACCACGCATTCGGCGGGTTCGGCGATTTCGATCACCTGGTCGGCTGTCGCTCCGTGCAGCGTCTGCACGACGCCACTCGGCCAACGCACGCGGATCTCGTCGACGGACACAGCGGTTCCCAATCCGAAGTGAAGGGGTTGGGGATCGACGGGGGAGGTGTGGAGTTCGCGCAGCTGCGTCCGCCCAGCCGTGCGAACCGTGACCCGCGCTCCATAAGCGTCTCGATGGCTGATCGTGCCGCGCAATCGCACGACGATCCAATGGTTATTTTGGCCCGTCAGGTTTTCGTAGAAAGCTCCGCTCCCCCCGGATCCAAGTATTCCCGAGGGCGCGTAGATATCGAGCGCGCCGTCGCCGTTGTAGTCGCCGATTGCTGCGGTTGCGCCGGATGGGCCCGTACTGCTCGGGAATGCGAGGTCCGTCACCCGGGTAAACGTTCGATCGCCATTGTTTTCGTAGAGCGAATTGGTGTTGATCCCGGTGCTGTTTTCGCTTGTGACGTAGAGATCCAGATCGCCGTCGTTGTCGAAATCGAAAAAGGCGTTGCCCCAGTGGGTTCCACTGATGTCGTCGACGGCGAGGTCTCCGGATTCCGCGGTAACGTCGATGAATCCGCCGAGTCCGTCATTTCGGTAGAGGGTACTCAGGAGCGCGAAATCCTCCTCGTTCCGGCTCGTTAGAAAGACGTCGATGTGCCCGTCGTTATCGTAATCGCCGACCGCACCTCCCATTGAATCCGTCGATGCGCACTCCGGCCGCCGCGCGTGCACATTCGCCGCACCGCATCCCTCCTTGTTGCGCCCGAACGGCGTCAGACCGGCCTTGACGGTGACATCGGAGAACGTTCCGTCGCCGTTGTTCTGGTAGAGGATAATGCCGCTTCGGGAGGTCGCGAACAGGAGATCAGAGTCCGCATCGTCGTCGAAGTCGAAGACGATAATCTGGCCGTTGAGGAGGTTGGTTGCGGGGTCGAGGCAGGTTTGTTCGGAGACGTCCGTGAAGGTGTTGTCGCCGTTGTTGCGCATCAGGGACACACCCGATTGGCGATCAACCAAAGTGCTCCGATTCGCGCCAGATACGAAGTCGACCCAGCCGTCGCCGTCGTAATCCAAAGCCGCGGTTGCGAACGCGCGCACTCCCCGGATGCCGCTCGAGTCCGTGATGTCCGAAAAGTTCCCCCCTCCGGTATTCAGCAAAAATCGGCTTCCACTGATGAGGTTGAAGCCAGCCATGAATAAATCTTGGTCGCCGTCGTTGTCGGTGTCGAGGAAGAGGCCCTGGGACGTGCCGATGCCCCCCCAGCCACCCTGCGCGGTGAAAGATCCGCCTGAATTTTCGTAGAGGTTGTTGCTGAACAGCCCAATCAGCTGTGCGTCTACATCTCCGTCACCGTCGTAGTCGTGCAGCGTGACGCGCCAGGGCAGAAAGTCGAAGGTCGGGAGTCCCGTTTGCCGCGAGACATCCGCGAAGTGGGTGATCGAAACCGTAAAGGGCAGCGTCTCCCGGAAGCCATCGGAAGCTTCGAGCGTGAGATCGAAAAGGATCTCTGCTCCAATCGGTGTCGAGGCATCGAAGCTGGCTTCGAAGGGATCGCTGCGGTTGTTGGCCCTTTCCCCCGTCGGAATGGCGGCGAATTCCGTTTGATTCTTTCGGATGATCACATAGGGGCTTTCGGTCGTGAGCGTGGCGGTGATGTTCGAAGTGGCGGTCCATCGGTTTCGGAGAAAGACCACGATCGACGAGTCCCGCCCCGCCATTGCTTTGCCCTGATTGACCCGGGTCAATTCGATCACGGGCTGTGGTTCGATGACGAGCGACTCGAACATGTCGATCCGACCGTGTCCGAGGGTCATTTCGAAGCCCGGATTCGATTCTGCGATCGACTCCGCGCCCGCCATCAGCCGACCTCGAAGGTCGTCGAGAGTGCGATTCAAGTCCTGGCTCAGTAGGACGGCCGCCGTGCCAGATACGTGGGGGCACGCCATGCTCGTGCCACTAATCTGTAGGTAGTCGGTCGCTACGACGCGATCTGGGAACTCTTCGGCGATCGCATTCGCTCCTCCGTTCGCGTTGAGCGACAAAATTGCGACCCCGGGCGCAGAGACATCGATCATGCTTCCAAAGTTCGAGAAGGTCGCGCGAACATCATCCGGGTCGGTGGCAGCGACGGCGAGTACCACATCGAAATTCGCCGGAAACACGCCCGCAACTTCGGTGTCTGAGTTTCCCGCCGCGGCCACGGATAGGACGCCAACGTTGCTCGCATAGCGAAACGCATCGGCCAGGACTTGCGATGTTGCAAAGCCGCCCCAAGATGCGGAGATGATGTCGGCTCCCATGTCGGCCGCGTAGCGAACGCTGTTCGCGAGCCCGACTTCGTCACCTGAACCCGTTTCGTCGAGGCCCCGGATCGTCATGATCTTTGCCCACGGCGCGACGCCTATGACTCCGAGTTCATTATCGCCGCGCGCCGCGATGGTGCCCGCCACGTGTGTGCCGTGGCCGACGAGATCTTGGGGCGTTCCGTCGTCGTCCACGAAATCCCAGCCGATGATGTCGTCTATGAGTCCGTTTCCGTCGTCGTCGATTGCGTTGTCCGGGACCTCTCCCGGGTTGCGCCAGAGATTGGCCGCGATCTCCGGGTGATCGGAATCGATGCCCGAGTCGATGACCGCGACCACAACGTGTTCACCGGGCCGGATTTCAGACGCGTCAAAATCGCCGCTGCCATCGAGATCGAATTGGTTCCACCCCTCGATGGCTCGAATTTTTTCGATCCCCCAGAGGTCGAGATGGGCCTGTCCCCAGGCGCCCTCGGAAAAGTGGAGACCGTCCTCGGTGAGATAGCGATCGTTGGGGATGTAGGGTTCGTCCGGTAGGGGAGTTTCCATCGTGTGATAGAGAAAATTGGGCTCGACGTAGACGACCCCAGGTTGTTGAGTCAGCTCCGCGACCGCCTGCAGGATGTCCGTGGAATCTGCGAACTGAACGACGAAGATGTTCTCGAGATCGGGAACCTCGCGAACGCGCGGTGCCCGGGCAGCCCGCTTTGTAAAGCGCTTTCGCGCGCGCTCTGCGCGTTGTTCCGCTGTCGCGATCGGAGAAGGCGAGTTCCCGAATCCGCCGAATGCCCTGCGTTGGCTGACGGCGCCGTGGCGCAGGAGCACCGCGCTTAGCTCGCTGGCATCGCCGAGGTCCAGCGATTTTGCCCGATCGTCGGAGAGCTTCAGGACAATCTGGTCGGGGCGGAAGGCCCTGGGGGCGTTCGATGTCGGATCTTCGGATGCTGGTGCCGCCGAGCTGATCTGCAGGAAAGCCAGGAGCGCCAGGAAGGTGCCGCCTACCAGAACGGCGGTTTGCGCAGCGGATCTCGCTGCTGGGGCGAATCTTCTCATGCTGTGCACCTGAATCCGCTCGACTGACCGACCCGAGCAGCAAACTCCGACGACTGGATGATATCACGTGTAGGGGCCTCCTGGCTCCCCAAGATTCGGAGAAGGCCCGAAAGCAGCTCCAGTGCAACCCAGCGGCAAGTTTGCGTGCTAGTTTGGCCGCGCTAAGAGGTTTTCGAACCGGTCATTTCAGAGGTTAGCCATGGCCCGCGAAGCAGTTGTCGTCGATAGCGTCCGAACGGGGCTCACCAAGGCCCACCGAGGCTCTTTCAACAACACCGAGCCCGTCGAGTACACCGCTCATGTCCTGCGAGAGGTCGTGTCGCGCCAATCCAATCTCGACGCCGCAGAGGTTGAGGACGTGATTCTCGGCTGCGGATTTCCGGAGGGATGTCAGGGCATGAACATGGGGAGAGTCGCCGCGCTCGCCGCGGGATTTCCCAAGACCGTCGCTGGCACCACGGTGAATCGCTTCTGTTCCTCGGGTTCGCAGGCGGTCATGATGGCCGCGCACGCGATCATCAACGAGGGCGCGGACGTTGCAATCGGCGCTGGCGTCGAGACGATCACGATGATGCAGGATGGCAGCATGAACACATCCCGCATGGTCAATGAGGTAGCGCAGAAGCGGTTTCCGGGTCTGTATTTTCCAATGGGTGTAACGGCCGAGGTCGTCGCAGAGCGCTACAAGATCAGCCGCGAGGAACAGGACAAATACGCACTCCAAAGCCAGCAGCGCTACGCGGCTGCCGTCGAGGCCGGCCACGTTCGCGAGGACATCGCGCCGATGACCGTCATCCGCAAGGTGATGAAGAAAGACGCGGAGCCCTACGACGAAGAGTTCGTGGTCGAACAAGACGAGTGCAATCGCCCGACGACGACCCTCGAGGCACTCGCCAGTCTCAAGCCCGTCTTCAAACCCGAGGAAGAAGGCGGCACGGTGACGGCGGGTAACGCCTCGCAACTTTCCGATGGTGCATCCGCGACGCTTCTGATGAGCGCGGAGCGCGCAAAGCAGCTTGGTATCGAACCGCTGGGCGTTTATCGCGGTAGCGCGGTTGCGGGCTGTGGGCCCGAGGAAATGGGCGTTGGCCCGGTATTCGCGGTGCCCAAGTTGTTGAAACGACACGGCTTGACGATCGACGACATCGACATCGTCGAACTCAACGAGGCCTTCGCATCACAACTGCTCTATTGCAAGCGCGAACTTCATATCCCGGACGAGAAGCTCAATCCGATGGGAGGGTCGATCTCGATCGGCCACCCCTTCGGGATGACGGGGTCGCGGATGACCGGCCAGCTGTTGCGCGAGCTCAAGCGCCAAGGCAAGCGGTTTGGCATTGTGACGATGTGCGTCGGCGGCGGTCAGGGCTTCGCGACTCTCTTCGAGGCTGTCTGATCTCCGCACCCCGCAAGGACCCGCACAGGTAGCTGATGTCAGAACCCTCGAACGAGGCGCAGCGTCGGTCTGTTTCCGATTCGAACATCGAAGCTGGGCTCGAGCGCCTCGGCTATTCCGCATTCCGGATGGGGCAGCGTCAAGCCATCGACACATTGTTAGCCGAAGATCGGCTGTTGCTCGTCGCACCGACCGGTGGTGGCAAGAGTCTGATCTATCAACTCCCCGCGGTGATTCTGCCAGGTACCGCGCTCGTGATCTCTCCGCTGATCTCGCTGATGGCTGATCAAGTCGCCGCCCTTCAACAGCGCGGGATCGCGGCGACATTTCTCGCGGCCACACTCGATCCCGAGGAGCTGCGCGGGCGCATGTCCGCAATCGCGCGCGGCGAATTCGATCTCGTCTACGCGGCGCCCGAGCGACTCGGCTTCGCGGGCTTCCGCGCGATGCTCAAGGGCCTCGACTGCCCGCTGATTGCAATCGACGAAGCGCATTGCATCAGCGAGTGGGGGCACGATTTTCGCCCGGAATACCTCGAGATTGGCAAGCTGCTCGAAGATTTTCCGCAGTCCCGGGTGCTCGCGTGTACGGCCACCGCGACCCCCGTCGTGCGCGACGAGATCCTCGAGCGCTTGGCGCTACCCGCTGAAACGCCACAGCTCATCTATGGCTTTGCGCGCCCGAATCTCTCGCTGCGAGTTCGCGAGGTTCAGCAGAAACGAGACCGCGAGCGCTGCATCGATGCGGCGCTCGAAGAAGCATTGGGCAAACCAGGTTCGAATCGCGGGGCGGCAATTCTCTACTGCCCAACGCGAAAAATCGCCGAAATCCAGTCCGACCGGATCCGTGCAAATGGTTGGAAGTGTATGGCCTACCACGCGGGCAAGACCGGTGCGCGGCGCGAGCAGGTTCACCGGGCGTTTTCCTCTGGCGAACTCGAAGTCGTTGCCGCCACCAACGCCTTCGGAATGGGAATCGACCGCGCAGATGTGCGCGCCGTGATCCATTTTTCACCGCCCGGATCGATCGAAGCCTACTACCAGGAAGTCGGTCGCGCTGGGCGCGACGATTCCGACGCGCTCGGCTTGATGATCGTTTCGCCGGGCGACATGGCGCGGCGCCGCGCGTTGCTCGAGATGGACATGGCAGAAAGTGGATCTGCTCAACACATCATGGAACACAAATGGGGGATGTTCCTCGAACTGATGCGCTTCGCAGAGGGTGGTAGCTGCCGCCACGACGCTGTATTGCGCTACTTCGGTGACGAGGCCGAAACACTCGCGGGTTGCGGTCGCTGCGATGTCTGCGTGGCGTTGTCCGCGGGGGAGGAAGAAGAGGGCGCGCTCAGCGACGACGAGGTGACTCTCGTGGTCCGCAAAGCGCTCAGCGCAGTCGCGCGGGTGCACGGTCGCTTCGGTCTGAGCGCAGCGGTCGCGTTGCTGCGGGGCGCGAAGGATCCCCGCCTGGAGCGCTTCGGATTGGAACGGACCCCGACTTTCGGCGTGCTGCGAACTTACCGGGAAGAATGGCTCACGCGCCTGCTGCGGCGCTGTGTGACCGCAGGTTGGGTCGACTTCTTCGGCCTCGATCGCCCGGTGGTGGCGCTCACCGAGGAGGGTATCTCGACAATGCGAGCGGAGCGCCCCGTGCGTCTGCTCTTGCCGCCATTCGAGATAGCCCCGATTCCGAAAACGAAATCTCGGGGTTCCTCCAACCGGAATCGAACGGCTACGCGCGGTGAAGTTCCACGTCGCGCAGCATCTCGTAGTGCGGTTGCGCGTGAGAGTGCGGAGACACTCGGTGATCGCGATCAGGCGCTCTTCGACGCGCTTCGCAGTTATCGGCTGAAACGCGCTTCCGCCTCGGGTGTGCCTCCCTACGTGGTGGCCAGTGACCGCACGCTCCGCGAAATTTCGGCTGCGCGCCCCCGTACGATCGATGACCTGCTCCTCATTCACGGCATTGGGCCCGCGAAGGCCAAACGCTACGGGAAGGGCCTGCTCGGAGTCGTCGCGGAGAGCGCGAACTGAAACGCTGTTGAGCGCGAGCCGGCCGGAAATTCAACGTGTCTCAATCGGGTAGCATCGTTGCGCTCCGGCCTTTTGCTATCGGCCGCCCACCGCGGCCGGATACAGCCGGCTGTTCGACCCGGCACCCGCGTGCCATCCGGTGGCCGGCGCGCGTCGCTCTTCGAACCATCACAAGGAGTAGATATGGACGCTTCCGCAATCATCTTCCCGGCTGCCGCGATGTTCATGCTCACGTTTTCCGTCATCGCCTACACGGGGGGATCGCGCTTCGTGGCGATCCGCCGCGGTGATATAGGCATCCGCTACTACCGTCTCTACAACGAAGGTCAGCAGCCACCTCGCCTTCAGGTGATTGGGAGGCACCTGCAAAATCACTTCGAAGTGCCCCCCCTGTTCTACATCGCAGTTCTCTTCATCTACGTAACCGGGAGCGTCACACCCATTGCGGTTGCGCTCGCGTGGCTCTACTTCGGATCTCGATGCGCCCACTCTTTCATTCACCTCGGAAGCAACAACGTGACCCACCGTTTCATCGCGTTCGTGTTGAGTGGATTGATTCTGGCCAGCCTCTGGATCCAGTTGCTTCTTTCGGTCGCCTCGTCTGAAATTCAGTAAACGATCACCCGCCTGCTCGAGGAGGTTGGACTGCCATGCCTTACCGCTATTTCATTTGCGACGTTTTTACGGATGTGCGGTTCGGCGGCAATCCTTTGGCTGTTGTCCCCGAGGCGGATGGTCTTTCGGACCGCCAGATGCAGCAGGTCGCCCGAGAATTCAATTTATCAGAGACAACATTCGTCTTCCCGCCGGAATCGGGCCATACGCGAAGGGTCCGCATCTTTACGCCAGTCGGTGAGATGCCTTTCGCCGGGCATCCCAATATTGGAACTGCATTCGTGTTGGCGAATGCCGGCGAGTTCGGTGAGATCGAAACGCCGACCTCGGTGATCTTCGAGGAGGCGGCGGGTCTGGTTCCGATCGAGATTCACAGGAAACGAGACGGGTCGATCTGGTGTGAGCTGGCCGCGCCCGAAAAGCTTTCGCTGGGGAAGACGGTTCCTGCGGGACTTCTCGCGTCTGCCGTTTCGCTCGCCGAAGACGACATTGCGGTGACCCGCATGCCCCAGGTGGCATCCGTAGGGTTTCCGTTCTTGATGGCAGAACTGGTGGATCGTTCCGCGCTGGAGCGCGCGCGTGTTGACTTCGACGGTCTCGACGCGATTGCCCGCGAAGGGATCACTCCCGAAATCCACCTCTATACGCTGAGCGCGGACGAATTCGACATCCGGACGCGCATGTTCGCACCCGGAGTTGGTGTTCCCGAAGACCCCGCCACGGGCAGCGCAAACATCGCACTCGCGGGACTGCTCGCTCACGACAGTGAGAAACAGGAGGGTCTCTTCCGCTACCGGATCGCCCAGGGTGTGGAAATGGGAAGGCCTAGCGTTCTCGAAGCGCGCGCCGAGAAGAGCGGCGGAGTCGTCGTTGCGACCTGGATCGGTGGAACCTCTGTATCGGTCGCCGAAGGCGTCATCGAAGTCGACTAGGAGCCCGGCCCAAGACTCACCGAAAGGCTGAACCGCGCACTCCCACCCAGCGAGATCACTCCGACTCCCGGATACAGAACCGGGTTCCGGGTCTTCTGGGAACCCGAGGTTGTCATTTGTCGGGGCCTCGTGTATCTAGACCCGCAGAGCAGATGGTGCTCCGGCCCAGGACTTGGGTCGGGTGAAAAGGGAAGTGAGGTGCGGAGAGGGTTTCTCTCCAATTCCTCCGCGGGCGCGCCGCCGTAATGGGTTGATCCCAGATTCTGGGATCGTCGATCGAATGCACAGCCACTGTCCAATCTGCAACGGAGCGGGCGGGAAGGTGATCGGTCGAGCAACCCTGAGCCGGAAGACCTGCCAACTGCCGAAGAGACGTGCCCTCGCAGTCAGGGCACTCGGGTCGGAGCGCATGGCGTTCCCGGATTCTATTCCAACTCGAGAACTCCTGACGAATGCGGGGCTTGTGTTCGTTTACGCCCCGCGCGAAACGGGGCGCTGGAGGCCCGACCGTGTTGCTCTTTGATCGTTTTGCGTCTCGTATTGCTGCGAACGGCAATGTTGCTCCCGCAGTCCTCGGTGTCACTGCGCTGGTTCTCGTTCTGCTTGCCGCCAATTCCTCGGCCGATGAAATTCCGACCGATAACCCTGCGGGCGCCGCCGATTCTGCCGCCACCGACCCCGCTGACACCAAGGCGGTGACGGAGGAGGCCCCTGTCGAGGAATCTGCGGAAGCCGAGCCCGCCGCCCATCAGGTGGGCGATGTGATCGCGACGGCGACGCGTACAGACACGCCTCCCTCTCAGATTGCAAGTTCGGTTACCGTCGTGACCGCCGAGGAGATCGAGCGTCGCCAATTGCGTCTCGTGACGGACGTCTTGCGGCGAGTTCCCGGCGTCGACGTTCGACGCAACGGTGGCCCCGGAACCACCACATCGATCTTCATACGCGGCGGAGATTCCGACCACGTTCTGGTGCTGCTCGATGGCGTGGTGCTCAACGACCCCTCGAGTCCGAGCCGCGCTCCGATTCTCAACGACCTGACCACCGAAGACATCGAGCGGATCGAAATCGTGCGCGGGCCGCAGAGCGTTCTCTACGGCGGAGACGCGGTGAGTGGCGTGATTCAGATCTTCACCAAACGCGGCGACGGGAAGCCCAAGGTCGTGGGATCGGGCGAGGGTGGTTCGTACTCCACCGCACGCGGGACCCTCTCCGTATCTGGAGAGATGGGCGATCTGAATTACGCGGCATCGGGTTCGTATTGGTCGACGGACGGTTTTTCGACGAGAAGCGCAGGTGGCGAGAGGGATGGCTACGAAAATTATACGACCTCGGCCCGCCTTGGCTGGAAGCCGAACACAACGTTCTCTATCGATGGGATGTTCCGCTTTAGTGATGCCCGGGCCGACTTCGATGGTTCGGGGTTCGAAAACGATCACCATGTTGATACCGAGCAGTTGCTCGCGCGGGTTGCACCCAAGTTGAGCCTGTTCGACGGTCGCTGGACACAGACGCTCTCTGGAAATTTCAGCCGCAACGAGCGCGACACGAAATCCGTTCCGTTTTTCTCGCCTCCCCCGAGTCTCCACACTCAAACCGACGGCAACCTCTACGCGCTCGACTGGCGGAACGAGGTGCGCATTACCGAGAATCATATTATTACGGCCGGCCTTGAGCAGACGTGGGAGGAGGCGAACTTTGCCCTCTACGACGACACTCGGGACAATTTCGCGGTCTACTCGCAGTACCAGTTCGCGTTCTTGGATCATTATTTTGGAACGGCTGGACTTCGCTACGACAACTCGAGCGATTTCGAGGACGAAGTCACCTATCGCTTCACATTCGGCGCCTCCGTACCCAAGATCCACACGATCTTTCGGAGTAGTTACGGGACGGGTTTCAAGGCGCCGTCGCTATCTCAACTGAATCCAATTGCAGGGGGTGGGAATCCGAATCTGGATCCCGAGAAATCCAAGGGCGCAGATGTCGGCTTCGAAACATCACTCTGTGATGGCCGCTTCGAGTTCGGCGCGACGTTCTTCTGGAACGATGTCGATGACCTGATCATCGGTGTCTTCGACCCGATGACGTTCATCTTTCTGAATTTCAATATCGATCACAGCGAGGCATATGGAGTGGAAACTACGGTCGATGTCGAAATCGTCAAAAACCTGCGCTTTTCTGGGAACTACACCTTGCTGCACACTGAGGCCAAGGGTAATCCGGCGGGTTTCGGGATTTCGAACGGCTCCCGTCTGCTGCGGCGGCCTACCCACAAGGCGTCGATGGATCTGGTCTGGCACTTCCTCGACAGTCGCGGCGAGCTCGCCGCGAACCTGCTCTATGTCGGGGATCGACGCGACCTCCACCCGGTCACCTTCATCACGGTTACAGCGGACGATTACGTGACCCTCAATTTCACCGCGCGCTTCAAAATCAACGAATGGCTCACGATTTTCGGTCGCGTAGACAACGCTACGGATGAAAATTACGAGGATGTTCTCGGTTTTCAAACCGCGGGCGCATCGGCCTACGGGGGCATTCGGCTCGAATACTGAGGGACCTTGGCGAGAGAATAGGAAAGGGATTTGCGATGCGAGAAAAGGTGCTGTTTTCGTGGAGCGGTGGGAAGGACAGCTCGATGGCGCTCCACGCGCTACTGCGCGACGAGCGCTACGAGGTGGTCGGGTTGCTCACGTCGGTTGCGGCTGAGTACAAGCGGATCAGCCACCACGGTGTGAGAGAGGAGCTGTTGGAGATGCAGGCGGAAGCGATCGGGCTGCCGCTCGATCGTCTCTACCTTCCGTCGGATTCGGGTGTTCCGTGCACGAACGAGCGCTACGAAGAATTGATGCGCGATACCCTCCAGCGGTATTGCGACAAGGGCGTGATGCTGGTCGCACATGGCGACATTTTCCTGGAGGATCTTCGCGCCTATCGCGAAAAGAATCTGGCCCGGCTGGGAATGCGCGGCGTATTTCCGCTCTGGAAGCGCGACACCACAGAACTCATCCATGAGTTCATCCGCTTGGGCTTCAAAGCCCGTCTGAGCTGCGTCGAGGGCGTGCTCGGCGAGTCCTTCGCGGGCCGCGCGATTGACGCGTCTCTCATTGAAGACCTCCCCGAAGGCATCGACCCCTGCGGAGAATACGGAGAGTTTCACTCCTTCGTCTACGACGGTCCGATCTTCCGGGAGCCGGTGGACATCACCGTGGGCGAAGTGGTGTGCAGGGACACGCGGTACTACGCGGATCTGCTGCCAGCGGGCTCGAGTTTGGCTGCAACGGAAATTCCACCCGTGGGGCAGATCTAATGGTGCGGTTGTCGACCACTGAAAAATCGAGACTTCGCGCATTGGTGTTCATCACGCTTGGAGCTGCGCTGATGCGACTGCTGCCCCATCCCTACGGCTTCACACCGGTGGCGGGAATGGCACTCTTTGGAGGCGCCCATTTTCGCGACGCGCGGGTCGCATTTGCGGTTCCACTGCTCGCAATGTTCGCGAGCGACCTCGTGCTCTCGCTCACGATCTACGATTTCACCGCGTTGCGGAGTATGCCCATCGTCTACTTCGCGTTTTCGCTGACGGTCGTGCTCGGGCGATTTCTGGGAACGCGAAGCAGCGCCCTGCGAGTGGGATCGGCTTCGGTGGGCGCGGCGTTGCTTTTTTATCTGATCACGAATTTTGGCGTCTGGACTCGGGGCACTCTCTATCCGATGACCTGGGAGGGGCTCGTCGCGTGTTACGTCGCCGCGATTCCGTTTCTTCGCAATGCGATCCTCGGTAATGGCTTTTACGCGATCGTGTTCTTCGGTGGTTTTTGGGTCGCCCAGCGCCGCTTCGAGGGGCTCCGCGACGATCAGGCTGTAAGCGTTGGCGACGCGAGCGCGTGAGTCCGGCCGATGCAGCGAAGGATGGGAGCACCTTCACCGCCGATGAGGCCATTTGCTGTTCTTGGAGTGGCGGTAAGGACTCTTGCCTCGCGCTCCACCGCGCGGCCGCGGGCGGAGCAATTCCGCAGGCCCTGCTGACACTCTTCACCGAAGACGAGACCCGTACCCGTTCGCACGGCCTGCATCGAAGTGTCGTCGAAGCGCAGGCAGCATCACTCGGCCTCGAGCTGCGAACGGCCTCGACGAGTTGGGCGAATTACCGCGCGAGCCTGGTTGGCCTGCTCGAAGAGGCGCGGCAGGACGGAATGGAATCCGTCGTCTTCGGCGACATCGACATCGAAGCGCATCGCGATTGGGAATTGGCGGTTGCTCGGGATGCGGGTCTGAGCGGAGTCCTGCCACTTTGGGGGGCCGAGCGGCGTGACGTTCTCGACGAGTGGTGGAATCTCGGCTTCGAAGCGCGCATCGTAGTCGTTCGGGAGAGCGTGATGTCGCGCGATTACCTCGGGCGAACGCTGGATGCGGAACTCGCGAGCGAACTCGAAGCGCAGGGAATCGACGCCTGTGGGGAGAACGGGGAATTCCACACCCTCGCAACGGCCGGACCGCTGTTTCGACATGCGCTGAAGGTGCAGGCCGGTGAGGCTGTAAAACGCGCGGACTGCTGGGTTGAAGACCTGCGCGTTACCTGAGGGATTCTTCGAGGTCGATTTAGCGGGCGCCTTTTCGCCGCCTACCGATTGCGTCATGGATTTCGATAAACGGGTAAGTGCGGGCTCGAGGAGTCCGCTCCGCCCGGGCTACAAGGCCGCGATGGATCGCTATATCGCGCGTTCCCACGCGCGGAGCCACGACCCCCATGGGTCGAGGACCGCTGCGCGGCGGCTTGGCGGTGACGCCCAGGAGCAGCGCGCCAGCGAATAGGTGTTTGCGGCGGGCCCGCGTGCCATTAAAGTGGTGGTCTCCAACTATCGGGAGATCCACTCGTGGAAATCGACCCAGTTCGTGACGCGGCTGGCCGGGCGCTCGCAGCCCGATGACGCGGCTTCATCTCGTCGACGGAACCTTTGAACTGTTTCGCGCGCATTTTTCGCCCCGGCCGGGGCACAGCGATGCTTCGGGTCGCGACGTCAAGGCTACGGTCGGGCTCGCGTCGTCACTTTTGCAGCTCCTCGATGACCCAGAGGAGGCTGTTTCGCACATTGCGATTGCATTCGACAATCCCGTCGAATCGTTTCGCAACGATCTATTCGACGGCTACAAGACCGGGGAGGGCATGCCCGAAGAACTCGCTGCCCAATTCGATGCCGCGGAGCGCGCGGCCGCGGCGCTCGGTATGACCGTCTGGTCGATGGATCGCTATGAGGCCGACGATGCGTTGGCGTCCGGCGCCGCGCGATTTCGAGATGAGGTCGACCAGGTTCGACTGATGACACCCGATAAGGATCTCGGACAGAGCATTCGGGGTACGCGTGTCGTGCAGATCGATCGAATGCGTAAGAAATTCACGGATGAACAAAAGCTCCGAGAGTTACGCGGCGTGGGACCCGCGAGCATTCCCGACTGGCTCGGCCTGATGGGTGATACGGCGGATGGCATCCCAGGCATTCCCGCCTTCGGTGCCAAGTCTGCGGCGGCTGTCCTCTCCTACTACGAGCGGATCGAGGATATTCCCAATGATGCGGCGGATTGGAAGGTTGCGGTGCGCGGCGCTCAACGGCTGGCGGCCAACCTCGCTGAGCGGCGCGAGGATGCGATGCTCTACAAACGCCTCGCCACGCTCGCCGAGGATGCGCCGATCAGCCGGAGCCTCGCCGAACTCGAGTGGAAGGGCGTACCGCGCGGAGCATTCGAGGACTTCTGCGTCGAGATGAATGCAGAGCGGCTTCGCACGCGGCCGCGGCGATGGGCGACCTGACGCCGACGAACCTTGTCAAAAAATTCGAATCGGCCCATGTACGGATGGAAGCGAACCCGGTCCACGGACATGAGTTCGCACACTCGCAGCCGAATACGAACACGGTCTTGAAGTTCATGCCACCGCAGCTGCAATCAGAGAGCCGACGAGCAGCGCACCATCGACGAACAGGGGGCTGAAGCGCTCGGTGGGTCGATAGCCGATCAGTGCGAGAAGGGTCACCAGCGGAATGGCAACGAGGGCGTTGGAGGGGGAGGGCGCGAGCGCGCCGAGTGCCACTCCGATGATCGCGCAAATGCGGGCGAACTGCAGAGCGTGTTGTCGCCGGACTCGTTCGGTTGACGCGCCTGTGTCGCGGACGTTGAAAGCGATGACATTCGCGAGCATGGTCGCCGCGAGGATCGCCGCAACCCACTGGGTGGCCTGCGCGCCTGGAGCGAGTACTGCGGGCAGCCCAAATCCCACGCAGGTCCAGGACGCCGCGATGTAGATGATCTTGGCGTTCTCGAAGCGCTTGAGGCGTCGATGAAAGAGTCCGACTCCCAACACTGGCAGCAGCATCAACGTCGCCCGCCAACCTGCGCGCGCTGCGAAATAGAGCGAGGCGGCTGCGGCCGCACCGGCGAGGACGATGAGCTGCCGTTCGTGCGCAGCGACGAAGGCGCTGCGATCCCGCGAAGCATGTTGGTCACGGGGCAGATCGCGCAGTCGATCGACGTTGTAGACCATCAGGGTTCCCGCGACGGCGAGCCCCACCGCTTCGGTCCGGATGGTGACCTCCATCGCGCGAGATGTCGCCGCGACGAGAGCGCCCGCAGCCCCCGCCATCCAGAGATTCGAATAGACGAGTGCGTCGAGCCAAGAACGCAGTACCGACGTCATTGGAGCCGCAGGGCTTTGCGCAGCGGTCGGAGAGACCTGCAACGCGGGCGACGCGCTGCAGAGGCATTTACCACCAGCGAGATTGCAATCAGCGCGGATCTCCCAGTTCGGCCGATCGAAGCCGCAGTGCGTTGCCGATCACCGAGACGGAACTCAAGCTCATCGCGGCGGCGGCGATCATCGGATTCAGCGCGATTCCGAAGGCCGGAAACAGTACACCCCCTGCAATCGGGATCCCGATCCCGTTGTAGAAGAATGCGAAAAAAAGATTCTGACGAATATTGCGCATCACAGCGCGGCTCAGCACGATGGCTTTGGCGACTGCACGCAGGTCACCGGTGAGGAGCGTGACGCCAGCGCTCTCGATCGCGACGTCGGTCCCGGTTCCCATCGCGATGCCCACGTGGGCGGCGGCGAGCGCGGGCGCATCGTTGATGCCATCGCCAGCCATTGCGACGCAGTGTCCTGCTTCCTTCAAGGCGAGGATGCGATCATGTTTGTCTCGCGGCGAAAGCCCGGCTTCAAATTCGTCAATCCCGAGGCGTCTCGCGACCGCTTCTGCAACGCGTTCGTCGTCTCCCGTGAGCATGACGATGCGCAGCCCGAGCGCGTGTAGCCGTTTGAGGGCGGCTGCTGTCTCCGACTTGATGGGATCCGAAACCGCGAGGATCGCTGCGAGCTCGCCGTCGATTGCCAAGTAGATGACGGTCTGTCCGTCCGACTGAAATGCAGCGGCTTCTCGATCGAGAGCTTCGAGATTTCGAACGCCGCGTTCGCGCAAGAAGGAGCGTTTGCCAACCGCAACCCGGTGATTTCCGACTTCGCCGATCACACCGCCTCCCACCTCTGCCTCGAAATTGCGAGTTTCTTCGAGAGTGAGGTTCCGCACTTTGGCCTCGCTGACGACGGCGCTTGCGAGGGGATGTTCGCTGTAGCGCTCGATCGAAGCGGCCAGACACAAGACGCGATCTTCCGGCAACTCACCGGTGGAGATCAAGCGCGTGAGCTTGGGGCGCCCCTGGGTGAGGGTTCCCGTTTTGTCGACCACCAGGGTATCTACGCCACGTAGTGTTTCGAGAGACTGCGCGTCCTTGAAGAGCACACCGTCCCGAGCGCCTCGTCCCACGCCGACGGTGATTGAAATCGGGGTGGCGAGCCCCAGCGCACAAGGGCACGCGATGATCAAGACCGCGACCGCGGCCACAAACGCGTGTGCGAGCCTGGGTTCGGGACCGAATACGGCCCACGCCGCAAACGCCACGCCCGCGCTCAAGATGACGGCGGGTACGAATCGCGCTGCCACCGTGTCGACCAGCCGTTGGACGGGTGCTCGGCTGCGCTGGGCATTGCCGACCATCGCCACGATCTGCGCAAGCACCGTTTCGGATCCGACGCGTTCGGCGCGCATCCGAAACGCGCCGGTCTGATTCAGGGTGCCGCCGATCACTTCGTCTCCGGTTCCCACCTGCCGAGGGATGGGCTCGCCCGAGATCATCGACTCATTCACGCTGCTGTGTCCCTCGGTGATCCGGCCGTCGACGGGCACCTTGTCACCCGGCCGTACACTCAACAAATCCCCCAGATTCACTTCGGATAGCGGTACTTCCAGCTCTCGGTCACCGCGCAGTACCCGCGCGATCGGCGGGGTCAAGGCGAGTAGTTCGCGGATTGCATGGCCCGTGCGCCGGTGCGCGCGAAGTTCGAGAACCTGCCCCACGAGTACGAGCGTGACGATCACCGCGGACGCCTCGAAATAGAGTGCGACCCGCCCCGCGTGCTGAAGCGATTCTGGAAAAACGCCGGGTGCGAGGATGGCGACGGCGCTATAGAGGTAGGCGGCTCCGGTTCCCATCGAAATCAGCGTAAACATGTTGAGGTTCCAGCTCGCGATCGATCGCACCCCCCGTTGAAAAAGTGGAGCGCCCGCCCAGAACACTACGGGGGTCGCGAGTGCAAATTCCATCCAATCGCTCAGGTCGGTCGCAATCCAGCGCCCGATCGGTAGGCCGAGCATCGGGCCCATCGAGATCACAAAGAGCGGAGCCGTCAACAACGCGGCGATTGCGAGCCGTCGCGACATGTCGCGCAGCTCGGCGTTGCCGTCTCGTTCCGCCGCCTCCGGGTCGAGTCCGGACGCCACCAGCGCCATCCCGCAACGTGGGCAAGCGCCGGGCCGATCGCTTTCGATCCCCTCGCACATCGGGCAGTAGTAGGCGGCGCGTACGCTCGCTGCGGGGGGCGGCGGCGTGAGGCCCAGGAATTTGAGGTGGCAGTGCTCGCTGCAGAAATAGAACGTCTCGCCGTCCCGCATGGCGCTTCGAGCCGTCGCTTCGTCTACCTGCATCTGGCAGATCGGATCGGTGGCGATGCGATTTCCTCCTGGCAGTGCGTCCGGAGTATAGTCGCTTACCCTCATGCGTGGATCTGGATGGAGGAAGCGTGTCGCGTATCGGGATCTGTTTTGTTTGCTCGGGCAATATCTGTCGCTCGCCAACCGCCGAAGGCATCATGAAAAATCTCGTCGAGGAGGCGCGCCTCGTCGATCGATTTCGCATCGAGAGCGCCGGGACCGCGGCGTATTTCGAGGGCGGGCCACGGGATCGTCGCAGCGAGGCGACGGCCAAAAGCCACGGGATTTCACTCGAGGGGAGGGCGCAGCTGTTTCGGCGCGAGGATTTCGCACGTTTCGACTACGTGCTCGCAATGGACGAGCGCAACCGCACGGATCTCGTCGCGCTCGCGGACTGCGCGGAAGACCGCGAAAAGGTCGCGCTGTTGCTCGACTACGATCCGAATGCGTCGGAGACTTCGGTCCCGGACCCTTACCGCGGGGAGCGGGGCTTCGAGGAAGTATTCGAACTTTGCGAGGCGGCCTGCCGCGGCCTGATGGCCGAACTGCTCGCCGATCGTTGAAATCATTGCGCTCGGCGCGATGGAAGGCGGATTGTAGCCGAGGCTAAACGAGCAGCTCTTTGAGCAAGGCGAGATTCTCGCGCTCTTCGGGTGCGATCTCGCCATCCGAGAGGATCACGCCCTCGATCGAATCGAGGAAGAGCTTGCGCTGTGTCAGCGGGATTCGCGTCGGATCCACCGTCTCCGGGCTCGGGGGAACCGCCATCCAGCCCTCGACCTTCGATCGGTCCTCGTCGTTGAACTTCAAAGATCGGACGATGTGATCGACGAATTTTCGTTCCTCGGGGCGGACTTCGAGATCTGCCCAAACGAACGAGCAGACGAATTTGACCAGACGAAGTCGGTCATCTCGGTTGAGTTGGTCCATGGCCCGGGTCTCCATTGACTCGAACCAGCATATACGAAAGCGCACTCCGGGGATTAATTATTCCAGCTGGCCGGATCGCTGGCCCGGTCGCCAACGTTGAAACGCCCGGTGGTGGCGCCGGGCTGCTCGCGTGCTGATTTCGCGCCTCGAAGCGTCGCCATGCCAACCGGCTCGACTGTTCGCGCGGATTCCTTCGCGCCGCTCGGATTCCAGCTCCTCGAGCAGGAGAGACCTGGGGGCGGGCGGGTCGCGGGGCGCCTTCCGGCTGGACGGCGCGGCCCCGTGCTGTCGTTTCAAGGGTGTTCTGGGGCTCCAGAACGGGCCACGGGTGGGCAACTCATCGGTCAACTTGGGCGTCCTCATTGCTGATACGGGCCTTGGTGACCTGTATCTGCACGGGAGGAGTGCGACCGGAATGAGCGACGCGCGAGACCCGCTTGCCACCGACCACTTGGTGGACGACCTCAAGGCCCGCTCGGTTCGGGGCGGGGCTCTGACCGTTGCCGCCCAGGTGTTGAAGTACGGCGTGGACATCGCGGCCATCGCGGTTCTCGCACGCCTGCGACGCCCGGTGACTTTGGCCTTGTTGCCATGGTCGCGGCCGTCGTGGGTTTCCTCGCGGCCTTCAAGGATGCCGGACTCTCTGCTGCCACCATCCAGCGCGAGAAAGTCAGCCACGCTCAGGTGAGTACGCTTTTTTGGGTCAACGTGGCGGCCAGCTTCGCGCTCTCCATCATCATCGCCGCCATCGCACCCGGCGTCGCCTGGTTCTACGGCGAGGCTCGCCTGGTTGGTATCACCATCGCAATGGGATCGGGATTCATTTTCGCCGGATTGATGGCACAACACCTGGCGCTGATCAAACGGCAGATGCGCTTTCGCGCCCTGGCCTGGGTGGAAGTCGGCGCACATGTCGTTGCCGCGGTCGCGGGTGTGGCCGCGGCGTTGGCGGGCTGGGGTTACTGGGCGCTGGTCGTGCGCGGTGTGACCAGTTCATTCGTGCAGATGATCGCCGTCTGGGTGGTCGAACCCTGGCGGCCGGACCGGCCGCGGCGAGCAGCGGGCGCTGGTTCCCTGTTGCGCTTCGGTGGCTACATCACCGCTTTCCAGGCTGTGAACTACGTGGGCCGCAACCTCGACAATGTCCTGATCGGCCGCGTTCTCGGCGGAGCGACCCTCGGCATCTACTCCAAGGCCTACCAATTGCTGATGCTGCCACTGCGCATGGTGAACGGGCCAATCAGCGGTGTCGCCTTGCCGGCACTCTCCAGGCTCCAGTCGGATCCCGAGCGACTCCGATCGTATTACTACAAGGCACTCGCATTGATCGTGACACTCTCGATGCCCGTGGTGGCGTGGGTGGCATCGGTTGCCGACAGCGTTGTGTTGACGATGCTGGGTCCGCAGTGGGTCGAAGCCATCGACATCTTTCGAATCCTCACCATTCCGGCCTTCATCGGCACCTTCAATGTGGCGACGGGTTGGGTGTTCGTCGCGCTCGGACACGTTCGCCGCCAGATGCTCTCGGGTATTGCGAACACCGCCGTGGGAGCCGTGGCCATCGTGGTGGGCCTGCGCTGGGGGATCGAGGGAGTGGCGTGGGCACTGGTGGTGAGTTCCGCGTTGAGGCGGCTTCCCACCATCGCGTACTGCTATCACGGAACCCCGTTCACACTCGCCGATCTGTTCGCGGTGCTTTGGCGGCCGGCGACTGCGGCATCGCTCGCCGGTGCCGCAACTTTTCATATCCACGCCGCGTTTGCTCCCGGAACCTGGCCGCCGCTCGCGCTTGCGGCGAGCTTCCCGATCTTCGCCGCGGTCTATCTCGGTGCCCTGTTGGCCCTTCCTGGTGGCCGCGAACGCGTGGCTGAGTTGATCGGTCACGCGAGACTCTTGCGCGGCCGTCCCGCGGAGGCTCTCGGATGAGTGGTGAAACACTCGCGATCATTCCCGTGCGGGGCGGCTCGGTGGGGATTCCGCGCAAGAACGCGCGGTTGCTGCGGGGCAAGCCGCTGCTTGCCTACGTCATCGAGGCCGCGCGGCACAGCGAGGAGATTGCGACGGTCGCTGTTTCCACGGAAGACCCCGAACTCGCGGAGATCGCACGTCGCTTTGGAGCCGAAGTCGTGGAACGACCGGACGAGTTGGCCGGCCCTGAAGTCACGCTGGATGACGTCATCGTCGACGCCGTGGCTCAGCTCGAGGCCCGTGGGCATCACTTCGAACACGTGGTGACGCTGCAGGCCACGTCGCCGCTGCTGCGCGCGGTAACCATCGACCGCGCCGTTTCCCAATGTCGCGAACGCGGCGATGACACGGTCCTCACGGTCGTGAACGCGCCGCATCTGTCCTGGGGGTGTAACGCCGAGGGATCCCTGACTCCGCTGTACGACGCGAGGAAAAATCGGCAGGAGCTTCCGCCCCACTATCGCGAAACTGGTGGTGTGGTGGTTTGTCGGCGCGAGGTGCTGCGCCGTGGTACGCGATTTGGTGATCGGGTGTCGGTGATCGAATTGGACAAAGCCGAGGCGCTGGACATCGACGATCACTTCGACTGGTGGCTGGTCGAGAAATCTCTGCGTCGGCGTCGCATCGTATTTCGGGTTGTCGGGAACCGCGAGACCGGCCTGGGGCACGCCTACCGGGCGCTCACACTTGCTGACCGGCTGATCGACCACGACATCCACTTCGTGGTGCGCGCCGAAAATGATCTCGCCGCAGAGTTGATCCGCCGCCGTTTTTACGGCCTCAGCGAGGTATCGGGGGAGCGCGAGCTTGCCACCCTGCGCGAACTTTCTCCCGACCTGATCGTGAGTGATGTGCTCGACACTTCGAAGGCCGAGATGGAAGCGCTGCGCGAGCTGGAGGCTTCGTTGGTGAACTTCGAAGACCTGGGGTTCGGGGCGGCCGTGGCGGATTTCGTCGTAAATGCGCTGTACGATGCGCCGGGAGTCGCGCTCGGACCGAACGCGGTGCACGGCGCAGACTACTGCGTGTTGCGCGATGAATTCTACTCGCTCCCGCCCATCGAAGTTCGGCCCGAAGTCGCGGAGGTACTGCTGCTTTTCGGCGGCACTGATCCCAACGACCTGACCGGCCGCTGCTTGCGCTGGCTCGATACCCTACCGGGCGACTGGCGCATCACGGTGGTATCGGGGCTTGGCTACCCGGAACCCGCTGCGCTGGAGCGCTTTGCCGCCGGAGCGAATCATCCCATAGAGGTAGTGAGCAACACGCCGATCGTGAGCCGCTACATGGCGCGGGCCGACGTGGCGATAACGAGCGCTGGTCGAACCGTTTTCGAGCTTGCGAGTCTGGGTGTGCCGATGGTCGTCGTCCCCCAGAACGATCGCGAGTCGCAGCACGTCTTCGCGCTGGAATCGCCGGGCGTGGTGGCGCTGCCGCAAGCCGACGAACTCGCGAAGTTGGAGTTTCTCGGTGCGGCCCACGAGCTGATCACGAGTCGACATCTGCGGTCGAGTCTGCACCGTTCGTTGCTGTCCGCGGATATCCGAGGCGGCATCGAGCGCACGCTGGCGGTGATCGAACGCGCGCTGAACGAGAGGGAGGGGAGTTGAGATGAAGATCGGAACGATTGGGGGTGTGGCTCTACGGCCGGATCGCCCCTTCCTGATCGCCGAAGCAGGCGTCAACCACGAAGGGTCTCTCGTCCGCGCGATCGAGTTGGTAGACGCAGCGGCCGAAGCCGGGGCCGACATGATCAAGTTCCAGAGTTACAAGGCGGAGACCCTCGCGAGTCGACACAGTCCGGCGTACTGGGATCAGAGTAAAGAGTCTGCGGAGAGCCAGTTTGCGCTGTTCCAACGCTACGATGCCCTGGACGTCGCCGACTACCGAAAACTCCATGAGCGTTGCGAAGAAAAAGGCTTGCTTTTCTGCACCACCCCCTTCGATTTGCGTTTCGTGGATGCTCTCGATGAGTTGCTCTGCTGCTATAAAATCGCCTCAGCGGACATCACCAATGTCCCGTTGCTTCGCCGCGTTGCGAGTAAGGGCAAGTCGGTGTTGCTCTCTACCGGCGCATCGACACTCGGGGAAGCAGAGGCTGCGGTCCACATCCTCGAAGAGGGCGGCGCACCGGCCGTGGCCCTGCTGCACTGTGTGCTGCAGTACCCGACCGAATTCACCAACGCGAACCTGCGCGCGATCGGCCATCTGGCCGCCGTCTTCCCGAACCATACGATTGGCTGGTCGGATCACGTGCCACCCGAAGACGGCAGTCTCTCGCTACTGCTGGCGTGGCTCGAAGGTGCGGAAATTCTCGAGAAACACTTCACGCTGGACAAGACACTGCCGGGCAACGACCACTACCACGCGATGGATCCCGACGACATCCGCGCCTTCCGCATCCGCTGCGATCTCACTCACGACCTGCTGGGTCGGGCCGAGAAGGCCGTCTATCCATGCGAAGAGGCCGCTCGCACACACGCCAGACGCAGCCTGGTGGCGGCCCGTGCGATACCCAGGGGCACGACGATTTCGGAAGAGATGTTGATCGCGAAGCGCCCGGGGCACGGAATTTCGCCCGAACACTTCGATCTGCTGGTGGGCCGAATCGCGGCGACCGATGTGGCTGAGGATCAAGTCTTGACCTGGGATCTCCTGCTCGGAAGAGCCGACGAGAAATGAGGAAGGCCGAACGTGCTTCGTGAAGTGCTCACCAACGCGCTCTCGGAATTCGAGAGCAAGCAGCCGGTCGCCGACTGGATGTGGCAAGGCTGGCGTCCATGGCCGGTGCTGCGCATGCGGATTGCCCTCAGCCTGCATGGCGAACGTGCGGTGCTGGGCGCTCCCTCGTTCGGCGGGCGGCTGGCCGCGAGCCTGCGCTGGCGGCGCCAACGACTTCGGCGTTTCTGCGGTGAAAAATTTCTCGCCCGCCCGGACCGTCCTGCGGACATCGTCTTTCTCACCTTGGCGAGCCGCTGCCAGCAGCTCGGGCGCGCCTGGTACAACCCGGTAGTCGATCCCTGGGCCGAGGCGTTCAGCGAGGCCGGCTTGCGGGTCTCGGTCTGGGACCGCGGCGATCCGCACGGGCTCACCCACGTTTCCCACGCAAGCGTTCAACGGGCTCTCGATCTCGAGTCGAGACCGCAGAATCAAATACAACCCGGTCCGACACCGGAGTGGTTCAAGACGCTGGCTGACTGGGTGGCCGATACATTCGATGCCGATCTCGGCTGGCCCGATTTCGAGCGTGATCTGTGGTGGGTCGAGAACGGCGCGCGATGCTTCGAAGCCTGGCTACGTCGTGCCGCACCCAAGCGGGTCGTTCTCGATTGCTGGTACGTGCGCGAGTCCATGGCCCTCGCGTTGGCCGCCCATCGGCTGGAGATTCCGGTTGTCGATCTCCAACACGGAGTCCAGGGTCACGGGCACCCCGCTTATGCGGGCTGGTCTCCACCGCCCGCCGGTGGATACGAAGTCTGCCCCGATCATTATTGGGTGTGGGGTGCTTGGGACGCCGATTCACTGATTCGAAACAATCCCGGCGCTATCGCCCGGGAGGATGTGAGCCTGGCGGGCCAGCGTTGGCTCAGCCGTTGGAGTGAGGGTGTCGATCCAAGGCACGCTCCAGCCATCGAGCGCGTCGATCGACTTCGCGGTGGTGCGCGTGCCATTCTCGTGACGCTTCAACCCGGCGTGCCGATTCGCGAAGCGCTGATCTCGCTCATCGCGGCATCGCCGCGCGAGTGGCGCTGGTGGGTTCGCGTCCACGGGCGCATGCGCGACGATGCAAAGCAACTCGAAGCCGAATTCGCTCGGGCGACGCAGCGCTCCGTCGACGTCCGCGAGGCGACCCGCCTGCCGCTATACGCGCTGCTGCGAGCCTGCAGCTGGCACGTGACGGGTTTTTCGACCTGCGCGCTCGAAGCACTGGCATTCGGTGTACCCACTCTGCTGCTTCATCCGAGCGGCGAGCACGCCTACGCGGACTTCGTCGAGCAACAGGTGATGTGGCTCCACCAATCAATCGATGAGAGTCTCGGTTTGATGAACGACGCCGATTCGGAGCGTTCGGTTGCGTGTCGTCGCGCCGGGCAGTCGGTCTTCGCCGAACCCGCTAGCGCGCGACTCTTGTCGCGAGGATTTTCGACATGAGTGGAGCCTATGTGGTGCTGACCGGCGCCAAACGAAACGTGGGCGATTTCCTCATCGTGGAACGCTGCACGGCATTGTTGAGGCAGCTGCGGCCCGATCGTGAGTTGCGTTTCGTGCCGAGTTGGAAACCGCTCGACCCGCGAGCAGACGTGTTGCGGGACGCTCGCGCCATCGTGATCGCTGGAGGTCCGGGCTACCAGCCGGGCTTCTACCCGACTGTTTATCCGCTCTGTACGAAGCTCGCCGAGCTCCCATGCCCGGTGGTTCCGCTCGGACTTGGCTGGAAGGGGCCGGGCGGCGACCGCTATGCGCTCGATCACTACACGTTCAGCGAGGCTTCTCTGGATGCCCTTCGCTGGATCGCGCAGCGTACACCGTCGTTGGGCTGTCGGGATCATTTGACCCGACGGGTACTCGAGCAGCACGGAATCTCCAATGTTTCAATGGTGGGATGTCCGGTCTGGTATCACCTGCCTTCCATCGGCAAGGAATTCGAGCCACCAAATGCGGTGACGCGCGTGGTGTTCACGCCGGCTCAACTGCACTCGCTGCATGATCAGAGCCTTGCGGTGGCGCAGCGAATTGCCGACGCGTGGCCCGAGGCCGAGAAGATTTGCTCCTTTCATCGAGGCCTCGATGCTTCGGACGACTTCATTCCGGCGGCCGACGTGGCGAACAACCACACCCTCGCAGAGCGTGCAGACGCTCTCGGCTTCGATGTGATCGACGTGACTGGAGACGCCTCCAAGCTCGACTTCTACGATGAGTGCACGATGCACGTGGGTTATCGTGTCCACGCCCATCTGCACTTCTTGAGCCAGCGCAAACCCTCGCTGCTGATCGAGGAAGACGGGCGCGGTGCGGGAACCTCGGACGTTCTCGGTGTGCAGGGAGTTCCGGCTTTCCGCCCCCATCGGCTCGGGCGGCTAGGGCGCGCCGTCGGTCGCGCCGCATCCGCCTATCGCGTCGACGAACGCGTTCCCGCACGAGTCGAGAAAATGCTCGCATCGGATGTTGAGACACAGTTTGCCCGCTTTGCGAGCCTCGCGCGGACCCTCGATGGACATTTCTCGCGCATGCAGGAGTTTATTCGCCGTCTTCCGTGAAGCGGGTGATGGGTGTGCGCGTTCACGACCTCAGCGTTTCGAGCCGCCGAAAAAAACGCGCCGACGACCCCATTGCGCGGGAGGTTGCGAGGCCATCACTCGTGGTCTCGGCCAGTGGCTTTCCGAAAGCTCGCGGTGGTCGTAATCGCATCCGCTAGTTCCTGCGCGACGATCCGGTGACCCCGGCGATTCAGGTGGATGTAATCGATGTAGATCGGTGAGCCATCTGATAACGGAACGACGACCGGAACATCCAACTCGTCGCCGATCCGCTCTAGCACCGCGATGTAGGGGTCTCCTAGCTGTACGGGCAGGTAGCCGTCGGTCGAAATCCAAGGGACCTCGAATCGAACCGGGAGCGTAGGCTGGACTCGTTCCGGTCGATTCGTGGCCAGGTAGATTTGATTGCGGAGGCTTTGACGGATGATGTCGTGCGAAGGGTTCTCAATTCGTTCGAGCTCCGCTTTGGCAAGCTCCCAGTTACTCTCCGCAACGTATCGGATGGCTTTGCGCGTGTGGGTTGTCAGATTCGGGGCATCGGGCAGACCGATCAGGTAGATATCCGCTCCGTGATCCCGCGCGAGGCGAATCATCTCGCGCATATTGAGTTCGTACTGTTCGAGCGACACCCGTGCCAGAGATGCTACTTCGACCTCATTGAACGAGAAATTTCCCGTATCGAGAATACCGCCGGGCGCCCGGCCCATGAACAGGGCGCGCATCACGCGAGCGATCATCGAATGATCGAGAAGCTCGCGGATGGTGAGCAATCGATACATTCGGCGAAACTGGGGCTCCGAATCGGGTTCGGCCGTCGGCGGGACCGCGCGGCGATCGTTGAAATTGGTCTGGACAATGACGGCATCGGGTTCGAACGCGAGGCCGCGATGTTCGAGGTAGAGCAGCGTCTGGCTGCTCGCGTAGCCCGGCACGCCCGCATTGATCACCTCGACACGGCGGTCCGTTTGCTTTCGAAGCAAGTTCTCGAGCCTGGCGGCATAGGTTTTGTCTTCATCTACGCCGAAGCCCAGCGCGGTGGAGTCTCCGATCGAAAGCACCCGAAATTCGCCTTCGGGTTTGCGCTCGGGAAAATCGTGATCCCGGAGTCCGTTGGCGTTTGTGGTGCACGTCGCGCCGCCCCGAAGGCTCGAGTGATTCGGAAGGAGCGCCCAACCGAGAAGGGGATCCACGGACCAGCCGCTTTCCGCCCAGGCAGATCGGACGTTGTCGGTCGAAGCCGCTCGCAAGAGCTCGCTTCGCACCAGAAATCGTGTCATCGCCTCTGCGGCGAATGCAATGAAAAGGAAAATCAGTAGGGCGAAGCCGATCTTTTTTCGCAAGGAGGGGTCGCTCCTAGCGCCTCGCTGGTTCGGATCGGGCATGGGAAAACCATAGTCGTGATCTCCAACCCCGCCAGTTACAGCGCCGCCTCGGTCGACGCATGTTGAGCTGGTCACGCTCATCAGCGAACGCTATTGCGATCGAGTTCCTGTCCGCCTCCTGAGCATTGGTAGGAGAACGGCTATCAATACAGCGCCGCCAGCTCCCCCGATGATCAGGCTCATTGCAATGTGTTTCAGCCGAAATGAATCGGGTAACCGTGCAAGCAATCTCTGCTCGCGGATCTCTGGGTCCATGATGGACACGAAGTACTTGGCGATGATTTCTGCCTCTGGACCACTCGCGCCATGGCTGGGCATTTGGGAGTCCAGGGAGTCGAAGAGTGGCTCCTGAATCCGGAATCGAATCCAGAACTGGACGCGATCCCATCCCGAAGCGCTCAGCAGCTCCGCCCGCTGCGCGCGAAAAGAGGCCTGGGGTTGCCGGTCCATCTCGTTCAGCTCCACCACCCACTGCTCGTATTCTTCTGAATTCAGTCGATCGTGAAGGCGCATGAGTGTTGTCTCGTTGATCTCAGGGCCAACGGTTCCACCGAAACCCCATTTTCCGAAAATCTTGTGACAACTAACACAGCCGTTCTTTCGCAGCACTTCCGTTGGATGCTCAAGCTGAACCAGCGATTGACTCGAGGTGGTCTCGGAGCCGTAGGTGATCTTGATGATGGATCCACTGAGCGAGAGATCGGGGTAGAGGGGGGCGAAATATAAGCCGTCCGGGCCGAACGCCAGTGCTGCGACGGCCTGCGGCCGTTCGCCCGCGAATCGCACCAGATAGCGAGGTGTACTCTCGACACGGCGAGTTTCCAGTTTGTAGTCCACCTGGAAGACACCGGGTGCCTTGCCGTTGGCCGGGTGCGCGGATGCCGCGAGAAAGAATGCTCCATCCAATTCGTCCCGGAAGCCGGCGGTGACGCTCCGGTCGAAACGGGCCAGTTGCACCGGCCCGATGCTGGGTGCGAACACAGCGCTCGCATTGGTAGCGATGCTGCGGTCATCGCCATCCCAGAGGTAGTTCTGGCCCTCGTCGAGTTCGAGGAAACGATCGATGTAATTCCCGTTATCAGCCACGATCACGCGCTCGCCATCGACCCGGAGCGAGAACGGGTTTCTCAGGCCGTAGGCCCACACATAATTACGGGCTCGGGTTCGATCGTCATCGATGTAGAAGGGATTCTCCTCCACCGGATCGCCATCCAGGGTCATTCGCAGGATTTTCCCGCGCATTGCATCGAGATCTTGCGCCTTCTTTGGCTGCCAACCGTCGCCAATGCCCACATAGAGCCGATCCGAAGAGATCTGACAACCGCCGATATGGTGCGCCAATCCAGTGTCGTAGGCTGCGAACACGTCCGTAAACTCGACGTGCCCGGACGATTTCAGAGAGAAGGAGCCGGGTGCGGATTGGAATCGCGCAATGTTGTTGCGAAGGATTCCTTCCGGGTCGCGATACGCAAACGTGACGAACACGTACCCGCGTTCGGGATCGAGGCAAATTCCGGCGAGTCCGGCCTGCCCCGCGCCGGCGGGAAGTTCGGTTTCCGGCTCGAATTCGAAAAAATCATCGGCGAAGGTATGCAGCGTCCGGTCGTTGGTGACGACCTTGATGCTGCCTCTCAGTTCGGTCACGAAATACAGAGGGTCTTGAGGCTCTCGACCCGGTTCGCGCACGAATGCGATCGCACTGGGAAGCTCGAAACCGTCGGAATCGATCGTCAACGCGAATCCAGTCTCTACAATCCAGTTGCTCCTCCACTCCTCTTGAGCCTGTGCGGCACCATTCGTGCCCAGGCAAAACAGCAGAAGCAGCCGTCCCAATACCCGATTCATGAATGACCTATTAGCGGAGAGGTGACAGGAGGCCAATACATAGACTCTTGTGCAACCGACTTCTCGAAATTACAAGCGACGTGGGATGGCGCCGAGTCGCATCCGCCGCAGTGCTATGGGCGCGCGGTGAGGGCTCGTTTGGGTTCGGGCTGGAGTCAGCCCATCTGCTTCTTGCGAACCGACCAGACGAATCCGTCGTACCAGAAATGCATCAGCGATACGGTGATTGCGGCGGCTCCGAGCCAGCGAAGCTGATAGCCGTTCTCGAGTTGGTAGACCACGCCGATTGAGCCCACCGAGATTACAAACGCTGCGAGTGCAAGCCAGTTTCCGTGGCGAATGCGCGACAATCCAAAGACACGGCGGATATTGCCTTGCTCCATCCACCATACGATTGCGAAGTACTGAAGCCCGTGAAAGAAGTTGGCAATGAAAAAAGCTTCGAGTGGCGGCAGGAAGCCCCAGGCGTAGATGGAAGTCGTACCCGTGGTGAACAAGAGAGCGATCTTCTGGCGAGAGATCGTGTAGCCATTTCGGATCAACCTCGCGTACGCGAACGCGTAGTAGAGCAGAAACAGCGTTCCCGCTGCAACGATAGTCAGCCGAATCACAGCTGCATGGGTACGTATGAGCGCGAGGAATTCGACGGGTGCGTTCCATCCCAGGTCTCGATAGCCCGCGAGCACCTCGAGGGTGGGTAGCAGGCTGAGGCCTCCGAGAATCGGTCCGATGTAGATCACGTGATTCAACCAGACGTCGAGGAGTCGCCCAGATTGCGCGTCGTTGCCGGCCTTCGAGTCGTAGATTCTGCAGAAGCCGAAGTTCTGCATGCTGGTGTGATAGACATCCCAGAGGGCAGCGAGCGCGAAACCTGTGACGAAGACCCAACGGGATGCGCCCAGGGCGAGGAAGAGCATCAACGGCACCAGCGTAAAACGAATTCGATGTAGTGCGTAAACGTCTCGATTGACGTGGCTTCGGAATCCAACCGCGATCAGGTGGGCGTACGTCTACACGCCGATCCAGATGGTGATGCGCCGCTCTTCGGTTCCGAGGAAGTCGGTGACTTCGAAGGGTGCCTCGAAGAGGGAAAGCACCTCGGCAAGTGCGAGCGCGATTGCAGGTGCGAGGATGATGAAGAATGCGTCGTAGCCCGGAGACGCGATGAAGCCCTTCGGTCGGATCGCAGCGGGCTGGCTAAGTCGGGAACTCGACTGGGGGAGGGCGCCGGTGGCGCTGCTCATCGCGAGACCCTCGCGTAGTCCGAATGGACAAATTGCCAGTTTCCATCTGGCGAGAGTCGAAGCATATAGGCGATCGCGGTTCGCTCTCGCGACCAGCCACTGGCTTCGGGAGTCGTCGCCTTGATGACCACGGCCGACTTCGCCGCGGCTCGTTCAGTCAAGCGGAACTCATCCCAGATCGCTTCGACTTCGCGATAGAGCGCGCCGCGATCATCGAGTGCGAGTTCGGTCTCGTAGCTGAGTTCGAGCCCTGCGGTTCCGGATTCGAATGGCAGATCCGTTAGGCCCAGGATCTTGAGTGTTCGGCCTGAGGGCAGCTGCACTAGGCGGTAGTCTGGGATTGCTGGGCCACAGGCGGAAAACGCGATGGCCAGGGTCCCGAGGAAAATGAATTTTCGAATTTGGCGCGACACGGATCGGCCCCCGAGAGTAGGCCGGCAGAGTGGGGGAACTCCGCGAGGCACAGCCTCTACAGCGACAATTTCCGGGGCAAACCTTAGCGATGCCCTCAGCGTGATGTGAACCGCTCGCGCCCCTGCCCTTGAGCGACCGCCTCGTCGAGGCGTGCGCGGCAGCGGGCGTCGTCTTCCGCACAGCGCCGCCATACGTCATGTAACGCGATGGGTGCGAAGGGGACCGCGTAGTGGTAGTAGCGCTTGTAGCGGCCCGCGATTTCCGCAGCGGAATCGAAGGTCGTGGGCGACTGCGCGCCAGAATTCTCGTCGTAGAAGCCCGCGAGTTCTTCGACGATCTCCGGCGTCAGCGCCTCCGCGTAGTAAGCCGAGGCCCGCACCTTCTCCAGACTCTCGAGGAGCTTTGGATGCTCAGGTTGTTCGTGCAGCCAGTGCGCGAAGACGGTCGCACAGTGTGTCTTCGGAGCGATGTCGCAAATCCCCCGCATGAATTCCAGCCGGAATTCAACGTCGTCGGATTTCTCAAGAAGCTGATGCGCGAGCGATTGGCGAGCACCGATTTCGGTGGCGCGGAAGCCGAGCCCGATCGGCACTTCGGCGGAATCCTTGCGATAGAACGCGCGCGCGGCGATGTCGCTCAATAATGGATGAAGCAACGTGTGGGTTCGGTCTTTCAGCTCGAGTTCGTGCACGACGCCCGGCGGGAGCATTTCGTGGGCCACGAGGCGATGAAGCGATTGCATCGGCAGGGCGGTGAGCTGCTCGTGAAAATCGCGCCGCGCGAATTGAGCTTCGAGGCGTGTGAGGTCGTTTTCAAACGCGTCGTTCTCGAAACCCAGGATGATGAGGTCGCTATCTTGCCCGATCCAGACTGCAATGCGACCGAACGCCTGGCGAAAAGTGGAGAGCACGAGATCGAGCGAGTCATCGTCGGTCTCGTAGAGGTGAAACCACTGTGCGTAAACCCCACCCGGAGAGAGGCGCTTGCGCGCTGCATTGAGAAATTCAAGGGTGTAGAGGTTCTCGACGCCCACCACCCACGGATTGCTCGGTTCGGAAACGATTACGTCGTATTGGGTGTCGTCACGTGAAAGCGCGCGATAGGCGTCGCTTCGAACGAGTCGGGTCTTCGGGTTCGAGAG
>SMVA01063049.1_pt1 | contig 36114 bp, 36 predicted proteins | sample 2456451 | NCBI WGS metagenome assembly SMVA01 (sample SAMN11095933, study PRJNA526329) | marine sediment metagenome | biome: Marine sediment; feature: Surficial sediment; material: Deep marine sediment; isolation source: Hadal surficial sediment | place: Pacific Ocean | collected 2014-05 | depth... | reverse complement strand
CCGTTGAGCATCATGACTTCCTGCTGCAACTGCTGTATCTGGTAAAAAAGCCCGCTCAAGTTTTGCCCCCCGCTGGGTGGGGGCGGCGTCTGGGCCGTAGCGGCAATCGGTGCCGGGGTACGCCCTGCGCCATAGCTTGTCGCCGGGTAGGCCGTTGCCGGGTTGGCGGTAGCCGGCGCCGTGCCAGTGGAGCGTGCCGCAGCGGCGCGCTCTGCCTCCACATCAATATAGTCCTGGGCCAGCGCTGTGGTTGACAGTGCCAGGGCGACAATAAACGACAACGGGCCAGCCTGAAAGGCCAGCCCGCGCGCTGTGGGAGCTTTAGCTAATGGCATTTGCGCAGTTTTCGGGGGCTTACTTTAATTCCACCCGGCGATTCTGCGACCAGTTGGACTCATCGGTACCATAGGCGACAGGTTGTTCCTCGCCATAGCTCACAGTCTCCACCCGATAGCTGGCAATGCCGCTGGCCGCCATGTAATCGCGCACCGCGTTAGCCCGGCGCTCGCCCAGTGCCATATTGTAATCGCGGGTGCCGCGCTCATCGGTGTGGCCCTCGAGGCGAACACTGCGATCATTGGTGCCAAGCAGCGCGATATGGGCATCGAGCGAAGCGGCTGCGGCGGGCGTCAGCGTAGAGCTGTCATATTCGAAATAAAACACGTTGCCTACGGTAGCAACAGCATCCTCCAGACCCGCTATTACAGCGGCCTGCTCGGCAGCAGCAGCTTGTTCGGCAGCCACGCTAGCAGCGGTGGCAGCGGCGGCAGCGGCAGCGGCAGCTTCCTCAGCTTCCTTGGTGTCAGTGCTGGAACAAGCCACGACGAATACTGCAACAAACAGCAGTGTCAGCGCCTTAGAGGCAACAGTTAGGTGTTTCATAGTTCACGTCCTTAAATACTGGGTTGGCTGGATAATTATTACTGCCGCTATCAGCGACTCATATAGGGTGACCATGCCGGCTCACGCACGTCTCCGTCGCGCGCTGGCAAGCGAAATTTTACGCCCCCGTCCACGGAGACCGCGGCCAGAATGCCCCTGCCGCGGTACTTCGTGGCGTACAATAACATAGAGCCATTGGGGGCGATACTGGGACTTTCATCCAATTCGGTGGAAGTTAGCACCTGTAGGCGGTTTGTCACTAAATCGAGCAAGGCGATGTGAAATTTACCGTTTATTTGATGCACCATCACCACGTTGCGACCGTCCTGGGCCACTCGCGCCCGGGCGTTGTATGCCCCTTCGTAGGTCAGGCGCTCGATCTGGCCCGAGGCGAGGGTATAGCGATATATTTGCGGCCGGCCCCCGCGATCCGAGGTGAACAACAGGGATTTCCCGTCGGGCATCCAGGCGGGCTCGGTATCGATGGCGTAGTGACGGGTAATTCGGGTGAGCTGCTTACTGGCCAGGTCCATTAGGTAGATGTCGGGGCTGCCGTCCTTGGACAGCACCATCGCCATGGTGCGGCCATCGGGGGACCAGGACGGCGAACTGTTCAGCCCGCGAAAATTAGTGAGTTGCTCGCGAGCGCCGGTTTGCAGGTTTTGCCGAAATATCGCCGGCCGGTTGGTCTCAAAAGAGACATAGGCAATCTCGCGACCATCGGGTGACCAGGTGGGCGCCAACACGGGCTCCCGCGACTCCAGCAATACGATGGGTCGGGCACCGTCCGAGTCCGCCAGCGTGAGTCGAAAGTAATCCTTGCCGCCGGGCACTCGGGTCACGGCAACATACAATAGGCGGGTGGCGAAGGCGCCGCGAATACCGGTCAGTTGCTGGTAAATTTTATCGCTGACCCGGTGCCCCAACATCCTCGCTTCATTCGGGGGGCCCAACTCCACCCCGGAGTAGACCTTGGTCTGGCGCAAAACGTCGTACAATTCATACTCAATGCGCATCTGGCCACTGACCGAGACCCGCCCAATGAGTAAATACTCGGCCTGTATTGCCCGCCAATCGCGGTAGAACACTTCCTGTTGCGTACTGGGCAGGCCCAGCATGTCATTGCGATCCACCGGGGCAAACTGGCCACTGCGGGTGAGGTCGCTATCCACCACGGCGGCAATATCCTCCGGAGCGCTACCCGCCCCCTGCCAGGCGAAGGGCACAATGGCTATCGCGGTGGGGTTGTCCACCCCGTGGGTGATCTCAATAACCAACTCGGCTCTGGCACCGGCGGTCACCAACACAACATTCAATACTGCACACACAAGCCATTTCATCAGTAACGTAAATCCTCTGGTCTGAATAACAGGCGAAAGCGCCTGAAGGTTTTTTCAAATTCTCGCGGCGGTAAATTCTTGAGCTCGGGAAACTGCTCGGCCTTTTGCACCGCGTTGATGGCGGAGCGGTCGAAGGCGGTATTGCCACTACTTTTAACTACGATGACACTGACCACCTCGCCGGTGGGGATCAACTGTAAGGCCAGCAGTACCTCCATGCCATTTCGGGCGCTGGGCGGACGGCTCCAGTAGCTGACCACGCTCTGCTGAATCAGCGCGGCGTAACTGGCCGCCCTTTCATCGGAGGTCAATGCCGCCTGTTCCCGCTCCTCCGATGCCATGACCCGGGACAGGTCGGCACGCGCCAAGGCAGCCAACTCAGCTGTGGTCAAACGGGGTTCCGGCTTGGGTTTCACCTGCTCCACCGGCTTGGGCGGCGCCGGTTTTGGCTTAGCCTTGGGTTTGGGCTTTACCCGTTGAACGGGTTTGGGCTTCGGTTTTGCCTTGGCTGTGGGCCTGGGCTTTGGTTTTACCACCGGCCTGGCAACTTTCCTGGGCTTTAACTCACTGGCGTCAACCAGCCGTGCCTTGATCACCTTGGGAACAATTTTGGGTCGGATAAGGGATTGGCTGTCATCCGTGTCCCAGTTGGCGGTCAGCATGGCTATCACCAGCGCGTGCAGGGCCACCGTCGCCAATATGGGCCGCACGATGATACGCGGGGCGACGGGCTTGGCATAAATGGACTCGCTCATTGCACTAGGGATTCTCTGTCACCAAACCCACACTGGGTGCACCCGCCTCCTGCAGCACCGTCATCAAGGTCACTATCTCACCATAGGGCACAGCCCGGTCGCCCCACACCAGCACAGGCTTGTCCGGGCTGCGGCGCATGATCACCGACACCCGCTGTTTTATGGTCGCCAGTGAGACGGACTGTTCCTTACCGGAGCCCAGATTGAGAAACAGCTCGCCATTGCTTTTTACCGACACAATGAGGGGTTCACTGTCCTGATTATCCACCGGGTCGGCCTCGGCCTGGGGCAGATCCACCTTTACACCCTGCATTAACATGGGGGCCGTCACCATAAAAATGATTAACAACACCAGCATGACATCGATGTAGGGAACCACATTGATTTCGGCCATGGGCCGGTGTTTGTTTCTCTTTCTGGCCACTAACTTATCCCTATGACGTGCCGCGAGGCGTGCTGTCTGAGCGTCTACGCGTGTTAGTGCCGGATCGCAGGGCGTAGGCCTGGCGGTACAAAATACCGACGAACTCATCGGCAAAAGTGTCGTAGCGATTGCTAAAGATATCGACCTTAGCGGCAAAGCGGTTATATGCCAGCACCGCCGGAATTGCCGCGAACAGCCCCATAGCGGTGGCAATTAGCGCCTCTGATATGCCCGGCGCAACTGTCGCCAGAGTTGCCTGGGTGGCATTCGCCAGCCCTCTGAAGGAATTCATGATGCCCCACACGGTACCAAACAGGCCGATGTAGGGGCTGGTGGAACCCACCGATGCGAGAAACGCCAGATGGCGCTCCAAGCTCTCTTCTTCTCGCATTGTGGCCACCCGCATGGCCCGTCGCGCCCCCTCAACAATGGCCTCGGAATCCATCTCGGATTGTTGCGCCAGGCGCGAGAACTCCTTGAATCCAGCCCGGAAAATGATCTCCATTCCCAAGGCAGATTCACCCTGGGCCACGCGTTCATTGCCCTCGCGATACAACTGCGACAAATCGATGCCCGACCAAAACCGCTCCTCGAACTGGTACATCTCATTGCCGACGTTGCGCAGATAAATAACCCGCTGGACAATCATATACCAGGACACCATGGAGGCCAGCAGCAGCACCAGCATTACCAATTGCACGGTAACCGTCGCATTCAGCACCAGATCCAACAGACTTAATTGTTCTTCCAACTCATCTTCCCCCTGGCTTACTTCCAGTAAACGCTTATTGTTTTAACACGCTGGTTGGGCCGCGACGGCGCGCAAGCCTGCCAGCATCGACTTTGGAATACGACGAGGCACCAGGGCGCTCTTATCAACACAAACAATCTTGACCTCACCCTGCGCCAGCATTTCGGCACCGCGCCGCACCGCTTGACGCAGTGTCATCGCCGCACCCTTTAATTCCGTGATCTCCGCAGTCACGATCAATTCATCATCCAATTTGGCGGCATTTAAGTACTGTACGGCGACATCGCGCACCACAAATATCAGGTCTTCATTGAAAATAAAATTCTTATCAAAACCCAGGGAGCGCATAAACTCCGTGCGACAACGTTCCATGAACTTCAGGTAATTTACGTAATAGACGATCCCGCCGGCATCAGTGTCCTCTATGTAGACTCGGAGCGACAGGGAAAACTCCCCCGCTGGAGAACTGGCCGCCATTATTCCTGATCTCCTCCCGATGTCGAGGTCAGGTCACCCGCCTGGATGAGCGCATCAGCTGCCGTGCGCTCTGCAGCGGGCTTGGAGAGACCAAAGTGCAGATAAGCGCTGCGGGTAACCATGCGGCCCCTGGGGGTTCTCACCATAAAACCCTGCTGGATCAAATAGGGTTCCAGCACGTCCTCGATGGTGCCGCGCTCCTCGGAAATGGCCGCCGCCAGGCTATCCACCCCCACCGGGCCACCGTCGAATTTTTCGATCATGGCCAGCAGCAGGCGACGGTCCAGATGATCAAAGCCAAGTTCATCCACGCTGAGCATGTCCAGGGCTCGGTCTGCCACCTGTGATGTGATGTGGCCGTCGGCCTTAACCTCGGCGTAATCGCGCACCCGGCGCAGTAATCGGTTGGCGACGCGTGGGGTGCCGCGAGATCGACGGGAGATTTCCGCCGCCCCACCGTCATCCAGGGCAATACCCATGATGCCGGCCGATCTGGCGACAATGTGGGCCAGGTCGGCCACGTTATAAAACTCCAGACGCTGAACAATGCCAAATCGATCCCGCAGAGGCGATGTGAGCAGACCCGCCCGCGTCGTGGCGCCCACCAAGGTGAAAGGCGGCAGATCCAATTTGATGGATCGGGCCGCGGGGCCTTCGCCTATCATAATATCCAGCTGAAAGTCTTCCATCGCCGGGTACAGGATTTCTTCAACCACCGGACTGAGGCGGTGTATTTCGTCGATAAACAGTACATCGCCCGCTTCCAGATTGGTCAACAGCGCCGCGACGTCGCCCGCCTTTTCCAGCACCGGGCCCGAGGTCGTGCGCAGCGCCACCCCCATTTCGTGGGCAATAATACCGGCCAGCGTGGTCTTCCCCAGCCCCGGCGGGCCAAAAATCAGGGTGTGGTCCAGCGGTTCACCGCGAGCTTTAGCAGCCTGTAAAAAGATGGCCATCTGGTCGCACACCGTCTGCTGACCGACGTATTCATCCAGCGTTTTGGGGCGGATCGCTCTATCGAGCGACGCTTCACCATTGCTGTTGGCCTGTGGAGCGATAAGGCGATCAGTTTCTATCATATGCAGTGTTTATCCCTTCACCATGGATTTGAGCGCGAGTCGAATGAGTTCTTCGCTATCGTTAATCGCATCTTCATTGACGGCGGCAACCACCCTGGCGGCCACCTGCGGCTTATATCCCAGGGCAATCAGCGCGCCTTCTGCGTCGGCCACAATATCAGTAATGGTCTCACTCGCGTTAGACCCCGCCGAATCGGCTTGACTACCGGCAGCATCGGCCAGCAAATCTTTCACCTTGTCGCGCATCTCGACCAGCAAGCGCTCGGCGGTTTTCCTGCCCACGCCGGGCAGGGCGATCAGGGCGGAAATATCATCGCGCGCAACACAGCGTGCAAAGCTGTTCGCATCCATGCCCGAGAGAATGGTCAGGGCCAGTTTGGGGCCCACTCCATTGACCCTGATAAGTTGGCGAAACAAAATGCGATCCCGCTCTTCGATAAAGCCGTACAGTAACTGGGCATCCTCACGCACCACAAAATGGGTCACCAATGTTACCGGGGCGCCCAGTTCCGGCAATTGATACAAGGTTGTCATGGGCACCTGGATTTCATAGCCCACACCGCCCACCTCCACCAGAATAACCGGGGGTTGCTTGTGGACGAGAGTGCCGCGAATTCTACCAATCATTGCAGTGGGTCCTGTCAGCGTATGCGGCGACGGCGCACAGATTTCGCACCCGCCAGGCGCATCATACTTTGTTGTGTGTGGGCATGACACAGGGCCGCGGCCAGCGCATCGGCGGCATCTTCGGCGGGCGCGGCCGGCAGTTTCAATATAGCCTGTACCATATGTTGCACCTGGGCCTTATCTGCTGAGCCCGTACCGACCACAGCTTGCTTGATTTGCCTGGCAGAGTATTCCGCCACCCGCATATCACGGACCACACAGGCCACAATTGCGGCGCCGCGTGCCTGCCCAAGTTTGAGGGCAGAGCCCGGGTTCTTGGCCATAAAGACCTGCTCGATAGATAATTCCTGCGGGCAATGCAATTCAATCAGCTCAGACACACTGTCAAAGATAACCTTGAGTCGCTCGGGCAAATCTCCGGCGGGCAGACGAATGACACCGCTGGTCACATAGTCGCTGCGACCGGAGGCATAATTTATAATGCCAAAACCTGTTTTTCGCGAACCGGGATCTATCCCCAGAATGAGTGACATCGAATTTCCCGACGGGAGCCAGAGCTTCTTATTATGTACGAATTTACAGCGTTGTCAGCAGGCAAGGCGAAGATTGTCGCACTAATGTGTGTGAATCGAGATAACAGGCCGTAGAAATGGCCCGCCCCGGCTATAAAGCGGCGAGTACCTCGTCTGGAATTTCCACGTTGGTATAGACATTCTGCACATCGTCCAGGTCTTCCAGGGCATCGACCATCGCCATAATTTTCTCAGCCCCATCGGCGTCAACCGGCACAGTAAGTGACGCGATCATAGTGACTTCGGCATCGTCGGGAACCAGACCCGCTTCCTCCAGCGCCGATTTCACACTCGCCAGTTCTTCCCACGCTGTGGTCACATCCAGAGAACCGTCATCATTGGCCACCATATCCTCCGCGCCCGCTTCCAGCGCTACTTCCATCACCTTGTCTTCGTCCACGCCGGGCGCGAAGGTGATCTGGCCCTTGCGAGTAAACAAGTAGGCCACGGAGCCGTCGGTACCCAGATTGCCGCCGCGTTTGCTGAAGGCGTGGCGCACTTCGGCCACGGTGCGATTGCGATTGTCGGTCATCACCTCCACCAGCACGGCAATGCCACCGGGGGCATAACCCTCATAGGTCAGCTCCTCCATATTGTCGGCTTCATTGGTACCGGCGCCGCGCGCCACCGCGCGATCGATGGTGTCCCGGGTCATATTCGAGCCCAGCGCCTTGTCGATGGCGGTGCGCAGGCGAGGATTATCGTCCGGCGCAGGGCCACCCTGCTTGGTCGCGATGACCAATTCGCGAATCAATTTGGTAAATACCTTGCCGCGCTTGGCGTCCTGGGCCGCCTTGCGGTGTTTGATATTGGCCCACTTACTATGACCTGCCATGAAGAACTCCAGTTGTATTATGTCGATCAAGACACGATATCGCGATTTGTGATCGCAACAAAGGTAGCGGTCATCCGTCAGCGGGTTTCTGTTCGGTTGTCTGGCGCAAGCGAATATTCAACTCCCGCAACTGTTCAGCACTCACCGCGCTCGGTGCATCGGTCATCACGCATGCTGCGCTCTGGGTCTTCGGAAATGCAATCACATCGCGAATGGAGTGCGAGCCGGTCATCAACATGACCAGGCGATCCAGGCCGAAGGCCAAACCACCGTGGGGCGGAGCGCCATACTGCAGGGCGTCCAGCAGGAAGCCAAATTTTTCGCTGGCCTCCTCCTCATCAATCCCGAGAATCCTGAACACGCTCTGCTGCATGTCCGCCTTGTGGATACGAATACTGCCGCCGCCCAGCTCGGTGCCGTTGAGCACTATATCGTACGCCCGGGATAGCGCCTTGCCCGGATTGGCGGTCAACTCCTCGGCACTGCAGGCCGGCGCGGTAAACGGGTGGTGCAAAGCCGTCCAATCGCCCTTGCCGTCCTCTTCGAACATGGGGAAGTCCACCACCCACAGGGGCGCCCACCCCTGCGCCACCAGGCCCTGATCCTGGGCCACTTTGATACGCAATGCGCCCAGCGACTCATTGACCACTTTCCGGGTATCGGCACCGAAGAAGATAATATCGCCGTTGGCGGCCCCCAGGCGTTGCATCAGCTGAGCAACCACCTCATCGGGCATAAACTTTAGAATGGGCGACTGCAGCCCCTCCACGCCGGCGTCGATATCATTGACCTTGATCCAGGCCAGGCCGCGGGCGCCGTATATGGAGACATACTTCGTGTAACCATCAATGACCTTGCGGCTGATACTAGCGCCACCGGGCACTTTAAGAGCGGCTACACGGCCGGCATCATCATCTGCGGGACCTCTGAAGACCTTGAAGTCCACCTGCTGCATCAGGTCGTCCACGCTAATGAGTTCCAGCGCAATACGTAAATCGGGCTTGTCCGAGCCATAACGTTCCATGGCGTCGGCGTAGGTCATATGAGGAAAAGCGGGCAGTTCCACCGATAATACCGACTGGAACAACTGCCGGATCATATTTTCGCTGATTCCCATGATCTGATCTTCGTCGAGAAAGGCCGTTTCGATATCAATCTGGGTAAATTCGGGTTGGCGATCGGCGCGTAGATCTTCGTCGCGAAAGCACCGGGCAATTTGATAGTAACGATCAAAACCCGAGACCATCAATAATTGTTTAAATAGCTGAGGCGACTGCGGCAGGGCAAAAAACTGGCCGGGATGGGTGCGACTGGGCACCAGGTAATCCCGTGCGCCCTCGGGGGTGGCCCGGGTGAGAATCGGCGTCTCGATATCCAGGAAACCTTCCCCATCCAGAAAATTGCGCACTGCAGTTGTGATCTGGGAGCGCACCATCAACCTTTTCTGCATCTCGGGGCGGCGCAGATCCATGTAGCGGTAACGCAGGCGCACGTCCTCGCCCACCGCGGTGTGCTCATCCAACTGAAAGGGAGGCGTCGCCGCTTTGTTCAATATCTCTAACTTCTTGCCCAGCACCTCAATCTCGCCGGTAGCCATAGCCGGGTTAACGGTGCCCTCTCCCCGGGCGCGCACTCTGCCTGTAACCTCGATCACATATTCGCCGCGCACCCGATCGGCGCGTTCAAAATGCTCCTGCGTATCGGGGTCAAAAACCACCTGGACAATGCCCTCACGGTCGCGAAGGTCCAGAAAAATCACTCCGCCGTGATCGCGGCGACGATCCACCCAGCCACACAGCGTGACCGTCTCGTCAATATTCGATGTACCCAAAGCGCCACAATAATGACTGCGCATAGTATGTTTTCCGCTGTATTTAGCTGATGTATACCCCACAGGGGTGAAGATTAGGCGTTGCTGCCACTCTTGGTAGCGCCACTGCTTTTTTTGTCACTGGCTTTACTGGTAGCCGCTTTCTTTTCCGGCGAGCCCGAGGCTGCATCGCCGGCCAGGTTTCTTTTGTTTCCGGTCTTGAAATCGGTTTCGTACCAACCGCCGCCCTTGAGGCGGAAGGCTGCCGCTGACACCTTCTTCTTCAGGGATGGGCGGCCGCAATCGGGACAATCCACCCTGGGGGCGTCGCTGATTTTTTGCAGGACTTCCGTCAATGTATCGCAGTCCTGGCACTGATACTCATAAATTGGCATGGGATGGGCACTTCGCACTGTCTAGAGAAAATTTGAGGCGCGGATTCTACCCTATGTGAGCAATCAGGCCAAGCGCGGGTTTTAGACGAATTCAGGGGGCAGAAAACCCCGCATCGGGCGAAAAGCGCGATGATGGCAAAGCCGCCCCACACCGACGCAGCCGGTGCGGGAGGCCAAATGCAATGCGCTTTACCCCGATATCGGCAATAAGGCGACTACACTGAACGTCGCTTAGTTAGCGGCGAATTCCTTCAACTTCTTCAAGGGGCGAACCTTCACAGCAATGCTTGCTGGCTTGGCCTTGAAAACCGTCGCCTCACCAGTGAAGGGATTGATGCCCTTGCGTGCCTTTTTGGCAGGCTTTTTCACTGTGGTAACTTTCATCAGGCCCGGCACCGTGAATTCACCAACAGAGCGTTTCTTGATGCTGCGCTCTATCAGGGTCTCCAACTCGCTCATGACAGCCGCCACTTGCTTTTTGGTCAGGCCGGTACTTTCGGAGATGCTCGCCAGAATTTGGCTTTTGGTGAGCTTCGCGTTCAGCGCAGTAACCTTCTTCGCAGGTGCCGGTGCTGCCTTTTTGGGCGCCGCTTTCTTCGCTACAGCTTTTTTCTTGGCTGCCACTTTTTTAGCGGGAGCCTTCTTAGCTGTTACTTTCTTAGCAGGAGCCTTTTTAGCAGGAGCTTTCTTTTTTGCTGCATTTTTAGCTGGAGCCTTCTTTTTAGCTGCTTTTTTGGTAGCCATGTTATTTTTAACCTTCTGTGAGTGACTCGGATCAAGCTTCAGCCCGGACTGCAAACACCCCCCCAATACTGCGGAAGACGGCGCGGCCACAGGCATCGAAAGAATATATAAATCATGAAACGCTACAATACAAGCGTTTTTGGGCCCAGAGCGAAAAAAACCCTGTTTTTTAGGCGTATTCGGCCTTATCAGAGAAAAATTCGCCTCTGGGCCAAGGAAATCAGCTCGCTTCAAGATTAATAAAATTCCCCACAATATCCCCTGAAAAGAAGCCAAGGGTGTACCGACAAAGCGTTCAGACGTAAACTAGGCGACCCCGCACCCCTCCAACCTGGAATGATTCATGCGAACCAGTAATTTTCTCATTGCCACCCAAAAAGAAACGCCCGCCGATGCCGAGGTCATCAGTCACCAACTCATGCTACGGGCCGGTCTTATTCGCAAGCTGGCATCGGGGTTATATATCTGGTTACCGATGGGCCTGAGGGTGCTAAGAAAGGTCGAAAACATCGTGCGTGCGGAAATGGACCAAGCCGGGGCCCAGGAGGTCAGCATGCCCATGGTCCAACCGGCCGAACTGTGGCGGGAATCGGGCAGATGGGAGCAATACGGGGCTGAACTGCTGCGGATACAGGATCGCCACGGCCGGGATTTCTGTCTGGGACCGACCCACGAGGAAGTCATTACCGATTTGGTGCGCAACGAGATAAAAAGCTACAAACAGCTGCCGCTCAATCTCTATCAGATCCAGACCAAGGTCAGGGATGAAATTCGACCCCGATTTGGCATCATGCGCTCACGCGAATTCCTGATGAAAGACGCCTACTCCTTCCATGCCACCCAGGCGTCCCTGGATGAGACCTATGGGGATATGCATCGCGCCTATACCAATATATTTACTCGCCTGGGACTGACTTTCCGGTCGGTCACTGCCGACAGCGGCAGCATCGGTGGCGCCACCTCCCATGAATTCCACGTGCTGGCCGACTCCGGCGAGGATGATATTGCATTCAGTGACAGCAGTAGCTTCGCCGCCAATGTCGAAATGGCGGAGGCCATCGCCCCGCTCGGCAGCCGCCCAGAGCCGGGATCTGCCATGGCCGAAATTGCCACCCCGGGCATAAAGACCATCGAGCAATTGGCCAATTTTCTCTCGGTGACATCTGCTGAAACCGTCAAAACCCTGTTCGTGTGTGGCGAGAAGGATGCCGACCCAGTGGTCGCACTGGTGCTGCGGGGCGATCATAAGCTCAATGCAACCAAAGTCGAGAAGCTCAGCGGTATTGCCACGCCGCTGGAAATGGCGGATGAAGCGGCCGTGCGCAGCGCCTGCGGAGCCGGCTTTGGCTCACTGGGCCCTGTGGGGCTGGAGGTCCCGGTCATCGTCGATCGCAGTGCCGCGCATCTGGCCGATTTTATTTGCGGCGCCAATCGCGATGAGGTGCATTTAACCGGCGTTAACTGGGAGCGCGATTGCCCACTGGCTAGAATAGAGGATCTGCGCAACGTGGTTGAGGGCGACCCCAGCCCCGATGGAGATGGCTGCTTACAGATCAAGCGCGGCATCGAGGTGGGTCATATATTCCAGCTGGGCACCAAGTACAGTGAAGCCATGCAGGCAAAGATACTGGATGAAAACGGCAAAAATATCACGATGACCATGGGCTGCTACGGCATAGGCGTCAGTCGCATTGTCGCCGCCGCCATCGAGCAAAACCACGATGATAAGGGCATTCTCTGGCCGCAGAGTATGGCGCCGTTTCAGCTGGCTATCGTGCCGCTGAATATGCACAAATCCGCCACCGTGGCGGAGGCCGCTAACGACTTGTACGCGCGCTTGCAAGAAGCCGGCGTGGAGGTGTTACTCGATGATCGCAACGACAGACCCGGGGTAAAATTCGCCGATATGGAATTGATCGGCATACCGCATCGACTGGTGGTTGCCGAGCGCGCACTGGAGGGGGGCCACATTGAATACAAGGGTCGCAGCGACGACGAGGTTCAACTCATTCCCGTGGCGGATATCCTTGGGTTCGTTCAGGAGCAACTGCAGCGCTAAGGCCATGAGCGGCTCAGCTAACCCCTCGTTCAGCGCGTCCCCAGGGCGCTTGTGCCTCACGCTAATCTTACTGGTAGTGGGCACTTTATATGTCGCCACCAGCCGGGCCCAGCCAGAAGACAACGAGGAGCGTGCCGCCCTGCGCGATTTCCTCGAGCAAACCATCACCAACGCGGAGAGCTTCGAAGATCGCTACGACGCGGAAGTATGGCTGGTGGACATGTCGAACCGCCTCAGCCGATTCGTCAAGGACCCGCAGCAGCGCCTGGATTTACTGCGCGACATCCACTACGCCAGCGCCAGGACAAGCCTGTCCCCGGAGCTGGTGCTGGCCGTGATCGAGGTAGAAAGTCACTTCGACCGCTTTGCAATTTCCAGCGCCGGTGCCCAGGGCATGATGCAGGTCATGCCATTTTGGAAAAATGAAATCGGTCGACCGGAGGATAACCTCACTACCACCCGGACAAACCTTGAATATGGCTGCCGCATCTTGCAGTTCTATTTGCAGCGGGAGAACAATGCCCTGCACCGCGCCGTCGCCGCCTACAATGGCAGCCTGGGCAGTCGCCGCTACAGTGACAAGGTCTATCGCGCGTGGCTAAACCACTGGCGCACAGGGCCAATGGACTGGTCCCTCTAATGTCCGAACTGACCTTTAACAACAGTTTTCGGCGTTTACATGAAGACTTTTACACCCCCGTTCAACCACAGGCGCTGGACAACCCCCGCCTGGTCTCAGCTAACCGTGCGCTGGCCAAGCAACTGGGCTTGAAGGCCACGATATTTTGCGACTCGCACATACTCGATGCGTTCTCCGGCAAAACCGTGCTGCCCGGCTCACAGCCTCTGGCAATGGCCTACTCCGGTCATCAATTTGGCGTCTACAATCCCCAGTTGGGTGATGGTCGCGGCCTTTTGCTGGGCGAAATCGATTCCAGCGAGGCCGATGGCGAGCGCTGGGATATCCACTTGAAGGGGGCCGGCACCACACCCTACTCCCGCATGGGTGATGGCCGTGCGGTGCTGCGTTCCAGTATCAGGGAGTACCTGGGCAGCGAGGCCGTCTACGGCCTGGGCATACCCTCCACCCGCGCCCTGTGTGTAATTACCAGTGACACCCCTGTCTACCGTGAATCGCGCGAAAGCGGTGCGACCCTGGTACGGGTGGCACGCAGCCACGTGCGCTTCGGCAGCTTCGAATTGTTTCACTACACCGGCCGCCCCGATCGAGTGAAAGAACTCGCCGACTACGTCATTGACCGTCACTATCCGGATTTTGCCGATAGCGAGAACAAGGTCGAGTTAATGTTGCGCGAAGTGGTTAAGCGCACCGCAATACTGGTTGCCCGCTGGCAGGCCCAGGGCTTTGCCCACGGCGTACTCAACAGCGACAATATGTCGATTGTGGGAGAGACCTTCGATTTCGGCCCCTTCGCGTTCATCGACGACTACCAGCCCGGCTTTATTTGCAATCACTCAGATCACGGCGGGCGCTACGCCTTCGACCAGCAGCCCTCAATAGGTCTGTGGAACTGCCACGCTCTCGCCCAGGCCCTGACCAGCCTGGTACCCGAGCAGAAAATTGAAGCCGCCCTGGAGCTCTACCGGTCCAAGCTGGTGGAGGAATACAGCCAGCTCATGCGGCGCAAGCTTGGGCTGGCGCGCGCCAATGATGAAGATCAGGCGATATTGCAACAGCTGTTGCAGTTGCTCGCCGGCGAAAGGCGCGACTACAGCACCTTTTTCCGCTCGCTCGGAGAAATAGCCAGGGACGAGCCCATGCCCCGCATGCGCGATGACTTTATCGATAGGACTGCCTTTGATAGCTGGTTCGCGCGTTATCGCCAGCGGTTGTTGCAACAAGAAATGTCCGACGAGCAGCGCCGCGCCGCGATGAACCGCATCAATCCGAAATTCATCCTGCGCAATTACCTCGCCCAGCAGGCCATCGATGCGGCGGTGCAGCGCGATGATTTCAGCGAGGTAGACACCCTGCTCGCCCTGGTGCAAAACCCTTTCGATGAACACCCGGGGATGGAGGACTACGCTAGAGCGGCGCCCGATTGGGGCAAAAAACTGGAAATCAGCTGTTCTTCGTAGATCGGTACCCAAGAATGGCAAAATTGGGGGCGTAATCCCGGTATTGGCAAGATCTGGGGACGTAATCCTGGCATTGGCAAAATTTGGGGACGTAATCCCGAGTTCGGAGTTTTGTCTTTCGCCCTGCGGGACACGCATCAAGCCCATCCATGGGAGCTCGGCACCGGCCGTCCCTGGCCGGTGACGGTCCCGCAGGGCGAAAGACAAAACCCCGATCTCTGCTTTAGTGCTAAATTTGCCGCTCCAGGGAGTAGCCGAGTAGAGCTAAGATGGACCCAAAGTCGGTTTTTAGTAGCCGTTTAGCGTGTCATTTTCGCAGTATTGACAGGCGGTGTAAGGGATTGTTAGCCAGAAGGTTATTTTTACAGCGTAGGAGGGAGCTAGAGTCCGAAAAAGGCCACATAGGACCGTCAGCGGCCACGGACGGCCGCTGCCGAGCCCTCATGGATGAGCTTGCAGCGTGTCATATGTAGCCTTTTTCGAACTCATGTTCCCGGCCCACCTACAAAGAAAACCCCGTCGACAAACACCAAGTTGCTACCGATAAGACCCCGGCGATTGCCCCGTCCACTTCTTGAACGAGCGGTGAAAAGCACTGGGGTCGCTAAAGCCCACCTGCTCCGCCACGGCACTCACGGTCAGACCCTCCCGGCTCAGCAACGTAATGGCGATATCGCGTCGGGCATTGTCCTTGATTCGTTGATAGGAGGTGCCCTCTTTTTCCAATCGCCGCCTGAGGGTGCGAGCCGACATATTGAGCAGCCCGGTCAGCTCTTCAAAGCTAGGCATTTCCTGCTGAAAATTCGAGCCCAGAATCTCCCGTATACGGTGGGTGACACTGGCGATGCTGGCCAGTGGTTCGATAACCATGTGGTAGGGGGCCAGGGTGAGAAATTCTTCCAGTTGGGCCTCGTTTCGAATTAATTCCGCATCCAGATGGCGCGCGCTGAAGCTGACCGAGTTAAAGGGCTGGTCGTAGCTCACCGGGCAGGGGAAAAAATGCCGGATACCGGCCATGAAACTCGGTTTGGGGCCCGCCGAGGCGGCGTGGCTGATATCAATATGCTGGCCAATCAACCAGCCGCAAAATCGTATCCAGATGGCGAGACTGCACAACACGCTGTGCTGAACAGCATCCCCATCCCGGCTGGAGCGGTAGCTCAGGGTCGCCTCTTTGCGCTCGGTATCAACAACCAGTTGATTGTGAATATCGACACCGAAGGGCACCCGGCAGCTGGCGTTGAATTCGATGGCCCGGCGCATGGCTGTCGACAAGCGGGCGCTGCTCAACATACTCAGTGCTATAAATCGTGTGGTACCGGGAGGCGTCTGGGTGCCCGGCATAGCCCCGCCCGATTCGTCCCCCAACTCACGAAACAGTTCGATACACAGTCGACTGTACTGTTCACGCGATACATAGGCGGTCTGTGAGTCGCCCCGCAGCGGATCAACGGGGAAGCGGGCGGCGCGCAATATCGCATCCACATCCACGTTAAACGCCCGCGCCTGAACCAATAACGCCCGGGTAAACTCCATGGGAACGACATCGTTGTATGCTTCACTATTAGCCAATAGCCTGGGCAAAATGGACACTCCTGCCAACAATGCCCGCAGTATACCGCGACTGGCCGCTAAAGCTGAACACGCACATAATTCACGCAGCGTTTGACAACGCTTGGCGCCCTGCCCAATATGGGGGCTAGGGGAAATTGGGCGTTTAAATCAGAGTCGCATGAGCGAAAGAGACCAGCTGAGCAAATGGAATAGAGATATTTCCAGGGCAATCGCCGCCCTGGGAACCGATCAGTTCTTCCCGGCCCTGGTGGCCGCTATTCACGGCCAGGTGACCATCGACTACCCCCAATTCTGGCTCTACCACAAAGATCTCCCCCCCCAGGTGCTCTATCACGAAATTCCCGAGCACGCGGTAGTCTCGCAAATTGGCAGCTACCTGGAGGGCCCCTTCGCAGAAGACCCTTTCTACCAAATATCAATGAATCGGCCCCGCTCGAAAATCTATCGACTGTCGCGCGTTACCGCCGGAAAATTGCAGGAGTCTGACTACTACCGCGACTACTACTCCGATACGGGCACCGTCGACGAGGCCATTTACCTGGCCAAGTTGCACGCTGGTAACGTGATCAATATCAGTATGATGCGACTGCCCAGCCACGGTGTGTTTAGCGATGAGGAGTATGAACGGCTCTATCTATTGGCAGAGCCGGTATCGGAATTGCTCAAATCTCACTGCGAACACAGTGATTTTGCCACCACCTACCTGATCCAGCCCGGCATAGACCACCAGATAAATCTCGCCTTCCAAACCTTCGGGGCGTCGTTGTTATCGCCGCGTGAAAAAGATGTACTGGAGCTCATGCTGCGAGGATACAGCACGAATGTTTCAGCCGAGAGACTGGAAATTGCGCTGGAGACCGTGCGCCGCCACCGCAAGGCCATTTACCGCAAACTCGATGTCAGCTCCCAAACCGATCTGTTTTCACTGTTTATCAACTCTATGTCCTGCATCGGGGAGGCCGCCGGTGCGGATCCTCTCACCATTTACATGGGGCCACAATAGCAGCCCTTCCGTTTGCCCCACATGGGGTATTGAGATTGAGGCCAAAAATCACGATAGTGCACCTTTACAGGCCTAGGGTACGGTGACAAGCATGTCGGTCGAAGCCGATTGGTTCCTTCGAGCCCATCCTGAAATTACCACCATTGAAGCATTGCTCCCCGATTGTAATGGCATCATGCGCGGCAAATGGCTTCCCCGCCACAAACTTGCCAAAATATTCGACGGTGAACTCAAACTGCCAAAAACTGCGCTGAGCCTGGATATCTGGGGACGGGATGTCGAGGAGTTGGTGTTTGCCTCGGGTGATGCGGATGGCATTTGCCGGCCCGTGGAAGGCTCTCTCCTGCCCACCCCCTGGGCGGCCGGTGGCCAGCACGGCCAGATCATGCTCTCTATGTTCAACGCCGATGGATCACCCTATATGGGCGATCCACGCCATGTACTAAAACAAGTGGTTGCCCGCTTCCAGGAAACGGGCTGGAGGCCCGTGGTGGCGGCAGAACTGGAATTCAGCCTGGTCACCTGGGATCACGGCACGCCCAATCACACCTGCCCCGCCCCGGCCGGCGGCACCCCGGTAGGTGGCAATACTTATGGCTTAGACGTGCTAAATAATCATTACGAGATGATTGAGGATATCCGCCAGGCCTGTGAACTACAGGACCTGCCCTTCGACGGCATAGTCAAAGAGTCTGCCCCGTCCCAGTACGAAATCAATATGCAGCATGTGGATAACCCGGTGCTGGCGGCCAAGCAGGTTATCCAAATGAAACGCCTGATCAAGGGGGTGGCCGCCAAGCATGGCCTAATCGCCAGCTTCATGGCCAAACCCTTCGAGGACGAGGCCGGCAATGGCATGCACGTACACTGCAGCGTGCTCGATGAACAGGGCAATAATATTTTTAACGATGGCACCGAGCAAGGCGCCGAGTTACTGCGCAACGCCATTGGCGGTTGCCTGGTCCACATGGCCGATTCGGTGGCCATTCTGGCGCCCAGTTACAATGCCTTCCGCCGTTTTCAACCCGGCTGCCACGCACCCACTTTCCCCAGTTGGGGGTACGAAAACCGGACGGTAGCCGTCCGGGTGCCGGCGGGGAACAACTCAGCCAGGCGACTGGAATATCGCGTCGCCGGCGCAGACGCCAACCCCTACCTCCTGTTCGCTGTGTTATTATCCGCCATACTTGAGGGCATCAAGGGGAAACTGGACCCCGGCGCCGCTATCACCGGAGACGGCTACTCCCAGGAAGCGGATACGCTGCCGATTTACATGCAGGACGCAGTCAAATTATTTAGTGAGTCAGAGTTTATTCGCGCCAATCTCGGCAGTGAGATTCAGCGCATCTACTCCCTGACCAAGGAACAGGAAATTGCAGAATTCCGCCGACGCATTACCACCCTCGAATACCAGACCTACCTGGAAAAGTTATAAGGTCTACCCGCCTCTATTTTTTCTACTACTCGCTTTTACGCTGTTATCTCAACCCCTGTCCGGCGCTGCCGGCGTCGAGGCGCAAGCCTGCGCTGAGGCCCTGGATCGACCGGTAGCCGTGCCGCGATCGTCACTCCCCCGCCACTTAAACGTGATGATCTGGAATATAGAAAAGGCTCAGCACGCCGACTGGGGCACCGACCTCGCCGCGCTGGGCGCCGGCAGCAATCTCATACTCATCCAGGAAGCCGCCGTGCAAGCCCGGATTGGCGCGGCATTACCCCGGCACCTCTACCGCTCGTTTGCCACAGGTTATGTAACGGATACCCAGGAAACCGGTGTCCTGACCTTGAGTTCGGCAGAGCCCACTCTGCATTGTAAGCTCACCGCACGGGAGCCCTGGCTGGGTACCCCAAAGGCAACCAATATCACCGAGTATCCCATTGGCGATACGGGAGACAGACTACTGGTCATCAACGTACACGCGGTCAATTTTACCGTGGGCCTGGAGAACTTTGAAACCCAGCTGAGGGCGCTGGAACCGCTGCTTGCCAACCATGCCGGCCCGCTCATCGTGGCCGGAGACTTCAACACCTGGAGCGAGGAAAGAACGCAGTTTCTGCTCACGTTTATGCGCGACCACCGGCTGTCCCCGGTACCCTTCAGGCCGGACCTTCGCACTCGCTTCTGGGAGCAACCGCTGGACCACGTCTACCTGCGAGACCTGACCTTAATTGCGGCCAGGGCCGTCGCGGTTAACTCGTCAGACCACAACCCACTGCTAATTACCGTGGAGACCTAATAGCCGCGCTGTACATCCACCACCGATAACAGCGGCTCCCCGGCGGCGTAACGACGCACGTTTTCCTGCACCAGCAACCACAAACGCGCCAGACTGCGATCGGATCGAGCTGCGGTGTGGGGTGTGATCAACACCCTGGGCATCGACCACAGGGGATGGTTGGCAGGCAGCGGCTCGGGATCGGTAACATCCAGCCCCGCCCCGGCGATCTCCCCCGCCGTCAGCGCCGCCACCAGATCATCAGTCACGGTAGTGCCTCCCCTGCCCACGCTGATGAAGTAGGCCGATTCTTTCATGCTGGCAAAGAACACCTCGTTGAACATCCCCCGTGTTTGCGCGGTCAACGGGACTGTATTAATCACCACATCCGCCCGGGCCGCCAAACCAACGACTTCATCCGCCAGCCCCACATATTCGACATAGGCTGGGCCCTCGCGTCGACTGCCGCGCGTGGCAATGACACGCATACCTAAAGCGTGGGCGCGCCTGGCCACCTGGGACCCAATGCCACCCAATCCCACCACCAGCACCGTGCGCCCCTCGAGTTCGAGAAAGGTATTTCGCGGATTACCCACGGCGGGATCCCACACACCGTCTAACTGCTTGGCGTGATGCAAATCCAGCCCGCGCATCAGCATCATCATCATGGCGATGGCGTGCTCCGCCAGTGCGGGCGAGCCCAAGCGCTGCCCGTTGGTCAATGTGACCTGGCCACTTTGTAGCCTGGGGGAGTTCACACAGTCTTCCACTCCGGCCCAATAGGCCTGTAACCACCGCAGTTGCCCGGCGGCGGCCAGAATCGATTCATCGCAAAATCCCAGCAGGACATCCGCATCCGCTATTTCGGCCAGCGCCTGCCGCGGCGTTTGCACCGCCACCACTTCCACCCCGGGTAGAATCTTGCGCAAAGAGGCCAGCTGGTCCTGCACCGGAAGCCAGGCCACAACTTTTTGGGGGCTGTGCCAGCCCGGTATCTCCCTACTGGGAGTACCGTGTTCACGCAGCCCAAGTTGTTCAATCATCGCCAACGCAGCCGGAGTCGGCTGCCCCGCCAGGACACTCACCCAGAAAGAAAGCGCGAGCGCCCCCACAATTACCTTTCCCAGTTGCCGTTTCATTTTAGCTCTCCTTTAAAATTTCTTGCCAGAGCGCGCACCAATGCCAGCGCCGCGATCAGCCCAAATATGCCGAACACCACAGAACTCACGGCCTCTCCCGCCATCACCCCTCGCGCACCGAACCACTGGGCACCCAGGTAAACGGCGGGAATCGTGCCCAGGGTCACCTTGCCAAAATTGAACACGGTAGCCAAATGCGGGTAGTGCAGATTGTTGAAGCTTGCGTTGGCAATGAACAATGTACCATTGAACATAAACGCCGGAACCAACCAGTGGCAGTAGAACAAGATCAATTGCGCGGCCTCATCACTGGCCGAAAATGCCCGGACAATCAAATCCGCACTCCACCACAGACCCAACCACACGAGCAGCACATAGGCCGCACCAAATGACATCGCATTCACCACGGTGGAGCGCACCCGACCATACAAACCCGCCCCTGCATTTTGCCCAATGATGGGCCCTACGGCACCGGACAGGGCAAACACCGCGGCAAATGCCACCGGGGTTATCCTGCCCATAATAGCGGCCCCCGCCACGGCGCTGTCGCCGAATGCGGCGATGCTAATCAACACGAAACTGGCCCCTATGGGGGTTGCCAGGTTAGTTAACACGGCGGGCACCGCAATACGTGATATCGACTTCAAATCGGCTAGAAACTCCGCCACGGTGACCTTTGTCGGCAATGCGTGGACCACGAACAGCGCGTGCCAGGCAACTATTAAAACCGCCACACGGGCGACCACCGAGGCCCAGGCAGCGCCTTCCAGGCCCCAGCCAAACACAAAAATGAACAGCGGATCCAACACGCCGTTTACCCCGGAGCCAATCAGGCTGGCCCACATAGAGCGGCGCGCGTCCCCTATTGCCCTCACGCCTGCGGCAGCGCTCATGCCAAGCACCATTACCGGCATACTGGGCAATAAAATACTGGCGTAGGAATGCGCGTAATCCAGCGTCCGATCGGCGGCACCCAATAGCGCCAGCAGATCGCGCAGGTAAAACCAGGCGACAGCGCATATCACGATTGAAACCAGGGTATTGAAAATCAGCGAGCTGGAACAAAAACGCCCGGCCAGGTCGCGGCGGCGAGCGCCCTCACTGCGAGCGACCAACGCCCCCATGGCTATCTGCAAGCCAATGCTGACGGCTACCAGGAAAAACAACAGCGAGCCGGCAAACCCCACCGCCGCCGCCAACTCCTGCTCGCCCAACAAGGTGAGAAAAAACATATCGACCATGTCCACACCGAACATGGCGAACAAACCCACGGTACTGGCACCGGTCATTACCAGGACGTGGCGCATGGTGGATCCCGTGGTGAATACCGCTGCGCTCATTGCTTGGTTTTAGCTGACAGTAAAAGCACTGTGGGGCGGGGCGGGGCTGGCAAGCATACGCAAGTGACATTTATGTTCAAAAATCTTAGTATTTGCAATCAATTACCCAAAGGTCAATACGCCGATGTCTACCATGTGCGAGAACCCCCCCCTGATCAAGCTTAACGTTGCCATATTTGTGGGTTTGCCCATCGCGGCTTTATTCCTGATACCGTTTTGGGGGGTAACGCGCGGATTCGACAGCTTCCAGTGGCTCTGGGCCCTCGCCTTCCTGTACCTCAATGGCATGTCCATTACCGGTGGCTACCATCGGCTGTGGGCGCACAAGACCTATCGCGCTCACCCGGCGCTGAAAGGGTTTTTCGCCCTGTGGGGCGCAGGCGCCCTGCAAAACAGCATCCTGTTATGGGCATCGGATCACCGCCGCCACCATCGCCATGTCGATGATAACGAGCGCGACCCCTACAGCGCTGGTCGGGGTTTGTGGTTCAGTCACATGGGGTGGATATTGCGAGATTACCCCGCTTGCACGCAGGATTTTGACAATGCAAAAGACCTGCAACGCGACCCTGTTGTCATGTGGCAGCACAAGTACTACGGCCCTATCGCGCTGTTCATGAATCTCGCCCTGCCCACTATGCTGGGCCTGTGGCACGGCGACATCATCGGCACGCTCCTGCTGGTGGGACTGCTCAGGTTAATCGTTAACCATCACGTGACTTTCTTCATCAACTCACTCGCTCACTATTGGGGAAGTCGGCCCTATTGCGACTCAAACAGCGCCAGGGACAACGGCTATTTGGCCTTTTTGACCTACGGCGAGGGCTACCACAACTTCCATCATCAATTTCAAAGCGACTATCGCAATGGCATACGCTGGTGGCAATGGGACCCCACCAAGTGGCTGATCATACTCTGTTCACGCCTCGGCCTGGCCAGCAATCTCAGCCAGACATCCGCCTTTAAAATTCAACGCGCCATACTGGACACCCAGTTTCAACGCGCCAGAAACAGACTGAGCAAGGCGACCAACAGTGCACCGCTGAAAGAGCTGTTGGAGCGGGAATATCAATTGTTTAGCGAATCGGTGATCAAGTGGAAGGCGCTGCAAGCGGAGCGCTACGAGAAAAAGGTGGCGGCTCTGGAGGACGTGTTGGAAGAGAAAAAACGTGGGCTACAGGAGAAATGGCATAAGGCCGTGCTGCGCAACCGCCTGCGGGAATTGGAGTATTCACTCAAAATGCAGCGCAAACGCCTGGGCCTGTTGATGCTACAATTACAACTACACACTGCCTGAAAAGAGAATCATTATGACCACTAGCGTATTCGACTTCGTTTGCCAGACCACCGCTGGCAAAGACAAAGCTCTCAGCGACTACCAGGACAAAGTACTGTTGGTGGTAAACACCGCGTCAAAGTGTGGCTTCACCCCGCAGTTCGAGGGCCTGGAGACCCTGTATGAAAAATACAAAGATCAGGGGCTGGAAATTCTGGGCTTCCCCTGCAACCAGTTTGGCAAACAGGATCCGGGCAGCAATGATGAGATCACGGAGTTCTGTCAACTGAACTACGGGGTGAGTTTCCCCATGTTTGGCAAGATAGAAGTCAACGGCGGCGGGACAGACCCACTCTACAAGCATTTGAAAAAGGCAGCCCCTGGTGCGCTGGGCACCCAGGCCATCAAATGGAATTTCACCAAATTTCTGGTGGATTCTTCCGGGGTGGTGTTGAAGCGCTACTCCTCCGCAACCAAGCCGGCAGCAATCGAGAAAGATATCAAAAAGCTGTTGGCTTAGCGGCCTGCGGGAACCAACCGGAGAGCATTAATGCTCTCTGGTCGCCCTGAATTCCAGCTCCGGCCAACGCTCCTCCATGAGTGACAGATTCACCCGGGTCGGCGCCAGGTAGGTGAGATACCCGCCGCCATCGATGGACAGATGCTGGGCGGCCTTCTTGCGAAATTCTTCCAGCTTTCGATTATCGTCACAACTTATCCAGCGCGCGGTATAAACATTCACCGGCTCGTAGTGGGCCTCCACCTTGTACTCATCCTTAAGCCGGTACTCCACAACATCGAACTGCAACTGACCGACGGCACCCACAATCAGGTCGGGCGAGTTCAGCGGCGAAAAGACCTGCGTTGAACCCTCTTCAGAGAGTTGTTGCAGACCCTTCTGCAACGCCTTGGACTTCATCGGGTCGGATAGGCGAATACGGCGAAACAGCTCCGGGGCAAAATGCGGAATACCGGTAAATTGCAGCGCTTCTCCGGTGGTAAAGGTATCGCCGATTTGAATGGTGCCGTGATTGTGCAGGCCGATGATGTCACCGGATACCGCCTCTTCGACCAGCGTCCGTTCACCGGCTTTGAAAGTGACCGCATCGGCGATCTTGACATCTTTTGCCAACCGCACATGGCGCATCTTCATGCCCTTGCTATAGCGTCCAGAGCAAATGCGCATAAAGGCGATTCTATCGCGGTGCCTGGCGTCCATATTGGCCTGGATCTTGAAAACAAAACCACTGAAGGATTCTTCCCTGGCCTCCACTGCGCGACTGGTGGTCTCACGAGCCAGGGGAGCGGGAGCCCAGTTGACAAAGTCATTCAACATCTCCCGCACGCCGAAGTTGCCAAGCGCAGTACCGAAAAAGACCGGGCTTAGTTTGCCGGCCAGAAAAGCCGCCAGGTCGAATTGGTGACTGGCCCCACGCACCAGTTCTATTTCCTCGACGAAGTTGTCGTATTCGTCCCCCAGCAGTTGCCGGGCGGCATCGCTGTCCAGGCCTTTGATGGTTTCATCCTCGTGCAGCACGCTGCCCTGACCCGGGGTATATAGATGGATCACATCGGTGTACAGGTTGTACACGCCTTTGAACTCCCTGCCCATATCGATGGGCCAGTTGATGGGCGCGCCCTTGATATCCAACACCGCTTCTATCTCATCCAATAGCTCGATGGGGTCGCGGATGTCTCTATCCATTTTATTCACAAAACTGAAGATCGGCGTATCGCGCAGGCGGCAGACATTCATCAACTTGATGGTCCTGGCCTCCACGCCCTTGGCGCCATCGATGATCATCAGGGCGGAGTCAACAGCGGTCAGCGTGCGATAGGTGTCTTCAGAGAAATCTTCGTGGCCCGGGGTATCGAGCAGGTTTACCGTGCAACCGCGGTAGGGAAACTGCATCACCGAGGAGGTGATCGAGATGCCACGCTCCTGCTCCAAACTCATCCAGTCAGATGTCGCGTGGGGGCCCTTTTTGCCCTTCACAGTGCCGGCAACCTGAATGGCACTGCCCAGCAGCAACAATTTTTCAGTAATTGTCGTCTTGCCGGCATCCGGGTGTGAAATGATCGCAAAGGTGCGACGCGCGTTGATTGAGGAGCGAAGCTCAGACATGGGAATTTCAAGTGTCCAGTGGTCAAAAAAGCGCGGAGTATACCCCCTTTCTACCCAGTACGCAGTGACAAAGACGCAATGGCAGTTAGCTGCGACTCAGTTGCTGCGCCACGATGGACACCAGGCGCTGACCCACAACATCAATTGCAATCGACTGCTCCGGCAGGCAGCGCGCCATTGAGGTCACCTCCAACCCCTGATACCCACAGGGGTTAATGCGCTGGAATGGCTCCAGATCCATATCGACGTTGAGCGCCAGTCCGTGATAACTGCAGCCCCTGCGCACTCGCAAGCCCAGCGCGGCAATTTTCTTCGCCGCCACATAGACCCCTGGCGCTTCCGGCCTGGCGGTGGCGTCGAGGCCGTATTCCCCCAGTAGGGCAACAATGCTGTTCTCGATCAAGTCGACCAGGCCCCGCACGCCCAGCTTTCTCCGCTTCAAGTCGATCAGGGTATACAGCACCCACTGTCCCGGACCGTGATAGGTAACCTGCCCTCCCCGATCGACCTGAACAACGGGGATATCCCCCGGGGCCAACAGGTGCTCGGCCCGGCCCGCCTGTCCCTGGGTAAACACGCCGGGATGCTGTAGCAACCACAGTTCGTCCGGCGTTGCCGCCGTGCGTGAGTCGGTGAACGCCCTCATCGCCTGCAAAGTGGGCTGGTAAGCCACCAGACCCAGTTCGCGCGCCAGCAGATCCGGCCCTAGCTCGACAGTTTTGTCGCTGGCGCTTGCAATATCCACGGTTTCAAATCACCATTTTTACCAGACCCGTCGCCAGCAAATCCTGGTGCAAAGCGGTTAGCTGCTCCTCGCCGGTGGCCGTGATGGTAATATTGAGCGAGTTGAAGGTGCCTTTTTTGCTCATTTTTATGATCACAGTTTCGCGGTCAAAGCCCGGGGCGTGGCGATGAAACACTTCGAGGATAACCGCTTCATAATCATCCGTATTCAGCCCCAACACCTTGATCGGGTAATCACAGGGAAATTCTATCTTTGGCGGTTCGGGGGCCGACATGGCTAGGCGCTAAACAACTTGGCAATCCACATCAGCACCATGTCCCACAGGCGGGCAAAAAAACCACCGGGTTCTACCGCTTCCAGCGCAACCAGTGGTGTCTCTATCACGATCTCCCCCTCCAGCATGATTTTAACGGTGCCCAGCGTATCACCCAGGGCGATAGGCGCCGAGATTTCCGGGTCTACCTCTACTACCGTGTTGAGTTTCTTTTTCTTTCCTCTGGGCAAGGTGAGGACCAGTTCCTCCGCCACACCCACGGACAGGTAATCCTGTTGGCCTTTCCAGATACGGGGCTTCTCCAGTTCTTCCAGGGAGGAAAACAGGGTGAGTGTCTCAAAGAAGCGAAAACCGTAATTGAGCAGGCTTCGAGTTTCACTTTTGCGGGAGTTGGGGCTGGATGTGCCCAGCACCACGGATACAAGGCGCATATCGCGGCGCTTGGCCGAGGCTACCAGGCCATAGCCCGCCTCTTTGGTGTAGCCGGTTTTCAAACCGTCCACAGAGGGATCTTCGCCTATCAGGGTATTGCGATTGTATTGGCGGATATTATTGTAGGTAAATTCGCGCTCCTTATAGATGGCATACTCCTCCGGATAGCCGTTGATTATGGCAATCGCCAGGGTTGCCAGGTCGCGCGCTGTGGCCAGGTGATCGGGGTGGGGAAGGCCGTGGGCATTAACAAAATAAGAGTCGGTCATGCCCAGTGACTCGGCGTGGCTATTCATCATATCGGCGAACGCCGATTCGCTACCGGCGAGATGTTCAGCCACCGCGACGGTCGCATCATTGCCCGAAGAAATAACTATGCCGCGCTTTAAATCCCTGATGGATACATCCATTCCCGGCTCAATCCACATCAGGGACGAGCCTTTAAACACCGGATTCTGGGACCACGAATTCTCACTGACCACCACCATATCGTCATTGCTGATACGGCCGGCGGCAATTTCTCCGGCCAGTACGTAGCTGGTCATCATCTTGGTCAAGCTCGCCGGCGGCAGTGGCATATCCGCATTGTGCTCAACAAGTATTTCGCCGCTGCGCGCATCAATGAGAAAATAGGCCTTCGCCGCGACCTGGGGCGGCGAGGGTACAATCGTTACCCCGTGGGCTGTGAGGGACAGTAGGGAGAGTAGGGAGAGTAAAAAAACAACCGTAAAACGTGTCATATTGTGGGTGCCATTGGAAGGTGGAATGAGTCGCGGCAAATGTTAACTCATGCGCCACGGGAGCGAAAGAAGTGGGCCGGTCGGGCTCGTCTCAAAATTCAGGGCAGGGCCTGGCCGGTGTGGTAGCCATTATTTTTCAGGGTCTGTTGAACTTCCTGCAATTGCGCCCCATCGGACACCGGCCCCAGACGAACCCGGTACAGCACGGTATCACCCGACTGCACCGGGCTCACGGATACGGGGACGCTCACCAGCGCCTGCAATTCCGACTGCAAGCGCTGGGCCGAGGCCTCGGCACCATAGGCACCCAGCTGCAAATAACGGTAACTGCCACGGACGGTATTGCGGCGGTCATCCACACCGGCAATGGTTAAAATTTCAACTTCCACCGGCGCGGTTCCCTGCTCCATATACCCCAGCTTTACCGCCGCGCCGTAGGACAGGTCTATGATGCGATCGGCATGGAAGGGGCCTCTATCATTCACCCGCACGACCACACTGCGGCCATTGTTCAGATTGGTGACCAAGGCGTAACTGGGTATCGGCAGTGTCTTGTGGGCCGCGCTCGCCTTATAGAGGTCAAATATCTCCCCGTTGGAGGTCTTGTGGCCATTGAATTTGGTGCCGTACCAAGAGGCGATTCCCCGTTCGCGGTAATTGCGGGCATCTTCCAAAATCTCATAACTTACCCCCCGCACGGTATAGGGGCTGTTGTTCCCCACCGCTAAAATGGGGTCGGCCCTGGGCACAGCGTCCGCTACCTCTGCGGCAGTAATCGATCGCAGGGGCGCGCCGTCGCCCACATCAACCGAACCGGTCGTTGGCGGGGGGGCGGTACAGGCATTGAGCAGCAACGCCAGAGCCAGGCCTGCGAGAAAACTCAGCCGTAGCTGGGTCACTCACCCACCTGCGCGGCCAGCAACTGGCTCAGTTGGTACACGCACATCGCGTACATCGAGCTGTGGTTATACCGGGTAATCACGTAGAAATTGTGCAAGCCCAGCCAGTACTCGTAGCCCCCTTCGGTTTCAAATTTCATGGCGGTGGCCATGGTGTCGGGTGGCAAAGTGGGTTCGGCCACCGCCGAGACGCCCGCCTCGGCGAATTCCCTCACTGTCTTGCCCGGCTTTAGGCTGTTGTTGAACACATCCTCGGAGACCGATTCAGTCACCTGCGCGGGAAACACTACCGGCTCGCCCGCCTGCCAACCGTGATGTTTAAAATAATTGGCCACACTGCCAATCGCATCGACCGGGTTGTTCCATATATCCACTTTGCCATCGCCATCAAAATCAATGGCGTAGGCGCGATAGCTACTGGGCATAAACTGGCCATAGCCCATCGCTCCGGCGTAAGAGCCCTTCATCACCAGGGGGTCCAGCTCCTGTTCGCGGCTCAATATGAGATAATTTTTCAGTTCTTTGGTAAAAAACGTAGCGCGCCTGGGGAAGTCAAAAGCCAATGTAGACAGCGCATCAATCACCCGGTAGCTACCGGTAATCCGACCGTAGTACGTCTCCACACCCAGAATCGCTACCACCACTTCCGCCGGCACGCCCATTTCCCGTTCGGCGCGCTGCAAGGTTTCCCGATGTTGGGCGTAAAACGCCAGGCCCTGCCGCTCCCGTTTGCCGGTGATAAAAATTTTGCGGTAGTCATACCAGGGCTTGCTCTTCTCCGCGGGACGGGACATCGCCTTGATGATGCTCTCTTTGCGCTCGGCGTCGGCAAACACATCCATCAATTGCGCGCGATCGAACGCCTGCTCTTGTACCAGTTCATCAATCAACGCCAGCGTTGCAGGATTATCCGCATAATCCCCCCCGGCGAAAGAGAGGGTTGACCAGGTACCCAGGAGAGCGAGGCCGGTTTTCAGCAGTACTGACATAGTAATAACTCGTTTAAAGTGCGAAACAATATTGCGCGGTTGCAGTCGCTCATGCCGCCACCATGCGGCGCTCGGTGCTGACCGCCATCAGAATGCCAAAACCGACCATCAGCGTCACCACCGAAGTGCCCCCGGCACTGACCAGCGGCAATGGTACCCCCACCACGGGCAACAATCCGGCAACCATACCCATGTTAACAAAGATGTAGACGAAAAACGTCAGGGTAAGACTGCCGGAAATCATCCGGCCAAAGCTGGTCTGGGCCTGCACACCTATCCAGAAACCGCGCAGTAAAATCAGCAAATAGAGCCCCATGAGAATCAACACCCCGCGCAGGCCAAACTCCTCGGCCAGCACAGCGATAATGAAATCGGTAGTACTTTCGGGCAAAAAATCCAATTGAGATTGCGTGCCCTGCAACCAACCCTTACCCGACCATCCACCCGAGCCAATAGCGGTCTTGGACTGAATGATATTCCAACCGGCCCCCAGTTTGTCGCTCTGCGGGTTTAACAGGGTCAAAATCCGCTGCTTCTGATAATCCTTCAGTACGAACAGCCAGACCGGCCAGGCAGATGAAAAAGCCACCACCACCGCGCCAAAAATATAGCGCCAACCAATACCTGCCATGAACAGAACGAAGAAGCCACTGGTGGCAATCAACAGCGCAGTGCCCAAATCCGGCTGCTGTAAAATTAGCGCTGCCGGCAAGCCCAGCAACAGCAACGAGCCCAATAGGTACTTTAATTTAGGCGGCAAGGTGCGATCCGCCAGATACCACGCTAGCGTGAGAGGCACGGTCAATTTCAGGATTTCAGCGGGCTGAAAACGAAAGCCGGCGATTTCCAGCCAGCGCTGCGCGCCCTTGGCCCCCACGCCGACAAATATCACCGCCACCAGGGCGGCCACCCCCAGGGCATACAACCAGGGAGCCCAGCGCGCGTATCGTTGCAGGTTGATCTGGGCCGCAGCAATCATCAACACATAGGCGATCAGAAAAAAGCGCCCCTGGCGTACCACGGCCCCCATTTGTTGACCCGAGGCGCTGTACAACACGAACAGGCCATAGACCGTCAGTGCGATCAGCAGCAACAGCAATGGCACATCGATATGGAATCGCGCGGCGGCACTGGGCCGCCTCGCCATGTCGGCCGAACCCTGGGGTAATTGACGAACGTAATCGCCCACTAGTCGGCCTCCCCCAACAGCCAGGCATCGATTACCTTGCGCGCAATAGGCGAGGCGACGCTACTGCCGCCACCATTTTCGACGATGATTGCCACGGCAATGGTGGGCGCTTCCAGCGGTGCAAAAGCGATAAACAAACCGTGATGCCGGTGGCGTTCGGCCACCTCGTCCTCATTGTAAACGGCGTTCTGGGCTATGCCGATCACCTGGGCGGTGCCCGTTTTACCGGCCATCTCATATTGGATTCCAGCGGCCAATTTTTTGGCCGTGCCGCCGGGCTCATGCACTACTGCTCGCATGCCGGCATAAATCGTATCCCAGTACGCCGGCTCGGTAACAATGGGTGCCAGGGCGATTGGGGAGACATCCTCGCCGTGCATCGATTTCAAAAAACGCGGCGGGTGTCGAAGGCCGCGGGTCGCGACCACACTGGTCGCCACGGCCAACTGCAGGGGCGTCGTCAGCATATAACCCTGGCCGATACCGGCGCTGAGTGTCTCGCCCGGATACCAGGGCTGGGCTCTGGCCTCTCGCTTCCAACGGGTTGAGGGCAGTACTCCCCGCCGCTCGCTGGTGGTATCAATGCCCGTGCGCTCGCCGAAGCCGAAGGGATGGAGATATTCGTACATCCCGTCTATGGTGAGCTTGCGGGCAAGATCATAGAAATACACGTCACAGGATTCGCGTAGGGCCATGTGCATAGCCACCTGGGGTGCATGCCCGGTACCGCGTATGCGCAGTATCCAATCGCGGTACCGCCGGGTATCGCCCGGCAGCCGATACCAGCCCGGGTCGGCTACCGTGGTCTCAGGCGTCACCAGGCCCGATTGCAAGCCCGCCATTGCCATCATGGGTTTTATGGTAGACCCCGGCGGATACTGGCCCTGCACCGCGCGATTAAACAGGGGAACATCGAGTGAATCGCGCAGGGCGCTGTAATCTATCAAACTGATGCCGTTTACAAACAGGTTGGTATCGAAGCCCGGCGTCGAAACGAGCGCCAGTATTCCGCCCGTCAGGGGGTCTATCGCCACTACCGCACCCCGCCTGTCCCCCAATGCCTCGAACGCGGCCCGCTGTACAGCTATATCCAGATGGAGGGTAAGGTCGACACCGGGAACAGGGTCAAATCGCTCCAGCACGCGCAAAACCCTGCCGTGGGCATTGGTCTCCACGTTCTGGTAACCCACATCGCCGTGCAGGGTATCCTCATAATATTTTTCAACGCCCACTTTGCCGATGTGAAAAGTCCCCCGATAATCCACCTCGTCGAGATCGTAAGTTTCCTGTTCGTTAATGCGGCCCACATAGCCCAGGGCGTGAGAGAAAAGCGCACCGTGGGGATAGAAGCGCAATAGGCGGGCATCGACAATCACGCCGGGCAAATTGTGCCGATTGACCGCCAGTCGGGCCCGTTCGTCCTCGGTTAAGCGGAAACGCAGCGGCACCTTCTCGTAGGCGCGACTGTACTGGAGCTTTTTGCGAAATTTCTCCATATCGGACTCGGTAATGGGCAGCAAGGTTTGCAGCTCTGCCAGGGTTGCTTCCATATCCGGCACCCGTTCGCGCACAATGGACAGTAAATAGCTGGGACGGTTGTCTGCCAGCAGCACACCGTTGCGATCAAAAATAAGCCCGCGCTTGGGGGGCAAGGATTGCAGCTGCACCCGATTGCGCTCAGATTCAGTTTTATAGATCTCGTGCTCGGTAATTTGCAAACTGAAGTAACGCAACAGCACCACCAGCAACAAACCCAGGACAAGCAAAATAGCCATTATCGTGCGCGCACTGTAAACCCGGGATTCGCGGTGCTGATCCTTTAATGCGGTAAACTCGGGCATTTATCGGCTGGGCCTGACCTGTCTAAACGCGATGATACGGGTGGTTGACGGTAATTGTCCAAGCCCGGTACAACTGCTCGGCCAATATAACGCGTACCAGTGGATGCGGCAGGGTCAAATTACTCAAGGACCAGCGGCGATCGGCCCGCGCCAGACATTGCGCAGACAGCCCATCGGGGCCACCGATCAGCAGGCTGTAATTGTCACCCGACATCTGCCAATTGCCAATCTGCTTCGCCAGCGTCTCCGTGGACCAACTCTGACCTTTGACATCCAGGGCGATCACCTTGTCCCGGGCGGGTATAGCCTTAAGCATTTGCTCACCTTCGAGTCGGCGCAATTGCTCTGTGTTGCTATCCTTGCCCCGCCTGGCGAGCGGAATTTCACGCCAATGCAGTTTGAGTTGCCGCGGCATTCTCACCCCGTAGTCCTGCACCGCCTGGGTGACCCAGGCGGGCATCTTGTTACCAACTGCAATAATACTCAGGCGCATACTGCTAAGGCTTGGCTATAGGCTCGGAATTGGTCTCGGTCTCAAGCTGGGGCTGTGGACTGACCCACAGGCGCTCCAAATCGTAAAAATCCCGGGTGGCTGGCAGCATAATATGTACAACCACATCGCCCAGGTCGACCAACACCCACTCACCGGCCTGCTCCCCCTCAATACCCAGAGGGCGAACACCCTGGTTCTTCGCCTCCATGGAGACGTTGCTGGCCAGGGATTTGACATGGCGATTGGAGCTACCGCTGGCGATTACCAGATAGTCCATGACGTCGGTGAGCGCCGATACATCCAAACTTACCGTGTTAATGGCTTTGAGGTCTGCCAGAGCCGCTATTACCAATTGTTTGAGTTCTTCGGACCCCATGGGGTCGGTGTTCTTTGGCTTGTGCCCTTTCATGTTTTCCTCTTTCCTGAATTGATCACGGCGCTAAATAAAGCTTGTGAGTTGTAATATAGTCCAATACCGACTCCGGCATCAGGTACCTGACAGAATGTCCGCTGGCCAACTTGGCGCGAATTTCCGTTGATGATATAGGCAGGAGCCGCAGTTCGCTGATCAGAACGCCTCCCGCCGGGCGCTCGGTGATACCACTGACTCCCGGTAGCGCGTGGGTCTTTATCCACTGGGCTACCGGGCCTCGCTCCGGCAGCTGCCAGCCGGGCCTGGCAATAACGACCACGTGAGCCCAGTCCAGCAGTTCCTGCCAGCGGTGCCAGGAGTCGAGTTCGAGCAGGGCGTCGCAGCCCATAATCAGGCACAAACTCTCGTCATCGGCCAATTCCCGCCGCAGTTCAATCAGGCTATCGATGGTAAAAGACGGCCCCTCGCGGCGTAACTCTCGCAGGTCACAGGACAGGCGCGGCTCGGATGCCACCGCCATTTCAACCATTGCCGCCCGCTGTTGCGCGCTACACCCCGGCAACTCGCGATGTGGCGGCTGAGCGCTGGGCATTAAACGCAACTGCGCCAGAACCAGGGCCTCACTCAACTCCAACGCCGAGCGCAAATGACCATGGTGAATGGGGTCGAAGGTTCCGCCCAGGACACCAACGGCGGTGAATCGGCCACCGCTCAAGTGCGGACCTGCCCCTCACCGAACACCACGTACTTCTGGGAGGTCAATCCCTCCAGACCGACCGGGCCACGGGCATGCAATTTGTCAGTGGAAATACCAATCTCGGCCCCCAGACCGTACTCGAAGCCATCGGCAAGCCGGGTGGAGGTGTTGATCATGACCGAACTGGAATCCACCTCTCGCAGAAATCGCATGGCATGCCCATGGTCTGTGGTCACAATACTGTCGGTGTGATGGGAGCCATAGTGATTGATATGATCGATGGCCTGAGCCACATCGTCCACCACGCGCACGGCCAATATTGGCCCCAGGTATTCCTCATACCAGTCGCGTTCAGTGGCGGAGCCGATACCGGACAACACCGCACGAGTTTGTTCGCAACCGCGTAATTCAACACCCAGTTCGCCATAGCGGGCCGCCAGTTCGGGTAGCAGGCCGGCGGCTTTTGTCTTCGCCACCAACAGGGTTTCCATGGTATTACAGGTGCCATAGCGCTGGGTCTTGGCGTTTATGGCAATATCAATCGCCATCGCATCCTCGGCGTGTTCATCAATGTAGACGTGACAAACACCATCGAGGTGTTTGATCACCGGTACCCGCGCATCGGCGCTTATTCGCTCAATCAGGCTCTTACCGCCCCGGGGAATGATGACATCGACGTATTCGGGCATCGTGATCAGTTTGCCCACCGCCGCGCGATCCGGCGTCTCCACCAGTTGCACCGCAGCCTCGGGAAGCCCCGCATCGGCCAGACCCCGGCTCAGGCAGGCGGCGATTGCACGGTTCGAGGCCAGGGCCTCAGAACCGCCCCTGAGGATAGTGGCATTGCCCGATTTCAGGCACAGGCTGGCCGCATCGACTGTGACATTGGGGCGCGATTCATAAATGATCCCCACCACTCCCAAGGGCACCCGCATACGACCCAGCATGATGCCGCTGGGCATGGTTTTCAGTTCACTGATGCCGCCCACAGGGTCGGCCAGCGTCGCTACCTGCGACAGCCCCTCGAGCATCGAATCTATACGCGCCGGGGTGAGTTCCAGCCTATCCATCAAGGGCGCGGAGAGACCATTGGTTCGCCCACGCTCCATGTCCTGGTCATTGGCTTCGGCCAGTTCGGTGCGAGCGCCGTCCAGCGCCTCGCCCGCAGCGAGCAAGGCCCTGTTTCTGCTCGCGGTAGACGACGCGGCTACCACGCCTGCAGCCTTCCGGGCTGCGCGACCCAGCGCGTCCATATACTGACCGACGTCCATCTTTTCCAACCTGTAAATAATCGAGGGGCGATTATACCTGAACACAGGCGCAGATGTGTTGGGGATCCACATCAAATACACTGTCGGCAACTATTGCCAATAACGAGAGATAACGCGATGTCCAACACGCCCCGGTTTGAATTCTTTTATGACTGCTCCAGCCCGTGGACCTATTTTGCCTTCACTCGCGTGATCCCCCTGATGGAGCGCCTCGGGGTAGACATTCACTGGCGCCCCATCCTGGTGGGCGGTGTTTTCAACGCGGTCAATCAACAGCTCTACGCCGCCCGGGATAATATGTTCGCCAACAAACAACGCCTGGGCCATTATGTTAAGGATATGAGCGACTGGGCCGAACTGTGCGATATCGCGGTTGGCCAACCCGACGTATTCCCGGTCAACAGTGTCAAGGCGATGCGCGGTGCATTTTTCGCGCAGGAACAGGGGCTCATTACATCCTACTCACGCGCTGTATTTGAAGCCTACTGGGGCCACAATCGGGATATCTCCCAGGAGGAGGTTCTGTGCGAATTGTGCGGGGAGCTCGGACTGGATACGGAGCGGTTCCTGGCGTGGATTGCCAGCCAATCATGCAAGGATGCACTGCGAGCAAATACTGAGGAACTGGTGGCCAGAGGCGGTTACGG
>SMVA01084606.1_pt1 | contig 36218 bp, 33 predicted proteins | sample 2456451 | NCBI WGS metagenome assembly SMVA01 (sample SAMN11095933, study PRJNA526329) | marine sediment metagenome | biome: Marine sediment; feature: Surficial sediment; material: Deep marine sediment; isolation source: Hadal surficial sediment | place: Pacific Ocean | collected 2014-05 | depth... | reverse complement strand
TGCCACCGATGCCGCGAAGGTCGACTCGAGACTTGCAGAAGACCTGCCCTCTTCTGCGAGCGCAGCAGCGAAGTCGAGCGAGGCCCGCGCGGCGCGCCCCTCCGTCATCGCGTAGGCGACGCGCTCGACCAACACCTGGTGGTCGTCGATTCGCTTCCCACCCTCTGTGACTGTGCTCGCGCGCTCCACGGCCTGACCGAGAAGTTCGTTTGCCGCGTTGAGGAGCGACCGGGCGTCGGAGAGGGTCGGGGCGGCGGTCATCTGGGATCCTTTCGTCCATTCTGGAATTCGCGAACAGGATAGGATAGCGTGACGGAGCAATCGCCCCGTCGCATCTCATTCCGGAGGGATCATGACCGCTCGAATTGGAGTTCTCGCCGGACAGGCTGCAATCGCAGCGCTCCTACTCTCCCTGACCGGTGGCTGCGGGTTTCACCATGGCCACGCGAGCCCCACCGACGCCCTCTCGGGGTATCAGAGCGATGTCGGCGAAATCCAGGTAATCAGCGCCGTCGTGGGTGGCAAGAACGTCTTCATCCCTTCGACGATCGTCGTCACCTCCGGCCGACCCCAAGCCCTTTCCGTCTTCAACACCACGGACAAACCCCACGGCTTTGCGATCAAAGGACTTTCCATCGAAATCGTGCTGTACCCCGGGGAAGAGACCCGGATCGAGCTGCCTACCCTGGAAGCCCACGAGATCTACACGATCGGATGTCAGCTGCACCCACCCCATCGAACCGCCACGCTCGTGGTGGCACCCGGCCGCTAGCGACGGGAAAGGAATCCCGTCAGTTCGTCGACGAGAGCGGGATTGCCTACCACCAGACCGACTTTCCCCTTGTGCTCGGAGAGCGTGACACAGCGGCCGCCGGCCTCGGGCACCAGGATCTGGACGGGTGCGACGTCCCAAATCCGCAGACCAAGATCCACCATCGCGCCCACGCCGCCACCGAGGACCTGCGCGTAACCGAAAGCGTCCGTGTAACCGCGCAGCATCGGAATTTCGCGCGCCATCCGCTCGAATGCGGGCCGCTCGCCCCGTTCGTCGAAACAGAACGGGTCGCCGTGCGAAATGATTGCGCGCTGGAGGTCCGTCTCTTCAGAGACGTGGGTCGGCTTACCGTTTCGGCGACAGCCGCCTCCCTTCCAACCGACGTAGCGCTCGTTGAGCGCGGGAAGATCGATGAGTCCCATGACGGGTTCGCCATCCACCGCGAGAGCGATCAGCGTAGAGAAGAGCGGGATCCCACGTGAGTATCCAATCGTTCCGTCGATCGGATCGATGATCCACTCGGGCCCGTCACTTTGCCCTTCCGCGCCGTACTCTTCACCGAGGATCGAAAACTCGGGAAACGCCTCCTGAAGCCGCTTCCGGATCACCCGTTCGGCCGCGCGGTCGGCTTCCGTTACCGGCGTTCCATCTTCTTTGATCTCGACGGCTACCGAACGAAAACGAGACAGGGTCTCCGCACGCGCCAGATCCGCGGCCGACTCGGCAGCCGCAGCTACTTTTTCGAAATCGATGGAGGGCATGGACGGCGGAGCATATCACGTCGCCGCGAACGGCTGGTGGCGTTCGACTGCGCGGGCGTCTAGCGAGCAGCGGTTCCGCTCGGCGCGCGGCGGGATTTAGATGGCCTTCATTGTGCGTCAAGCGCACGCAACTGGCGGAACGAGTAGATCCCCGTCGAGTGCCCGTCGCTCCAGTCGATCTGGATCGCGTAGCGACCGACGGGGTGGATCTTCAGCGGTCGAACATCGTCTGGAACCGACGCGACGTCCAGCCGGGGCTCGCCCGACCACTCGTCGACGCAATGCGCGCACGCACAGGCGAGCCGAAGCTGTCGCACGGCGTATCGACTTTCCCGACCGTCGGACCACGTGATCCCGAGCTCGCTGGAACTCGCCTGTTCGATCCGGGTCGGCGTGATTGCTGAGGCATCATCCGTCACGGTGAGATCCTAGCGTTGTAGGCGATCACCGGTCAGCGGGACACGGAGGGCCACGCGGGCTAGCGTTGCGGTTCGTGGCAGATCCGAGCTTCGACGACGCAATTGCGATTCTGGGCGGCACCGGTGAACAGGGGCTGGGGCTTGCGCTGCGGTTCGCGACCGCGGGCCGCCCCGTCTTGATCGGCTCTCGAAGCGTCGAGCGCGCAAACAGCGCGGCTGAGCGTGTGCGCTCGGCGATTCCCGGCGCCGAGGTTTCGGGGAGCGAGAATCCCGAGGCGTGTCGCGGCGCGCAGGTGATCATCCTCTCGGTCGCGTTCGAGCACACCGCGAGTACCGTAAAAGCGATTCGAGACTCCCTGGTCGAGGGGCAGATCGTGGTATCGATGGGCGTTCCGCTCGCCTCGTCTGTGGGAGGCCCGGCAACCCAGACGATCGGCGTCTGGCAGGGATCCTGCGCGGAGATGGTCGCCGCGCTGCTGCCAAAGGGCGTGCACACCGTCTCGGCCTTCCAAAACGTCGCGGCTCATCACCTCCACGAGCTGGATCGACCCGTCGAATGCGACGTGGTGGTTTCGGGCGCCCAGCAGCCCCGCAAACGGATCATGGCGCTCTGCGAGCTCGTACCGGGCCTACGGGGAATCGACGGGGGCCCTCTCGCCAACGCCCGAATCGCCGAGTCGATCACTGCGTTGCTGATCGGATTGAACATCCGCTACCAGATTTCGGGTGGCGCCGGCATCCGCTTCACGGGCATTCCGGACCGCGATTCCTAAAAGAGCGCGAAAATGGCCCGCGCAGCCGGCATCAAGCCTTTGTTTTCAAGGGGTTACGGACCTCGCGTGCACGAGGATTGCGCGTCGCGCCCGAGCGGCCTCTGGATGGGTCGAAAAAAGCCATTCAAGCTCAAGGGGTTGTGGGTCACGACCTCGATAAGTACTAGATTTTGTGGGAATTCTATTGACGCTCCAGCGTGCTGGGAGTAAACAGGCCGACGGGGATGAGACAGTCTTCTCGGTGGCCTGGGGGGTTTCAAATTACAGGCGGTCATCGGGGGGGAAGCGGGTTTGAGGAGGGATGGAGGACCTGAATCCGACTCGGGGGCTCTGGAAGTTCCGGAGCCTCTCTCATCTCCGGGATAGCTTGGCTCGGAGGCGATCCTGCGATCACGTCACTCCGCGAGTAACCATCAATTGCAATCGGCGATACCGCGGTCACTCATGTCCCGCGGTATCGCCGATCGCCCTGATGGAGAGGGGTGAGACGGCACAACAAAAAATGATTGAATCGAACGAGCGTTGTCGGTTGGCGCGCAAGCGATTTGGCGCACAGCGCGAAATGGTCATCGCGCTGGCATAAAGGGGAGAGCGTGAAAGGCAGCGAGACGACGGGCGGCACCTTGGAGAAAGGGCGACTCCACGCAGTAGGTGAGAAGAAGAAAAAACGCCAAACTCCGAAGGGCACGACGGTCTCGCGGCATTTCACGACCGCCGGCGAAGATCCCCATGACTTCGTCGAGTGGGAAATCCGAAGCGCAAAAATCGCCAATGAAAACGGTGAGATCGTTTTCGAGCAGACCGATGTCGAAGTACCGAAGACCTGGTCGCAGCTCGCCACCAACGTAGTTGTCTCCAAATACTTCCGCGGCCACATCGGCACTCCCGAGCGCGAGAACAGCGTCCGGCAACTGATCGACCGCGTGGTCGGCCGAATCCGCGAGTGGGGAGATGCCTCACATTATTTCCGAACCGAAGAAGATTCACAGGCTTTTTCGGACGAGCTCAAACACATATTGATCACCCAGCGCATGTCCTTCAACAGCCCCGTTTGGTTCAATCTGGGCGTCGAGAACAACCCGCAACAGGCCAGCGCCTGCTTCATCAACTCCGTCGAAGACACCATGGAATCCATCATGGACCTCGCAAAGACGGAAGCCATGCTCTTCAAGGGCGGATCGGGTGCGGGTTCGAATCTCTCAAAGATTCGTTCGTCGCGCGAAACCCTCGCTGGTGGTGGGACTGCATCCGGCCCGGTCTCGTTCATGCGCGGCTTCGATGCATTCGCGGGCGTGGTGAAATCCGGAGGCAAGACGCGCCGCGCAGCGAAGATGGTGATCTTGAACGCGGACCATCCGGACATCATGGAATTCATCCGGAGTAAGTCCGAGGAAGAAAAGAAAGCGCACGCGCTCATCCGCGCGGGCTACGACAGCGGCTTCAACGTACCCGGCGGCGCATATGACTCGGTGTGTTACCAGAACGCGAATCACTCGGTTCGCGTCACCGATTCATTCATGCATTCCGCACTGGCGGGCAGCAAATGGGAGACCCGTAGCGTCACCACCGGTGAGGTGATCGAAGAATTCAAGGCCCGCGACATCCTGAACGAAATGGCAGGGGCCGCACACGCGTGCGGTGACCCAGGCGTTCAGTACGACACGACGATCAATCGCTGGAACCCCGTCAAGGCTTCGGGGCGGATCAATTCCAGCAACCCGTGCTCGGAGTACATGTTTCTCGACGACACAGCATGCAACCTCGCCAGCCTCAATCTGCTGACCTTCCTCGGTAACTCTGGCGAGTTCGACATCGCGGCTTTCAAGCACGTGGTGAGACTCACGATCCTCGCCCAGGAGATCATGGTCGATCACGCCGACTACCCGACGCCGGCGATTACCCGCAACAGCCACCTCTTCCGACCGTTGGGGCTCGGCTATGCAAACCTCGGCGCACTTTTGATGAGTACAGGACTGCCCTACGACAGCATCGAGGGACAGAATCTCGCGGCGACACTGACCTCGCTGATGTGCGGTGAGGCCTACCTCACGAGTGCAGACATCGCAGAGGCGATGGGCCCGTTCCCCCGCTATCGGATGAACCGAAAACCCTTCCTGGAAGTCATCAAGATGCACGAGGACGCGGCCCTCGCGATTCCGGGTGATGGCGTTGCTGAGTCCCTGCTTGAAGCAGCCCGAGAAAGTTGGCACGCGGCCTATAAGCAGGGCCGAAAGTTCGGATACAAGAACGCGCAGGTGACCGTGCTCGCTCCGACGGGCACGATCGCCTTCATGATGGACTGCGACACGACTGGCGTTGAGCCGGATATCGCGCTCGTCAAATACAAGAAGCTCGTAGGTGGCGGTTACATGAAGATCGTCAACAACACCGTACCGAGGGCTCTCGAGAAACTCGGCTACAACGAGGCTGAGATCGAAGAGATCGGCGACTACATCACGGAACACGAAACGATAGAAGGCGCACCTGGGCTCAAGGAGTCCGACCTCCCTGTCTTCGACTGTGCGTTCCGAGCCAAAAACGGCAAGCGCAGCATCGCCTGGATGGGCCACATCCGGATGATGAGCGTCGTGCAGCCCTTTCTCTCGGGAGCAATCAGCAAGACGGTGAACCTTCCCGCAGACGCCACCACCGACGATGTCGTTCAGGCCTACATCGCCGGTTGGGAACTCGGCCTCAAAGCGCTGGCCATCTATCGCGATGGAAGCAAGCGGACCCAGCCACTCAACGCGGGCGAAGATAAAGATGCGAATGGACAACTCGCGGAAATTCGCCCCATTCGCAAGAAGCTCGCTGACGAGCGCGCTGCGATAACCCATAAGTTCGTGATCGCGGGGCACGAAGGTTATTTGACCGTCGGCCTGTACGAAAACAATCAACCCGGCGAGATCTTTCTGCGAATGGCCAAGGAGGGCAGCACGGTATCTGGCCTGATGGACACGATCGCGACGATGACGTCGATCTCCCTGCAGTACGGAGTTCCGCTGCGCGCCCTCGTCGACAAATTCAGCCATACTCGTTTCGAGCCCGCTGGCTTTACCAACAACCCGTCCATCCCGATCGCGAAATCTGTGATGGACTACGTTTTCCGCTATCTCGGCAACCGCTACCTACAGGGCGACCCGATCGAAGACGAGCAAGAGGATCGGGAAGGAGAGCTCGGGGTTGAAACTCTACCTCTGCGATCGGCAGTCGCAGGCGGATCCGGTGATCGAATGCAGAGTCGATCCCAGGTATTCATCAATCAAGCAGATGCCCCGAGCTGTCAGAATTGCGGCTCGATCATGGTTCGCAGCGGTACCTGCTACAAGTGCTTCAACTGCGGGGAGACCAGCGGCTGTAGTTGAAAAATGGGTTAACGGCGTCTCGAACTTGGGGGGGTGAGAGGCGCCGGGGAGCGCGGAGCTGCCTCGGTCAATTGACCGGGTGCGCTCCGCGCTTCTGGTTTTGGGCACGCGCCAATCCACAACCAAGGATCGAGACCCCGCAGGCGGCGCGGTAATTCCATCGGCTCTCGTTCAGTAGATCCAGCGACCGCCCTGATAGCGGAAGATTTCCGTCACCGGAAGCGAAGAAGCGACCGAGCAGTTCGAGGCGTCCACGTCACTGCAGTTATAGACCTGTTCGTTGTACCGAAGAATTCCCACGAAGGGCGCCGCAGGGTGCCCTGTCGGCCGCAGTTCCACTGTGAAATCATCTCCAAAACCGCGATACGTGACGATGATGTCGCTCGCACCGGGCTGCACGGTCGGGTTCTTGCGGCTCTGGGCCTCGTTTTCCGCCATCTTGACCATCCAAGACTGTGCGAACTCCGAAAATGAAGTTCTCGCCCGCTCGTCGGCTGAATCGGGAATGGAGGCAACGTCATCCGCCAGGGCCGGAGCTGCCATGAGCAGCACGGCCACGGCGAGCGAGACGAGGGTCATGGGCTTTGAGGACGATAAGCGGGTCATGTTGAAACTCCTTGGGAATTGGCTCCTACTTGGTTATCGGCCAATTTCAAGCTCTGCTAAAGCGAACGCAAAATCACGTGACGACGCTCACAGACCTGCTACCCAACACGACAATGCAGGATACGTCGTTTCCGAGCGATTTTGTACACGCATTGGCGCCTGCCCTACAGCAAGCTGCATCGCTCGCTCGCTCTCTCGAGGGCCGCGTTTCCAATAACCCCAAGGCCGAGGAATCGACGGATGTGAAGGCCGCTCTCACGCTCGCTGACACGGCGGCTCAGGAGGCGCTTCTCGCCCCACTGCTAGAGCACTTTCCAAAGATCAAGCTGGAAGCGGAAGAAGACACACCGACGGTTTCGCGCTTTTCACAAACCGACGACGCGCTGGTCGTCATCGATCCGATCGACGGCACCCTGCGTTTCTATCTCGAAGCAAAGGGCCCATACGCGGTGATGATCGGCGTAGCGATCCCCGATCGATACGAGGCGAGCCTCGTCGCCCTACCGCGGGAGCAGCTTTATTTCGATGCCGTAAGGGGTGGTGGAGCCCGGATGTGCAGCGGGGATGCAGCAGCTGAAACCGCCACGCTCGGCGAGCCGGACGAAAAGCGGATTCTGGTTTCCCACAATCTTCCGAGCAGCGCTGTCGAAAAGCTTCAAGACCACGGCTACGAAGTCGCCGCCGCATCGGGCGGCGCGGTCTCCGTCGCTCCGTTGATCCCAGGCGTATGCGCGGGCCTGCGCCTGGTGAGAGAGAATCCGGAGGGAGTCAGCATCCGCGGCCGGATCGGCGCCCTGATCTCGGCAGAAGCAGGAGCTCTCGTGATGGGCGCGACCGCACCCTTCACAACCGACATCCGAACCCCGGCACCCGCCCTGCTGATCGCCAAAAATGAAAACACCCTCGCGCACCTCCGCGACGCACTGTCCACCATCAAAGACTGACATTCTTTTCTTGGCTTCACTGTTGCCAGAGCGAACTGCAACTTGGGTGCCTGAGTTTCGGGTGTGGCGGAGGTCACTCCGCGAATGGCTCGCCCGCCAAGGAGATCAGCGGTTGAGCCGTGCAGGATTCAAAAAGTGAATCGAGAGGAATCAGACGATCGGAGGCGGCCTGCGCTGAGTTCGCTGCGCGACCTCCGCCACCCCCAAAACTAGTGATCGAGTTACGCACATCGGAAACGTCGCAACCATTCACCAATTTTTCGGCCGCGCGCACGAGCCTCCCTGCGCGGTGTGATTTCGGGAAGCCGGGACGTCTCGCAGCGAACTCAGCGCAGCCCGCCCCCGATGCCGGCGCCCAGATGCGCCCACTTCATGAAACGAGCCCGGCAAGCGGCCCGTCCCCTTGGCGGGCGAGCCATTCGCGAAGAGACGTCCCGGCTTCCCGAAATCACACCCGGCACAATCCAAGTCACATCTTCTCGTAATCCGGCCCTTCGCCACCTTCCGGCGTCGTCCAGGTAATGACCTGGTACGGATCGGCGATATCGCAAGTCTTGCAGTGGACACAGTTCTCGTGATGAATGAAGAGTTTCTTGCTCCCTGCGACTTCGGGGTCCGGGACCATCTCGTAGACCGCAGCAGGACAGAAACTTTCGCATGGGTTCCCAAATTCTTCTGCGCAGGTCGTGCTGCACAGATCGGTGTCCGCAACCACCAGGTGGGAGGGCTGGTCCGCTTCGTGTTGTGTTCCGCTGAATTGAACGAGGTGCTCCTTGCTGAAGGTGAGAACACCGTCGAATTCGAACGCCTCTTTCTGGCGCTTCGATTCGGGGAGTTCCGACAACCGCTTCATGTGCGTATGGCCTGCGCGGGATTTCATGTTGTCGATGAGGCCGCGTCCATTCGTCAGCTGCCGAAACGGTTCGTTCAACATGAAGAATGGAACTCCACGATCTGTCGATTGGTGGAAATGGCGGGCGGACCAATGTTCGTCGAAGGCCCAACTGGCGCTGTAGCGCTCGGCGAAACCACCGAGAGTCACGACGGAGAAATCGTTCCGCGCCAGCGCATCGACGATCGTATCTGCCGCCATCATTCCGGATTTCATCGCCAAATGGACTCCGGAAAGCTTCTCCGCGTTGCAGAAGCTGGCAGAATCTCCGATCAGCAAAGCGCCGTTGGTATAGAGCTTGGGCATTGAATAGAGACCACCCGTCGGGATGCACTTCGCGCCGTATTTCACCAACTCGGCACCCTCGAGCAACTTCTTCATGAACGGAGTGGTCTTGAATTTCTGCGCCTCCAGGTGAGCGTCGGAATTTGGATTTTCCGAATCCAACATCGTGACGAATCCAAACGAAACGAGATCGTCCTGCATGTCGTAGAGCCACATCCCGTGGAAACCTTCGAAAATCTGTGGAATTCCCAAACCGTGGACGACGCGGCCGGGTCGGTGTTTCTTCGGGTCGATCCGCCACAACTCCTTGATTCCCACCTCGAATGTTTGCGGATTCATGCCGTCGAGTTCGAAGTCCGCAACGAGTTGCTTCGAGAGAGAACCTCGAACTCCCTCTCCGAGAATCGTGACCTTCGCGAAGATGTCCATCCCGGGTTGGAACGTACTCTTGGATTTTCCATCCTTGTCGACGCCCTTGTCACCCGTGCGAACGCCAATCACCCGATTTCCCTCGGTGAGGATCTTGTCTCCCGCAAATCCCGGAAGGATGTCTACACCGGCTTCTTCGCAGCGCTCCGCCATCCACTTCGCAACGTTGTTCAGTGAGGTGACGTGATAACCCTTCTTGCGAAAGTTCGGCGGTACGAACGGGCCGGGCACGCTGATCTTCCCCTTCGGGTGAAAGATCCAGAATCCCGCGTAGTCACAGATGTACTCGGTTGGAAAGCCCTTCTCGACAAAATCCGGCACGAGTTCTCGAATGCCCCTCGGATTCATCACTGCGCCCGAAAGCATATGATCGCCGACGGCCGCTCCCTTCTCGAGAATCAGCACCGAGGGCGGCTCGATGAGATCCTTGCCCTCGGACTTCGCGCGCTCGTTGTATGCCTTGACCTGATTGACGAGGTGCAGCGAGGAGGCCAACGAGGCCGGTCCTGCTCCGATGTAAAGGACATCGACCTCCATGCTCTCGCGTTCGACGGGACTCATCTGAACCTCCAAAGCTCTGTAGCGCGTTGTAGCCTGAACACCGAGTGATCCGAACCGCAGGCGACTGGCCAACGGAAGGTCGAAAGTAGGCAAACCCAGGCACTGGTCGCCAGAATCAACCAGAAGTGAAGCCGTGGATCGCCTGCACCGCAAGATGGGCGCGCCTAGAAGCGACGCAAAGATCTGGGGCGAGTATAGTTCCCCGATGGCGAGCGCTCCGGCCAGTCTGGCAGACATCCTGCGTGAGTTTCTCACGGCCCACGAGCAATTGGATCAGCTCGTTGAAAAATACGAGCGCGACGAGCTCGCTTTTGCCGATCTCAAAGAGTTCGTTGGGGACAATGATAACAGCGTGCTCTTCCGCCTGAAGGAAAAGTGTCACTCGCTGTTTCGGCCCGAGGCCGGCGGCTCGACGGTCGCGAATCCTCGAGAAGCGCTTTTCGACCTGGCTGTTGGTTCGCTCTTCCACGAAGCGATGAAATTCCGCGAGGACTTCTACCAGCACGAGGTATATGGCCCGCGCGTGAGATCATTGCGCGCCGAGGCTGGCGCCGAAGCCAACGGATTGTTTCACGAATTCGAGCGGATTCTGTCGGCGGTCTCCGCCCGCCTGGGGGAAGGGCTCGCTGAAACACGATCCCTGATGGTTCAAACGTGGGATCAGCTTCGGGTGCTGCTATCCGAGCAGGGTGCCGAAGGCTTCGTCACGCGCTCTCTCATCGAACGGGTCGAGACCCTCGACAGACTGGGTCCGCCTGGATTGGAAGAACTGTTGGCGGCGATTCACGGCGATACGGCATCCGGTTACGTAATTGCCGGGAAGTCTTATCTCACCAGTGGCCACTACGAAGCCGCTCACCGCGTGCTCGCCAAAGCCCTGGAGTACGGCGGCGATCGAGACCAGGTATCGCAGTTATCCGCCTACGCGCGAGGGATGTCCGCATACCTCGCGGGGGATTATTCGGAAAGCCTGGTGGAATTGAACGTGTGGGTGGAGTCGGGAAGTGCCGGGGATGATTCTCTCAAAAAGCTCGCGCATTCCGCGGTATCCAGTCTCACTCGACTGGTCGACGGAGAGGATCGCGACCGGACCCTCGACTCGGCAGCGATTCTTCTCGAAAAGATTCATCCGCCAATCTGACGAGATCCCAGATCAACTTGTGGACGTTTGCTCTTTGCCTGAGAAATAGAACCAGCCACCAAGACCGAGAACGATCAGGCCCACTCCGATCCACTGCGGCTCCGTCATCCCCAGCGCCACGACGGGGTTCACCCGCCAGTTTTCGATCACGATCCGACCCAGGCCGTTGAGCGCCAGGTATTCACCGAACAGAAACGGACTTTTCTTTCGACGCCACCAGAGAAAAGCGGCGACCGGCAGCAGCCACGCCACCTCGTAGAGTTGTGTCGGATGGACGGGCTCATCGGTGGGTGGCGCACCTTCCGGGAAGCGTATTCCCCACGGCACGTCTGTGACTCGACCGTAATCGTCACCCACCAGAAAGCAGCCGATCCGACCAATCGACTGCCCGACCGCGGCCGCGATCGCCGCGCAGTCCGCAAACACCTTCACGGAAATCCCGTGAACCCGACAACCGATCGCTCCGACAACGGTCCCGAGGATCAGCCCTCCGTACCAGGTGATGCCATCGCGGGCGAAGAACAACTCCCAAAAAGGTCGGCCGTCGCGGATGGAAACGTCCACCGCAAAATAGAGCTTGGATCCGAGGATCCCGCCGATGATCACGTAGATGAGGAGCGTGCTCGCCTGCTCGCGATCGAGGCCTTCTTCTTCCATTCGCACGCCCGCGATCCAAGAGCCAACCAGGAAGGCGATCGCGAGCATCAGGCCGAAGGTGCTGATCGTGTAGCCGAAAATTGTGAAGAGTTCGGGATACATGGGACGGCTCAGGCTACGGAATGAATGAAGCCCGAGCAAGGCGCGATAACGAACTTCGATCACTAGCGCGTTCGGCAACGCCGATTCATGAAGGGAAGAATTCGATGTGTGGAGATTCGTGTACTTAGCGACTGCTAGGTCGAAGGGCGGAGAAATGTAACGTGAAAGGTCGTGCCGCATCCGCTGCTGCTGTCGAGCCAAGCCCGGCCACCATGCATTTCGGCGATCTTCTTTACGATGGCGAGTCCGATTCCGGCACCCGTCCGCCCATCCTTCGGTGGCCCGAGGCTCTGGAATGCTTCGAATACCTGCTCGTGATGCTCAGAGTCGATTCCGCGACCGGAGTCTCTTACTGCGATGTGAGAGACACCGTCCTCTTCGAATATCGATACTGCAATACGCGGTTCGTCGCAGGCCCCCATGTGGTCAATCGCGTTTCCAATCAGGTTCGAGAAGACCTGATAGAGCCGGGTGCGATCGCAATAGACGAGCGGCGGATCATGCGGAAGTTCCAGCTCGATTCCGGCGGCTTCGAGTCGTGGTTTGAGTTCCGCATGCAGCTGATACAGCACGGAAGTCGGATTGACCAACGCCTTTCGTTCACCCGGTTGTCCGATTCGCGAAAGCTCCAACAGGTCGTGGATCAAGTCTTCCATCGTTCGGCCGGCCTGCTCGATCCGATCGACGAAATGCGTCCCGGTATCGTCGAGCAGGTTCCCGTAGTCCTGACGCAGCAATCGGGAAAAGCCCAAGAGACCGACCAATGGAGAGCGGAGATCGTGCGCGAGCGTGCTTATGCAATGTTCGAGTTCGGCGTTCTTCTTCGAGAGTTCGGTCGCCGCCTGGTGTCGATCGGTGATGTCGCGCAGGCAGAGCACCGTACCATCGAATGTTCCGTCGTCGAGCGTGCGACTCCGAGCCGATGCCGCGATTCGCGTCACTCGACCATCGCGGCGCGTTAGCGTGAGTTCCCATTCGGAGACTTGGCGTTCCACGCCAATGGAAGAAACCAGGCGCTCGAGATCCGCGGCATCGTGCAGGAGCGCTGCAACAGGCCGATCGACGATCTGACTCCCGCTGTGCCCAACGAGTCGCTCAGCAGCCGCGTTTGCATAGACGACGAATCCTCGCGCGTCGACAGCCAGGATCGCATCCGGCGCGTCATCGAGAATCGACTTCATCGATCCGCCCGGCGATTGCTCGGCGAGCCTGGCCAGCGGATTTTCAAAGTCGGCGGGGCGCGCGATAACGACGTAGAACGGACGCTCCCCGGGTTGATCTGAAACGGGAACGACGTTGACCTCGATCGGAATCGACTCTTCGTTTTCGTCGGAAAGCTCGACGATCGCCTTCGTCAAGAAGCCGTCCCGTCGCAATCGGGAGCGCAGTTCGAAAGCCTGCTCGGGCCGTGAAAACCCCGGTAGCAAGTGCAGCAGCGTCTTGACCTCGCAGCCGACGCGAAATTTCTCACCGCCGCAGAGTTCGACCAAACCGTCGCTCCTCCACAACACACGACCGCTGGAGTCCGTGACGAGCGCGTACTCGTAGATCTTCGCGAGCGCTTCGAGCAGAGTCCGAGTGGGGATGCGATCGACGGCTTGCACGTCGTCCGCGCTGGGGCGAGCCGAAAATTCGGGAAGCGTATTATGGGGATTCATCAAACTCCAGATTCCGCTGCAGCTGCCGGTGCTTCGCGCCAAGAGGTCAGTCCGTGTCGACGGACCACCGAGCGCGCGCACGCAAGCGTTCAAGACTGCTAAAGCCCATCCCCCGCCAGATACAAGGCGCAGTAAGGATACCACTGCATAAATCGCGAGGTCAACGAAAGCTTTTTCGCTCCGATCATCGGTCGGGCGTTGTCCGCGCAGCAGCGCGCGCGAGGGGCCTCGATCTAGAATCTTCGTGGAAGGTGCGGTCAAGCTTCTCTATGCTCCGGCCCGCGTCACGCACGAGGGGGGGAAGAGAGACGCGCCCCCGCGGGGATCAAGCCCGCGGAGGGAAGCGCCGAATCTGACCCAAAACGAGCGCGATGCGTCCAATGACGCACCGAGACGGGCCGAATCCAACGCGACGAAAGTCAGCGAAGCCGGAGAACGGATGGGGCGTACCAGAGTCGTAACGCTGATCGTGCTCGGCCTACTCATGGTCTCGGGCACGCGCGTCGAGCAGGCAACGCCGCCGGTCGCAGCCGCGGGTCCGGTGGTGGCGGCCGCATCGGTCGACTTCGACGAAACCCAGTTGAGGCATTTTCTCGGCCGCGAGAACACCGCGTTATCGTCCAACGAGATCCAGCGCATCGCAGCCGCAGTCATTCGGTACAGCGCCCAATACGGACTCGATCCCGTTCTCGTCACGCAAGTGCTCTGGGTCGAAAGCAGGGCACGCCCTTGGGTGCGCAGTCCGCTAGGAGCCGTCGGACTGATGCAGGTCATGCCGCACATGGCGGCCGAACTCGGCCTCGCGGGAAGCCTCGCCGCCATCGAGACGAACATCGAAGCCGGCTGTTGGATTCTCGCCGACAACATCCGCCGCCTCGGCGAGGAAGACGGCATCTCGGCCTACTTCTGGGGATCGAACATCCGCAGCGTCGCCTATCTCAATCGGGTCAAGAAAGCGCGTGCGGCCGTCCGCGGCGCATCCGAGTCTTGAACTCGCTGGCGGGCCCATCCATCGGTAGCGCTAGCGCTTCGGAATCAAACCACACCAACATCCGCCGCACGGAATCCCATCTTCCGGGAGCGACGGGAGCGCTGTTGTTTCGGCGATCCTGGATTCCGCGAAGCGCGGAACGAATCATCATTCTCGTTCACGGCTACGGAGAACACAGTGGGCGGTACGAACACACGGCGTCGGACCTGGCTCGCGCCGGCTTCGAAGTCCACGCCTACGACCACCAAGGCCACGGTCGATCCGGCGGCGCTCGCTGCCATGTGCGTCGCTTCGAACACCTGCTGGACGACCTGGAGGGTTTCGTCGCCGCCGTACGTACCGAGCGAACGCCGCTTCCGGTTGTCGTCGTTGGGCACAGCATGGGAGGATTGGTGGTCGCCGCTTACGCGAGCCAGCGCGACCCGAAGATCGCCGGGGTCGTCACTTCGGGAGCGGCGCTCTCGATCCCCGAAGACCTGCCTCATGCAAGAGTGATTGCAGCCCACGCATTGAGATGGTTGGCACCCCGCCTCTCGCTCGCGAGCCAACTCGACCCTGAAGCACTTTCGCGCGACCCTGAAATCGTCCGCGCCTATCTCGAGGATCCTCTCGTGCAGGGAAAGATCACAACCTCTCTGGCTTCGGAACTGCTGGCTGCAATGAAGCGGGCCGTGGCGACAGCCTCGGCGGTGAAGGTTCCGATGCTACTTCTGCACGGAGAAGACGACCGCATCTGCCCGGTCGCCGGAAGTCGAGATTTCTTCGAGCAGCTGACGGTGACTCAGCGGGGACTCCACACGTACCCTGGGCTGCGGCATGAGATTTTCAACGAACCGGAGCGGGAGACGGTTCTCGACGATCTCATCGGCTGGATCCGCAAACTCGGGTAGATTCCAGCATTTCTGGGGAATGGATGAAGAGAAAACTTTCACACGTCGACGAGAGTGGCCGCGCCCAGATGGTGGGGGTGGGCGACAAACCGGTGACGCACCGCGTTTGCGTTGCGCGCGGAGAAGTGCGAATGGCCGCGGAAACCCTCGCGTGTATCGCAGAGGGGCGCATCCCAAAAGGCGACGTCCTACTCACCGCGCGATTGGCCGGCATCCAGGCCGCGAAGCGAACCGACGAGTGGATTCCCCTTTGCCACCCGCTTCCGCTCGACGGGGTCGAGGTCGAACTGACTCCCGATCCCTCCGAGGCCCGAGTGCTGATCGAAGCCCGCGTAGAAGCACACGCTCGGACGGGAGTCGAAATGGAGGCCCTGGTGGCCGTTTCGGCCGCGGGCCTCACCGTTTACGACATGTGCAAGGCGATCGATCGTGCGATCTCGATCGGCGGGATCGAGCTCGTGAGCAAGACCGGCGGCAAGAGCGGCACGTGGACCCACCCGGGCGAACCCACTCCATCCCCGGGCCCCTCCGGGGACTGAGCGGCTTTGGGCGACGACCACCAAAATTCGACAGAACCGAATTCAGAGGACGGGTGTCAGACTCCCGAGATGAATGCTGTTGGCTGTGGAACAATCGACGCTGCGGGCGCAACGGGCCCCCGAACCGGCTTGAAGAGCGGGGATTATCTCGAAGTAGATCCCGATGGTGATCTCGTCACCCGCTGGAAGGCGGGCGACGAGAGCGCGTTCGAAAGCCTGATCCGACGCCACGAAGGGCGAGTCTTTGGCCTTCTCATGCGCATGCTCGGCAACCGAGAAGATGCCGAAGATGTCGCGCAAGAGACGTTCATCAGCCTGCACCGGCACGGCCACCGCTTCCGGCACGACGCACGCTTCTCCACATTCGTCTATCGCGTGGCCGCCAATGCGGCCCTCAATAGACGGCGAACCCTCGGGCGAAAGAATGCCCGAATCCGCAAGCTGCAGGCACGCCAGGCTGCGGGCGACGATCTACCGACCACCCCGCGCGACCCCGAATCCGCGGCATTCGGAGGCGAGGTACAAATTCGAGTCCAGGATGCGCTGCTCCAACTTCCCCCCGACCTCAGGGCCGCGACGGTTCTCTACGACATCGAAGGACTGTCGTATCGAGAGATTGCGGCCGTCCTCGAAATTCCCGAAGGCACCGTCAAGTCGCGAATCCATCGCGCGCGAAGCGCGCTTCGCGATCGTCTGAAGAGCCTCGTTTCGAACGAAAACAAAGGAGAAACAACGTGAACTGCACGAGGGTCCGCTCCCACCTCGGCGATCATCTCGAAGGAGATCTCACTCTTCACTTTCGCACCCGCGTCGACGAACATCTGAGCCATTGTGCCAGCTGTGCGCGCGAACTCAGCGAGTTGAGGTCGACCGTCGGGCTGCTTCGATCACTGCCAACCCCGCAGCCGCCCGCCGAGTTGGCGAGCGAGATCATGCGCCGAATTGAAGCGGGTGAAGCGCGTACCTGGCAATCTCCGGCCGTAATTCGAAGACTCTTCAATCCCCAGGTCGCGGCCGCACTGGCGGCCAGCCTCGCGGGGTTCGCAATCTTCACGAGCATCGAAGCCACTTGGGTTGAGGATTCCGAGGTCATCGCTGTCGCGCCCACCGAGGCAGTCGTCGTAGATCAGAACGCAATCGACCTGTGGGAATCTCAGCCCCCCACCCTTGCCACGGCCAAGAAAATCCAGCCGCGTCTCGCGGCGATCGAGAGAGCGGCCGCCAATCGTTTCTATCGACCCAATCTGCGATCGACGGTCGTCGGCTTCTACGGTCGTGTAGATCCCGATCTTCAACAGCTGGATCTCGATGCGCAGCTCGATCGCGCCATACTCGACCCCCGAGGCTTCTTGCGCCAGGTAAACCAGATCTCCGCATCTGAACGGCGCTCGAGGGTTGCGCCACTGGTGGTTCGGGCGAGCCGCCGCGGGGACGCACAGGCGGTGGCACGTCGCCTTCGAACCACCTCCCACCCGTTGGCGAACACATTGGCTGCCGAATTCGACCGAAAGCGATCGGCTCCGTTGGGAAACGCCAGGATCATCCCAGCCTCGTACTGATCCAGACCCGATCCGCGAGAGTGCCCGGAGGCGAAACCTCGCCCGGCCCGAGCGAAACCGCTGTCGCCGAGATTCCCCGGTCGGTACGCTGACACCCCCATCGGGCTGACACCATGGCGAAGACGCGACCCATCGCACTCCTGCTGAGCACCCTCATCGCACTCTCCGCGACCGCGGAGGAGCGAGAGATCGTCGAATTGATTCCCAACAAACGTTCGGGTTGGACGATTGGAAAACTCTTCGCGCCGATCACCGGACTGTTCATGGGCGGACCCAGCTATTGGTATGGAGAGCGAACACTCACAATCGACACCAGGCCGCAGGGCGCGAGCCTCGATTTATTCTACGTACGAGAGAACATTCAGCGACGCTTCGAACGCGCCAAAGCGCCGATTCTGGTGCGGCTCCCTACGCGCATCGAGACCGGCCCGCGGGATTCGATCGAAATCCGAGTGATTCTCAACGGCTACCGACTCCAAGAGACGAAGATCGCCGTTCGATCTCGCCAGACGCACTTGACGATCGAACTCGCCTCGCTGCCAAACCGCCTCGAGTCGATGACTTTTACGCATCTTTCGCGGCGCGGGTCGTTGAAATTCCTGACGAGAGAGGTTGCGAAATTTCGTTTACAGAAAATGTCGGACGGTTTCTCGGTCGTACTAACCGAGACGGGACATTCGGAAGGCGCCCTCGAAAGCGTGCGGGGGGTGTCTAGTGACAACATCCAATCGCTCAGAGCGGAGCAGCTTGGTGAAGATCTCCTCGTGCGAGTGCAGCTCCACGACGCCGTACATCACAGACCCGATCTTCGTTCGACACAGGGGTACGACGCCGCTCGCAATCTGCATCAGTTCACGGTCGAACTCGTTCCCACCGATGGCAATGCAGCAATTCTGGCCGAATCGAATGACGCATTGAAACGCGTGCGGCGTTCGGACGTATCCGGATGCGCACTCGACTTCGATCACTCGATGCGTTCGCAGCTAGATCCAGAGGCGCTTTCCAGAGCGCTCGCACCGTCGTCGGGTTTCATCGACAGCCACCTCAAGTCGGCCCTTCGGCGTCTGGGAGAACTCTCGCCGGATGGCCTGATCCATCTCATCGACGGTTCAAAATTCCGCCCAGCGATTCCGCTCGACCTCGCAGCCGCCCGCGCCCAAAGCGCTGAAGCCATCGGATTCATCTCGCTGCTGAGAGCGTTCATCGCAGAATTGGAACCGACAGCACAGCGACGCAATACGCTGCGAGGTGTGATCGCGCCGGAACTCGAAAGCGAGCGCTTCGGCGCCATCGTCGAGATCGCGGAAGATCACGAAAGGCGCTGCAACACCCCCGCACAGGCTTCGCGTTCCTAGCGGGCGAATCCCTGGGATTCGCTAGCAGCGTCGTGCGACCCTCACGAGTCGCGCTCTTCGATCCAGCCGGGTGAACACCCAACGACGTCCGGAGGCAGTCCGCCGCAAAGCCCGCGGAGCGCTATAGTCGTCAGCTCCCGGTCCCGGGAGTGCAAATGCGCAACTGCAGATCGGATACCCCGGACCGCCCCCGCGAACGCCTCGACGAATTGGGTTCGTCGGCCCTGAGTGATGCGGAGGTGGTTGCCCTCCTGCTCCGCACAGGCAATCGCGGCAGCAGTGCGCTGACCCTGGCCACGCGGCTCCTCGATCGCCATGGTGGGCTCCAAAGCCTATCGCGGGTGAGTGGCGGCGAACTCGGGCGAACCCAGGGAATCGGGCCCGCCAAGAGCGCAAGCCTGCAGGCGGCGCTCGAGATCGGACGCAGGCTCGCTGGCCGCCGGCTTCGAGCCGGAGCCGTGATTCGCAGCCCATCGGACGTCTACCACCACTTCCATCCCAGTCTCCGGGATGCAAAACAGGAGCACTTCCTCGTGATCCTGCTCGACGCGCGGCATCGCGTGCTGCGTTCAGAGCTGATCTCCCAGGGAACCCTCACGGCAAGCCTCGTCCATCCCCGAGAAGTGTTTCGACCTGCTCTGCGAGACGCCGCAGCCGCGCTCGTGCTGGTCCACAACCACCCGAGCGGCGATCCAACGCCGAGCGCAGAAGACCGGGAGGTCACGGCCCGGCTCGCGAGCGCCGGGGAGATCCTTGGTGTGCGCGTGCTGGATCACATCGTGGTTGCCGAACGGGGCTTCTGCAGCCTCCGAGAACAGGGCGAGCTCTGAGCCGGGCTCGGACTATGGCTAAGGGAGGCGGCCAGATCGGTCGATAAACGATCTGCGGAATGGAGTCCGCGAACGAGTACCCCCGGGGTCGAGGCAATGGCCAGATCGGATTTACAGGAAGCCGTGCCCTCCCGCTTCATCGATGGAATCGAGCGGCGCGGCTCGCCGCGCGCAGACCTCGTTGTCCGCGTCAACTATCAAACCGTCGACTCCCTCTTCTCTGAGTTCGCGCGCAACATCAACGACGGTGGAATTTTCGTCGAAACCGACACCCCACAACCCATCGGGACCAACGTCGAACTCGAGTTCAAGTTGCCGGGTGCGGACCATCCGATCGAGGTCGTCGGAAACGTCGTCCGCTCGATCAGCACCGATCAGGTCGAATCGGACGGAGTCCCCGGCATGGCGATCGAATTCGAAAACCTCGGCGCGGACCTCCGCGAACAGATCAACGAGATCATCCAGAAACTCCGCACCAACAACCCGAACGAGCCCGACACCTCCGCCTAGCGGGCGAATCCTGCGGATTCCCTTGCGGCGTCGCGCGACCCTAGCGGGTCGCGCTCCTAGAACGGAACGTCGTCCGATGACGGTCCGGGGGGTTGCCCGCCGCCGGAGCCCGACGAACCGATATCTCCGGCGGGGCCACCGCCCGAGTCGGCACCACCACCGGCACCGCCACGCCCACCTAGAAACTGCACGGTCTGGGCGATCGTTTCTGTGGTCTGACGCTTGTTACCGTCTTTGTCTTCCCACTCTCGAGTCTGGAGTCTTCCTTCGATGTACACACTCCGCCCCTTCTGGAGATATTGAGCGCAGTTCTCAGCGCTCTTCCCCCACACGACGATGCGGTGCCACTCCGTTCGTTCCTGATTGTTTCCCTCTTTGTCACGCCATCGATCATTGGTCGCAAGTGTGAAGTTTGCGACAGCTTGGCCGCTCGGGATGTACCGAAGCTCCGGATCCCGCCCGAGATTCCCCACCAAAATGACTTTGTTTACGCTCGCCATGAGTAACTTCTCCGTCGATTGTAGGGTGCTGTCCCATCATCCCGCCGACGGAGGACAACGTCAACTCCTCATCCCCAAAACCCGAAAAAACCCCGAAATCAACCGCTCCCCAATTGCGAAACAACCCGGCCAACTGGGCCCCCGCCAGTACGAACCCCTCCGGAGGTGACGTCCCTGCGCGGGCAGCCAGCGAGGACCTCTCACGAGACGGCGTTCCTGCGCGGGCTTGAAGGGCTGACAGACGCCGCCTACTCTGGGAGCTACTTCCGTCCCAGGGGGGGGCGTGATCCGACAGTGGGTTCGAAGTGGCTAGGGCCGCCGCGAGCAAGCGCCGGTCTGCGAGCCGATCCAGCGCGCCTATTTCGAGGCGAATCGCCGAGGAATGCCTCGGGTTCGGCTTGGTGGCCGCGTCCCTACTCGCGATCCTTGCCCTCGCAACGTATTCGCCCGCCGATCCGATCTTCGAACGAGCCGAAGTCACCAATCGCGCCGGCGTCATCGGGGCTGCCGTTGCGGCGATCCTCTTCCGCACCCTGGGCTACGCATCCGCTGTCTTGGTGATTGCCTCCGGTGTGATCGGCGCTCGATTGATCCTGGGTCGCGGATTTCCGGGGCCAACATCTCGCTTTTGGGTGGCGACCGTCGCGCTGCTGCTGTCCATCTCTACGCTGTCTCCGATCATTCAGCAGGCCTCACCGTTCTCGTTCTCGGGAAATGAAGGCGGCCTCGTCGGCGCGTTTCTCGCCGAGCATCAAAGCTGGCTCGTGGGCTCGTGGGGGACCGTGATCGGCAACGTCGTGTTGACCGCAGTCGGGATCCTGGCCGCGACGGGAGTCTCTGCCGGTGCGGTACTCGGCCGATTCGGAGTTGGGCTCGGCTGGCTCGGAGTTGGGCTCGGCTGGCTCGGAGCTGCAGTCGGATCCGTGATACTCGCGCTCGCTCAGGTGCCGAAGCGAGTCTTTGCAGCGCTGTGGCAGGGTGGCGCGGAGATGGCCAGCGGCCTCGATCGAGGCTCGCGCTCCATTCGGGTCTGGAAAGAGCGGCGCGCCCGGCGACGGCAGGCAGCCGCAGCGAACGAACTCGCAGGCGCGGATTCCGAAGCCCGAGATCTCGACGAATCACCCAAGGAGCATTTCGTCGAGAAGGGGCGCGCTGCCAAACGAGGCGCTGTCGGGCCGACGATCGTCGATCACATCGCCGAGCGCCCCCCTACCGAAGGCGTGCAGGAGGCCTTGCCGTTCAGCGAGAAACGCAGCGGACCCTACCAGCTGCCCGACATCAGCGTGTTTCAGCGCCCGCCCGAAGACACTCACAAATACGATCGCGACAGCCTGATCATGAACTCGCGGATTCTCGAAAAGAAACTCCAGGATTTCGGCATTGGCGGCCGCTGCGTGACCGTGCACCCGGGTCCGGTAGTCACGATGTACGAATTCGAGCCCGCGTCCGGCGTCAAGGTCAACCGGATCGTCACTCTCGCCGACGACCTTGCCCTCGCGCTTCGCGCCCTGTCAGTTCGAATCATTGCCCCGCTGCCGGGCAAGTCTGTCGTCGGAATCGAAGTCGCGAATCCCGATCGTGAGACCGTCTACCTGCGTGAAATCCTCGAGTCGGAAGGGCTGCGCGCAGAAAAATCGATGCTCACGATTGCACTGGGCAAGGACATCTTCGGCAACGCGAGCCACGCTGACCTCTCGAAGATGCCGCATTTGCTCGTCGCGGGATCTACCGGAACAGGCAAGAGTGTATTCCTCAATTCGCTCTTGTGTTCGCTTCTCTGCCGCACGACGCCCGACGAGCTCAAGCTTCTCCTCATCGACCCCAAGTTGTTGGAGCTCTCCGTATACGGTGGAATTCCGCATCTGATCGCGGACGTCGTCACGAACCCGAAGCGGGCAGCCGCCGCGCTCGGTGGCATCGTTCGCAAGATGGAAGACCGCTACCAGATGATGGCCGCGATCGGTGTGCGCAGCATTTCCCAATTCAACGAGCGTGTGGACGAGGAGCTCGAAGCGGGGAACAAGACGTTCCAACTCAAGCCGAAGCCCGGAGAAGAGAAAGGAGAAGAGCGCGAGTTTCAGCGGCTGCCCTACATCGTTGTCGTCATCGACGAACTCGCCGACCTGATGGTCGTCTCTGCTCGGGAAGTCGAAGAGTCACTTCAACGCCTCGCGCAGATGGCGCGGGCCGCGGGCATCCACCTCGTCTTGGCGACGCAAAGGCCGAGCGTCGATGTTCTGACCGGAATCATCAAAGCGAACTTTCCGGCGCGGATCTCGTTCCAGGTTTCGTCGCGCACAGACTCCCGAACCATCCTCGACCAGAACGGGGCGGACCATTTGCTGGGACAGGGTGACATGCTCTACCTGCCACCGGGAACCTCGAAATTGCAACGCTTCCACGGTGCGTTCGTCGACGAGAAGGAAGTCGAGAGTCTGACGAAGCAACTCAGAGCCCAGGGCGGCCCAAGTTTCGACCCGGAGTTGCTCCAGGCCACAGAAGACTTAGAGACCTCGGATGAGCGAGACCCGGATGTGGATGAGATGTTCGACCGAGCAGTCGCGATCGTCGCCGACAGCCGCAATGCATCGATCTCCTACCTCCAACGCAGACTCAAGGTCGGATACAACCGCGCGGCCCGAATGATCGAGCACATGGAAAACGAGGGCATCGTTGGCCCCCAGGTGGGTACCAAATCCCGCGAGGTTTTCGTAAACTCGATCCAGCCCTGAATGCGAACCCCCGCACGAACGTCTGATCAAATCATGAAAATTGGAACAGCGAGTGTTCTTGCACTTTGGCTGCTGGCTTCTGGCTCGCCGCTGCCCGCGTGGGCCGACCAACAATCGAAACTCGACTGTCGAGACGCTGTCGTTACGGCTCTACAGCAACGCTACGAGTCCGCGAAGGATTTCCGGGCCGACATCGTCCAGACCACGCGCTCGGTGGCCCTCGGTACCGACTCCTCCGAGCAGATGATCTCCAAGGGGACGGTCGTATTCGCAAAGCCCGGAAAGATGCGCTGGTCGTATGAAGAGCCGGAGCCGAGCCTGGTGATCAGCGACGGAGAAACTCTGTGGATCTACGATCTGGTCTTTCGCGAAGCCCAGAAGTTTCCCGTGACCGATGGTTTTCTGTCCGGCGCAGCCATTCAGTTCCTACTGGGCGATGGAGAGATCGAGCGGGATTTCGAGATTTCGGCACTCCGCTGCGAAAAAGCCACCGCAGAGTTGCGCTTGGTACCCCACGAGCTCAGCTCCTACGAGAAACTCCACGTACTCGTGAATCCCCAGAACGGCGACCTGCTCAAGACAACGGTCTTTTTCGTGCTCGGCAACGTGACCGAGGTCGCGTTCTCCAACATCGAGCTCAACAGCAACCCAGCGGCAAGCGTATTCCGCCTCGACCCGCCCGCAGACGTCCGTGTGATCGAACTGGGCGAACCCTCGCAATAGGCCGATCGTAGATCCCCCAACCCGTAGCAACGAACGCGGCCCCCGGGCCGCGCGACGCCCCAAGAGCTTTGGCCGAAGGCCAACGCGCGCGCAGGCGCGGGCTCAAATTCGGCGCCGCGGCGACGTTTTTCGTCACATTTGGGCCCGCAGAACAACCGCCGCAATTGCCCAATGACGGAATCGCAATACTCTCATGCCCGCATGCCGCAAAAAGAGGCGTCGCTTTTAGCCCTCATGGGAGTTGCCGGTCTGCCGACGAAGCCGTCAAGGAGCCGGCAGTGCAAAGGCAACTTCGCATCAGCGGGCGGCACCTCGAACTCGTTCCGAGCGCTTAATCAGAAAATATTTCGCGTCCAGGAGCCGCGCGCTCAGGCACTGGTCCATCGCCCAAGATGAAGCACCGGGAGATCCAACCCGAGAACCAAGAGCGCTTTGGGCTCGCGGAGTTGCGACCATTTCTGCCCGGCTGCTGCGGTTGACACGACAGGGCCGCATGATAAACTTGAAAAAGCGGAAAAGATGCATGAATTCAATAAGTTCGGCGTTATCTCCCTCTCCACCAGAGCGCGGTGGTACTCGTGCAGGGATCACCGCGGAGTTCCCGCAGAACACGTGCGTGGAAGCGAATGTGAAAGGCACGGCAGGGTAATAGACGAGGTTTCGGATCGGACTCGCACCCACGTGGACGGTTTTGGCATGCAGCAATCGCCTAGACTCTGTGCAACAACCCTATCCGCAAGCGGCAAAAGACTCGCTAACCCCTCGTTCGGAGCCCGGTCCAGCGCAGCATTGCAGCATCCTCCGTCCTTTTCTCCGCGGTCTGGCATGAGCGTTGCAGTGATATCTGCCATGCGAGTCGGCGACCCGTCGGCGCAGCCGGGGCAGGAGGAAGCGGAATGAGCGAGTTCGACCAGGGATCAGGTCGCAAGGGCTTCGTGCGTGACGTCATTCGCCGCATCGCGCCGGCAGATGAGCAGAACGAAGACACTCCGGAAGACGATCGCGAAAGAGGCCCCGCGCGCCCGCTTCAGGACGAAGTCGAAGACCTACACGATTCGATGCGGCTGTTCGGCCCGGAATCTCCTGAATTTCGCAGGCAGCTCGACCGGCTCCTGGCGGAGTTCGAAACCCTGCGCCGCCGCTATCAACTGACGCGCGACCAGTCGGCCGATTCAGAGCGGCAGAACGAGCGGCTCGTAAACGCACTTCACGAAGCCAAGGAGCAGATCGCACTCCTCAAAGAGGAAGTCGACAAGCTCTGCGCACCGCCCAACAACTACGGCATCTTCAATCGCTCAAACAAGGACGGCACGGTCGAGATCGTTGTCGATGGCCGCCCGATGCGGGTCAACGTGCACCCGAACGTCGATCCCTTTCAGTTCGAAGAGGGACAACTCGTCGTTCTAAACGAGGCGTTCAACATCATCGAAGCATCGGGTTACGTCTCGCGTGGCGAGATTGCCTCGATTGTGGACTTCATCGCCGACAACCGTGCGATCGTTCTCGGACATACCGATGACGAGCGGGTGATCACGCTGGCTGAGCCCCTGCGCCATGAAAAGCTCAAGGTCGGAGACCACATCCTCTTCGACCCGCGCACCAACTACGGGTTCGAGAAGCTCCCGAAATCTTCCGTCGAGGAAGTCGTGCTCGAGGAAATTCCGGACATCACCTACGACGACATCGGCGGGCTCGGCGATCAGATCGAAACCCTCAGGGATTCGGTCGAACTCCCGTACATCTACCCGGAAGTCTTCGCCGATTACAAGCTCAGGCCGCCCAAGGGCATCCTGCTTTACGGACCTCCCGGCTGCGGCAAGACGCTCATCGCGAAGGCGGTCGCAAACAGCCTTGCGAAGAGCATCGAACAACGCACGGGCAAAGAGACGACTCCGTACTTCCTCAACGTAAAGGGACCCGAGCTGCTCAACAAATACGTTGGCGAGACCGAGCACAAGCTGCGAGAGGTCTTCAAGAAGGCCCGGGAAAAGGCCAGCGAGAACGTACCGGTCGTAATCTTTTTCGACGAGATGGATTCATTGTTCCGCATGCGCGGATCGGGGATTTCGTCGGATATGGAGGCGACTGTCGTCGCGCAGTTCCTCTCCGAGATCGACGGCGTCGAGTCACTCACCAACGTCATCGTGATCGGTGCGAGCAATCGCCAAGATCTGATCGATCCCGCCGTGCTCCGCCCGGGTCGGCTCGATCTCAAGATCAAGGTCCATCGCCCGGACGCGAAGGCTGCCCACGAGATTTTCTCCAAGTACCTGACCCCGGACTTGCCGTTCCACGCAAGCGCGATAGAGAAGTATGGGGACAACCTGCAGGACGTCGTCGACGGCATGATCAAGGAGACGATCCACCGGATGTACGAGACCAGCGAGGAGAACAAGTTCCTCGAGGTCACGTATGCGAAGGGGGAGCGTGAGATCTTCTACTTCAAGGACTTCGCGAGCGGAGCGATGATCGAGAACATCATCGCGAGATCCAAGAAGAGGGCCGTCAAGCGCTTCATCAACAACAAAGAACACGGTATCAAGTTCGAAGACATCATCGAATCCGTGAACGACGAGTTCAAGGAGAACGAAGATCTCCCGAACACCACCAATCCCGACGACTGGGCGAGGATCTCCGGACGGAAGGGTGAGCGAATCATCAACGTACGAACGTTGATGACCGGGATCAACCGCACGGAACGCTCGATCGAGAATGTCTCCTCGGGCCAATACCTGTAGATCCCGGGGGAGCCGCCCTCATGTGGAGATCCGATGGCGATTCCGAAGGTGATGGGTACGGAGATCGAGTATGGGATCACCGTTCGCGGAGACCCTGACTTCGATCCCATTTCGAGCTGTGTCCTGCTCGTCAACGCCTACCGAGAAGATCACGCAGGCGAGATTCTCTGGGATTACGAACAAGAGAATCCACTGGCCGACGCGCGCGGTTTCCAGGTAGACGGCGAGAAATACACGCCGAACCAGCAGGAAAACATTGCGCGCAACAAGACGCTGGTGAACGGCGCACGGTTCTACGTCGATCACGCCCACCCCGAATACTCCTGCCCCGAGGTCACCAATGCGCGCGATCTCGTGATCCACGAGAAGGCGGGCGAGCGGATCATCGAAATGGCCAGGCAAGAGGCAAACGCCTTGTTGCCCGATGGATCGCAAATGCTGATTTACAAGAACAACAGCGATCGCAAGGGCAACAGCTACGGCGCACACGAAAACTACTTGATGGACCGGAGGACATCTTTCAAGCAGATCGTCGAGGATCTGATGCCTTTTTTCACCACCCGACAGGTCTATGCCGGGGCCGGCAAGGTCGGGAGCGAAAACCGCGGGCCGCACTGCGACTTTCAGATTTCACAACGGTCGGACTTTTTCGAAACCGAGGTCGCTCTCGACACGATGGTCAAGCGTCCGATCATCAACACGCGAGATGAGCCTCATGCAGATCGCGAGAAGTATCGGCGTCTGCACGTGATCTGTGGCGACTCCAACCTCAGCGAATACACCATCTATCTCAGGAATGGCGCGACGAGTCTCGTGCTTTCGATGATCGAAGATGGCGCGATCAAGAAGGACCTGAGCCTTCGGGACCCGGTTCGATCAATCAAGGAAACCTCTTGCGACCCGACCTGCACGAAGGAGCTTCAACTGGATGACGGTAAGCGCCTCACGGCGGTTCAGATCCAGGCCGAGTATCTACAGATGGCCCTGGATTACGTCGCCATTCAGGGAGCCGATCCGATGACCAAGGACATCCTCTCGAAATGGGAGCATGTGATCGACTGCCTTGGTCGAGATCCCATGGAACTCGATCAGCAAATCGACTGGGTGATGAAGAAATCCCTCATCGAGCATTTCATGGATCGCAAGTCGATCGGCTGGGATGCACCTCAGGTGCACATGCTCGACCTCCAGTACCACGACCTGCGCCCGGAAAAAGGCCTGTACTATATTCTCGAAAGGCAAGGCCGCGCAGAGCGAATCGTCACCGACGAAGAAATCTCGGCAGCCATCCTCGAACCGCCCAATGACACACGAGCCTATTTTCGGGGCGAATGTCTGAAGCGTTATGGGGCAGCCGTCTTCGGGGTCAATTGGGATTCCATCTCCTTCGGCGTGGGTGACGACCCGATCAATCGGATCTTGATGGTGGAACCCCTCAAGGGCACCCGAGCACACGTCGGCGCCCTCTTGGATAATTCTCCAACAGTGACAGAGCTAGTGGATAACTTGCGGGCATGAGCCCTATGGGAAGAGAAGCAGATGAAGCAAACCAGAATATCGAATAGCGCTGATGTGGACGAAACGATCTTCTCGATCGTCTACGCTGCCGGAGCCGACCAGAAGCAGAAGCCGAAGAGCGGTGGCGACGATGGTGGCGACGCGAAGGGAGACGCTCCGAAAAAGCTCGCGAAGAAGGGCGAGAAACTCAAGGAAGAGATGGATGCCCTGGTCGACGAGATCGACGAGGTCCTCGAAGAGAACGCCGAGGAGTTCGTGAAAAATTACGTCCAGCGAGGCGGCGAGTAGCGCGCTACACAGGCATCGCATTTGCCGAACCGGTATCGCGGCTGCCAAAACGTCACCGCGGCTGCCAAAGGATGGAGGGAGCGCGTTGCAGTTCAAAGGAAATTACCAGGGATCGAGTTTTTCGGAACTCCTGACTGTCGACTTCGGCCACCTCTGTCTCAATTGGAGCGACCTGGCTCGAGGCTTCGACGCCTCCGCGATTCCACACGGAACAACGATCATGGGTTTCAGGTACGCCGAAGGCGTCGTCATTGCTGGCGACCGGCTGGCGACGATGGGGCACCGGGTCGCCACCCGTGACATGGAGAAGGTCTACCCGACCGATGCGCATTCGCTGATTGCAATTGCCGGCGCCGCTGGCCCGGCCGTCGAAATGGCCCGGTTGATGCGCATCGAACTCGAGCACTACGAGAAGATCGAGGGCGAACCACTCGAACTCGAGGGCAAGGCCAACAAACTCTCTCAGATGGTTCGTCAGAACCTGCCCGCCGCCATGCAGGGCATGGGCGTCGTACCGCTCTTTGCCGGCTATGACAAGCGCCGCGGTGTCGGACGCCTCTGGGGTTACGACATGACGGGTGGCCGATACGAGGAGACCGATTACGAAGCCACCGGCTCGGGTGGAATCTACGCCGCGGAATCGCTCAAGAAGTCCCAGAGGCCGGATGCCAACCGAGAGGAATCGCTCAGGATGGCCGTTCAGGCTCTCGTCGATGCCTCGGATGAGGACCGTGCGACCGGTGGACCAGACGTCGTGCGAGGGATCTATCCCATCATCGACTTCTGCACCGAAAGCGGGATCGAACGCGCATCCGAGGGCGAAATCGAAACCGTGTTCCGCGCGATCATCGCCGAACAGACAGAACGCAGGAGGACCGCATCATGAGCATGCCCTTCTACGTATCACCCGAGCAGGTGATGACCGACAAGGCTGAATTTGCCCGCAAGGGTGTGGCCCGCGGCAAGCCGAGCCTGGTGATCGAATGTGATGCCGGGATCCTGATGATGGCCGAAAACCTCTCCACGCTTTCCAAAATCGGGGAGATCTACGACCGGGTCGCCTTCGCGGGCGTTGGAAAGTTCAGCGAGTTCGACCAGCTGCGAAAGATCGGCATCCGCTACGCGGACATCAAGGGCTACGCATACAGCCGCGATGACGTTCGCGGCCGGGCCCTCGCCAACGCCTACTCGCAGGCGGTTGGCGACGCCTTCACGCAGCAACTCAAGCCGCTGGAGGTGGAAATCGTGGTCGCCGAAGTGGGCGATACCTCGCTCGCTGGCCACGAGAACAACGCCATCTACCGCATTCAATACGACGGCAGCATCAGCGATCATCACGGTCATTGCGTGATTGGCGGCGCCGCCGAAGATCTGTCCGAGTTTCTCGACTCGAGATATAAAGAGGGAATCCCCCTAGGGGAAGCGATCGCCTTGGGCAAGGCGGCCCTCGAACGGGGTGCAGAGGGCGAACCGAGTATCGACGTGAAGAACCTAGAAGTCTGCTTGCTCGAACGAGAGCGCCAGGGGCGAAAGTTCACTCGGCTGGACGCCGATAGAATAGGAGAGCTTTTGAACGCATGAGCAGCTCGGACGGAACTTGGTGCGGGGATCGACCGATCACCTGGACCAACGATCTCGACGCGCTGCACTAGCTGGCGGAGTCTCGTGCAAAAACGAATTTTCGGAATCGAGACAGAGTACGGCATCATCTTCACCCCGGAAGGGCGGAAGACGCTTCCTGTCGAAAAGGCCATCCGCTTCCTCTTCGAAAAGCTGATCACGACGGAACACTTCCTGAACGTGTTCCTCGAAAACGGCGCACGCTTTTATCAGGACACCGGCTGCCACCCCGAATACGCGACGCCCGAATGTGCGGCACCGCGCCAGTTGATCGTCTACGACAAGGCTGGTGAGCGAACCCTCGAAGATCTCCAAAACTACGCGGAAGAGAAGATCCAAGAGGAGCGCATCACCGGCAAGCTGTCGATCTTCAAGAACAACACGGACTTCGTCGGGAACAGCTACGGCTGTCACGAAAACTATCTCGTCGATCGCGATGTCGACTTCTACTACCTCGCCGAGCAGTTGATCCCGTTCCTGGTCACGAGGCAGATCTACTCCGGCGCGGGCAAGGTCTTTCAGACCCAGGACGGCGTCCACTACTGCATCAGCCAACGCGCGCAGCACATTTACCAGAAGATATCCGGCACCACGACCAACGATCGCTCGATCATCAACACCCGCGACGAACCCCACGCCGATCGTGAGAAGTACCGGCGGCTACACGTCATCGTCGGCGATTCCAATATGTCGGAGTACACGAACTTCCTGAAGGTCGGGGCCTGCGCGATTGTCCTCCAGATGATCGAGGACAACTACATCAATCAAGATTTAACGCTTCGCAATCCCGTGAAGGCGATCAAGGACATCTCCTACGACGCCACCTGCAAGCGCAAACTCCGCCTCGACAACGGGCGCGAGTATTCGCCGATCCAGATCCAGCAGGAATACTGCGAGATGGCCCAGAAGTACATCGAGCAGTATCCCGTGAGCGACGAGCTTCAGGAGGCCGTCAAGGAGTGGCAGTACGTGCTCGATTGCCTCGACAGCGACCCGAATAAATTAGATCGGAAGATCGATTGGCTGATCAAGCGGCGAATGATCCAAGGGTACATCGACGCCAAGGGAACATCGTGGAGCGACCCGCGCATCTTCATGCTCGACCTGCAATACCACGACATCCGGACAGATCGGGGCATCTATTATCTTCTCGAGCGCAAGGGAATGGTGGAGCGAATTCTCAACGACGAGGAGATCGTCCGGGCCAAGACCGAGCCACCCCACGACACCCGCGCCCGCATGCGCGGAGAATTCATCAAACTCGCGAGAGAAAATTCGATCCAGTACGACCTCGACTGGTCGAACATCCGCCTCGGGAACCTGCTCAACGTCCGCGTGATCTGTAACAATCCGTTCGAGACAGACATCGAAAAGGTTGCGGAGCTGGTGAGAACCATCCAGAAGACCAACCTGCGCAAAACGAGCCTCTCCAAGCTCGTGATTCAAAGCTGACGTGCCGGACCCGAAGCCAAAGCTCGTTGCGGTCGACTCGACGCAAGACACGGGCACCTCGAATCAGATGCCGCAGCAGCGTCGCCGCGGGGCGGATCTCGGAGCGTGGTTCTGGCTACTCGCGGTGGTCCTGGTCATTGCCGTGGCGATCATCGCGTCCCAGACGCGCCGGCTCGACCGGCTCTCGACCCAAGTAGAGGCCCTCGAGACCCAATTGAACACCGCAAACGGCACCCTGCGGGGCTACGAGGGCCGATTTGGGGAGATTCGGGAATCCGTGGGCAATCTCCGCACGCAGCTCGGCGAACTCGAAGGACTCGTCGATCAAGCTCCGGCACCGGCTCTCTGAAGGCCGCGCCCCTTCACCGCCCTGCACCCCCTCCTCGCTCGGCCGCTCCTTCTGTTCCGCCCCCTTCATTGTTACCGCCGACAGCGACGGATTGGCGTCGTGAGGAGCGCTGAGCACCCTCCTTACGATGCCTCGCTCGAGCCTTCTGCCGGGCCCAGCAGGCTGCTTGGCGCCAGGGGCATCTGGGCGGGTAGCTGGGCCGGACGAATTCGCTTTGGGCGCCCTGCCTTCGCCTCAATTTTTGCCACCTACTGCCGATACAACTAACGGCCCTTTGCCGTCACCTCGGGCCAGTGAGGGGCGCTCCTATGTTCGCAAATCTGATTGCCGGCCTTTTCTCCCACGACCTCGCCATCGACCTGGGTACCGCAAACACCCTCGTCTACGTGAAAGGCAAGGGCCTCATCTGTTCGGAACCCAGCGTCGTTGCAGTCAGGAATGACTCGAACGGTCGCGGAGATCGCGTCATTGCAGTCGGGCACGACGCGAAGGCAATGCTCGGCCGAACGCCTAGCGGGATTCGCGCGATTCGACCGATCAAAGACGGTGTCATCGCTGACTTTGAAATTACAGAAGCAATGCTCCGCTACTTCATTCAACGCGCGCACAAGCGCGGTAAGATGGTGCGACCGCGGATCGTCATCTGCGTCCCGCCTTGCATCACGAGCGTGGAAAAACGCGCTGTCCGCGAATCTGCGCTCTCTGCGGGTGCGCGCGAGGTCTATCTGATCGAAGAGCCGATGGCTGCGGCGATTGGTGCGGGTCTCGACGTTACCGCAGCGACCGGAAACATGGTCGTCGACATCGGAGGCGGCACGACGGACGTCGCAGTGATTTCACTCTCTGGCATCGTCACGTCCCGCTCGATTCGAACCGGTGGCGACAAGATGGACGACGCGATCATCAACTACGTCAAGCGGAAGTACAACATGCTCATAGGCGAGAGAACTGCAGAGCAGATCAAATTGACCATCGGAACGGCATGCATCGACGCGAAGACCGAGGTGATGGACGTCAAGGGACGCGACCTCGTTGCCGGGATCCCCAAGGTAGTCGCCGCTTCCAGTGAGGAAATTCGTGAAGCACTGCTCGAGCCCATTCACGCCATCGTAGAAACCGTTCACTTGACGCTCGAGAAGACCCCGCCGGAACTCGCGGCGGACATCGTCGATCGAGGCATCATGTTGGTCGGGGGCGGCTCTCTACTGCGAGATCTCGACGTCGTGCTACGTCAGGAGACGAAACTCCCAATCCTCCGCAGCGACGATCCGTTCACCGCAGTCGTCCACGGCGCGGGCGCTGCGCTCGACAACCTGGCGCTGCTCAAAGAAGTCGCGCTCGACTGACGAAGCCCGGGACCTTCACGAGTATTCGCGGCTCCGCCTGGCACTCGTTGAGCGCGGGCAGCTCATCCGCCGAGATTTCAAAAAACCGTCAGCGGGATCGCTTGCGCTGATACTGATCCACCGCGCGCACGTGTTCGGCGTAGGTTTTCGAGAAGACGTGCGTGCCGTCGTTGCGCGAAACGAAAAATAGGTAGTCGCTCTCTGCGGGATCGACCACGGCGCGCAACGCTTCTGAACCCGGGTTCGCAATCGGGCCCGGTGGAAGACCCGATATCTGATAAGTATTGTAGGGATTAGCGGCGTTTTCAAGATCGCTACGCCGAAGGTTGCCGTCGAAATCGGGAATTCCGTAAATCACTGTTGGATCGGTTTCGAGCCGCATGCCGCGCTTCATGCGATTGCGAAAGACCGACGCGATCAGTGGCCGCTCCTGTGGCGCCGCCGTCTCTTTTTCGACGATTGACGCGAGTGTCACGACTTCGAGCATCGAAAGCTTCTGCTCGCGCGCCAGCGGTTCGATCTCACGCCAGACTTCGAGGAATTGATCGACGAGTACTTTCGCGACTTCGCGAACGCCGAGGCCGCGCGGCAGGCGGTAGGTCTCGGGAAACAGATAGCCCTCGAGGGTCGCACCCTCGACGCCCAGTGAACCCGCACTCGCGGGGTCGGTCGCGAAGGCCGCGAATTCAGCCGCGTTCGCGAGCCCCGCGGCCTCGAGGCGCGGCGCAATTTGCGCAGCCGTGAGTCCCTCGGGAATCGAGACTTCGTAGGTCACGACTCGCCCCTCGACAATGCGGGTGAGAATTTCTCCGGGTGCGAGCGCGGCGGAGAGTTCGTACTCACCCACTTGGAGCGCACCGTCTAGTTTGTGGTAACGGGCGAGTAGTTTGAGCGCGAACGCGCTTCGGATCAGCCCGCGCGCTTCGAGTTCGCGGGCCACCTGGCCCAGGCCAACCCCAGCGTTCACATCGAAGATTGCGCGCGGAGCCGACGCGAGCGCGGGTTGTAGTGCCCAACGCAGACCCAACGCCGCGGTCGCTGCGCCCAACAATGCGAAGACGACCAGCGCCGCAATCAAGAGGGCCGCGCGGCGGCTTACTCGCACGGCGCCCGCACGGCCGACTCGCGTTCGAGGTAGGTACGCAACAACAGGGTGGCTGCCACCGCATCGACAGCTTCGCGCCGCTTCTTCCGGCCGCTTTTCGACTCGCTCAAAGAGCGCTCGGCAGCGCGGCTCGTCCAACGCTCGTCGAGCAGATCCACGCGCAGCCCCGTCGCCTCGGCGAGCGCCTCGGCAAATTTTCGAGCCGCCTCGGAACCCGGGCTCGGCTGACCGTCGAGGTGAATCGGCAACCCAACGACGACCCGCACCACCCCGCGCTCTTCGATCACTTCACCCAGCGCCGCGAGATCCGCCGCGCGCCCACGACTGGCCACGAAGCCAGCCGGAAATGCAATGCTCCCGTCGGAATCCGAGATCGCGAGGCCAATCCGCTTCTCACCGAGGTCCACTCCGAGTATGGGTCCTTGCACGGCCATTCGTTCCAACCTAGCAACCTGGGGGAAAATGCCGCCGCTCGCCGGGCTCCTTCGCCGCCAAGCCGAGTGGATGCGTGGTTTTAGATACATCGGACCAGCGGCTACGACCTTCACGCCCTGAGATCGTCGAGCGACGCCAGCAAAGACAGCGTCCTTGCGACGTCTACGTAACCGAACAGCAGAGCAACCCGTAACGCTCAGGGGTCTTGGCCCCTGCATACGCCGCAGCCCAGCGTCGGTACCAGCGGGAGCATCGAATTCGGAAATTGCCCCCTTTTTTCGGCCTCTTGCGGGGATGAGGCCCAGCAATCCACACAGGAACGCTACGGTATGGACGACTCGCGGATTGCTGCCGGTAGCTCCGCGATCAACTAAGGTAACGCCGCCAGCCGGAACCCAGGTGGTCAGATCACCCCAATTCTGAAAGGGGCCGGTCTCGCGGGCGGGAGCCTTGGCTGAACGGCTGTTGCCGGACGGCAGGGGCGTTGTCTTATCGTGTAGCGCTGGCTGTGTGAGGGCTCGGTCGGTCGGGTCGTGCCTAATCGAAATGAAATGGAGCTACGAGCCGACTGGGCGTCGCATAGGGCTCGCGACGCCCGCGAAGGAGAACTGGCATGTCACGCGTCACCGTATTGGCGAAAATCGCGGCGTTCGTCGCGTTTCTGTTCCTCGCAATTCCCGCGCAGGCTGACGAGATCGAGCCTGAGCCCATGGTCGAGGAAGAGCCCGAGCCGGAACCCGAACCGAAACCCGAGCCCAAACCGGACCCGATTCCAGCGATTCCCGAGCCTCCCAACTACGCGCGTACGGGCGTTTATCTAGGCGGCAGCTTTTCGGGCGCCTGGTACACGGAATTGAAAGACGATATCAGGGAAATCGTTGAACCACTTGGAGGCACCGGCAGCCTCGGACAGGACAACCCGCTGGGCCTTGGAGTCCACGCCGGCTACCGATTTCACCCCCACCTCGCCGCTGAGGTCGACTTCTTGTGGCTCTCCAGCGCAAAAATTGATCATACACAAGATAAAGTCACGGTGGATATCGTCAAGGTCGAAACAATCAATCTTACCGGTAACATCGTTGGCTACATACTCACGGGCCGCCTACAGCCCTTCGTGTTCGCCGGAGGCGGCCTCATGCACTTCGATACCAAAGACAAGTTGAACCTTGGCATAACGACCGGGGGAGACCACTTCGCCGGTCGTTTCGGTGGTGGCATCGACGTCTACTTCAACGAGCACATCGTTGGTGTCGCCAAAGGAGGCTACGTGCTTCCAACCGGTAATGCAGACGGACTAGACTTCGTCTTCTGGTCCGTCGGACTCGAATATCGCTTCTAAACAGCAGGAGCCCCGCGCACTCCACTTCCGA